>SDBT01001066.1_pt1 | contig 46893 bp, 44 predicted proteins | sample 2277101 | NCBI WGS metagenome assembly SDBT01 (sample SAMN10404973, study PRJNA504765) | marine sediment metagenome | isolation source: marine sediment core GS10_PC15, 103 cmbsf | place: Arctic Ocean: Southern Knipovich Ridge | collected 2010 | reverse complement strand
CCTCCCCCATCCCTTCGACAAGCTCAGGACAGGCAAGGGGGAGGAAATTTAAAATTAAACAACCTCTATTCCCCTCCCTTGGTGGGAGGGGTTAGGGGAGGGGGAACATAACCTAGTGACGAAGGACGAAACGAGCCCCGTAGAAATAAGTTGCTAAATGTGATTACTTTCGATATATATCGAGAATCTTTCACGGGGCGAGCAGCGCAGCCGAATAACGAATAACCAATGAAGTCTGGTCAAAAAAATATATGGCTGGGATTATCAACTAAGATAGATTCACTGCCAATTTCTAATCGGGCACAGAGACTCCAGGAACTGGGGTCTTGACAGGAGGTTTTTATTGAGGTATGAAATTCAGGAAGGAGCGCATATGGCACTCGTTAGAAGCTTACCCGGGGCTTTAGCCCGCCTCCGGCAGATCTCTAACGGGTTAAAAAAATTAAAAGCATTAATTTTTGAAAGGAGAAAAATGATGTTAAACAGGCAAAAATCATCAGTTGTGGGTCCTGCTGACGCCAAGATCCATACCATTCTGGGAAAGGAAAGTGAGTTCGAGGGAAAGCTGAGCTTTGAGGGTACCGTTCGCATTGACGGTAAGTTTGCCGGGGAAATTTTTACCAAGGGCAAGCTGGTGATCGGCGAAGGAGCGGCGGTCAATGCCGAGATAGAGGTTGATAATATTATCATCAGCGGTGAGGTCAAGGGGAACATAAATGCCAAAAGCCGGGTAGAGATTCATAGCCCGGGGAAGCTGAAGGGAAATATCCAGACACCGATCCTGATAATTGAGGAAGGGGTAATCTTCGAGGGCAATTGTCAGATGGAAAAGCTGAAAGAGGCCCCTCCCCTTTCCCTTCTGGTTAAGGAGGAAGCCAAAGGAGAAAAGGGATCCCAGAAGGCGGAGGGCTAAAACCTAAGGATATGATGAAGAGGCTGGTACGACTTGGAGTACTTATTTTCTTATTTGGTCTTTTTGCTCTTCCGGTTTCCGCTAGTAGTGGGTCCGCCTTGGGCGGAGAGGGAAGCCTTGAGGTATTAGAATTAATTACTAAACTGATAATTCAGCTTTCACTGATCCTCTTCGCAGCTAAAGTGGGCGGAGAGATTTGTGAAAGGTACTTACGACAACCCGGAGTTTTAGGGGAATTGATAGTGGGGATGATCATCGGTCCCTTTGCTCTGGGTGGGTTGATAAGCATTCCCCTGTTAGAGGGCCCTCTTTTCCCCTTACCCGAGTCCGGCTCCCCGATTCCGGTTGCCAGTGAGCTCTTTGCTTTTGCCCAGATCGCGGCAGTTGTTCTTTTATTCATGGCCGGTTTAGAAACCGATGTCCGAAGATTTCTCCGCTACGGGGGACCGGCGATAATCATAGCCCTGGGGGGAATGATTATCCCCTTTTTCCTGGGAGTCTACAGTACAATTCTTTTTGGCTTTGCTACTTCTATCCGCGATCCTCTTGCCTTATTTATGGGAGCAATTATGACCGCTACCTCAGTAGGAATTACCGCCAGGGTGCTCAGTGATATCGGTAAACTTGATACCCCGGAAGGGGTAACGATCCTGGCGGGGGCGGTGGTAGATGATGTTCTGGCGATCCTGTTGCTGGCGATAGCTGTCAGTTTAGCCGGGGAGGGAGGAGAGATCGCCTTTTCCAAAATTACTTTAGTTACTCTCAGGGCAATTGGCATCTGGCTGGGATTGACCGCGGCGGGGATCCTGCTTTCCCGGCAGATCGAGAAGGCTATTAGTTGGTTCAAAACCGAGGGCTCGGTCCTGGCTCTGTCTTTGGCTCTTTGTTTTTTCGCTGCTGCTATTGCCGAGCTTTTTGGCCTGGCAATGATCATCGGGGCTTATGCGATGGGACTGGCTCTTTCTAATACCGAGCTTTCATCCCGCCTGGAGGATGCGCTGAAGCCGGTATATCATTTTTTTGTCCCGATATTCTTTGTGGTAATGGGGATGATGGTAGACTTCAGGGCAATGGGCACCGCCATCATTTTTGGACTGGTCTTTAGTCTCCTGGCAGTATTTTCTAAAGTATTCGGCTGCGCAGTTCCGGCTTTGGGTGTTGGTTTCAACCGAGTTGGGGCTTTTCGGATAGGGATCGGGATGCTGCCCCGGGGTGAGGTGGCCCTGATTGTCGCCGGTATTGCACTTGCTAATAAGGTGATTCAAAGTGATATGTTTGGAGTGGCAATTATGATGACATTAATAACTACCTTTCTGGCTCCGATTATCCTGGTCCCCGCTTTTAATCTCGGTGGGTCGGGTCGCCGAAGGAAGGAATGATAAATTCATTTACTTCAGGGAATAGCAGGGAGTAGCAAGGAGTAGTAGGGAGTAGCAGGAAATAGCAGGGATTTAAGCCCTTGAATCCTATCAATGACAAATGCCAAAGCTCAAAGTTCAAATGAAATCCAAAGTCTAAATGACAAAATAAAAGAAGAAAGCTTCTTTGGCATTTGGATTTTGACATTAGGATTTGACTAATTTAGTATTTTGCTTCGATCAGTCTTCCCCTGGGGAGAATTGCAGGGAAAATAAGGGATGAGTCTGCCCGACTATACCATAATTGTTCAATTTGTGATCTTTCTGCTGACCTGGATGATTATTGGCAGGTTACTATTCAAGCCAATAGCCTCCCTTCTCGAAGAAAGAAAAAGGAAGACTGAGGGGGCTCGGCAGGAGGCCGAGAGGCTGTTAGAGAAGGTAGAGGAGTTATCCTCAGAGTATCAGGCCCGGATAGAAAAGGTAAAAAAAGAAGTCAGCGAGGAAAGTGAAAGGATGAGGAAAGAGACCTTGAAGATGGAAGAAAAGATTCTGGGCCAGGCAAAACAGGATGCGGCCCAAATCATTTCCGAGCTGATGGCCAGGTTGGAAGAAGAGAGCATAAAGGTTAGAGAAGGTTTGCGGGAGAGGGCTGACGAACTATCCCAGGATCTGGCTTTTAAGATCCTGGGAAGGAGACTGTAATGGAGCACCACTCCTTTTTTTCCGTGACACTGCTGTGGTCATTTATTAATTTCGCTATTCTGGCAAGTTTGCTTGTCTATTTTGCCGCTAAACCTTTGAAAGAGTTTTTTATAAATCGGCATCGGGTGGTTAAAGAGGATCTCGAGGGAGCGGAGAGGTCAAAAAAAGAAGCTGAAGAGAGGCATCAGGAGTATCAGAAAAAACTAAGCGAGATTGAGCAGGAGCTGGCCAAGCTCCGCAAGTCGTTTAAGGAAGAGGGAGAGAGGGGAAGAAGGATGATCCTGGAGGAGGCAGAAAGGAGCGGGGTGCGGATCAGAAAGGAGGCCCAAGCGATAGCCGAAGGCGAGGTGCAAAAGGCGAGAAAGTTTCTCCAAGATGAGGCCGCCGAGCTTACCGTTAGAATAGCTGGGGATATCCTGAAGAAAGAGATTAATTATCAGGATCAGGAAAGGTTAGTTAAGGATTATCTGGAAAGGATGGAGGAACAATCCAAATGATCATGGGCTCTTTAACCCGGCGATATGCCCGGGCTCTTTTCAGCCTGGGTAAAGAGGAAGGTATTCTGGAGGAAATCGAGAAAGAATTGAGTCAGTTCGCCGGGTTGTGGGAATCGGAGGAGGAGCTGCGAAGGATGCTGGCCAGTCCCGTAATTCAATTAGGAGAAAAGGTCCGTCTGGTAGAGGAAATAGCAAAGGGCCTAAAACTGTCCACTGCGCTGCGGAACTTTTTAAGGCTGCTAACCTCTAAGGGCAGGCTAATGTTTATTGCCGAGATCTGCCGGGCATTTGATGCCCTGATCGATCAGGAAAAGGGAAGGCTCAGGGCTACCTTAACCTCGGCATTCCCTCTTCCCGGTCAAACGGTAGAGAGGGTTAAGGGAACTCTGGAGAGGGTATTGGGTAAAGAGGTTAGCTTACGGGTGGAAGAGGATCCCGAGTTAATCGGTGGGGTGGTTACCCAGGTGGGCAGTTTAGTCTTTGATGGAAGCATCAGGACCGGACTGGAACAGATGAAAGCTAAATTGAAACAAGGGTGAGGGTTGAAATGGAGATCAAAGCAGAAGGGAATCGGTCAGCCTCCTCAGGATAGGCGGGGCTTTTGCTCGGCTGAGCCCGGGCCTGAGGTACTCGAAGGGTTGTCGAAGCCCAGCCCCGCTTTTAGAAAAAATTCGTATAATTCGTGAAATTCGTGGTTTAAATTTAAACGAGGTTGAAATGCAGATCAAAGCAGGAGAGATAAGCAGGATAATAAAGACTCAGATCAAGGGCTACCAGGCCAGAATGGAGGTAAGCGAAACCGGAACGGTAGTTTCGGTTGGAGATGGGATCGCCCGGGTCTACGGACTGGAGAATGTTATGTCCGGTGAACTCATCGAGTTTTCCGCAGGGCTCTACGGGATGGCTCTCAACCTGGAGGAGGATAATGTGGGAGCTGCCATCCTGGGTGAGGATATTCATATAAAAGAAGGGGATCTGGTCAAAAGGACCGGAAGGATTGTAGAAGTTCCGGTGGGGGAGGAGATAGTCGGGAGAGTGGTTAATGCCCTGGGCCAGCCGGTTGATGGCAAGGGCTCGATCGAAGCAAAACAATTCAGGAAGATTGAGCTGAAGGCTCCCGGGATTGTGGCCCGGGTTCCGGTCAGGGAACCACTTCAAACCGGGATTAAAGCAATAGATTCCATGATCCCTATTGGAAGGGGCCAGAGAGAATTGATTATCGGGGACCGCCAGACCGGCAAGACCGCGGTGGCAGTGGATACCATTATCAATCAGAGGGATACCGATGTCTTCTGCATCTATGTTGCTATTGGCCAGAAGAAATCAACCGTTGCCCGGGTGGTGGATAAGCTTAGAAGCTTTGGGGCTATGGACTACACTATTGTAGTCTTGGCAACGGCCGGTGAGCCTGCCCCGCTGCAATATATTGCCCCTTACTGCGGGGTGAGTATCGGGGAGTACTTCCGCGATAGTGGAAGGCATGCCCTGGTAGTTTACGATGATCTCTCCAAGCATGCGGTGGCCTACCGACAGCTCTCCCTTCTTCTGCGCCGTCCTCCGGGAAGGGAAGCCTATCCCGGAGATGTCTTCTATCTGCATTCAAGGCTTCTGGAGAGGGCAGCCAAGCTGAATGATGATCTGGGGGGAGGGTCGTTGACTGCCCTGCCGATAATCGAGACCCAGGCCGGAGATGTCTCGGCCTATATCCCCACTAATGTCATTTCCATTACCGATGGCCAGATCTATCTGGAGACCGATCTTTTTTACTCCGGGGTCCGGCCGGCAATTAATGTTGGTGTCTCGGTCTCCCGGGTGGGAGGAGCCGCCCAGATTAAAGCAATGAAACAGGTGGCAGGCACTCTCCGGTTGGATCTTGCCCAGTATCGGGAGATGGAGGTATTTGCCCAATTTAGCAGTGATTTGGACGAGGTTACCCAGGCCCAGTTGGCTCGCGGGAGGAGGTTGGTTGAGATTCTCAAGCAGCAACAATACCAGCCTATCCCGGTGGAGAAACAGATACTGATAATTTATTCAGCTACCAACGGGTTTCTGGATGATTACCCCGAGTCCGCCCTGAAAAAGTACGAGGAGGAGCTTTACCGTTTCTTTGAGCACCGCCGTCCCGAGATCATCAATGAATTGCGGGAGAAGCGGGAACTGGACGAAGAGCTCAGAGCCAAGGCTAATGAGGCCCTAAAAGAGTTGAAAGAACAATTTGTGATTTAAACCCAAATAATGCGTTAACATCCGAATTACCTGTCTTAAGCTTGTAGAAGGATTAGTATATTAACAATTTAATTGTAGGGGTGGACCTCTGTGTCCACCCTTATTCCTTCGACAAGCTCCCTTCGATAAACTCAGGACAGGCAGGGCAGGTCGGGCCGACAGAGACGTCGGCCCCTACATTTTACGTATTATTTGGCTTAAAAAGGATCTCCCATGGCAAATCTAAAAGAGATCAAGAAGCGCCTCGTCAGCATCAAGAAAACCCAGCAAATAACCAGGGCAATGAAGCTAATTGCGGCAGTGAAGCTCCAGCGGGCTCAGGAGCGTTTAACTGCCTTTCGACCTTATGCGGACAAGATGGAGGATCTGGTAAGCTCTCTGGCCTCCCGGGTTCCTCCCCGAGCCCATCCCTTCCTCCGTCCCGGAAAGACGGAGAAGACACTACTTCTGGTTCTTACTTCAGATAGGGGCTTCTGTGGGAGTCTCAATACAAACATCTTTAGAGCAATAGATTCGTTTATTAGGACTACGGAGCAAGAGGAAGTTAGGCTCTTAACAATCGGTCGAAAGGGAAGTGATTACTTCAAAAGAAGAGCTTACCCGATTGAAAAGGAATGGATTGGTATCGGTGATAACCTCGATTATCCTCGGGCAGTGGAGGTTGCTACCGAGATAATCGACCCCTACCTTCAGGGTTCTTACCAGGAAGTTTATCTAGTTTATAATGAGTTCAAGAGTGCCCTTTCTCGCCGGGTGCTGATGAAAAAGCTCCTTCCCCTGGAGTTAAAGGAGCCGGAGGAAGGAGCAGCAGAAATAGATTATCTCTACGAGCCTTCTCAAGAAGTCATTATCCAGGAGCTTTTACCAAAACAGTTGGAAACTCAGCTCTATCGGGCATTCCTGGAATCAGTGGCCAGTGAATATGGAGCCCGAATGGTCTCCATGGACTCGGCCACCAATAATGCGGCCGAGATGATCGACAGATTAACTCTTGATCTTAACCGGGCCCGTCAGGAAGCGATTACCAGGGAGTTGATGGATATTATCGGTGGGGCCGAGGTTCTGAGAGGTTAAGCAACCCTTTCAGACTTTTGCTCACCCTAACTTCCTTCCATCTTTAAACATCTTGACTACCTTTTATGCCTCCCCTTTTTTTAACCCAAATTATCCGTTAATGTAGGGGTTCAATTCCTGAACCTGTCAGGAACAGGTTTATTGAACCGCTGATCCGCCTCTGTATAATCTTGGTTTAATAGGATAGGCGGGGCTTTCCAGAATGCTTGTCCTGAGCTTGTCGAAGGAAATGTAGGGGCCGACGTCTCTGTCGGCCCAAATAAGAGTGGACTATGCAAATTGCAAATGATTGATCCGCCTGAGGCGGATTGAACCACGAATTGTCCCTACTTAGATTCTTCGCGGAGTTTATCCTGAGCGGGTTGGGACTGTTCGCTTTGCTAAGAGTGACAAGAAGCGAAGGGCTCAGAATGACAGATGGCTTTGAAGAAAATTTTGATGGAGAAACTGCGGTTAAATTTTCTCTTGACAGGGGACAGGAGAGAATTATAATTTCTTTAAGTCCTTTTTCGGAGGAAATTATTTGAGAGCTTTTATTATCTTTCTTGCTACCGGAGCCTACGCAGGCTATTCTCCCCTGATTCCCGGAACATTCGGAAGCCTGGTAGGAGTGGTGATATATGGGCTTTTATGGGGCTTATTGGGGGAGATACCGCCCTTGCGCCCTCTGCCTGTTTTCATCTACCTTTTGAGCTTGGCCGCTCTATTTTTTTCCACAAGCTGGTTAGCAGAAGAAGCAGAGAAGATCTTTGAACAAAAGGACTGCCGGAAGATTGTTATTGATGAGATTGTGGGGTTTCTGGTAACGATGTCATTCCTTCCCCCCCGGGTTGAGTATATTATCTTAGGGTTCATTCTTTTTCGCTGCTTTGATATTATCAAGCCCTTTCCTGTCGGTACTTTCGAGAGGAAGCTCAGGGGAGGGTATGCAGTGGTAGCCGATGACGTAGCCGCCGGAATTTATGCCAATATAGTTCTTCAGCTACTCCGCTATTTCAATTTATTCTAACCTAAATAATGTGTTGTGAACATTAGAATTACTGGTACATTAACAACTTACTTGCACCTGTTTGGTGTAGGGGCTTGATTTATCAAGCCCAATCCGCCTGAGGCGGATTGGGGTTCAATAAATTGAACCCCTACATTGATGCATTAATTGTGTTTAATGCCTACTTCTGAAAAAACATGGGCGGAAATAATCACTATCGGGGATGAGTTGATCTCCGGGAAGGTAGTGGATACCAACTCCGCCTATATTTCCCGGAGGCTTCCGGCTATCGGCCTGGATGTGATGTATCACACCTCGGTTGGGGATAATGAAAAGGACATCTCCCAGGCCCTGAGGAAAGCCCTCGGCCGTTCCCAGGTGGGGATTGTCTGTGGAGGCCTGGGCCCAACCGTTGATGATATTACCCGGGAGGTTGCAGCCAAGGTAGTCCGCCAGCGCCTGGTAATGAGGAAAGAGGCCCTGGATTCGATCAAAGAACGTTTTGCCCGGCGGGGCCTGGAGATGACCCCTAACAATGAGAAGCAAGCCCTTTTCCCCCACCGGGCGGAGCTAATCCCCAATTCGCGGGGGACGGCCTGGGGTTTCGTTCTCCGAGTGCGAGGGAGCCTGCTCATCTTCCTGCCCGGAGTCCCTCGAGAATTAGAAGTGATGATGGAAGAAAAAATTATTCCCCTCTTAAGTAAGGAGAGAAAAGGAAGGGGGCATATAAAATCAAGGGTATTAAATACCTTCGGGCTTACAGAATCAAAGCTGGATGAGCTGCTCAAGGGCGCTACTGGTAAGTGGAAGAATGTTAAGCTGGGGTTTCTGCCTAAATTTCCAATAAATCAGATCAGGATCGTTGTCCGTTATTCCAGTGAAGACAAAGCACTCCGGGTGCTTTCTCAAGTAGAAAAGGAACTGGAAAGGAGAGTGGGGGATTATATCTATGGGAGGGATGAGGAAACCATGGAAGAGGTGGTCGGCAGGCTGCTCAAGGAAAATCAAGCAACCATCGCGGTAGCTGAATCGTGCACCGGAGGATTCATCGGCCATCGTCTGACCAATGTTCCTGGAAGTTCGGAATACTTTATCGGGGGGGTTATCTGTTACAGTAACCGGGCAAAGATTGATCTGCTCAATGTTTCGCCAGAGACCTTGCGGGAACACGGAGCAGTGAGCCGGCAGGCGGCGGTGGAGATGGCCCGTGGGGTTCGGGGCTTGCACAAAACTACCCTGGGTCTGGCAGTGACCGGGATTGCCGGCCCTTCAGGAGGCAGCCCGGAAAAACCGGTGGGCACCGTCTTTATTGCCCTGGTCGATGGAGAGAGGACGAAGGTGGATGGTTATCATTTCGGTGGGAGTCGTGAGCAAATCAAGGCTCTCAGCTCCCAGAGTGCTCTGGATTGGATTAGAAGATATTTTAAAAAAAAGTCTTGACAAGTGTTTCTTCATAAGTTAAAAATTTTTCTAACTCTACGAGCTTAACCGGGTCTGGGTAGATTCAGATTATAGTTTAAATTTTAGGAGAAAGTCATGGAGTCCGAGGATCTGAAATTCAACGAGGATCACATCTGGGTCAAAGTTAATACTAAAAAGGGTAAGATAGGTATCAGTGAGTATGCCCAGTCGGAGCTGGGAGAGATTCTATATCTTGATCTCCCGATAGTAGGGGATACAGTGGAAAAAGCTGAGCCATTTGGGGAGATCGAATCATCCCAAACCGTCTCAGAGCTAATCTCACCGGTAAGCGGCACTGTTGTCGGGGTCAATGAGGAGCTGGAAACTACCCCGTCAACCATCAATGACAACCCTTATAGTGAAGGCTGGCTGATTGAAGTAAAGCTAACTAACTCAAAAGAGCTCGATTCTCTATTAGACCTCGAGGAATACGAAAGGTTTGTTGAGGAACAAAGATAGTAGCTCGCCCGGGCCTTCTTCTTACGCATTCTTCACAATAGGCTTATTTCCTCTCCTTAGTTTACTATTCCATACATTTTAGTGTTAAAATGCTATGAGGCTTATCAAGAATTGTTGTGGGTAAAAAATCCAAATATCAACTGAGAAATCCTAAATCCGAAATCCTAAACTCTAAACAAATTCTAAATTCAAATTAGCCAAATTCAAAACTATTTTGTCTCTTCAAGATCGTAATCCCTTCGACGAGCTCAGGACAGGGTTTTGTATTTTGATCCGCCTAAGGCGGATTAGGATTTGGTGCTTAGGATTTACTTAGCAGTTCTCTCTTCTAAATCATATATTTTGTCATTTGAACTTTGGACTTTGTTTGAACTTTATTGTAGGTCGGGCATCTTGCCCGACATGATGGTCCCGCCTGAGGCGGGAGAAGCCCGCCCTACAATTTTAGCATTTGACATTAGCTCACCTTCCTATGACAATGATAATGTTGTAGATGAATTCTATCTATCCACTGCATTTCGTGAAGAACCTGTTATGCTCCCCAGGGTAAGTGTAATCATTCCCACCTATAACCGGTATCCTTTCTTAATCGAGGCGGTAGAATCGGTTCTTAGTCAGAGCTACCGGGATTTTGAGCTGATCGTGATTGATGATGGCTCTGAGGATAATACCGCCGAGATTACCCACCGCTACCCGGACCGGCTCCGCTATTTCTATCAAGAAAATCAAGGTGCCTCTGCGGCCCGAAACCAGGGAATAAAACTATCCCGGGCAGAGCTGATAACATTTCTGGACTCGGATGATCTCTGGGATAAGGATAAGCTTCGTTATCAGGTTGATTTTATGGAGAGCACTCCGGAGGCCCGGATCTGCTATACCGATGAGATCTGGATTCGTCGGGGAGTACGGGTGAATCCCCGCAAGAGGCATCGAAAGAATTCGGGCTGGATCTTTGATCGGGCCTTGGAGTTGTGCATTATCAGCCCTTCATCGGTCATGATTCGCCGGGAGCTTCTCCAGGAGGTTGCGTATTTCGACGAGGAACTGCCAGTCTGTGAGGATTATGACCTCTGGCTGCGAATCGCTTCTATCAACCCAATATACCTTATCGATAAGCCGCTGATTATCAAGCGGGGGGGACATCCTGACCAGCTTTCAGAAAAATATTGGGGGATGGACCGCTTCCGGGTAAGGGCTCTGGAAAAACTGTTGGATCATGACCAACTAAGCTCAGAGCAAAGAAAACAGGCATTAAGGGTATTGAAGAAAAAATGCGAGATACTCGCCCGGGGCTGCTACCGAAGAGGAAAAAGGGAGGAGGGGGATAAGTTTGCCGGGCTTCCACTCAAATACGAGAAAGGCTAACCCAAATAATGCGTAAACATCCGAATTATTGGTATATTAACAATTTAATTGTAGGGGTGGACCTCTGTGTCCACCCTTATTCGGGCCGACAGAGACGTCGGCCCCTACATTTACGCATTATTTGGGGTTAAAAGATTATGCTAAAACGAAGAAATCCGGAAGAAGTGGAGATCGAAAAGATCGATCTTGAAGATAAATTTTTTACTGTGACCTATCCTCTTGAGTGCAAAAGGCTTAAAGAGTCGATTGCCCGGGTAGGGTTGATCCAGCCGCTGATTGTCCGAAAACAGGAAAAGACGGAGAAATATCAGTTAGTCTGCGGTCTGCGGAGGGCACTGGCCTGCCGGGAATTAGATTTTAAACGAATTGAGACCCTGGTTTACCCCGAGGCGGAGCTCAGCGGGCAGGATGGGTTTCTGATAGGTCTGTTTGAAAATCTGGCTCACCGTGATTTAAACGACATCGAGAAATCAATGGTGCTAAGTAAGCTGCACTATCAATTCGGTCTTGATCAGTCTAGGATCATCGAGGATTATCTGCCCTTATTGGGCCTGGAGGCGGGAGAGGCGGTTTTCCGCCAGTATCTGCCACTAACTGAGCTGGATGAGGAGATCAAGGAGTATATTGTCCGCAAAAGGCTTCCCGTTCGAGCCTCCTCCCGGTTATTAGCTCTCTCTCCGGAGGACAGGCGGGCAAGCTTTCGGCTGATCTCCCGGCTGAATCTCGGGGTAAACCTGATAGTCGAATTCCTTACCTACCTGGAAGAGACCTCACGGCGAGATGAGATACCGGTTAGGGAGTTTCTTGATGATCGTGAGATCGAGGCAGTGCTCGGCAATAAGGAGCTTACCCGGCCAAGGAAGATCGAGTTAATCAGGAAGATCCTCAGGGGGAAAAGGTATCCGCAGTTGACCGGGCTTGAGGCCCAGGTGGAGGAGAAACTAAGGCAATTGCACCTTCCACCCGAGCTAAAGCTCTCACCTCCTCCCTACTTTGAAGGGGATGAGCTCAAGGTAGAATTTGGGTTCCGGGATCCTAAAGAATTAAAGAGGATGGCCGATAAGCTGTTAAAGCTCTCCGACTTACCGGAATTAGCAGCGATCTTAAAGATAATTTGACTGGAGTTTCCTCAAGAATCCTTCAACAATCATTTGCAATTTTCATTTTACATAGTCCGCCTGAGGCGGACTTAGGATTATTATGAAGCAGTACCGCCCCGAGATTATTTTTGTAGAGAAGGAATCGCAGCATCAGGAGCTTACCCGGGCAATCCTGAGTAATCTTCCCGGGGTACCGGTAGAGTATATCGAAGATCCCGAGGAGGTGGTGAGCAGAGTAGCCAAAGCACAGGACCCGGTTACCGAGGGGAAGAGGCTTCTTTTGGTAACCAATTACCCGGGCACATTTTTAAAGAGATGTCCGGGCACCAAATTCCATATCTGCTGCAATTATTATGTAATCAATGCTGCCACTAACTGTCCCCTGGAATGCAGCTACTGTGCCCTCCAGGGATACCTGGAGAATAATCCTCTGATAAGGGTTTTCGCCAATACTGAGGATATGTTAGCTGAAGTCGAGCAGTTTCTGAGCGCTAATCGGGAGCACAGTTACCGTATCGGGACCGGGGAACTGACCGATAGCCTGGTTTTGGATAGAATTACCGGCTTTACCAGAATCATCGTCCCTTTCTTTGCCCGGCAAAAGAATGCCGTGCTGGAGCTAAAGACCAAAACCGATCTGGTCGATAATCTTATTGGCTTGGATCACGGCGATCGGGTGATTGTCTCCTGGTCTCTTAGCCCCCAGAGGGTTATTGACGAGGATGAGGCGGAGACCTCTTCCCTTACCCGGAGGCTAAAAGCCGCCCGGAGGTGTCAGGACGCCGGATATCGGCTAAGCTTTCACTTTGACCCGATTATCATCTACCCGGATTGGGAGAGAGAGTATCAGGGGGTTGTCGATCAACTATTTGCCATGGTTGACCCTCACCGGGTAAGCTGGATCAGTATGGGAGGGTTTCGCTACTATCCCTTGCTGAAGCAGATCATCAGGAGAAGATTCCCCCGGAGCAAGATCCTCCTCGGCGAGTTTGTTCCTTGCGCCGATGGAAAGCTGCGCTATCTCAAGCAGCTCAGGGTCGAGGCCTACCGGAAGCTACTTGCCCGGATCAGGGGATTTTATCCGGAAATGCCGGTTTATCTCTGCATGGAAACTAAAGAGGTGTGGGAGAGGGTCTTCGGGTTTACCCCAGCAACCGAGAGAAGCCTCGATTTCTTATTCGGATAGGACACCTTGGGAAGTCGGAGAAGTGATGTTTAAACAGAAAATAGACTTTTCCCTGGAGGAACTGGAGATTCCCGGCGAGTGGAGGGGAGTCCTGGAGCAGATTGGAAAGGGCTTGGGCACAGTTTTGGTCCTGGGAGCAGGCGATACCGGGAAGAGCACGATAACAAGGTTTCTGGTTAAAGGGCTGGTGGAAAAAGGGCTAAGGGTCGGGTATGTGGATGCAGATATCGGGCAGTCAACCCTGGGCCCCCCGGCTATGATCGGCATGGCCCTTCTCCGAGGCCGGGAAGACCTGGAAGGAGAGATTCCTGTTAGCCTGCGTTTCGTGGGGTCGGTAAGTCCTCAGGGATACCTGCTCCCGCATCTGGTAGGTCTGCGAAGAGCGGTGGATGAAGCCTATCAGGGAGGTGCGCAGATAATCCTGGTGGATACTACCGGGATGGTATCGGGGGAGGCAGCGGTGGAGCTAAAATATCAGAAGGTATTGTTGCTAAATCCTGGATACTTGATCCTGCTCCAGAAGGGAAAGGAGATGGAGCCATTGCTGAAGTTGTTTCTGAAAATAGGGGGTTTCAAGGTTATCAAGCTCGGAGTTTCCGGAAGGGTTAAGAAAAAAACCAAGGATGAGCGGGTAAGATACCGGGAGGAGAGTTTCCGGAGATTCTTTCAGGGCTCCCGGGTGCTTGGCTTTCCCCGGGGAGAGGTTATTCTCCGGGGACGGGGCTTTGGATCAGGAAGGATTATGAGCCCGGGGGATTTAAAGATGTGGGAGAACTATTTAGGGACGGGGATCTTTTACGGAGAAAGAGCCCCCCGGAGGCTCTCCCTGCTAACTCAGAATGATATTACCCCGGCTGATAGTTTTAAGGCGGGGTCTCACCTCGGAATTAGCTCTTTACATATAGTCTCTCAAAATGTATTAATAGGTAAGCTAATAGGTTTAATCAGCGATGGCCACTGCCCGGATTCCCTGGGTATCTTCCGGGGACTCGCTTTTGAATCAGGGCAGTTTCAGCTCTACGCCCCACTGGACAGGGCTGATGGGGTAAGGCTACTGCAGCTCAGTGAGGTGGAGGTCTTCAGTCCAGATTATGCGTAAATACTCGAATTACTTGTCCTGAGCCTGTCCAGTGATAGGTTGGGTCAATCGGTTGTGGTTGCGCAGCTAGTATTGGGATTCGTAAAGCGGTTGAGGGAACACCCCCACCTTAATCCTCCCCCATCAAGGGGGAGGAAATTTGAAATTAAGCAACCTCTATTCCCCTCCCTTGGTGGGAGGGGTTAGGAAGGGGGAACATAACCTGGTGACGAGAAACGAAACGAGCAGCGCAACCGAATAACGAATCACTACTGAGAATTAACCAACTTGTCCTGAGCCTGTTGATGGAATTGACCCCCTACATTAACGCATTATTTGGGGTTAAGTAACATAAGGTGATTCCTTGAAAAGGAGGAGAACATGGGAACAAAGGAGCTTATAGACAACCCGGACGGCCCTATAGTTTTAGACAATGAAAGTTTTGACCAGGCGCTAACTAAATATCCTCTCCTGGTGGTTGACTGCTGGGCAGAATGGTGTGTGCCCTGCCGAATGATCGCTCCGATAGTGGATAAACTGGCCGACAAGCATAAAGGGGAGATAGTCTTCGGTAAGTTGAATGTGGATGAAAGCCAGGATATCGCAGCTCGGTTCGGGATCAGGTCCATTCCTACCTTGCTTATCTTCAAAAATGGGGAAAATGTGGACGGTATTGTCGGTGCCTTGCCGGAAGAAGCATTGGAGGAAAAGATTATTAGCTATAAATAATGGGTAGTGGGCCTTTAGTAGTTTATATAGGACTCTATAAGATATAGGTTGGGTTGATCGGTTGTGGTTACATTTGTAGGTCGGGCATCTTGCCCGACATAATGGCGGGCTGGAAGCCCGTCCTACAAGATATCGGGATTCGTAAAACGGTTGAGGGAACACCCCCACCTTAATCCTCCCCCATCAAGGGGGAGGAAATTTGAAATTAAGCAACCTCTATTCCCCTCCCTTGGTGGGAGGGGTTAGGGGAGGGGGAACATAACCTGGTGACGAGAAACGAAACGAGCCCCGTAGAAATAAGTTGCTAAATGTGATTACCTTCGATATATATCGAGAATTTTTCACGGGGCGAGCAGCGCAACCGAATAACTAATAGGAATTTGATGAGATTGAAGTAGGGGGTAAAGATGTGTCTCTCCAGGGTTTATCTGAAAGAAAGGGGCGAAGGCAACCTTGTGATTGAAGAGGCTGCCAAAGTTGTAGATGATAATGGAATTATCAGGATTAATACGATCTTTGGCGAAGAGAAGGAATTGGAGGATTACTTTATCAAGGAAGTTAATCTTACCGAAAGTTATTTGGTGCTAAGGAAGAAGGGGGAAGAATAAATGGCCGCTCCAGAAGAAGACCTGAGGAAATTAAGGGCAATAATGCCTTATTGGCTTAAGCATAATAAGGAACACATTGAGGAGGACAGAAAATGGCTTGCGAAGGTGGAGGAGGCAGGGCTTGAAGAGGTGGCGGAGGATTTAAGGAAGGTTATTCAGCTCTCGGAAGAGATGAACAGATATATTGAAGCAGCAATTGAAAAGTTGGGTGGGGCCGCTGAAAAGGCGGAAGAAAATAAGGATTAAAGCTTTATATAGCCAAATAACGCTTGATAGCAAGATTATATGATTTCAAATAAACCTGAGATGAAGAAAGGGTTGGCGGGTATGGATATTGAGGATGTGAAATCGAGGGCTTTTAAGGGGTTCCTTGAAGACACCGAGGCCCTTCGCCTTTACGAGCTGGCGAAAGAAGCAAGCAGGTTCGGTCCCTGCTTAGAGATTGGCAGCTACTGCGGGAAATCCTCCGCCTACCTGGGAATGGGTTGTAAAGAAAATGGTGGTATCCTTTTTTCCATTGATCATCACACCGGTTCGGAAGAACAGCAGCCCGGGCAGGAGTACTTTGATCCGGAGCTTGTCGATAAAGAGACGGGAATGATCGATACCTTCAGGATATTCAGAAAAACAATCAATGAACTCTTATTGGAAGACACGGTAGTCTCGATTGTTTCTAATTCAGAAGTCGTTGCCCGGTCGTGGGCAATCCCACTTAGTATGGTCTTTATTGACGGCGGGCATACCTTTGAGGCAGTGTTTACGGACTATAATAGCTGGGCCCCCCATCTCCTCCCCGGCGGGTTTCTCGCAATCCACGATATCTTTTCTGATCCTGCCGAGGGAGGGCAGGCCCCGTATTGCATCTATAACCTGGCCCTGTCTTCCGGCCTTTTTCTGGAGCTGCCTATGGTCCATACGCTGGGGATACTGAAGCGGGCCTCGGGCGGACAAGCGACGGAGGAGGCAATGAAGAAATGGCGTGAGCTTGGTTGATCTGGGGTCCTTTTAATTGAATTTTATTTTCAAATATTCTTCTTTTCCTCTTTCCGTTTACGAATTTCCCGAAGCGCCTCTAATTCAGTTAATAATTCTAAGTCTTTCTTTCTGGCGACTGCTTTTTTGTTCTGTATTAAGCCTTCAAGGGTGAGGACATAATATTTCTGGTTATAAATTTCTGTTTCTTCTGATAATTTGATAACTTCGTCATAATATCCTATTCCACTCAATTCACCAATAAGGTCTATATCCCCAACATCGGTAGAAAATGTAAAATTCAGACCTGCTTTTAGTGTTCTGGCATCGAATATAAAAGGTAAATCCCTGGGTGCCCCTCTTAAGTATGGGTGGAAAGGAGTAAATGCTTTAACAAGATTTTCGAGATTTTCTTTATCTCTGCCATAGCAAATATCTATGTCCGCAGTTAAATGTGCCGAGCCTTGTGCTATTGCTGCCATTCCACCTACAACAATAAATTTAACATTATTAAATTTCAACCGATTTAAGATTTCTTTAACCTTCACCACGTTTTCTTCTCCCTGCTTTTCTTAATTCCTCGGCAAACTCCAATGCATTTAGAAATTTTTCAATTCGCTGGGTAGGGCTTAAAGAAAGATTTTCATAAAGAAGAGTAAGGTCTATACCATACTCCTTTGCCCTCTCTATCGCATCCTTAGTTTTGTATTCAGAAATTGCCTCTTTAACTTTATTCATATTATCAAATCCTATCTTATCTCTATCAGCAACCCTAACCTTTCTCTTCCTAATTCGAGCTCTCTTAATCCCTTTCTTTTCCTTTGCCATTAGCTTCTCATTTCAATCTAACTAAGAATTAACCACATTTTTTGCTTATCCCATTTTTCTCTTAAATAATCAAAGAAAACAGGATTTCCCCTAAAAATTATTCAAGAGTTCCCTATACTGGATAGCCGGGGCTTTCGAGCCCCGGTATTTAGTCCGTAGAAATCCGCCTTAGGTAGAATAAAGCCTTGTGTGAGCCTTGTAAGACCCTTGCCCCGATGTCCATCGGGGTGAATCTCTTACGCGGTGAGTTTTTAACGGGGTTTAGTCCGCCTCAGACTTGTAGGGGTGGACCTCTGTGTCCACCCTTATTAGGGCCGACACAGAGGTCGGCCCCTACATAGCGGGGCTCCCCGATGTCCATCGGGGCGCCTATCCTTTTTAACTCATCTACAAATTCTAACCATCTTAAGAAATTTTCTATTCGTTCTGTCGGGGTACGGGAAAGATTTTCATATAAAAGAGTTATATCTATCCCATATTCCGTTGCCCTCTCTATCGCATCCTTTCCAATAATTTCCTTAATGATTGCTCTCCCGGTTGGTCTTCGAGCTCTCTTAGTCCCTTTCTTTTCCTTTACCATTAGCTTCTTATTTCAAACTAATTAAAAATTAACTACCTTCTTAAGGTATACCATTTTCCCCTTAAAAAATCAAAAATTTTAACCCAGAGAAAATAGGAGAAAATAGGGACGGCGTCCGTTTTATCTTCAATTCAAGCTGCGCCATCATTTGCTCATTTGTCAAGATCAAAGATTTGATCCCCGACCTCCCTTTAAGGAAATTTTCCCATAGACCTCCTCTCCCCACCGGGGAGAGGAATGAGGTGAGGAGAAACTGTCCTACGAAGCTTTAGCGAAGTAGGATGCTATTCCCTGTTTGATATGGACAGCACTCTTTTTTCTTGACGAGGAGTATGGTGATTGATAGTAAGAGAAGTATTAAGTTAAAGTAGAAGCCTGACCCCGAATTTCTTATTTCCTTTTAGAGGCTTCCAAAATAGTTATTCCTACAAGTCGTTCACCTTTATATCTAAGGAGAATGCCATTTTTAAGCATTTCAGAATCCGTAGCTTTTTGGGGTCTTCTGAAATTTATATAGAGAACATCCGCTTCTTTGTCGTAGTCTATCCACATCTTGTCGACGGGTAATTTTATAAAATGAGGAACTGCTTTGGAGATTTCTTTTATGGTTTTTTCGGTCACTATTTCTTTTGCCATACTAACACCTTCTTTTCTAACTTTAATTTACCTGTAAAATAGGAAGTAATAATAAAGCCATCCTTCCTGGTTGTTTCCCTATAGACTACTGCTAAAAATTTTCCTTTCTTAATCTCCTTCAACGCAATTAGCGCTTTTTTATAACCTTCTATAATGTAATCGGGTTCTTCCACCGCACCTAGGACATCTTCATAATATCCGGCTAAATCATCATGGTTCTCTACCATATGGATCCATCTTTATTCAGTCAATCTTATGGGAACATTATTTTTTGATTTCACAATATCCATATTTTGAGTTCTCACCCTTTCAGTTTCTTTTCCATCAATCTCATAATTGCTTATTTCCCTTATCTCCTTTGCTACATTGTAGTGCGAAATCCGAGTTTATCTTATGCTATTAGGCCAATCTTGTCAATCTTCTGCCGGAATAATATTATCACGCCCTGGCGGGATCAGAGCTTCTTTTCGATGTTAAAAAATTCAACATTTAATTATTACCTCCTCTTGGCCTGTCAGTCAAATTTGGCCAAAGTAGCCGTATGACCCTCAGAAAATGCTGTCTGGTGGCAACAATAGGGGAAAATAGGGACAGCGGGGCTGTTGAAAAACCCTTCTTCAAGGAAACTTTTTCCATAAACCTCCTCTCCCCACACCTGTCCTGAGGAGCGAAGCGTCTCGAAGGAGGGGAGAGGAATGAGGTGAGGGGGATTTTATTGGAGATTCTTGGTTGTAATTGTTCACCCCCACTTCACCCCGATGGACATCGTCCCGATGTCCATCGGGATCCCCCATCCCTTCGACCCCGATGCCCATCGGGGCTCAGGACAGGCAAGGGTGAGGGAATATACTTTTTCAACAGCCCCACAGCGCCCGTTTTATTCTGGTTCAAATCCTTCACCCCGATGTCCATCGGGGCAAGATTCAATCATTTGCATTTTTCACTTTGCAATTTGCATTTTAAAATTCGCCGCAGGCGCCTGGCATCATTTGCTCATTTGTCAAGATCAAAGATTTGATCCCCGACCTCCCTCCTACTCATGGCAAGATGAATGCAAGAAAACATAATAGCTAAAAGGTGGTAAAGTCAATTCCAGAATGGGTGGTAAAGTATTTACCGGAATAGGTGGCAGGAAAACTCCGGAACGGGTGGCAGAATTCACCAGAATACACACCTACTTCGCCGTAGTGGCTACGAAGGCTGAACGCTACGGCGAAGTAGGCCATCAATCCGCCTGAGGCGGATCGGGTTCGATGAATCGAACCCCTACAATTACTGTTTTGGATTCAATAGTTTATCCTGAGCCTGCCGAAGGAGACGTCGGCCCCTACATAGTGGGGCTGGAAAGCCCCGCCTATCCACTCATTACCTAAAAAACAGGGGAAGTCCACTCCAGCTTATTTATGGCGTTGTCTCTAATAATCGACCCTATTGTTATGGGTCCAGTACCAGATAAGGTTTTTACCTCTATCTCTCGACTTGAGGTAACCGACATCAATAAAGTGTTTAATCGTTTTATGAATCAACTCGGCATCGAAACCGGTTACTTCCTCAATCCTCCGGCAGAGCATACCGACCGGATCTCCGGGGGTACGGCCCGGATGATCCACAGGAAAAGAGCCATGGGTCTCAATGAGGTCCTCGGACAGCAGCCGGTAGACAAGCTGCAGCCGGAGGTGTGCCTCTACCTTAAAATCATCTTCCGGTGAATTGGTTTTTCCCCGGTAACCCTGAACCATTTCTTCCCAGCCTTCATTCATTTCATTATCAAATTCGGCGACGAACTGATTGATCTCTTCCGAAGAAAGTCTTGATGTTCTCACGATGGCGCGGTTTGCATCATACCGGGCCCAGTCATCGGTCAGGATCTCGAGGTCGTATTTTTCAATCTCCTCCCGCACGGTTGTCCCGGGGAACGGTGCAAGGAAGTGATATCCATGGAGAATATCAAGGCTCTGGGCAAGTTCCTCGGTGTCCTTGAGGGTCTCCGGCGATTCTCCGGGAAGACCTACCATGAAGGATGCATGGGGAGGAATTCCTGCTTCCTTACAGGCATTAACCGCCTTCCGGGCGAGATCGGTGGTGATCCCCTTCTTAATGCGTTTAAGCATCTCCGGATTTCCGGACTCAATACCGAAACTGACGCTGTCGCATCCCGCAGCATGCATAATTTCAAAGGTTTCTCTATCGGTAGTGTTGCACCGCGAGAAGGCACTCCAGGCAAATTTAAGTCCCCGGCCTCTAATCTCTTTGCATACTTCCCGAACCTTCGCTTTACTGGAGGTGAATAGATCGTCGACAATATTGATCCGGGAAAAGCCATAGGACAGGATGTGTTCAATCTCATCGACAACATGGGACGGCTTCCGGTGACGGGTCCCGTTTCCCAGCATACGTCTTCCCAGGCAGAAGATACAGGAATGCGGACAGCCCCGGCTGGTGATAATACTGATCGGGAAACCGAGGGCAAGATAACGGGATAGGGGCAGCAGGTGCCGTGCCGGCAGGGGGAGGGAATCAAGATCGTCAATCAATTCTCTCGGTTCTGTGATCACAACTTTGCCGTTCTGGCGGAACGCAATCCCCTTGATATTTGCCCATTCATGGTTGTCCGTGATATGGGGCAATAGCTCCATAATGGTCCCCTCGCCCTCACCGATAACGAGCAGGTCGATCTCGGGATATCGCTGCAGGGTGTTCACGGTATCGAACGACACATGCGGGCCACCCATCATGGTTATTACGGAAGGGTTGTGTATTTTAGCGGTTTTGATGATATCGACGGCCACCGGGAAGTTCATCGTGACCGAGTTTGCCCCGACGATATCCGGGTTAAAGGCGTCGAGTTCCTTTTTCAATTTCTCCTGGGTATAATGGGAAACAATATAGTCAATAATCTTAACATCCGCTCCGGCCGCCTCGAAGGCAGCGGCAACATAGGAGACACCCAGTGGCGGTGCGGGCGATTCCTCGAGGGGATATGGTGGGGCAATGATTGCAACTCTCATAATTGGGTCTTCAGTATGATCCCAGATTCAGCCTTCGTAGCCACTTCGGCGAAGTAGGCCATCAATCCGCTTGAAGCGGATCGGGTTCGATGAATCGAACCCCTACAATTAGTGTTTTGGATTCAATAGTTTATCCCGAGCCTGCCGAAGGAATTGAGCCCCTACATTAACGCATTATTTGGGATGATATCTTTTACCTAATCTCCTTTTATTGGGAATAGCATTGACCGTAGCCACCCAACTACCGTATCCCCCTTGCGTTCTTTTCGGTCCATCTTCTCTAATTGGGCCAGGTTCGTATACCACTCGGAACGCGTTTTCAGCTGTCGGTCCGGATCGAGATGCTTCACGACGACAGCGGGATTGCCGACGGCAATGGCATTAGGCGGTATGTCTTTGACCACAGTAGCACCGGCCCCAATAATGCTGTTGTCGCCAATAGTGACACCCTTGCACACAATGGCGCTATCTCCTATCCAGGCGTTATTTCCTATCCTGACCGGTGCGGTCTCGCCACCGAACATGCTGCGATCATAAATGTCATGCCAGTCCGAATCCATAATATATGTGCCCTGGGCCATCATGCAATTGTCACCAATGACAATCTCGCTGGCAGCGCTAATCCTTACGCCCGGGCAGATTAAACAATAGTTTCCTATTTGAATGCGCCCCATTCCTTCGCTTTTTGACCAGACGGTCAGTCTGACCTTCCTGTCCGGAGCGGCGACGACATTTGCGTAATCTCCCAGCACAATAGGCCATCCGTTCACCTCCACATGCCAGGGCCTTATAAATGTGGTCTCTTTGCCAAGATGTTCGAATTGGGGACGCAAGAAATGGTTCACATACCAGTTTTGAAATCTGATACCTAAGTGCTTGATTATATAAGGACGATGATCTCTCCTCAAGGAAGCTAACTCCTTACCTCTTCAATTGGTGAAATTGATGGGGATTCTCTCAACCTCTTTTTTGCCGGTCGTGCCGGGTAAACCCCATTAGAAAGTTTGGGGAAGATTTTTAAACCCCGCCCAAAACTTATTGGTTCTTTCACCTCCCAATAAATGACGGGACTTTTTTTCTAACGGGGCAAACCCCATTAGAAGCTCACACGGGGCTTTAGTCCGCCTGAGGCGGATTGCTAAAGGATCTGGAAACTATCCGTTTCCGGGGCAAGACACGGGGCTTTCTAACGGGGTAAATATCTCGGGCGGGAACGGATATCCGGGATTCGGGGATACCCCAGAAACTGTGACTGAATAAACAGCTCGCCGGTGTCAGGTCATTAAGGGCATCGCAGGCAAGAAGCACCCCGGCGGCGGTCCATGATGTTCTCTCCTCAGGCCAGATGACCGAACCGGGAAAGGTAACGCCCATCCAGTACGATCCGTCATCATACTTCTTATCTTTTATCCAGTTAATGACCATTTCTGCCTGCTCGTATTCCTCAATGGCCGCCAGCGCCAATGCCAGTTCCGAGGTTTCCGCCATGGTTACCCAGGGCTGGTCAGAGACACAACGGACTCCCCAGCCGGGCACCGCAAACTTATCCCAGTATTTATCAATCCGCCTGCGGGCATCAATACCCGTAACGGCACCGCAGAGGATAGGATAGTACCAATCCAGGGAGTAGCGGGATTTCATTATGTTAAAAAGATCGGGGCGGTTTCTGAGGGCATGTCCTAATTTCTTAAGCGCCTCTTCCCAGTCGGGGCGTCTTTTCCCCAACCGTGATGCAATGGCCAGGGCGCACTTGATGCTCATATAAACGGAACTGCAGCCCGTTAGCAGGGCCATGCGATCCGCAACGCCATCGCCGTTTTTTGCCCAGTAGACCTCACCGGTTGCGGCCTGGAGATCGGTGGCAAAATCAATACCAGCCTCCAGGGTTGGCCACATGTGTTTGAGAAAGGCGAGATCATTCGTGATTAAGTAATAGTGGAATACCCCCACGGCAATATAAGATGACTGGTTGGTATCCCTGGTTTTGTCCTCGGGGAGGCCGTCGCGATAGGCCGCCCACCAGCTGCCATCCTTCAACTGTGTCCGGGACATCCACTCGTAGGCTCGTTCCGCCTCTTTTAAGTATCCCGCAACACCGAGCCCCATGGCGCTTTCGACATGATCCCAGGGGTCGGTCTTCCCCCCTTCGGACCAGGGGATTTCTCCATCTTCTTTTTGCACTCGGGCAATAAATGCCCCCATCGCTTCAACATCGAATGGTGATTCGTCAACACTTCGCGAGACATTCAGTTTCATGTTAGTATCCTTTTTTGAGATAGAAAACAACACTCTTGCCTATGAAGGGGAGCAGCATCTTATCCAGCGCCCGGGTCAGAGGCGAAGGCTTCATGATGTCCCGTTCAAGAAACCTCTTGTACCAATTCACCAGTCGGGAACTTTCATTCTTGGGACCGACCAGGCATTTAAGCCACCAGTAGGGAGCATGGAGGGCGTGTTTATAGCGGATGCTCCAGCAGCGGGTACCGGCATTTTCCAACAATCTTTGCAGTTCCTTCTTCCGGTATATCCTGATATGCCCACCGGGTTCGTTGTGGTAACTCTCCGAGATAGCCCAGCAGATTCGCTCCGGCAGGAATCGGGGTACACTCACGATCAGGTCCTTCCCCGGCTTCAGGACCCTGATAAGTTCGGCAACGGCGGTGCGGTTATCCGGGATATGTTCGAGGACCTCCGAGCAGATGACCGCATCGAAAACACCCGCTTTAAACGGCAGCTGGGTAACATCGGCCATCGAGATTGCCCGTAATCCATTTCCCCCGGTATCCATCGAATGTAAGATGTATTTTGCATTGCGCAGATCTTCCCAGCTCAGGTCAACGCCCACGACATCCGCGCCTTGAGAGCGAAACGCCTCACAGAGATGACGGCCGGCACCGCAGCCGGCATCGAGAATGCGGCTGCCCGGTTTTATGTCCAGTTTCTGAAAGTCAACGGTTAGCATCGATCACTTCCCGGTATACCTCTACAGTTCTTTTTGCTGCGTGATGCCAGGTAAATAGGTTCTTCACCCGTTCCCGGCCGGCCTGCCCCAGTCGGGAGCACTTATCCGGGTCATCCAGCAGGGAGAGGATGGCGTTCTCTAATGCCCATTTGTCCGCCGGCGGTACCAGGATGCCGGCGTCGCCCACCACCTCGGGCAGTGCCCCACCGGCGGTACTGATAACCGGAATACCACAGGCCATGGCCTCACCGGCGGGCAGACCGAACCCTTCGTACAGGGAAGGGATGACGGCCATGGTGGTTTCGGCATAATAACGGGCAAACTCTTCGTGTTCAATGCGCCCGGTAAATTTCACATAATCATGGATCCCCAGTTCCCGGATAAGGCGTTTGATGAAGCCGTTCTTCTTCGGCGCACCGATTACGGTAAGGCTGATGTTTCGTTTCTTTCTTATGGAAGCGACCGCTTCCAGGAGATACTTGAGTCCTTTCAGGGGGGTATCGGCACTGTTGGTTACCAGGAGCTGGTTTTTTGACCGTTTAATATGAGGAAGGGGACGAAAGATGTCGGTGTTGATGCCGTTCGAAACGACCCGGAATTTATGGATGGGTATCTTAAAGTCCTTGCTGATATCTTTTTTCGAGCACTCCGAAACCGTGATGATATGGGAGAGACGGCGCAGGACCCATTTCTGCATCCCCAGGAATGAATACCATCTCATCACCATCAACTTCCTGAACCAGGACCTTGCTGCTTTAATCTCCACCTCCCGGTCAACGGTAATCGGGTGGTGAACGGTCGCCACCGTGGGAAAGCCGAGTCGCGAGATTCCCCAGATGCCGTAGGAAAGGCACTGGTTATCGTGGACAATATCATAAGCGGCTGATCTGGTGCGCAGATATTGATAGGCCCTCAGGCCGAAGGTAAAGGGTTCAGGGAAAACGCCCAGGCACATGCCGATAAATTCCAGTTGGTTGATCGGTGTTGCCAGGTCACGGATTCTTTTGGCTCTAAATAGGTGCTCGGGATTGTAAAGATCCAGACTCGGCAGTTTATGCAGGGTAATTTTCTCGTCTAATTCAGGATACGGCGGTCCGGATATGACATCGACCTGATGGCCGAGGTCTCTCAGTGCCCGGCTGAGATGGTTAATATATACCCCCTGGCCTCCACAGGTCGGATTACCCCGATAGGTCAACAGGCATATCCTTAATGGATGATCCGGATGACCTTTTTTACCAATCGATTCATGACTCATTATAGACTACCCTATCATACCGCCTGTATTGTTATATCCCATCAGGCACTCTTAGCAGATTTATTAGGCATTGTCAAAGATATTTATCTGAAGTGGAAAGGCAAGGCGGATCAAGCGGATTGAACCACGAATTTCACGAAAAGAACCGAGATCCTGAGCCCCGCCTGTGGCGGGGTCGAAGGGGTGGGAGGGGTACTTGGGATTTAAACCACGAATTACACGAATTACACGAATTATACTAGTTAACTTTCTCTTTTGGTATTTGGATTTAGGATTTGATTTGTCATTTGCCTGCTCCGCCGAAGCTTTCAGCCTTTATAGCAACAGCTACAAATTAGGCTTGCGAAGGCGAGGGCTTGGTCATTTGACATTGGGACCTGCAATCTCCAATCTATTACAATTGCCTCTGGCAAGCCAATTTCGTTGTTAAGAGGGCGAGTGGACATGCAGGGTATTGAGGTTTCGGAAAAAACTTTACCCCAAAATAGAACGGTTTTTCAAGGTTTACGGGGCATTGTTTAGGGGAAAGGCAAAAATTCACCCCCACCTTAATCCTCCCCCATCAAGGGGGAGGAAACCGCATGGTACTCTCCCATCCCTTCGACAAGCTCAGGACAGGCCCTTTCCCAAGTAAGGCCGAGGGGCTCAGGACAAGATTCCCCTCCCCTGCCTGTCCTGAGGAGCGAAGCGTCTCGAAGGAGTGGGAGGGGATTAAGGGGAGGGGGATAGAAAAAATGCTACAACGCAAATTCCTCTGGCAATTAACTGTTGATAATTCCGACAGAATAGAATAAGATAAAGCAGGCTGGGGAGAGGTCGAAATAACCGAGGGGAAAAAGCAGCGAGAGTAAGGTTAAGGAAATAGGTGACTAAAAGGTTAGAAAATTAAGCCCTAAGAAAAGTCAATTTATTAATAACATCCCACTTTCCCCCAAAGTCCCCTTTTTTTCATGGTCGGTTAAGGCACATCCGGTTCGAGGTAGAATACAGACATGGTTCGGAGAACTTCCTTGATTCGAAAGTTAATTCGCTGGTTTGGGGAGAGGTATCGTCTGGGGCCGGCACTTGATTTTTTAGGAAGCCTCGAGCGGATAGGGCAACCATCTGAAGTGGCGCTGCCAACCGAGCTCCTCCCCATGGGTGCGAAGATGCTTGCTCGAAGCCTTCTCACTGCCCAGGTCGTTCAGGTAAATCGGGACTGGATATGGCCCTTCTGGGTGGTGCAACAATATGATCCGGCCTCAGCAGGCTTCATCCCGAGGGCCTTTCAGTTTATATCTCCGAACTCCACCCACCGCAACTGGACGGCCATCGGCTGTCTTGACTCTGAGCGCGAAAGCGTCGTAGATCCCCGGGGACTGGTAACCCCATGGCATGATGGCTGGTCGGCTGATTTCTGGATCCAAAGAGAAGGGGAGGTATCCTCCCCTTCCCGCCTTGATGCCGTATCCCAGGGCCTCGTTGACAACCTTCCGGTTGTCGAAACGAGATGGGAGGCCAAAGATATTACGATCACCTCAAGGAGCTTCTCAACCCGAATCAAGGAAACCGAGGTTGTCCTTATGAGGCTCCTTGTGGAGGCCAGGGGAAAAGAGGCAAGCACAAGGGTGATTGCATCCCTGAGGCCGTATAACCCCGAGGGGTTAAGCCTCATCCACTCTCTCGAGTATATACCGGATAAAAGGTTGTGGATGGTCAATGGCTCCGCAGCCCTTCTTACCATAGAGACTCCTGATAGCGCCTCCACCAGCGACTATAGAAGAGGAGACGTCTCGCTTCACCTCAACCGGGAAGATAAGAAGCTAAAGGCCCACTGCCCGGCCGGGCTTGCCACCGGGGAATGCTCCTATGACATCTCCCTTAAAAAAGGCGACCTCTTTCCTCTTCACTTCATCGCACCCGTCAGGGAGGGCATTAAAGCACAGGATGCTACTTACCTGACCGAGAATTTCAATTATACCCGGGCCTTTGAGGATGCGGTTGCGCTTTTTGAGGAGCGGGTTGGCAGGGGAATGGAGATATCACTTCCCGATAAGGCCCTTGAGGATTCTTTCCGGGCCAACCTTGCCTACATACATCTTCTGGATGACGGTGATTACATCTGCCCCGGCCCCCTCACCTATCATCGTTACTGGTTTCGCGACTCGGCCTACCTTATCAACTGCCTTGATAAGCTGGGCTACCCCGATCAGGCCCGCCGGAAGCTGCTTAGGTATCCGGAAAGGCAGGAGAAGGATGGCTACTTCCGATCCCAGAAGGGGGAGTGGGACTCCAATGGCCAGGCTATCTGGCCGGTCCTGGAGCACTACCGCCTTCATGACGATAGCGATCTTATCGAAACCCTCTACCCTTCTATCTCTCTCGGCGCCGGGTGGATAGAGAAGAAGCGCTCCCTGACAAAGGATAGGCCGTCGGTGCACCACGGCCTTCTTCCACCGGGATTCAGTGCCGAGCACTTCGGGCCGAACGATTACTTCTACTGGGACGACTTCTGGGGCATTGCCGGGCTCAGGGAGGCAATCGCCGCCGCCGAGATACTCGGAAAGGAGAAAGATGTCGACACCTTCGGGAGATATCTTAGGAGTTTCAAAGAAGACATCGAAGCATCCCTGAAAAATGTTGAGGAGAGACTGGGAGAACCCATCATCCCCGCCTCTCCTTACCGCCGAATGGATTCAGGGGCGATAGGAAGCGTTGTTGCCCTTTACCCGCTAAGATTTCTTGATCCTTTTGACCCCCGCATCGTGAATACAATAAGGTTCCTCCGCGAGGAATGTTTCTATGATGGGGCGTTCTTCCAGAATCTTATCCACTCCGGGCTTAACTGCTACCTTACCTGCCACATAATCCAGTGTTTGATCTATCAGAAAAGCGCAGAGGTCTGGCCGATGATAAGGAGGCTGCTTGATCTTGCGACCCCGACTTTTACCTGGCCGGAGGCCATCCACCCGATCACCAAGGGCGGATGCATGGGAGATGGCCACCACGGGTGGGCCGCAGCGGACTGGCTGCTCATGATAAGGAACCTCCTCTTTTTCGAGGAGGGAGAGGACCTGGTGATTACCCCGGCGCTCCCGGAGGAGTGGTTCGAGAGCGCCGGGGAGATAAAGGTCAGGCAGGCTCCCACATACTTCGGCGAGCTCGCTTTTGAGATGAAGCTCCAGAAAAACACGGCAACCCTTAGCCTTTACCCGAAGTGGCGGAAAAGACCGGCCCGGATTCGTTGGCACCTACCCTGCAAAAATATCAGCCCACTCGAGAAAGAAAAGGCAAGGATCGAGGACGGAGCCGCCATATTCTCCCCGGATATAAAGGAGCTAACAGTCATATGGGGGGAGAGCTAAGCTATGGACCTGGATTGGCTGGTTTTCCTATTTCGGCAAGTTTCCTTCCAGAAATCAATGGAGATCAACGGGGTCAGACCCTAAAACTATTCTATTCGTCCGCAGGTTCTTCAGCGGGCTGAAGGAGGGGATTTCGTATCTTTAATCCCTTTCTGAGGACCTCCCCTAAGCGGTCGTTCTCCACACTATCAGGAACACTAAAATCCATCTCCATACATTCCTCGGCCAGGACCTTAAGCTCCGGGTTCATCTGCTTTAGCGAGAGATTAAATTCCTCCGCGAAATATCTGGGCACTGCATCATAAGGGGTATAGTCGGGAGTGCTGGTAAAGCAATCGTACATCGGGGCTGCCCTTTCATCATATTTATTCATCGGGGGAAGCCCGAGGATAAGCTCCATGGTCTTGAATATACTCGGCACACTATAATGGACACGCGAAATATAGCCCCTTTTAGCGTATGGGCTTATCACTAAACATATAGTCCTATGGGCATCTACATGGTCCGCCCCGCTCTGGGGGTCGTCCTCGGTTATAAATATAGCGGTCTCCTTCCAATAGGGGCTGTGGCTTATGGCTTCCACAATCATACCGGTAGCCTCATCGTTATCCGCCACCATGGATTGCGGGGTAGGCTTGCCCGGGGTAAAACCATGAGTGTGATCATTGGGAAGAAGGATAAATACAAACGGAGGAAATATCCCCTTTTTAATCTGTTCGGCAAAATACTCAGCCCTTTCTACATCCTTGACCGACATATTCCAGACAACACCCCCAGGCCAATTAGGGTCTACATGGTCTTTAAAATAATCAAGCTCTCCAATAACCCCCACCATCTGCCCATAATTTATGAAATCCACATTGTGCCTTAAACAATGGTGGAACATGAAACCTGCCTCCGGGTAACCAGCAGGTTCTATACCTGGCGCAGGCACCCTTGTTCCATCCCTATAATACGCGATCCAGGTCTTCTCAACATAGTCTGTGCTTATTGAAGCGGTATGCCACATATGGCCCTGGACGGAGACCTCGGCATCCGAGTAGAAGTTATCAAATGTAGTAAACTCCCTTGCCAGCTTATGGAGGTTAGGGGTATACCATTCGCCAAACATAGTTAGATTAGGGTCTCCATCCCCTCCCGGGAAATCCCCTAATACCTGATCATAGGTCTTGTTTTCCCTCACAATAAAAACTACATGCTTGATCGGGGATGGGCCTCCAACCTTTGCCGGTATCGGGGAGTCAGGTCGATCGCACTCAATAGTGTAATACTTAGATAGCCGGTTATTGTTTCCATCAACTTGATCTGTATATTTATCCAGCTCATTGGAGATTAAAAGGGTGGGAATGGTTGAAACTGTTCCCGGCATCATCCCCCCTACATATTCAGCCCCAGGATTTGGCCCACTACCTACCCCTTTGGCATTTGCTACAAATAACCGGGAACCATCATTGTTTAAGATAACGCCGGTGGGATACCATCCCGTGGGAATCCTACCCAGTAGCTTACCTTCTTCGGTAGAAATCACATCAATGGAATTTGTCCCGGCTGAGGCTACATAAAGGGTTTTGCCATCAGGGCTCAGGTAGAGCGCATTCGGGGAGGAGCCCATGGGGGCATCAGAGCGTAAATCCACGGATATGGTATTAATCACTTTATCGGTCTCAATATTAATAACGCTAATATTATCGGTATCGCTATTCGTTACATATAATTTTTTTCCATCCGGGGATAGGACCATATCCTCCGGGTTTTTCCCTACCGTGATGGTATCTATTAGCTTATGATCTGAGGTATCAATGACCGAAACAGTCCTTTCACCCCAATTCGAGACATAGGCCTTTGATCCATCCTGGGTAAGGACAATATCGTAGGGATACTGTCCCACTTCGGTAGTGGATGTAACGGTTGGGCTTGCTATTGTTAAATCCACAACGGCAATTTTATTTGCTAAATTCTGGGCTACATACAGTAGTTTCTCATCCTGGGATAATGTAAGTCCCCCGGGATAGCCATCTACCGGGATGTAAGTTTCATTGGTTAACTCTCCTCCGGTAATATCATATACCCATACCTTATTATTCCCGCCTCCCGAGGCATAAAGCCTCGTTCCATCTGATTTAATTGCCAATCCCAGGAAATAGCTTTCATCAGACCCCTTTGAGACAGTTTGTCTTACCGTCATTTTGTCCACATCTATTACCGATAGAGACTGCGTTTTATTTATCCCATATCCATTGTTGGTAACTATCAGGGTTTTATTATCCGGGGTTAGAATGAGGTTCATGGGGAATCCCCCTACCGTTATTTGCTTCCCGACAGGGGTAATGGAAAGACCATTGGGCAATAATACTCCTCCCTCTATTGGACCTGTCTTCAGGTAGGCATGCTCTGCTGGGCCTATGATTTTGCACGGAGGCTCCTTTTTGGTGCAATTTAAAAGGACCAGGCAGAGCACTGGGACAAAGAGACTTAATATCTTTATTTTTTTTAGCATTTCCCCTCCTGTTTTTATTATTATCATTCTTTTAAAATGTTTGTCAAGCATGTGATAATCAGGACTTTCCCCAAAAAATTCTACAAATTCCCTATACCTGTCTGCGTGCTACGCACTACGACAGGCAGGCAGGATAGCCGGGGCTTTCGAGCCCCGGCATTTAATCCGCCTCAGACTGTAGGGGTGAACCTCTCCTTCGACAAGCTCAGGACAGGCTCCGTCCACCCTTCATCCCCGCCTGAGGCGGATCGGGTTCGATGAATCGAACCCCTACAATTATGCATTATTGATGGATAAATCTTCGTAGGGGTCGGATTTATCCGACCCGCCATTGAACCCCTACATTTACGCATTATTTGGGTTAGATATTTAATTTAGGGCAAAAGGTCTTATTCACTCAAAGTATTCTACTGCGTTCTGGAAGAGCTTCAGGCCCTCCCCGACCTCCGGAATGGCTTTGCCTTCCCGCTTAAGCCTTTCCTTAAGATAAGGCCAGCGGGGATGGTTGGTAAAATGGAGGAAGCGCTCCGGATGGGGCATTATCCCGAAGATCCGCCCACTCGAATCACAGATCCCGGCAATATCTTTTAGTGAGCCGTTGGGGTTAAAAGGAAATTTCCCTTCAGCCGGCTTGCCCTCCTCATCAACATATTTAAACACTACCTGCTGACCATTATGAAGGGCCTTTACGGTATCCTCCGAGGCGAAGAATTTCCCCTCCCCGTGAGCGACCGGAAGGTAAATCCGCTCGATCCCCCGGGTGAAGATACATTTATTACTTACCCTTTTCAAGTAGACCCACCGGTCTTCGAACCTTCCCGAATCGTTAAAGCTCAGGGTATTACTCTGGCCGCGGTAATTACTATTGAGAGCCGGGAGCAGGCCGTATTTTACCATCACCTGAAAGCCGTTGCAGACGCCAATTATTAATTTATCCTCCTCGATAAAACGCTCAAGCTCATCGCCAAGATTGGTCTTGGTTTTGACGGCCAGAACCTTCCCGCCGGCAATATCATCTCCGTAGGAAAATCCGCCGGGAAAGGCCAGGATCTGATACTCACTCAGCTTCTTCTGCCCATCAATGAGGTCGTTTATATGCACCCTTTCGGCCCGGGCACCTGCCTGATTGAAGGCAAACTCGGTCTCGTAGTCGCAATTAATCCCGTAACCGGTCAGGATAAGGGCCTTTGGCTTGGTCATAACTTTATACTTCAGGGAATAGCAGGGAGTAGCAAGGAATAGCAGGGAATGGCAGGGAGTAGAACCCTTGAATCCTCGAATCCTTGAACCCTATCTATTGATATTTGGATTTTCTTATCCATTTGACATTTAGATTTAATTGTCTACCATCGTAGAGTCTTCTTATAGGCTTCCCTCAGGGAATCGAGTTCGGTATCCACGATCTTTTTCCCATTAACTCCCTTAAACACTACTCTCCTGCTTTCATCTATCTCACCAATTTGGGCAAACTTCTGCCCCTTCATCAGGGTCTCGAACCGCTTCTGATTCTCCGGGGCGACAGTTATTAGGAGGCGGCTTTGCGATTCGGAAAAGAGCAGCTGATCATCCCGCCCTATCCCTTCCGAGGGAACCCCACTTAGATCAACCTCGATCCCCAGCTCTCCGGCCAGGGCCAACTTGGCCAGGGCCACCCCTAATCCTCCCCGGGAGATACTGCCGCAGGAGGCCAACAACTCCTCTTCCCCGGCCCGGTTGAGTGCCTGGTAAAGCCCAGTCGCCTGCTGAGCATCAACCCGGGGAACATTACTGCCAATGTAGGGTCTATCCTGGGCCTCCTCCCCTTTCATTGCATAGTATTCTGAGCCGCCGAGCTCATTCCTGGTCGTTCCCAGGAGGTAAATTAAGTCCCCGGGGCATTTGGCATCCAGGCTAACGCACTTTCGCACATCATCAATCACTGCCAGGGAGGAAATAAGCAGAGTGGGAGGAATGGAGATCTTTACCGGATTACCTTTTCCGTCAAACCCTTTAAAATCGTTGAACATACTGTCTTTGCCGGAGATGAAAGGGGTATTGAACTGCACGGCATAATCATAGCAGGCCTCAGCCGCACGCTTGAGCTGTCCCAAGCGTTCCGGCTCGTCCGAGCTGCACCAGCAGAAGTTATCCAGCAGGGCAATCCGCTTGAGGTCTCCCCCCACGGCAACTACATTTCGGATAGCAGTGTCAAGGCAGCAGGCCGCCATATAATATGGGTCGATATCTCCATAGCTGGGCAGGATACCACAGGAAAGGACGATACCTTTTATTGATCTTAGCAGTGGCCGCACTACCACGGCATCGGAGTGAACATCGCCCTTTACTCCGATCAGGGGCTTGATCACCGAGCCCCCCTGCACCTCGTGGTCATACTGCCTTACTACATACTCCTTGCTGCATATATTCAGCCGGCCCAGTAATTTATGAAGGTCATTAGTTAAATCAGACTGTTCAGTCAGCTCCGGCTCCGGGTAATCCGGTGGCCTCCAAACAGAAGTTAGCTTCCGTCTGGGCACTCCGTCGTGGAGGAATTTCAGATCCATATCCATTATCGCCTTACCCTGAAAATTCACGATGCAGCGGCCACTATCGGTAAACTCCCCAATCACGGTGGCCTCTACATCTCGCCGTCTCATCAGCTCGAGAAACTGATTGAGCTTCTCTGGTGGAACCGCATAGGTCATCCGCTCCTGGGACTCACTGACCCAGATCTCATAGGGTGAAAGGCCGGAGTATTTGATCGGCACCTTCTCAATATCCACCTCTGAGCCCCCGCTCTCCCGCGCCATCTCCCCCACTGAGCAGGAGAGCCCCCCGGCACCGTTGTCAGTAACGCTATTGAACAATTCCCGCTCGCTTAGCTCCTGCTGGGCATCACTCAGCTTCTTTTGCGTTATCGGATCCCCGATCTGCACCGCTCCTGCCGGGCTTCCCGAATGAAGAGATTCAGAGGAGAAGGTAGCCCCGTGGATGCCATCCTTTCCTACCCGCCCGCCGGCCATAACGATAAGATCCCCCGGATGGGCCTTTTTAAGATAAGAAGGCTTCCCCTTAATCTTCGCGGGCATCAATCCTACTGTGCCTACGAACACCAGGGGCTTACCCATATAGCGGTCGTCAAAGACCAGAAATCCCCAGGGAGTGGGAATACCGGATTTGTTACCTCCGTGCTCTACTCCCTGGCGCACCCCTTCAAAGATAACCCGGGGGTGCAGGATGGAATTCTTAAGTTCTTTGTCCCGATAGGGCAATTCCCCTGAGTAAAAGGGATTACCGAAGCAGAAGCCATACATATTGACCACCAGCCTCGAGCCCTTACCGGTACCCAGCGGATCCCGGTTAACGCCCACGATGCCGGTTATTGCTCCCCCGTAAGGGTCGAGAGCACAGGGGGTATTATGGGTCTCCACCTTGTAGCAGAGATTCCAGTCCTCATCAAACTTGATCACCCCGGAATTATCAGTAAATACGGAAAGGCACCAATCCTCTTTCCCTAGTTTCTCACGAATTGCCTGGGTAGCACCCTGAATATAGGTCTTATAAAGGCTATCCACTTCGTCCAGTTGGGCAGCAAAGATATTATGCTTACAGTGCTCGGACCAGGTTTGGGCGAGTGATTCCAGCTCAATATCGGTAGGCTGTCTTCCCCGGCCATTGAAATAGTCACGAATGGTATGGAGGGAGTTAAGCTCAAGGGCCAGCGGGCCCCGGCGGATCTCCTCTCCCCCTTCAATTCGATCAATAATCCCGCCCTCACCGAGCTTTATCAACTCTTGATCGCTGACATTGAGATCGATTGAATCGGCCCGGGGATTAGGGGGCAGGCTTACCCGGGGAAGCACCACATCCACTCCCCCATCGCGCTGGAAGGTAGCAAAATCCTTAATATAAACCCGGTTGATCAGCGGGTTGGAAAGCCTGCCGGCGATGCCCTCAATCTCCTCCCGGGTGAGCCTACCTTTGAGTAGTATTTGTCTGGAGGTATATACTGTCTTTCCCACCTCAAACTTAAGTTTGAGCAGATCCTTAATCCCTTCTTTTGAGGTTCGTCCAACATTATCGGTAACCCCCGGCAGATAACCAATCTCGATAATCCAATCGAAATTACAGGCAAGCCCCTGACCTACCGCTGATTCCTGAGTCAGGGGATCCGTGAACAGTTCCTGTCGGCACCGCTCCAGATCTTTGAGATCGATCTCCTTGTCAATCGAATATACATCTACAATCCGAACCGAGCCCAGGGTAATACCTAACTCCTCCGCAATGCGTTTCTTGATCAGATCGCCCGCAGCATCGACTAATCCTTCCTTGAATTTAACCTCAATCCGCACTGCCATAACTAAGCCTTTAGAGACAAAGAGTTAGGTGCCTCAAAAATCTTTAAAGGAGAACGACATAGACGATAATACCATAACTACAGCGAAGATCAAGCGGGTACAGATAGCAAAATTCTCAGGAATCATTTCAAAAAAAGAGAGATTCTGGATAGCCGGGGCTTTCCCGTTCTCCGTAGTAGAACTACTGCGAAGGATAAACCCGCCCCGGTATTTACCTCTCGTTTCCGCCAGGCAGATAATATTATTGCAGTAGAATATTGAAAAAACCGACAGAATAGAATAAGATAAGTATAATGCTATGGGAGTAATATGAAGCATTCAATAATTTATCTGGAAAATTCTATTTTTGGATTCTATTATGATAAAAGACCGGAAAATAAGTCTAAAACAAAAGCAACAAAAATATTGTTTGAACAAATTAAGGGTGGATTGTTTGAAGCATTTACCTCACCGCTCACTATTAGAGAGCTTTCTGCTGCCCCGGAGGCTATCAAAAATAAACTTTTGGCATTGATAGAAGATTATGGGATAAAAGTTATAAATGTTGATGGGGATGAACTGGAAAGCCTTGTGAAAAAGTATATGAATGAGCGCATAGTTCCTAAAGAATTTGAAGATGATGCAAGGCATGTCGCATATGCAGCCATTCTCAAAGTTGACATTCTTGTAAGTCTTAATCTTGAACATATAGCAAATGAGTGGAATGCAAGGAAATTTAATGGGGTTAATCTTAAGGAAGGCTATTTTGCGATAGTAATAAGAACCCCTGAGGAGGTAATTCATTATGGAGATTGATGGGAAAGACTATCTTGTCTGGCTTCATGAGGTTAGGAAGAAAAATTGGGAAGAAAGAAAAAAAAGCGGACTTTCTGATGTTGAATGGACGAGGAAAATAACAAAAGAAGCAGAAAAAATATTGGGCAAGAAAATACCCAAAATTGAGATCGCCAAGTCAGGCCGGGGTCAGAGCTTCACATAGTTACTTAAGAAAAGGATTTAAAAAAAGGGTTCAAGGAGTCAAGGGTTCGAGGATTCAAGTGAAGAACAGGTTAGGCCTGAAATTTCAACTTAACGCTTCCCTTGCTATTAATCAATATTCTCTTTGTTAAAAACTGCGCGCTGTCCCTATTTTCCTATCTCATCTTTTTCAGGATATTCATAGCTGCTCTTTTTACTTCCATATGCGGATCGTGGAGCAAGGCCTCAATTTCCTCTTTTAATTCCAGCCATCTGCTGGCATTTTCTTCGTCTAATCTTTCCAGAGCTAATTTTCGGGGGAAAAAGGGACAGGCTACTTTTTGGTTGGGCAGACAAGGATTTATGAAAGGGGTCGGAGGCAGGGCTTTACTTAGTCTAAAAACAAAAAAGTGAAAAACCGGATTCATGCCTCCATTTTATTATTTAATATTTTTATTTCTGCCATACAAAAATAGTCTTCTTCTTTCTTTGCTGAAAGGTTATATCAAAATAGTCAAATACACTCTCCCTACCTAAAAGAAGTGGAACTCGCTCAATCTGTGCCCATGCAATAGTGCAATCAAACTGATGTTCTTCTATTCTCATAGGAACAATAGCAAATCTTACAGCAATAACTCCACCAATCCCACCTATTTCTTTAATCTCCGAGGCAGTTCTTTCCAAACCTAAAAATCGGCCCATCCGATAGGGAATCAAAGTATAATCTGCTCCAGAATCTATATAAAAATATTCAGCAATCCATTCACTTTCAAACCTGAAAAGATAAGCTTTGGCTACCGGTCTAAATATTACTCCTCCAATGCGTAGTCGCTCCTGTCTGTAATCAAATTCAATCATCTTTATTTGACTCTCGGTGCTTAAAAGATAAAGGCTTCACCACGAGGAACCTTCCAGAGCACAATCTCTTTATCTGGATATTTTCCTTTTGCAGTTGTGTAGGCAACCTCTGGGTCTTCATCTGCACATACTATCTCTTTGTCCACAATTGAGATATATTTATCCTCGTATTTACTTAAATCCGCTTTTGTAAACCAGTTAAAGCTCTCATCCATTGAAACCACCTCCCATAATTTACTATATAAATGCTATATTCCTCTTTTAGACTTAGAGCATATTTCTCTCAATATATCTTAGCAATTTTTTTAAGTCTTATAACTCTAAAAAATTCAGAAGTAACCGGTTGCTATCTTTAAGATTTACATAAAAAATAGAAAAATGCAAGGAACTTTAACCTGCAAATAATCAGGGTCACCCTGTTGACTATTGACTAAAAGCCTATAAAAACAAGGAAAGCGGTCAATTGATGACCACTTTTCTTGCATGTGAAAGACATTAGCGAAAGGCCCTTCAAAAGAAGAGCATATTAAATTTAGCGAACCCCCCGCTTTTTTCAAAAACTGGGCGCTGTGGGGCTGTTGAAAAAGTCAAAAGTGTCACCCTGAGCCCTTCGCTCTTTGTCATTCTGAGCCCTTCGCCCCTGTCATTCTGAGCGAAGCGAAGAATCTGGGCTCAGGACAGGCTCCGCGAAGAATCTGGGCTCAGGACAGGCTCCGCGAAGGGTCTTAAAAAACTGTGTTAAATATAGGAATGAGATTCTTCCCCTTCATTTCATTCAGGGTCAGAATGACAGTGTGGGGAGGTTTTTCAACAGCCCCGCTGTCCCTATTTTCCTATCTCATCTTTTTCAGGATATTCATAGCTGCTCTTTTGACTTCCATATGCGGATCATGGAGCAAGGCCTCAATTTCCTCTTTTAATTCCAGCCATCTGCTGGCATTTTCTTCGTCTAATCTTTCCAGAGCTAATTTTCGAATACGGTTATCTTCATCCTTTAGACACTTGCGATACACCTTTAGGTACTTTCGATCTTCGCCGCCAACGTGCTTCAATAACACCAATGCATCAAAGCGGAGGTCCGGGTTTTCATGTTCCAGATGCCGGAGATAAACTTCGTTTACTTCTTCTTGTCTGGAGTAGAACCGCCATAAATTTAAAAGGATACATCTCTTTTGCAGTAAAGGACCGTTCTCCAAGCGTTCCAGCAACAAATGAAGAATTTTATCGTCCCGAAGATTGCACAAGGCATTAACCGCTGTTTGTTGAACTCGAATATCATTGTCGTAGAGCCGCTCGATGAGAGGGATAGCTGCCTGGTAATTTCCCTCCCAACCAATCGCGAAGGTTGCATGGAGTCTCAGTTCCTCATCCGAGCTCTCCATGTCTTTCAGTAATTGGTCAATTAAGGGCTGGGGATCTTCCAAGAAGGGACCGATAACACTCAGTTGGACAGCGGCATTCCCTCTAATATCTTCTTCCTCCAATTTATCGGTAAGGATGTTATACAGGGGCTGACAAGCCTTCTCCTTAGCAAAACTCCCCAATAAGAACATAATCTTATGCTTTAATTCTTTATCGGCATATTTTATAGCTTTCTGGAGCACTGGAACGGCGCGATTATTTTCCTCAAGAAATAATTCTAAGGAATCGACATATTTCCTCGCCATTTTTAGGATACGTTCTTGGGAATCAAATTCTACAACCTTATCATTTTCCATACTAAATTTTCCACTAATGCGAAATTCGGGGTCAGGCCCGAATTTTCAACTTATTACTTCCCTGCATTTTTCCTTCGAGACGTTCTTCGTGAGCTTACTCCGCCGTAGTAGCCACGAATGCTGAACGCTTCGCTCCTCAGGACAGGCCCCTCGACTTCGCTTCCTTCGACCGGACTCAGGATAAACAGGACAGGATGACAAATCCCCCTCCCCTTTATCCCCTCCCACCAAGGGAGGGGAAATATAAATTGTAAATCCCCTTCGGCTTCGCTCAGGACAGGCAGGGGAGGGGAACATGTTTTCCCCCTCACCTTTACCCCGATGGACATCGGGGTAAGCCCTCTCCCCAAAAAGGGGAGAGGGGAATATAAGTATTGTAGGGCTTCTGCCTGAGGCGGATTTAACCAATATTCGGGCCGACAGGGACCTACCTACGCTGAAGCTATGGCAGGCAGGCGTCGGCCCCTACATTGAATCGCTTATAAATAAGGGTCCAGGGCCCCAAAATTCCCGGGATCTTTAAACGGTGAGAGAGGAAGAAACATCAGTTATTAAAAGTCAGTAGTAGTTCTATCCTTGCTCAAACCCTTAAGATGGCAGGTATCGTTCAGTACCTGAATGACTGTGCTTTTATTATCGCACCTTATGATATTGATTGCCGCGGTATCCTGCTTGATCTCCCAGAAGTGGGAGTTGTCCAACCCGAGCAGAGCGCAGAGGAGAACCTTATTGACTACCCGGTGAGACACTACCACTCCGCTTTGCTCCGGGTGCCCGGCAACCACCTCCTTAAAGGCAGACATTGCCCGCTCCCGCACCATACTTAGGCTCTCTCCCCCGGGAAACTCTACCTGATCAGGATGATCCTGCCACCTCCGGTAGAGCTCAGGATACTGAGCTTTTACTTGGTCATGAGAAAGTCCCTGCCAATTTCCATAGTCGATATCAATAATGCCGGCAAGAGGAATAACCTTTAAGCTATGAGTTGAGGCAATTGGGCGAGCAGTCTCCAGCGCCCGGGTGAGAGGACTGCTGTAAATAAAGTTAATAGTAACCTGCGCCAGCGCCTGTTTGAGCGCCCCTCCCTCCCAGTTGCCAACTTCGCTGAGCGGTCGGTCGGCCCGGCCCCGAAAGATCTCCTCCCGGTTCCAATCCGTCTGTCCGTGGCGGATAAGATAGATTTCGGTCATTTCTTGCGACCCTGTTATAATTTCTAATCGAGGTGTAAAAAAAATTAAAGCCTCCTGCTTTTTGAAATAGAGCAAAAGGCTTATTAACGCAAACAAGGGCTCAAGGATTCAAGTCCCTGCTATCCCCTTCCGCCGTCGTCCTCCTTCGCTGAAGCTACGGCGGACTATGGCGGACAGGGCTATTCCTTGCTACTCCCCCTGTCCTTCGTAGCCAATCATGCGAAGTAGGCTTGGCGAAGTAGGATGCTATTCCCTGAAATATGAGAATTATATATCCAGATTCTTGACATCCAAGGCATTTCTCTCGATGAATTCCCTCCGGGGCTCAACCTTGTCGCCCATCAACACGGTAAAGATTGCATCGGCCTCAACGGTATCTTCGACCCTTACCTGGAGCAGGGTCCGGCTCTCCGGGTTCATCGTGGTCTCCCAGAGCTGGCTGGGGTTCATTTCTCCCAACCCCTTGTATCTCTGGATATAATAACCCTTTTTCCCAATGGTAAGGACACAATCTACCAGTTCCTTTATGGTCTTAAGCTGGTAACGCTGATTTCCCTCCTCGAGCTCATAGGGAGGCTCTCCGGCTTTCTTAATCTCCTGGGAAAGCCGGCACAACTCTTCATACTCCGGAGTACTTAAGAAGTTAAAATTAATATAGGTCTCATGCACTACCCCGTTCTTCTTGGTTTTAACCGTTACCATTTGACAGTTGTGTTCCTCATCGTTATTAATGTAAAATTCGGCCGGGCAGATCTCAGGGTAAAACTTTTTCAGGAAGGAATTGATCTTCTTAAGCTTTGTCTCTATCTCATCTGTTCCCTTCTTTAAAGTTGAGAGTTTGAAGGTGGGATCGGAGGTAAAGGCATCAACTACCTTTGGCTCCTTCTTTCTTCTTTCCATCTTCCTGAGGATTTTCTCGTAGCTGATTGCTTTCTTAATCAACTCCTTTAACTTATCACCCTTGATTTTACCCTCATTCCCATTGGCGATAAGTCCAGCCTTCCCCACTCCGGCACCGATAAGGTAATCCTCCAGGGAGAGCTCGTCCTTAATATATTTCTCCTCTTTTCCTTTTTTAACCCGATAAAGAGGGGGCTGGGCAATATAAAGATATCCCTTCTCCACCAGCTCGGAAAAATGCCGGTAAAAGAAGGTCAGCAGAAGCGTGCGAATATGAGAACCGTCAACATCGGCATCGGTCATAATTATTACCCGATGATAGCGGAGCTTACTAATATCGCTTTCATCCTTACCAATCCCCATACCCAGAACCGTAATAACCGTTCTTATTTCCTGAGAGGAGAGCATCTTATCAAAGCGGGCCTTCTCCACATTCAGGATCTTCCCTTTTAAAGGAAGAATAGCCTGATTTTTTCGATCTCTTCCCTGCTTGGCTGATCCTCCGGCAGAATCTCCCTCAACTATAAAGAGCTCACTGTCCTCCGGATCCTTACTCTGGCAGTCAGCAAGCTTTCCGGGTAAAAAACCAGGGTCAAGTGCGCTTTTCCTCCGGGTTAAATCCCTGGCCTTCCGTGCTGCCTGGCGGGCCCGGGTAGCTTCCCCAACCTTCTCGACAATCTTCCTGGCTATCGGGGGGTTCTCTTCAAAGAAACTTCCAAGCTTCTCGTTAACCACGCTTTCCACAAAACCCTTGATCTCAGAGTTCCCCAACTTGGTTTTGGTCTGCCCTTCGAATTGAGGGTTCTGAAGCTTTACGCTGATTACCGCTGCCAGTCCCTCCCGGACATCTTCACCACTGAAGTTTTCCTTGACATCCTTCAAAAGATTATTCGAGGCGGCATAGAAGTTAATGGTTCGGGTAAGGGCGGATTTGAAGCCACTGAGATGGGTTCCTCCCTCAGGGGTATTAATATTATTAGCAAACGAGAAAATAGATTCAGAATAGCCATCATTATATTGGAGGGCGATCTCCAGGATAACTCCCCCCCTATCTACCTTAAAGTGAATTGGCTTTGAATGAATAGGGTTCTTATTCTCGTTGAGATGCTCGACAAAGGAACGAATACCACCTTTGTATTGAAAGTCGCGTTCCTTCTCACTTCTTTCATCTTTAATGGAGATATGAACCCCGGCATTCAGAAAGGAAAGTTCCCGGAGACGCTGAGAAAGAATTTCAAAGCTATAATCAAGGCTCTCGAATATCTGCGAGTCTGCCTTAAACTTGATCTTGGTTCCGGTCTTTTTGGTCTCACCGATGGTCTCTAATTTGGTTACTGCCTTCCCCCTCCGGTAGAGCTGGTGATATACCTTTGCCTCCCTTCTGACCTCCAGATCCAGATACTCGGAGAGGGCATTGACTACGGATACCCCGATACCGTGAAGGCCGCCGGCTACCTTATAGGCCTTGTCATCAAATTTCCCCCCGGCATGGAGCATGGTCATGACCACCTCGGCCGCCGGTTTCTTCTCGGCTTTATGCATGTCTACCGGGATTCCCCTGCCGTTATCCTCGACGGTTATACTGTTATCAAGATGGATGGTTACCTTTATCCGATCGCAGTATTCTGCCACCGTCTCATCAATGCTGTTGTCGACAACCTCATAAACCAAATGATGCAGCCCCATGGCCCCGGTACTGCCGATATACATTGCCGGTCTTTTCCTGACCGCACTTAATCCCGCCAAGACCTTGATCTTATCGGCATTATAACTGGTATCTACTGAAGAGGCTTCACTTACTGAAGAGGTTTCACTAGACATTATCGATCTCCCAAATTGTAATATTTCCCCCCGAAATACCGCAATTCCTCAGGCATAACCTAAGCTAACTTATGCTACTACTTTTTTTTATAAATGTAAAGAAAAAAAATACAATAAATTGCGCTTTTTTTCTTTCTAACATCAATATATGGTATATATGCCGCTATTTTGGAAAGAATTTTTTTTGGGCAGGAATTAAAGAAATGTGATGTTCGGGAGCCTATTTGAATCTATCAGAAAAGATATAGCCCAACAGCCTATAGATTAACCTGGCAGCCAAGAAATCGGGAGCGATATTGCCGGGAATCGGGCAAAGCTCCATAACATCAAAGCCGATGACCTCTCTGTTTATACTCAGCAATCTCAGAAACCTCAGGATTTGCTCCCAGCTAAGCCCTCCCGGTTCCGGATTGGCCACCGAGGGCATAATGGATGGGTCAAGGGCATCAAGATCGATGGTCAGATACACCTGGGGAGAGAGCTTTTCAATAGCTTTCTCCATCCAATCATCTCCCCCCTGGGTCTCCCTGGCAAAATAGACAGGAAGCCCCCGCTCCTGAATGAATCGGGATTCCTCCCGGCTCAGGCTGCGAACTCCTACCTGGACAGTTGGGGCAATCTCCTGGATCCGATGCATTACGCTGGCATGGCTAAAAGGGGTTCTCTGGTAAGAATCACGAAGGTCAGCGTGGGCATCAAGCTGAAGCACCGAAAGTGAAGGATACCTCTCCTTAAAGGCCTGAACCAGGCCGAGGCTCAGGCTGTGCTCCCCCCCCAGCGTTACCAGGAATTTCTCTTGTTGCAATAACTCCGAAGCCCTTTTTTGAACCGAGGCAATCATCTCCTGGGGGCCGCTCATTATCGGCTCAAGCTCCCTCAGGGTATGGATTCCGATCTGATAAGTCTCCTGGTCTAACTCCTCATCATAGGTCTCCACCTCCTGGGAGGCAGTTATGATCGCCCGGGGTCCCTCCCGGGTACCGGGGCGGTAGCTGACGGTCTGGTCATAGGGAATGGGGAGAATTAATACCCGGGCCTGGTCAATCCCCGAGTCATATCCCAAGAATTTAGAGCTGTCCTCGATCATATATCTATCAGATCCTTATAATCCTGGATAAAAATACTGTTCTTTTTGGCTCCTTCCCGCAACTCCTTAACATACCCTTTCTTCTTCTTGAATAATCTCTTAATTTTTCGGGGAGCCTCCGATAGATTAACATATTGACAGAGCAGGGGAAATGTAATTGAACAACAAGAATACACCACTACACAATTATTCGGATCTTTGACCTTACCCCATGACTTAGCCTCCTCAGGGGTTGCTCCGGAAAGACCGCCCCATTGGGGTGAATCTGTAGTAAGCTGGATAAAATAATCATGCCCACCAAAATCTTCCCGTAAAATCTGGTTTAAAGTGGTCTGGGTTTGCAAATAAAAGTTTTTCGGGGCACCACCTCCTACAATAATTGCCCCATTCTTCTGCGCTCCCCTTACAATCGCAGTGGTTTCGATTACATCCTGGAGCGGGTCGAGGGGTATAGGGTTGGCAAAAAGTTGAGGGACAATCAGGTTCATCCCTATTGATGAGTCACCCGGAGAAGGAGTATAGATAGGAACATCGAGCTCGGCCGCAACGGCAACGAACGATTTCTCTGGACAAGGCGCATTGTCAAGGATCTCCTTACCCAACATCTTATGCAGGTCTGCGGAGGAAATTGGCTTTTTGAATTTTACCCCCAATAGCGGCTTCAAAATCGCCCTGTCGCTGGGCATTAATGTCTCCAAGTCTTGGACAAAGGTATCGTATATCCGGGCAATCCCTTCTTTATGAAGAGCAGAGTCATCCGCCTGGAAATGGCCCTGATAGAGAGGCAGATCATAGGCCCGATGAAAATCGTGATAAATATTGGCACCGGTAGAAATAATAAAATCAATGAATCCCCTGCGGATAAGATCAATAATAGGACCGCTCATCCCAATGGGAGTCATTGCCCCCGCTAAGGTTAGGCATATTGTTGTGCCTTCCTTGATCATCTTGCTATACAATGAACAGGCCTCAGCTAACCTCCTGGCATTAAAACCGGAATGGCCAAAAACCTGTTCGATGAAATCCTTTACCTTTTCATTGTCGGTCAAGGATAGGGGCTCAATCATCCTGCCTTTAAGATTATTCTTTGACATTTTCTCAATCCTACCTTGTTGGAAAATGGTTCAGGGGCCGAGGGGGAAGATGCCCTAGGGCATATGTGGGCTATTATTCTAAGAAAACCGCGGCGGCTATTACCGTAGTCCAAAGGCCATTCCTATCGCAGGTCGCTGATTGGGTTATATTGCGGGTAGTAACAATATGACCACTAATCTTCCAGATCTCCTTCTTCTCGTCATAGCTGGTATCAAGGTCAAAATGAACTCCCAGGGTTGTTGCCAACATATAGGCAGCCAGGTCCTCGGCATAATCACCGGCCACCCTTTCTGTCTGCCCAAAGCTTTTGTGCTCGGAAAGATATCCGTGGATATTCTCATCCTTAGGAATGGCAACCCCGATTGAGGCGGCGATAAGACGGTGGGGTTCGTTAGCGGCATTATCTGAAAGAACGCAAAAGACGATCTGACCTTTGGCTAAATCCTTTAGTCCCTGAGTTTTTGTTACGATTCTGCAGCGGGGAGGAACAATACTGCTCACCTTGACCAGATTAAAGTCGGCAATTTCGGCATCCCGGAGAGCCATCTCGAAGCTGGTTAACTTCTCCCGGTGCCTGCCTATCCCTTTTGTTAAAAAAAGCTTTGAGGGTACCATAATCCAATTTTATTACCAGAGTTTAAAAAAGATATACCATAGAAATTGCAAAGTGCAAAGTGAAAAATGCAAAAGGCAGATTGCTGATGGCAGAGAGGATCAGGAATCTCCCCAAAATCGGGGTCAAGTAGGGGCAATTCATGATTTGCCCCTACATTGGATAGCCGGAACTTGTAGAGGTGGACCTCAGTGCTAACAAATCCCAATGACCAAAAAAGGACTAATTCGTATAATTCGTGGTTCAATCCGCCTTAGGTGAGCCATTTTCGTTGTTACGAGGGCGAGTATACATGCAGAGTATAGAGCCCTAAATTAAAACAGTCTTTCAAGGTTTGCGGGGCATTGTTTAGGGGAAAGGCTAAAATTCACCCCCACCTTAATCCTCCCCCATCAAGGGGGAGGAAACTGTATGGTACTCTCCCATCCCTTCGACAAGCTCAGGACAGGCCCTTTCCCAAGTAAGGCCGAGGGGCTCAGGAAAAG
>SDBT01001065.1_pt1 | contig 46911 bp, 53 predicted proteins | sample 2277101 | NCBI WGS metagenome assembly SDBT01 (sample SAMN10404973, study PRJNA504765) | marine sediment metagenome | isolation source: marine sediment core GS10_PC15, 103 cmbsf | place: Arctic Ocean: Southern Knipovich Ridge | collected 2010 | reverse complement strand
CGCCTATATTGAGAAGCACGCCCGGCGCCCGGCGCACTTGAAGGGTACGCGCGGGGGACCCGGCGACGTTGAGGCGCCCGAATCCCCGCATACTTCCGCGCAAGGCCCGACGTTGCCCCGTATGCCGTCCGAACTCCAAACGGAACCCGTAGTAGGGGAAGACCCGTTAGCGTTCGCTGCGCGCGTTGCTCGACCGCGCCAACGCTATACAGACAACTTCCTATACAACCTACAAACGCAGACCGCCGGTATCCTGCCCGACGATATCGAGGATCTAGGCAAGCTAACGCTACGCGAGGTTATAGACCGCGCCGGAAGTTTCGAAGCGTTGCTAACCGCGGTCAAATCTCTAAAGACGCACGCCGAGTACCGCAAGGTAGACATAGAAGCGAAGCGCCGCCGCGGTACGTTGATTGATCGCCCCGCCGTCGAGCGAACCATATTCCCATATATCGACCTAACACAAAAGCGGATCGTCGGCGAAATGCCGAAGGCGGTAGCGGAACGCATCATTGCACGCGTGCTAACGGGCGGGGATAACTTGGCGCTCGACGTAGAGAAACTGATTCGCGACGAGTGCGCGAGCGTATACCGCGACTGCAAAACTACAACCGTAGCCGCCTTGGCGGTGTTCGATGGATAGACCGCCGCCGGTTAGAGGATCGATGAATAGACCGCCGGTTAGGGAACGTCTACGGTGCCGGGCGCGTAAGCGTGACGGTTGGCGGTGTTGGCGCCTTGCAAAAGAATCGGGGTTGTGTACGCGCCACCCTGGGGAGCGGTTGGTATACGCCGTAGCGCCGTTTATCGTTAGAGGCCCGAAGCCCCCGAAGCCGGCGCGCGACCCGTCGCTACCCATTACGTGCGGTACGCGGGCACTCGCGGCGCGTGAGTGGGCATCGGGGCATACCAAGCTTTAACTAGAAAGGGGAAACGTTATGTGGCGTACCGTATTTGCGATGCTGGTAGTTGCGGGGGTAGCAAGTGCCGGGGAAGTACCGTGCCCCGATCCGTTGCCGCCGGCACACGATAACACTACCGAGTACAAAACGAAGCGGGCGCCCGCGATATTCGATTTTCTGATTCGGATACCGCTTAGCCACGCGAGTCAACTGCCCGGCGATATCAACGAGTGTCGAATCGAAATCGGTAACCCGTTATCCCCGGTGCAGGTAATCATCATTGCCAACCCCGACCCGGAAACCTGTTGGCGCGAAGATGCGTCTACGCTGGAGTGGCGCGAGCCGGTAACTATGTGGTGTACCTCGCTAGACGATGGCGTAGGCCCGATTGAAAACACTACAGCGCGTTTCAAGATTCGAGGTAAGGCGCCCGAGTTGCGCGACTAATGCAGCCGGATAAGAAACGTTGGCGGTGCCGGGCGCGCAAACGTGACGGCTTCCAGTGTCGCCGCGTTGCGACCGATATAGGTACGTGCTTGCGCCACCCTAGAGAACCGTTGGTATTCCCCAAGGTTCAGTTTATCCTGCTAGGCCCGAAGCCCCCGAAGCCGGCGCGCGACCCGTCGCTACCCATTACGTGCGGTACGCGGGCACTCGCGGCGCGTGAGTGGTTGCAGGGAAAGCGGGGGGTACGCGATGGCTAACCGCGCGCGGGTAGCGACGGGTGGGGGCTTCGTAGCGATGGGGCTTGCGTTAGCCGGCGCCGTCGAACGATACCTAGACGCGCAGACACGCGCGATGGAACTCGCGGCGAAGGCGGCCGACGCAACCGCCGCGGTTGTAACGAAATCGGAGCAATGCGGCGCTATACAGCAATCGCTAGATACAGCGTTGCGGCTAATCGAGACGGTATGCCGGCGTTGATTCGGTTTTGGGTTGGCGCGGTACTGTTATGGTTGGCGCTTTGGCTAATCGTTTCGGTGATTGTAGGGGAGGTAAAGTGCTTTTGATAAGACCGGCGGTAGTGGGGCTGTTTGTTTTGCTTGTGGCCGCGTTGGTATTCGCACTTACGCAGCCGGCGCCCGGCGTTTGTTTCGATTGCGGCGAGGTACCGACGTGTCTCAATACGCCCGGCTGCCCGCCCGGGTGCGAGTGTTTCGAAGGGGCTTGCTACCCGGCGGCGGTTCGCTAGGGTTCGGTTGCAATCGTCCGAGGTAAGAAAAGCCCCGCACGGGTTTGGCGCCCGTGCGGGGCTTCGTGTTATGCGGAAGCTTGCAACTTCAAGGCTTGCCGCAGTTGCACCCGAAGGGTGCGGCGCTTGTCGCTTTTGATTTCCAGCGTTTTCGCGCGTTGCTCGATTCGATCCGGGCGTACCTCGCGGCGGGTCTTCGCTTTCAGAAGTACCCCGCGTGCGTTCCGTTTCCGAATCGTTTCGAACTTGCGACCCGCGAGCTTCCGGGCTTGCTGGTACTCGCGTTCCGCCCGCGGTACCGCTTGATCTTTCAACCAAACGATACGATGCGCCCGTGCCGCTTTCGCTTCGGCTTCCCTATCGAGTGGCTTTCGCGAAGCTATGTAAGCTTCGGCGGCTTTCTTCGATTTCCCGTTGCGGTAGATACTCCGCTTGTGCGGGATATGATCGAAAACCGCCCACTCGTAGACTTCGAAGTAGGGACCGTAGAACTTCCCGAAGTTCTTTCCCTTTCCGAATAGATCGATAGCGAACGACTCGTTTACTTCGAAGTACCTACCCGCGTGTTCGATGGTACCGGGTGCCGTGGGCTGGAACTTCCCGTACTGTAGTTCAAGTTCCGAGCGCCAAGGCGTTACGTTGTGCGTAGGCATGGTGGCCTATTCCTTTCGGTAGGTGGGTGGGTTTGCTATTCGATTGTCAATGACCGGACTAGGTAGCCGTGCGATGTTCGGTCGCCCGGCGTACATTTCTCTATCGGCACTTACGGAATCAAGCTTAACAAACGGGGCAAACGCTAACTGTTAAGTGTTACGCGAACGCGCGCAGGCTCGAGAATACGACGCGAAAGCGCGTAGGAAGAATGTTAAAATAGTTGGTACGGCTTACGCGGGAGGTAGGCGACGTGTCGGGCTTAACAGAACACGAAGTAGCCGCGAGTGACGCGCGATTTCTAGGGTTACAGATAGAATCGCTTACCGACGAACAGATAAAGCTTTTAGTATCGGAATGGGCCGCGCGGAACCGTTACCTACCCGCGGAACTCACCACGAAGCCGGGTAACTACGATCCGACCTATACGCCCAACCTGATCGAGATAATGGATTGTTTAAGCGCCAACCACCCCGCGCGGAAGGTGGTTGTTATGAAAGGCGCGCAGGTTTGCTTTACCACGGGCGTACTAGAGAATTTCATCGGGTACACCATTGCACACGATCCGAGCGGGCTTCTATACGTGTCGGCCGACGCCGAGTTAACGAAACTTGGTATGGAACTCAAGGTAGACCGTATGCTGCATTTCTCGGGGCTAAAGGGTCTACTCGGCGCGTCCGATGGAAAATCGAAACGCTCGGGCGATACCGCAATGCTGAAAGAGTTTCCGGGTGGCTTCCTAATGGCAGCCGGCGCGCGTAACCCGGGGAAGCTTCGTTCCACCGCGGCGCGGAAGATGGCGCTAGACGAGGTAGACGGTATGCCCGGGTTGATCGGCGGTATCGGTTCCGAAGAGGGTAGCCCGATTGATCTAGCGGAGAAACGAACCGACACGTACCAGCATAGTCGGAAGATTCTCTATGGGTCTACTCCGCTTGTCGCGCAAACAAGTATGATCTACCCGCTGTTTATGCGCGGCGATCAACGCTACTACTACGTGCCGTGCCGACATTGTAACGAAATGCAAGTGTTAACTTGGCACGGGCTGCGCGAAGACAAGTCTACGTATGGGGTCGTTTTCGATTTCGATAAGGCGGGGCACTTGATCGAAAGTAGCGTGGCTTACGAGTGCCAGTATTGCCGCGCGTTTTTCCACAACTACGATAAGGCGTGGATGCTTCCGCGCGGCGAGTGGCGCCCGCACTCGACTACCGACGAACCCGGGCTAGTGAGTTTTCATATTGACCCGTTGTATTCGCCGGTTGGTATGTACGACTGGACTGGCATAGTCTACAAGTGGTTAAAGGCGTGGGATATCAAAAACGACCGCCCGCGCGATCTAGATCAACTGCGTTCGTTCTACAACTTGGAACGTGGGCTACCGTGGGAAGAACGCGGCGAGTCGCCGAAGTTCGAACGCGTGCAGCAACACCGCCGCGCGATCTACGCGCAAGGCGAGATACCGAACACGTTTGCGATACGCGAGACTGGCGCCCCGGTTATCTTGTTAACGTGTACGGTGGACGTACACGGCGACCGGCTAGACGTTGAGGTAGTCGGGTGGTGTCAGAACCGTCAGAGCTATTCGGTGGAGTGGTTACACTTCGAAGGCGATATAGATAACATTGGCCCGCAAGGCCCGTGGCAACACTTGCGAACGATGATAGAGGCGGAACGGTGGACCGCGGACGACGGCCGCGTGTATCGTATAGAGTTAACGTTGATCGACTGCGGGCATAAAGCCGATACCGTTCACCAATTCTGTACCGAGTATGCCAGCGGTGTCTATCCAATCATGGGCCGCGAGCTTCCCGTTAAGGGTTCTCTATTCAAGGAATTTAACGAGTTCGTTTCCAAGTTTGGAACTCGCGGGTACAACGTTACGGCGACGATCTATAAAGATCGTCTAGCCGCGTGGCTTCGAACCGATTGGGAAGCGGAGCAACTGCAACCGCTTGGTTATCCAAACTACCCCAGCGACTATGGCGACGATTTTTTCCGGCAGTACGAAGGCGAAGAAAAAGTAGAAGTAGTCGATAAGTTAACAAAGGTACGTAAGGGTTTCCTTTGGCGCCAACGCGGCCAGCGTCCGAACCACGCGTGGGATTGCCGGGTCTACGGAATGGCGGCGCTCGATATGGTGGTTTTGGAAGTTTGCCTAAACGAACTTGAGATAGAGACAATCGATTACGAAGCGTTCGCTAAGTACGCGACCCCCGTTAAGAACTCCGCGCAAGAGTGGGTACCGACGCGGTTTAGCTGGATACCGGGGGAGCAACAGGAACCGCCGCGCTAGTGCGTTACGGCACCGCTTCGGTATGTTCCGGGCGTGGAACAGGTAGATACCGATCAGGCGGTGATTGCGGTTCGCGCGATTATCAAAAACCTAGAAGCCGCGTTGATCGCGTTGGCCGACCCTACCATAACGTCTTATTCGCTTGATACCGGGCAGTCGGTACAGCGCGTAACACGTCGCGATATCTCGCGGCTTACGGCGGATCTGGAATCCGCTTATTCCCTACTTTCGACGTTACAGACGCGTAGTAGTGGGCGGGGCACGATAGAGGTAGTGCCGGTATGGTAGTGGACCCGCTCGCTATGGCGTCGGCTATCAGTTACGCCGCGGTGCCGCGTGTTACGGTGGACGAACTACCGAACCGCGCGCATGGGGTGCTAACTTCATCTACGTCGGGTTTCGCTAGCTATCTCAACCAATGGGGCGGCGACAAGTTCGATGGGAGTTTCGGCCCTACCAAGTTGTACGCGGCGAACTATTGGGAGTTGCGGGCGCGTTCCGATCAACTCTTTACCGAGAACCTTTACGCGCGTGGGTTGATTCGCCGGCTAATCACCGCCGAGATTAACACCGGGCTTACGCTTGAGTCGGAACCGGTACACGAATTGATACCGGGGCTAACGGAAGAAGCCGCGCGCGATTGGGGCGAAGAGGTAGAGTCGCGTTTCGAGATTTGGGCTAGAAGCCCGAAGCTATGCGATTACGAACGGCGACGAACCTACGCCGAGTTGCAAGAGTTCATACGCCGCGAGTCGATGGTATCGGGCGACGTGTTGGTAGTGTTGCGGCATTCGCGCACTACCCCGAACGCACCGCCGCGTATCCAAGTGATTCGGGGCGGGCGTGTTGCGACGCCGCTTAGTAGGCTTGGAGAATCCGGCCCGCGCGCGGGTAACAAGACCGTACACGGTGTAGAACTCAACGCGCGCGGCGAGCACGTTGCATTCCACGTACAGGATTCGTTTCTAAAGACAACGCGCATTCCCGTAACGGGTGAACGTTCGGGTAAGCGTATGGCGTGGCTTGTCTACGGAACCGACTATCGACAAGATGAAGTACGCGGGCAGCCGTTGCTATCGCTGGTACTCACCTCGCTTAAGGAACTCGACCGTTACCGCGATTCGGAGCAACGTGCCGCTACGGTCAATTCGCTAGTCGCAATGTTTATCGAGCGCCAGCGGCCCAACGTTCCGACGTTGCCGGTATCCGGTGGTGCGTTGCGTAACGACCGCATTAACGGTACGGGGCTCGACGGGCAGCCGCGCGAACGTAACATATCAAACAACTATCCGGGCATGGTGCTAGAAGAGTTAGCGCCCGGCGAGACTCCGCACAGTTTCGATACCCGCCGACCTAACGTTAACTATCAGGCGTTCGAAGATGCGGTTGTGTCGGCTATTGCGTGGGCATCGGAAGTTCCGCCCGAAGTGTTGCGTATGTCGTTCAACTCTAATTATTCCGCGAGTAAGGCGGCCATTAACGAATTCAAGAGTTACATAACTCGGGTTCGTGGGTTGTTTGGTTCGAACGTTTGCCAGCCGATTTATTGCGAGTGGTTGATTACCGAAGCACTCGCGGACCGCATAACCAATTCGCAAGGGTTGTTAGTTTCGTGGCGCGACGCTTCGCGCTTCGATGAATTTGGTGCGTGGACTCGCGCGGAGTGGGGTGGTCCCGTCAAGCCGAGTATCGAGCTTGGTAAAGATGTGAAGGCTTACAGCGAAGCTATCGATAAGCGGCTTATCTCGCGCGACCGTGCGTGTAAGGATCTTTTCGGCGTTCGGTTCTCTACCGTTGTGCGTCGAGTAAAGAAAGAACTTGAGTTGCTAGAAGACATAGGGGGCGAGGGTGCCGCGGACGCGCAGCCCGGCGCGCAAGGGGGCATACCGGGAGGTAACCCCGCGGCACCCCCGGTACCCGCGCAAGCGATAACGGAAGATCGCGTACTTGAGTTGATCGCGGAAGAGTTGGAACAGAACGCACCGCCTACACCGCTTCGCGAGGTTTCGTAATGTTAATGTTCGCCCGCCCGTGGTTGCTTCCGCAAGCTTCGCTAGACGCGTTGGTAGCGTGGTGCGAACGAAGCCCGTTAACCGACGCCGCGCTAACAGACGAACGCGTACAGGCGTTTATCGAACGGCGTAGTAGCGGGCGCGCGGGTGGCGAAGTGTTCCTAAAAGATGGAACCGGCGCTGCGCGCATTCCGATTCTCGGGACGTTAACGAAGGAACCCGACATATTCCTATCGCTGTTTGGCGGCGGGTCTTCGATCTACGGCGATATCATCGAGTCGATACAGGCGGCGGATATCGACCCGGACGTTAACCGAATCGTGTTAGAGATTGATTCGCTTGGCGGCGACGTGGACGGGTTTTTTGAAGTAGCCGCCGCTATCCGCGCGACCGATACGCGCATCGAAGCCGAGGTAACAGATAACGCGTTATCGGCGGCGTTCGGGTTGGCTGCACAAGCGGATCGAATCACCGTCAATAACCCGATGGCTACCGTTGGTTCGGTGGGCGTTGTGGCCCGGCGCCTAGTAGACGATCAAATAATTCGGGTTACTTCGACCGAAGCTCCGAAAAAGGCGCCCGATGCCTCAACGCCCGAAGGTGTCAAGGCTATCCGCGAAGAATTAGACGATATACACGCGGAGTTCGTAACGATTATCGCGCAAGGTAGATCGGCGGCTACCGGGGATACGGTTACGGAAGACGACGTAAACGAGAGTTTCGGGCGGGGCGCTTCTGTAATTGCACGGGATGCGCTTGCGGCCGGTATGATTGACGCTATTGGTTCCGAAAGTACGGAACCGGTTACCGGGGTCAATCCGGGCACGAGCACGGGGGTTAGTGCAATGACGCTAGATGAAATTCGCGCGGCGCATCCGGGGCTAGTAGCGGCGCTTATTGCCGAGGGTCATACCGCGGGAGTCGCGGCCGAACGCGACCGCGTAACGGCGCACGTAACCGCCGGTACCGCGTGCGGGAATCTCGCGCTTTCCGCGGAGTTGATTGCGGACGGTTCCGAGTTCACTTCGCAGGCGGTACAAGCGCGTTATATGACCGCCAACCGTTCCGCCGCCGACGCGGGTAACCGTGCGGCCGACGATGCCGACGCCGACACCGGTAGCGGCGCTGACGCTGTAGAAGCCAAAGCGAAGGCCGACCGCGACGCGGCAGCCGCCGCGAGTGGCGAACAGCCCGACGAGTTTACCAACAGCGTTTTCAAGATCGTCAACGCGCACGCGCGGGCGTAGCGCCGACTATCCAAGGGGGGCGAACCCATGCCGCAAGGCGGAATGGTAGTTACGAATAACGATATCGGCGATGTGAACCTGTTCGACACCGCGTTTGACGACGCGATCTATATTCCGCAGGTTGCCGACGCAACGGACGAAGCCGGGAATCTTCTCGGGCGCGTAACAGCGTCGGGGAAACTCGTTCTCTACACCGCCGCCGCAACCTACGGTGTCGGTTCCGGCGTACCGGTTGGTGTTCTGCATACCGCCGTACTCGCCGATGCCGGCCCCGCCGACGAGAACCTCCGGTATATCGTTTCGGGGAAGGTTCGCGAAGATGAGTTGCGAATCGACGGCGGCGCGAAGGGTGTCGGTATTACCGAAGCGATCAAGGATCTTTTGCGAGACTTCGGCATCGTCCCGCTTTCGGCTACCGAGCTTTCGAAGCTCGACAATCAGTAAGCCCAACGCGGGCGCTTAGGGGGGTGGCATGGCTACCGAACTCTTTCGTACAAACCTGATCGAAACCTATCGCGAGACACGCGAGCCCGATCTAGCGTTGTCGGCGAAGTTCACCGTTCGGCCCGGTAACATTTCGGATACCGAAAAGGTGGCTATCGATATCGAACGCGAAGACGAAGAGGTATCGCCGGTAGTCACGGCGCTAGAGGGGCCGACCCTCAACACGTTGAACCAATTCACTACGAAAGAGTTTACCCCGCCGACGATCAGCGAGGGTATGCCGTTCGACGTGGGTAGCTTGCTCAAGCGGTTGCCCGGGCAGAATGCCTACGAAGCCGCCGACGCGAGTTTCCAAGCCGCAATGGTCGTGCAGTTGCTAAAGGGTATGCGCGCACTAGAGCGAAAGATTTCGCGGCACCGCGAATGGCAGGCGTCGCAAATCCTGCAAACGGGGATTCTCAGTCTCACCGACGAAAACGGGAACCTTGCGTACCAAATCGATTTCAAGCCGAAGGCTACCCATCTTGTTACGGTGGGTACGGCGTGGTCGGATATCGCCGCCCCTGCTATCGGCGATATCGAATCGCTTTCCGATGTGATTCGCACCGATGGGCTTCGCGACGTGGACGAACTTTGGATGGGTTCCGACGCGTTCAACGAATTTATTATCAACACTGGAGTACAGCAACACTACGATAACCGGCGTATGACAATGGGTGTAATCGAGCCCCGCGATTTGGGCTCGGGCGCGAAGCTGCAAGGTACGTTGCATATTGGGAACTACCAGTATCAAATCATTACGTACAACGGGCGCGGCATTCTGCCCGCCGCCGGTAGTAAGACGAAGTTTCTCGACGCGGGAAAGGTGATTTTCCTTTCTTCCGATACGCGACTCGATACGGTGTTCGGTGGTATCCCGCGTGTGGTTCCGGTGGACCCGCGATTGGCGGGGTTCCTGCCCGACCGTATCGCCGTGCCGGGTGCGATTGATCTCGCGCCGAACGTGTACGCGACGCCGAACGGGAAGCAAACGATTCTGGAACTCGAAAGCCGACCGCTTTTGATTCCCACGAATATTGACGGCTTCGGTTGTCTTACCACGTAAACCGGGTGGCGTAAGGGGGGTCGGCGTAATGCCGTATTACGTTACAGAAGGACACTCGATTACAAGCAAGCGCGGCGTACTCGGGTGCGACGATCCAAACCCGGAGGTTACGCCCGGGTGTATCGGGGGCGACCCGGCTACCGCCGAAGCTCGGCTAAAGGAACTCGCCGGGCTAGGCATTCTGGTAGAGGCCGACGAGAGCCCGTGGCACGCCGCCGAGAATGCGGAGCACGAGGTTTTCGCGAAGCGGACGACCGAAGCGGCGGAAGCCGCCGTAGAGGGGCGTATGAAGCGAAAGCCGAAGCCTAGTAAGGAAGCCACAGCCGCGGACCCCACCGGGCGCAAGGCGTTGCGTAAAGAGCAAGCCGCCGCCGATCCGTTGGCCGCCGCTTCGGCCGCCGCTGGTAAGGGTAAGAAAGGCGGCGCGAAGCGGGCCGGCGGTTGAGTAGGTGGGAAGCCTTCGGGCACTAGCGGAAGCGGATCTAGCTACCACGCTCGAAAGTGATTGGGGCGCCACCGTTACCGTTACGGACCCGAACGGCGCGTGCGCCGAAGTTGAGGCGCAGACAAGCGACATAGGCGCGTCGATAGACCCGGACACGGGCGTAGCTATCTCGGGTCGCCGCGCGCATACCTCACTACGTATCGCGTCGCTGGTAGCCGCCGGCTTTACCGAACTACCTACGCACCGGGCGCCTGCGGAGGGGCACCCGTGGCGTTTGGAATTCACCGATACCGCGGGGCGTTCGTATATGTTCGCCGTTCGCAACTCGTGGCCCGACCGAACGCTAGGTATAGTTACGTTGCTGCTAGAGCATTGGAGCCCGTAGCCCGTGGTTGCCCCGACCATCGCAACGCTGATCTATAAAACGGATACGTTCGAAGCCGTGCGCGATCAAATCGCGGTGTTGCTCGCTAACAACGTTGCCCGGCAGAAAGAACTAGCGGAGGTTGCCGGCGAAGATCCCCGACTGTGGGATATGCTGGTATACACCGAACGTTCGGCACCGTGGGAAACGTACCTTAACGATCCGCCGGAAGTACCCGCGGCGCCTATCGTTAACGTTTGGTACGAATCCGGTTCGTTCGACCGTTCGAAAGGTGACGCGGTTAAGCGACAAGCCCACGCCGGGCAATTTAACGTAGACGTGTACGGGTTTGCGTCGGCGAGTACCGACCGTGAAGACCCTTCGCGACAACTGCCCGCGGATAGGCAAGCGGCGTTCGCCGCGCAGCGCGGTATCCGGTTGTGCCGCAATATCTTAATGGCCGGCGATAACACCTACCTACAGCTACGGGGTACCGTGTGGTCGCGGTGGGTGTCTTCTATCCAAAGCTTTCAACCGGAACTAAGCGAAGACGCCGCGTTACGCGCTATCGGTATTCGGCTTACGTTGGCGGTAGAGTTTAACGAGTTCTCGCCGCAAACGGACGGCGTAATACTCGACGAAGTAAGCGTAGACATACACCGTGATATAGATGGTAAGGTAATCGCGCAAGCCGAATTCGAAGGTTTGGAAACTCCGCCCGGGGCGTTCGTCGGTAGTAAGGTTTCGCTAGAGTTCGATAGCGCCGATTTGATTATCGGTTTGGAAACAGCGGCAGACGATACCGCTTTTGATTTTGGCATCCCCGGAATTGGCGGCGCGTTTTCCATAATGGCTTGGGTTAAACCAATGTCGTCGGCCCTTTCGGCAACTATTTTTGCACTTGGCGATGTGGCCGATGGGCGCAACCGTTTCCTTATCCAGCAAAATACCAGTGGTACCGGAGCGGTTTCTATAGATATCGAAAGTGTTTCGCCCCTCCGTATCAAGCGGTACAACACGACTACAGGTTCGCCGCCTATCTTTACCGATGATCGTTGGTTTCAAATCCTCGTTACTTTCGACGGTAACAATGATGTTGATTCTTTACAGGTGTACCTCGATAGTGTGTTAGCAACCACTAACAAACCTACAAATCAGGATATCTCTGCGATTTTTAATACCTCCATGGAAGGTTCGATAGGGGGTTACAAATCGGCGGGTGCGTTGCCGGGTAAACATCGGATCTATTCGATAGCTACTTGGGACGTTGAGCTATCCGCTTCGCACGCTATCGCCATTCATAATGGATTCGACCCGTCGAACTTTGATCTACGGGCGAATTCGGGAGATTATGACGTAGCTAGTAGTGTGAAAAGTTGGTGGGAAGTAGCCAAAACGTTAAGCCCGAATCTCGGAACCGACCGCGGGCCGCAGGGGGTGAATATGAATACACAGGTTAATGTCGGGGACCCGGACGTGGTAGCCGACTTCCCGCAGCCGTAACGAAAAGGTAACGAATGACTATTGACGCCAACGCTGTAGCCCGGGTTATCGGGGTCGATTCCATACATAGTATGGATAGATCGGCGGTGGGGTTTTTTAAGCTTCCGACGCAAGTAGCGATAATCGGTCAAGCTTCAACTGCCGCCGCGATTACGGGTTCGCCGGAACTTCATGTAACTAGCGGTAGACAGATTGGGGAACGTTACGGGTTCGGATCGCCTATTCATTTGGCCGCCGACAAGCTTCGGCCATCGGGTGCGAGTAGGTTGGGCTTAGGGTCTGTTAATTGCGACGCGTTCGTGGTTCCCGAAGATGTGGCGGCCGTTGCGGCTACGGCTTCCCTAACACCCGTAGGAGCACACACGGGTCCGACTACCGTGTATACCGTTCAAGTAGTAAAGCATTTCGCAGAGTTCACGGTTAACGATGGCGAGGTAGCCGCCGACCTAGAAGATCGAATAGCCGATGCGATCAATGCGAATCCGTTTATGCCGGTTATCGCCGTGGCGGGTGCCGACGTGGTTAACCTAACGGCGAAGTGGGCAGGGTTGTCTAGTAACGATTGTCGGGCGTTCATAGTGGATCTAGGTTTTGGTTTAACGTTCGCGGGGGGTGCGTTTTCTGGCGGTTTGACAGATCCGTTAACCGATATACCTAACTCGCTGGATCGAATTCGTCGGTCAGACCGTTGGTACAATCTGATCGTTTCGTGTTTTCCAAATACTACGGAGATACTCGACATATTCGATACGTGGGGTGAAGGTCAATGGGGCTCGTTAGTTCGAAAACCATCGGTGTTTTTTACGGGTCACAGACAGAATACCAATTACGCGGCGTTGGCTGCTACGGGCGATGCGCGAAAGACTGATAGAACGAATTCGTTAATGGTGGTGTTCGACGGTGTTAATTACAATCTACCTTGCGAGATTGCGGCGGTAGCCGTTGCGCGTATTGCGACGCGAGCGAATAACAATCCCGCTACGGACTACGCAGGGTTAGCTATCGATTTAGTAGCGCCCGATATCGGTCAACTTCCTACGGGTGTCGAAGAGCAGTTACTTGTATCCGCGGGTATTAGTACCACGCGGGTTCTAGGTACGCGGGTTCACCTATCGGATACCGTAACATTCTATCACCCGGACGGCGAAGTACCGCCTGCGTATCGTTACGTGGTCGATATCGTCAAGCTTCAAAATCTGATCTTTAACCTTCGGCTTATCTTCGAAGCCGACGAGTGGAGGGGTGCGCCGCTAATCCCCGACGATCAGGAAACTACGAATCCGCGCGCCCGTTCCCCAAAAGACGCGAAGGCGGCGATTGCCGCGATGATCGATACGGCCGGGCTTGAGGCGTTGATATCCGACCCGAAGCGTGCGAAGAGTACGATTACGGCGGCTATTGATAGTGCGAACCCGAAGCGACTTAATGTGTCGGTTACCGTGCAGCTATCGGGGAACGTTAACATTCTCGACATAAATCTTAACTTCGGGTTCTTTTTCGGTAGCCCGGTAGTTCTATAAAGAGGGGGTTAGGTAATGTCAATCGACGTAAGCGCAGTAGCCCGAGTTCTTGGGGTTGACGTTCAATTCGTAAACCTAAGCGGTGGGGCGATCTTCCTGCTACCGCAGAATGTGGCTTTGATTGGGCAGGGGAACACGGCGGCTACTTTCGCGCTTACGCCTACGAAGTACACCACGGCGGCGGCGGTTGGTAACGCTTACGGCTTCGGGTCGCCGTTGCACTTGGCGGCCTTGAAGCTACTTCCAATCAACGGGGGTGGGCTCGGCACCGTGCCGCTTACCGTATATCCGATGGTAGACGACGGTTCCGGCGTGGCAGAAACCGCGACGATTACCCCGGCTGGTACGCACGTTGGTAGCGCCGAATACCGGGTGGTAATTAACGGTATCCGTTCGGCCGCGTTCACTATCGCGGACGGCGAGGTAGCCGCGGATTTGGAAGACCGAATCACTACCGCGATCAACGCCGAGGTAGCTATGCCGGTTACGGCGGCGGCGGGTGCCGACGTGGTTGATCTAACGTCGAAGTGGAAGGGGCTTTCCGCGAACGGGTTCGCGCCGGCTATCGAAGGCCCGTCGCAGGGAATCACGTTTGCAATTGTTAACGCGGCTGCCGGTTTGGTAGACCCCGACGTGGATCTACAGCTAGCGAATATAACTACCAAGTGGGAATCGATGGTAGTTAATTGTCTCGACCCTACGGTTTCGTCGGGTGATGCGACGCTAGACAAGTACCAAGTATGGGGCGATGGGCGGTGGGGCGCGCTCGTTCGTAAGCCGCCCATTGTGTTCTCCGGTAGCGCGGAAAGTACGTTCACGGATATAACCACCGTGGCGGCGGCGCGTAAAGACGACCGCATTAACGCGACGGTATACGCGGCGAGCGCGCACGAATTGCCGTGTCAGATTGCGGCGGCGGGTGTTGCGAAGATCGCACGGCAGGCAAATAACAACCCGCCAGTAGATTATGCCGGGCAGTTGATCGACGTTGTATCGGCGCCGGGTACGGTTCCGGCATCGCATACGTTCGCGGAGCGTGACACTATTGTTAAGGCGGGTATCAGTACCGCGGAGGTTGCGGACGGTAATTGGTTCCTTTCGGATACCGTCACTATGTATCGACCGGATGGCGAGGTACCGCCCGCGTATCGGTACGTGGTGGATATCGTCAAGTTGCAGAACTTGGTTTTCAATCTGCAACTGATCTTCGAAGCCGACGAGTGGAAGGGTGCGCCGCTAATCCCGAACGAACAGCCGACCGTAAACCCGAAGGCGCGTAAGCCGAAAGATGCGGTGTCGGCGGTTGCTGCGTTGATCGATAGCGCCGCGTTGCAGGCGATTCTTTCGGACCCCGAAACGGCGAAGAGTACGATTACTGCGGTAATCGATCCGACTAACCCGAAGCGACTTAATGTGTCGGTTACCGTGCAGTTGTCGGGTAACTCCAATATCATCGACGTAACACTTAACTTCGGGTTCTTTTTCGGAACCCCGGCGGTTCTCTAAAGGGGGTTAGCAATGTCGCAAGTTGGCGGTAGTATCGAAAGCATTACGCTTGCGGGGCAAACGTTCGCAGTAGCGGCAGACGCCGACGCAAACGTAAAGCTCGGCGGGTTTACTAATGAGCTGGCCGCGAATGGCGACGGGTCTTCGCGGCAACTCAAAACGCGGGAACCGTGGTCCATCGCGGATCTAACGGTATCCATCGACGCCGACAACGGCGACCACGAATCACTGCAAGAGGTTGCGGACGGGCAGGTATTCGTACCCGTAACGATTACCTACGCGTCGGGTGCGATCTATCAAGGTAGCGGGCAGATTACGGGCGACTTGCAAGTGTCAACGGCGAACGCTACCGCTGGGCTTTCGCTTATGGGTACGGGCACGCTAACGAAACAGTAACCGCGCGTAACATGGGTGGGGTTAGGAGTTTGGAACGTTGGCTACTGATACGCTTAGCCCGGAAGTGGCGGCGCAGGAATTCGACCGCTTCGTAGAGTTGTGGGATATCGACGGTGAAGTAGAGTCGATGGACGAAGATAGCCGCGACGGTTTCGAAGATCATAAGCGGCGGCTATGCCGCGGTTTGCGTCGCGGTACTATCACCCTGGACGAAGAGGGTTCTGTAACGATTCAACTTCGGTGGCCGACGTTGGAGAGTATTACGGAAGTTGTTTGTAAGCCCCCCGGCGGCGGCGCGATGCTTGCGTGGGATAAATACAAAGACCGCCAGCAAGTACATAAGCTCAACGCGTTTCTAGGTTCAATGACCGGCCAATCGCCCGCGATCTTCGCGCGCATGGATGGCCGCGACCTAAAATCGGTGCAAGCTATCGCGCTACTTTTTTTGGCTTCGTAGGGTCCCGCATAGTTGAGGTTGTCGGTAAAGGGGACCCAACCGAAAAAGACGTGCGGGGAATTCGGGGGCTGCAACGTATGCTGGTAGAAATCGCGCTGGAGTATCCCGGGCTTCCCGACGTGCGAACGTTGGCGTTGCACGAAATACGTTTTTTCTACGATGGGCTTCGGCCTAGTCTTCTAGCCAGGCGGTGGCCGCGTGGCTAGCCGGTTTTCTATTGAAGCGGTTATACGCGGTGTTGATCGCATGAGTGCCCCGGTTTCGCGTATGGCGAACCGTGTTGGTAAGTCTACGCGTAGAATGCGTACCGGGTTTCAAAGGCTCGGCGCTTCGATGGCTACGATGGGTAGGAATGCGCGGGCCGCGCTCGGCGTTGCGGGTATAGCGGGCGCCGCGTTCGCGGCGCAACGCGCTATTAGTTCGGTGATTACAACCGGCGCGGAGTTCGAAGCTACGCTAGTCGGGGCGGGCGCTCGCTTCCCTAAACAGATACTCAAAGGGACAGATGCGTTTAAGGAACTAGAAGACACGGTAAGGGACGTGGGTAGAACCACGGAATTTACCGCTAACCAAACCGCTAGGTCAATTCGTTTTCTGGCACTCGCGGGTTTCGATGCCGCCGGGTCGATGGCTGTTCTGCGTGACATAACAAACCTTGCCACCGTTGCCGACACCGATCTTGACATAGCTACCGATATTGCGGCTACTTCGCTTGGCGCGTTCGGTCTAAAGTCTAACGACGTTTCGGTACAGGTTGCGAATATGCAACGGCTAATGGATGGAATGGCTAAGACGACCATTCGATCTCGGGCGACGACCGAATCTCTTTTCGACACTATGAAGTTAGGCGCGGGTAGTGCGGTGCAAGCCGGCCTTTCTTTAGAGACTTTTCTAGCGATATCCGGCCAGCTAGGTAGCGCCGCGTTGCTAGGTACGCGCGGTGGAACGGCGGTTGTCAATATCGTTAAGGGGCTTGCCGATAGCAAAGTACGTCGAGAGCTAAAACGTATGGGGGTTGAATTCAAAAACCTATCGGACGGTACGTTAGATTTCGGCGCGATAATTTCCGGGCTACGAACGGCGTTGGAAGATATCGAAGACCCGCTAGAGCGGGCCGACGTAGTTAACAAACTTTTTCAAATTCGCGGTGGTCGTGGAATGAACGCGCTTATGGTTCAGCTAGCGGGCAGCTTCGAAGTATTCAAAGCCGACATTGACGATTCGGTCGGTGCAAACGAAAGACTCGCCGAGATAATTCGTAAGACAACTAAAACCGATATCAAGTTGTTTAAGTCTGCCATCGAGTCGCTAGCCATAACATTATTCAAAACGAATCAAGAGGGTATAGAAGGAATGATTAGGGGTCTAACCGGTATGACCCGCGCGGTAGAACGGTTCGCAGAATCAAACCCGAAGGTAATTAAGGGGGTCGCCGGCCTTGGGGCAGTAGCGGCAACCTTCCTAGTTGTCGGGCTTGTGGTAGCTGCCATCGGCGCGGCCATAGCGTTTATCGTCGGGTCGGTTACCGCGCTTGTGGTTGCCGTGTTCGCGGCTTCCGTTGCGTTCGGTACGTGGATAGGTGGTTTGAAACCGGTTGAGCTTTTCTTCGATAAGTTATTCGGATTGATATTCGCGATACCGGCGTTAATTAGAAACGTTATGATACCGGCGCTACTTGATATACCGGGCATAAGCCACGTTGCTAATCTATTTTCGGGGGACGAAAACGAAGTACCGAACATACCGACGGGTCCCCAGCAACGCGGAACGGTTAACCGCGAAGAAAGCTCTGTTACGTTAACTGTCGCCGACAAATCGGGTAGGGGCACGTTAGAAAAGAAGGGTTCGTTTTCGGGTGTTGATCTAGTGATATCCGAATCGGGAGCGTTCGCAACGCCGTGAGTTCCCCTTTCATAGATTGGCGCGATAGATTATCAGAAGCGGCTTACGTTTCCCCAATCGGGTTACGTTTCGAGTTTCTGTATGAAAACGTTTCCGAAGAGTTCGAAAAGAAAACTACGGCTTTCGAATTCTCAGAGTCAAACGAAACCCACGTACAGGATCTAGGTCATACCGGACGCCGGTTTCCTATGCGAATAATTTTTTCGGGTACCCGTTTCGATGTGATAGCTTCGGATTTTTCAGAGTGCTTAGCGGAACGCGGTGTAGGAAGTTTAGAGCACCCTATGTACGGCACGTTTAACGTGGTGCCGTTTGGTTTAATTCGCCGTCGCGACGATCTAAAGACGGCGGCTAATCAAACAATTTTTGACGTAACGTTTTGGGAAACTACGCTAGTTCTATTTCCGGCTGCCGGTGTTGATCCCGCCGACGCGGTAGACGAAGCGGTAGAAGAATCGATCCAAACGAACTCGGAAGATTTCGAAGAGGAAATAGAACTTGAAACGGAAGTAGAGGCGGTCACGTTAGCGGATCGCGTAACAAGTTTGATCGGGAAGATTCGCGCTCGCTTAGAACCACTCGCGAATGTGGTTACGGTTATCGCGGGAGTAGCGGCGGAAATTGCGGCCGCGTTTCAAGCCGTGTTCGATTCGATTAACTCGGCTATCGATACGTTGATACGCGACCCGCTATCGCTTGCGTTCCAAATGCAGGAAATGGCTACGCTACCCGCCCGTTCGTTTGCGTCTATCAGCGGTAAGTTAGGCGGATACAAAAATCTGCTAGACGATGTTATATCGGGGCCGGCGTTCTTTCCTAGCTCCGGTAACAACTCGCTTAACCTATTCAAATCGGACGAACTCGTAGCGGTGTCCGCGTTACTTGGCGCGGTGTCTTCGCTTACGGGCTCGACGTTCGTAACTAGAACCGACGCGCTAGGCGCCGCCGATACGTTACTCGGAATGCTAGACGATCTAACCGTATGGCGGGATGGCGCCTACCGTGATTTAGGCGCGGTTGATACTGGCGAAATATGGCAGCAATTAACCCGCGCCGTATTTACGGGTGCCGGCTTCCTAGTTGAAATTTCGTTCACGTTGAAACAGGAACGTTCCGTATTCCTAGACCGTGCGCGCACACCGCTTGATCTAACCGCGGAACTCTACGGGGAACTTGATTCGCAACTAGATTTCCTTATCGCATCGAACCGGCTGGAAGGGTTCGAAATGTTTGAGATACCGAAGGGCCGCGAGATTGTGTACTACCGATGAAAACCTACACGATTAAAGACGGCGACACATTCGAAAAGATATCGCGCCGAAGCTACGGTACCGAAGGCGGCGCCAGCGTTATTAGTTCGGCGAACCCCGAGCTTAGTGGTGGGTTGGTTACTGGCGCGATAATCGTTATACCAGACGATCCTGAATCGGTAGCGTTGGCGCGCTTTGCTGCGGCACCCGGTAACCCCGACGAAATCACAGTACGTGTTAGTGGGAAAGAGTTTCGATTCTGGACCGACGTTAGGCTTATCCGTTCTATCGACGCCGTAGCTACGTTTGAATTTTCCGCACCGTTCGAACCGGATAACGCCGATTTTCGCGAAGTGTTTCGCCCGCTTTCGTTTCAACCCGTCGATATCTCCATCGGTGGGGTGCGCGTATTTCAGGGTACGTTGGTACAGGTTAACGCGGAGCAAGGGGAGAGTCGCACCGTATCGGTTAGCGGGTACTCGCGTCCGGGCGTACTTCGGGATTGTACGTTACCGGCGGGTGCCCCTGTGGAATTTAGCGATTTGGATTTGCGGGGTATCTCGAAAGCGGTAGCGGCGCCGTTTGGTATCGGCGTGGTGTTCCGCGAGGTTGGTCCGGGTCCGGTATTCGATTTACCCGTTGCTATAGAACCCTCGGGTAAGGTAATGGAATTCCTAATTCGGTTATCGCACGAACGTAACCTAGTGGTGGGTTCGACCGATGCGGGTAACGTATTGTTTTGGCGTACTACTAGCCAAGGTCCGCGCGAAACGTTGACCGAAGGTGATAGCCCGTTGTTAACCGTTACCCCTTCGTTTAAGGCGCAGGATTACTATAGCCATATATCTTCGTTAACACCTTCGTTTTTCGGCGGTGCCGGCGATGCGTACACGGTGGTTAACAAAAACCTACGCGGTGTGGTTCGTCCGTTCGCGTTCAAGGTAGAGGATACGTATTCGGCCGATAGTGTAGCTGCAACCGAGGCGCGCATGGGGCGAATGTATGCGAATGCGCTTGGCTATACGATCAGCGTAGTGGGGCTTCGTGACTCCGAAGATAGGTTGTGGGAACCGAATACGAAAATACGTTTAACCGCGCCGGGCGCTATGATCTACGAACCAACCGAGTTTCTAATTCGTACCGCTATCGCCGAACGACGTAGCGGTAAAGCGGTTACCGAGTTAAAGCTAGTGCTTCCAACTTCGTTCGATACTGCGGGTGGGGTGCCCGAGGGTTTGCCGTGGGATTCATAGCCAAAATTCTATCGGTAACTACGAACGCGCTTCGTAACGAATTCGAATTTACCGAACTCAAGGTAGACCCGTCGAAAGGTGCGGTAGTTACCACGCCGCAGATAGGCCCACCGGGCGAAGACTCCCCCGCGTTACCCGGCGATTTTATGGTAGGCGTACCCGTGCAGCGCACGGGTAACCACGTAGCCGTGGGCGTGTACGATCCGGCCAACCCGGGCCAAGCCGCACCGGGCGAGGTTCGACGCTACGCGCGCGATCTTACGGGGCGTATCGTGGCGACCGTATGGCTTCGCAATTCCGGCGCCGTCGAGGTATCGAACGACGCGGGCAGCGTCACGCTAGGCGCGGACGGATCGGTACGCCTAGCCAATACTGCCGGGTCGGTTGAGTTAGGGGCAGACGGGGGCGTACAGGCGGCCACACCCGCGGGATCGTTCGGTATGGATGCCGCTGGCAGACTCGCGGCTACCGTCACAAGCCTAGATATCGGGGACGGCATCGGGTCAATGTCGCTAGCCGGCGGGCTGTGGACGATCAACGGTGTAACGATAGACCCGGCGGGCTTGGTAACGGCTACTGATTTCGCGACGGCGCTTATCACGTTGATAACGCACCTGCATCTATCCGCCGATCCGCCTAGTGACGTGGGGCCGGCTAAGTAATGCCGCATAGATTTCAAGGCGACGTACACCTATTCCAAACGCCGGATGGTGGCGAGATTTCCGTAGCTAGTGGGCTAACCGAAATGGCGCCTAGCGGGCTGGGAGTTGCCGCGTATCTATCGCTGTTCGGTGGTAACGAACTAGACGATGGGCGACCCGACAACCCTAACGGTTATTGGGGCAACCTGTTAGAACTAGACGAAGCGTTTAAATACGTAAGCCGAACGCAGAACTTGTTACGCAGCATACCGTTAACGTCGGGGAATCTACTTCGGTTGCAACGTGCGGCACTTGCCGATCTAGCGTGGTTTATTGATAAGGCGATAGCGTCTAGTTTGACGGTTGTGGTTACGGTCAGCGGGCTAGACCGTGCTAATTTTGTCGTAGATATAACTGCCGAGGGTGAATTACATAGGTTCACCTTTACCGAGAATTGGAAAGGCGGTGCGGAGTGAGTCTACAAATACCGACAACCGCAGAAATCAATAGTGCGATAATTTCGCAGTTAGAAGCGACGTTAAACCAAACCATCCCGCTTCTACCGAAAGCGTTCAACCGCATACTAGCGAAGACTCTAGCCGGCGTTTTCATTTTGTTACACCGCTATATCGGCTTCGTGTTTCTGCAAATGTTTGTTAACACGGCGACGATTAACAACGTGCAGATAGCCGATAGATTGGTTAGCCCGTTGAAAGAGTGGGGCCGGCTAATTGGTATCGGCGAACCGACCGCGGCAACGCAAGCTAGGTTAACGGCGATTGTAACGGTAGAAGTTCCGGGCGGTACGCTGGAATCGGGAACGCAGCTACTCAATTCGGATAACGGCGTTACGTATCTTACTACCGCTTCCGTAGAACTTACTGCGGGTACGGTTGAAATTTCTATTTTAGCGGCGGGGGATCAGACCGGCGGTAACGGCGCCGGGGCGATTGGTAACCTAGCGGTAGGTGAAATAGCTAGCTTCGCAAACCCCCTAGCAAACGTAGCGCGCGACGTGACGGTTTCCGCAGTAGAGGTTACGGCGGCCAACGCGGAAGACACCGAAGTATATCGGCAGCGAATCCTAGACCGTTTCCAAAAACGGGTACAGGGTGGCGCGCTTGTCGATTACGAGATTTGGGGGGAAGAGGGGGCGGGTATTATCAACGTGTACCCGTACACGGGCGCGAGCCCCGGCGAGGTAGACGTATACGTGGAAGCTACCGTAGAGAGTTCCGGCGACCCGGACGGGATACCGACTGCGGCGCAGCTAACGGCGGTTGACGATTTGATACAGCTAGACGAAGACGGGCTAGCAACGCGCATTCCCGCAAACGCGTTTGCGAATATCTTCGGTATCACTCGAAGGGCTTTCGATATCGACGTGGTAGGTATGACCGTTACGGACCCGGCGACGGTGCAAACGCAGATAACGGACGAAGTAACCTCGTTCCTACTCGGGCGGGAACCGTTCGTGTCGGGCGTAACGTTGTTACCGCGACGCGACTCTATCACGAAGACCGCGCTTGTGGGTTTGGTAGACGATCTAGTAACCGCGGCGGGTGGTTCGTTTCGCGGGGTTAACTTTTCAACCGGCGGCGGCGGTAATCTCGGTACGTATATACTAGGCGTAGGCGAGAAAGCCAAAGTAGAAACGGTGGTGTTTAGCCCGTGAGTGGTAGCCCGGCTTCCGACGCACTTGTAACGATACGGGGCGGCGACCCTTCCGCAGCGAAAGCTACGCGGGCCGCGAGGTTCCTACCCGTTCTACAGCATCTACTCCCCCGCGCGCGGGCGTGGCGTCTTCCGTTTGCGGGTACGGTGCGTAGCTACGTCGCCGGGCTAACGGGTATACCGGGTGACGTATCCGGCGAAGCCGACGTGCGCTACGTGGATTGTTTCCCGCCCGAAACGGATCAACTAACCGAATGGGAAACGCAGTTTGGTTTAGTTGCTGGCGGGCTTGACGAAGCCGCTAGGCGTGTGCGATTGGATTCGACTTGGAAACGATCCGGCGGCCAAAGCATTTCATACTTGCAGGGGGTGTTACGCGACTCCGGGTTTAACGTGTTCCTACACGAGTTTTGGGAACCGACGATTAACGACGCCACTACGGCGACTTTTGCTAATGCCGTCGATCCTAACGACGGTCGCGACGTAAGCGTAGGCGACGGGAGCGCGGGAACTCCCGCCGATCAAGAGGCTACTACGTTAGCGTGGGGTGAGATTATCGGGGTGGCGGGTGCGGTAACGTTTCTGCGTTTCCCGCTAACGATACCGAAGGGTTCCCGTATTCTTCGGGCGCGACTTGAGTTCGTCGCGAACTTAGGTAATGGCGTTCCCGAAACCATTAACATAGGCTCGATGCAACGCGATGCGAGTTGGGATGTTTCCGGGTTCTCGAATATCAACTACGGTAGCGAAGCCGATTTCCCGCTACCTACCGCTCAAGCTAGTACCGCGATTATACCCGGAATTCTAGTGGGGGACGATTGGATAGCTTCGGTACTCGGGGACCCCGCCGAGTTTTCTAGCGGGTCTATCGTAACGTTTGGTAGTCTTTCCTATAACCCGACGTATTCAACGGACGGTATACGTAACGCGTTGCAAGCGTTGATAGACGACGGGATATATGATCCCGCCAGCCCGACCACCGATGCCGTGGGTTTCGTGTTCGATGCGCCCGGACACGGTGGCGACCCGAACCGGTTTTCGGTTTTCAGCGAAGACGATCTAGTAGAGACGGGGCCGCGGTTGATTGTCGAATGGCAAGAGCCCGCGGTACAACCGCTAACCGTTAAGAACCCGAACACGTACCTAGAAGATGGCGGGTTCGTAGACTCTACGGGTTGCGGCGAACCGCTAATGGAATGCGGGGAAGCTACGGCGTTAATGGGTGAAACCATCGGCGCACGCGGCAACGTTTTAGTTAACAAGGTCGATACAGCTACTACGATCTTTCTAGGTTGCGGCGACGTAGAAATGGAATGCGACGAAGCGCTAGCGTTGTGCGGCGAACCGCTATCTGTAACGTTCGGACGTGTCGAGTACCTAATACCTCTTGACGTGGATACGTGGCCCTACTTTCTATACATTGCGGGGGAAGTGTGGCCTATGTCGGCTACGGTAGACTTGGCGCGGCGCGAAGAATTCGAAGACTTACTACTATCTATTTGTCCGGGGCAGCAATGGCTTGGGATAATGGTAAACTTTTCGTAGGGGGAAGTAATGGCACTTCGACTAATCGATACTTACCCGGCGCAGGTAGCACCGGTAGACGCGAACTACACACACGGCGCACCGCGTAACGTGTCGGCCCCTTCCGCGGGCGACGGTACACCGTGGGAAGAGGCGTACCAAAAGGATATCTACGGATTCCTTTCGGCGTTGATCGACGGGGCGGCTATCGTACATAGCGGCACCGCCGATACCGCTATCGCGTCGCAGTACCTACAGGCGTTGCAAGCTTTGTTTTTGCAGCGAACCGAACTTGCGTCGCAAGGCGGTACAATTCTCGAAACCACGAACCGGCTTCGTGCGCTCGACCGCCACGGGCTGCGTATCACCCGGGATAGTACGGTGTTGTATACAACGGAACCCGGCGGCGCGCGGAACCCGGCAGACGACGCGGATCTAATACTACCCGTGGCGTTTCAAAAGAACGCAACCGTAACGTGGGCGGTAGGCGACGTGGCGGGCGGGCTGCCGGCGGCGTTGGTTCCACTTGCGGCCGATACGTGGTATCGGCGTTTCATCGTAGGGAAGCCGGACGGTACTACCGATTTGTGTTTGGATACGTCGCCGGTTGCTGCGAACTTTTTCATCGACGCAAACGCTATCGCTGCGGGCTACTCCGATGCCACACTGTACCGCCGGTACGGGTGGATCTATAGCGATGCCGGTTCGCTACTCAAGGATCACGTTAACCTAGCACTCGATCCGACCCGGTATCTGTGGGTAACCCCGCCGCCTACCTTTACACTCACGGGACTAACCACGGCGAACCGTATCGCGGTCAACTTCGGTAGCGAACTTCCGCCGAGTGTAATCGGGCAGATTACGTTTCGGATTGAAACCGACGCGGGTTCTACGAAGTTCGTTTACATAACGCACGCCGATCAAGCGGACGTAGGGCCGCCGAGTTCGTCCCAGCCCAATACGTTTTTCGAATCCGACACGGGGGGCAATCATTTTACGAGTTCGCTAATCGAGGTTGCCCTTGATTCAAATCAGGATCTTTTTATCCGGCTTGGTAATGGTAGCCACGTATCGAGTGGCGAAACCGTACACGGTTGGATCGATCCGGGCTTGGTTGCATAACAAAGGGGGCGTGGTGTCGAACGGACGTTGGGAACATTGGGCGCTTGGTTTGCTCGGGATTCTTTCTGCGGCGTTGCTTAGCAATTTAGCAACCGCGAAAAACCATCCGACGCGAACCGAGATAGTCGAGATTGTCCGCGTACATTCGCCGTATGTAGAGGATCGCGCGCTACTGCAAAAAACGGTGGAACGTAACACCGCAGCTTTTGAAGCGTTGCGGCTGGAGTTAACCGGCATTCACCTAACGATTGCGCGGGTAGATTCACATACGCACAATTCGCTGGGTAGGGTGTCGCGATAGGGGAGGTAACAAACGTGCGGCTACTCGGGTTCGTGTTCGTGTTCGTAGTGTTACTCACGGTGCCAGCGTTGGCGCAGGAAGCCACCGATCCGCTTACCGCGTTGCTCGGGTTGATCCCGGGCGGGACGGCGGGAACGTGGGGCGTTATCGTGCTCGCGGTATTCGCGGCGGTGCGCGCGGTCGCGGCTACGTTGTCGAAGCATATCAGCGACGACCGGCTAGGCGAACTCGCCGGCATCGTGAATTGGCTCGGCGGCAACACGAAGAAAGCGGCTAACAAACCGTGATTACCTACGCCGTTGTCGGCGGGCTGTTCGCGCTACTGATCGGGTTAACCATTTGGTTAGTTAAGCGCGCGGAATCTCGCGGCGTGCTTAAAGCGGACGGCCGCATAGCAAAGCTAAACGCGAAGCTTACGGAGGCGTCGGAAAATGTGGCGAAGCTTGCGGGTCCCGCTCGCGATAAGCTTGGCGAGTATTGGGCTAAGTTGTCACACCCCGGGAAGTAACGTGGTTATCCCGGCGTGCCCGGTACCAAGCCCGGACGAACGCGAAGCTATCCAAATGGCGGCCGACGTGTTCCCCGCTTTCGTAACACTTGAGCAACGGCGGATTGTCCATTGCTGCCGGCTTGAAGTGTTGCGCGAGTCGCCGCAAGCGAAACGTTGCAAGGCGTTGATAGACGAACTCGGGTAGCCGGGTGGTTCGGTTGGTAGGGCGGGCACGGCGGTTGGCCCCCGGAGTTCCCGAAGCTCCGGGGGCCTTCCTACTACGGGTAACGTGGCGGTGTGAACGAACCGACGATAGCGACGAACAGGCTTCGTTCTAGTTCGTCTTTCACGTCGCGTAGTATCGCGTGCGAACGGGCGCCTACTTCGCGCGGCTGCCATTCGTGCGACCCGTTAAGGAATTCCGTTGCGGGTGCGAATTGATAGTAGCCGAACGGTTCGGTTACCCGGGTTATCCATCCGAGGCGCCGCCGTTGGCCGCACGCGTCGAGGTACACGGTAACGGCGCCAGCCGGCCCGCTGGAATCTCTGGAGTATCGTAGTCGCATCGCTTCCCCTTTCGGGTGCCCGGGGCTCGCGGCCCCGGGCGGTTCGTGGTTAAGCCTTCGGTACCTTGTGCTTTCGGAGCACCGCGTTTGCATTCGTGCGGCCCATGTAGTCGCACTTGGCGCACTTCACATACGCGCCCGATACGTTTACCTTTTCGCCCGTGCGGTGGTTTACGTAATCGTATCGGCTGGCATCGCATCGGCCTTCGGCCGCGTCACGCTTCGCCGCGAACTCGCCCCAGCCTTTCATCGTGGGCGCGTCGGGGAAACAAACGGTACAAGCCTGTTCGCCGTGCTCGGCAACCATTACCTTTTCGTCGCAGTCGGCAAGGTCGATTAGCCACGCGTACTCGGTTGTCGGGAAGCACGTACCGCAATGGCGCTCGCGGTGTACGTGCCCGTTGGAATTCGTTACGAGGTAGTAACGGTTCCAACCGCCGCGCCGGCTGAACTCGGCATCGAACGGGGCCGATTCTTTCGCAATCTCGCGCCCGGCCGCCGCGTGCTTCTCTGACGTGGCTTCCGCTTTGGCGGCGGCTTCGGTGTGATACTCAACCATATCGGTTCGCGAGATAGAAACGGGCTTACCCTTGTGGCGGAGTGCGTCGGCTTCGTGGCGCCGTCCCCGCTGGCGCGCTTCGGTTGCTTTCGAGAACTCGACGCCAGCGCGGCCCCAAATCTCGGAAAGCTTCGTATCGATCTCGGCGGGTGTTGCGGTTTTGAGGTTCATCGGGTCCCCTTTGGTGAGTCAGTCTATATCAAGCTTATCGGTCGCGCAACCTCCGGGCTTGAGGGGTCGAATTCCCGAGCGATTCCGGGCACTTGAAAGGGGGTGGCCCGCACCCTATCAAATAGCTACAGTTCGGGGGTAGGGGGTCGATACGGTAGGTATGCTTTCAACCACTTCGGAAGGGGATTCAATGCCCGCTAAGTATGACCGTGTTTACTTCTGGGGCACCACGGGTAGCGAAGGCTACGCGTGGCGCGAAGCTTTCCCGGGCGTGTTTCCCGATCACTTTTCGGCCGACGCGCTTGTTTCAATTCTCGAAGCCGGCGGGCGTGTTGCCGTCCGCGGTCACTCCAGCATCGGCGCGCCCGAAGGGGCGCCCGACGCGGCCGACGTTAAGCGGGTACTGCGGGGTTCCGCTCCGTTTCCGGTGCCGCGGGCGGCGCGATAATGTTCTCTACTTCCGACCTTATCGCAAACCTCGCGCCCGGCGGCTGCTACCGAATCGCCGCGCTTATCAGCGGTACCTATCTCGTAAAGGTTACGAGGGTTGCCGCGCTTGTGGGCGGTCCGCAGCGGTTCGTATGGTTCCGCGAGCTTGACGGTATGACGCTCGCTAGCAAGGGTAACGCGCAGCGGATTACCGTTAAAAGCTTCGCGGCGAAGGTTGAGCGCGCGGCCGAAATAGAAGCGGGGGATTAAATGACCGAAGCAAAGCGCCGCAAGCGGAATGCCGAACGGTTCGCGGAAACGCTCCGCGGGCAGGTAGGTAGCATCGGCTGGATTATCGTAGCGGGCGGTTCGTGGTATGGCGCATACGCCGACCGCGAAACCGCGCGGGCTCGCATCGGCAAGCGCGATAGCCACGGCGATACGATTCGCGGCGTAGTGGTGGAGGTGTAGCCGTGCGCCCGTCTGACGATTGGGACGATTGCCCCGTACCCTACATACCGATTCCGCCTAACGTACCCGGTAACTAGAACGGTTCGTTAGCTTCGGGTGCGGGCGGGTATAGTGCGTGTTCGCTCCAACCTATCGGTTCCAAGTGGTACGCGTTAACGCATAGCTTAACGTGGCAGATATGATGTAACGCGAATCCGTCCGGTATCGGTCCACGTATTAGCGTGTAGAGTACGCGGTGTGCGTAGGCGTGGTGCGGTTCGTCGCGGTCAAGCGGGAACCAGCACCGCCCGTACCCGTGCGGGTTCTCGTGGCCCGTCCACAGAATACAATCCGAAACGCAATGCGGTTCGCAACGCGCGAGTATGCCGGCTACTAGCTCCGCGCGGGTCACTATTCGGGTACGTAGGGTATCGCGCGGTACTCGTGCCAGCGGGTATTACGGTTGCGTTCCGCTGCTCGTCTGCACGTTTCCCGATTGATGTATAGCCGTATAGGATGCCACTCGGGCGAACCGTTACGCCGAACCTCTAACACCCATACCCGCCGCTTAATCTTTTCGGTATCGCTTACCACGCCACCCCCCGCTAGCCTTGATCGGATACGCCGCGCACCACGGGTCGAACGCATTCATAATCGATTCATACTCTACGATAGACCCGAAGCCTTCGGGCACTTCGCTTACGGGTTCGTCGTGACTATGCAGAACGATAGGGTAGGCGTTTGCTTCAAGCCGTACCATTGCAGCCGCGAACACGTCGCGCGATAATGCTTGCGCGATGTTCTCGGTAAGCATCCCGCCCCACGTATGAATACGTACCCATTGTTTTTTCACGAGCCCCGCGTAGCTAAGCGACGTGTTCGGCTTGCCGTGCCGCGTGCCGTAACTTATCTCGGGTTCTAGGTACGGAATCGCGCGACCCGAAGGTAGGTGGCAATACAACGCGTTGCCCCACATGCGGTAGCTAATGTCGCGATATGTGTAGGCTTGCGATGGATCGTTAACCGCAGCGATAGCCGCGTTTTCTACGCCCGGCCAAAACGCTACGATGCCCGGCGATGCTTCGCGCCACTTGATAACGTTTTTCTTTATCTCGTCTTCCGACATATACTCGCCGGCCCCGAAGTTAAGCCACGCCTTTACCCAACCACCGTAGCCCGATGCAAGCTCGGGGATCTTTCCAAATTGCTTTCGCTGCGGGTGGTGGCTACCGGTACGTTCGCGGTAGTCGAGTAGTTCGCCTAGCGGTACGCCGGTTATTCGCGACTGGCAAGCTTCGTAGATTTTACCGTGTGTTCGGAAGACTTCTACGCGCCACATTTCGCCGGCTAGCATCGCGAGTACCACGGCTTCGATAGCGGAGTAATCCGAAGAAATGAAATCGAAGCCCGGTGCCGCGCAGAACATTGCGCGTAGACAACCCGACACCGCCGTAAGCGCATCGCCCCATATCGTTTCGACCGTACCTAGATCGCGCGTAGCGATAGCACGTAGGCATTGCTCCGCGGCTTCGATACACCAATCCGTATCGCTCGCGTTGGTACCGAAACAGTCGGGGCAAAACCATAGATGCGCGCCACGATACGAACCGCACGCGCACCGCTTAACCTTCGGCCCATCGGTGGGTAAGTTCTGCGGTTGAGGGCCACGCCCGGCGAACCGCCACGTTCGCCCGGCCCCGCAGTACGCGAATAGATCGCGTACCCGGTTGTCGGTATCCGCGCGTAGCCCAATCGAATAACATTTCTGTACCGACTTCGCGCCTAGCTTTTTGCGAATCTCGAGCACGCGGCGCGGTGCGCCTGTTACGCGCGGCGTATCTAGTAGCACGTCTACCGCGTCTTTATCTAGCGAAGCTTCGGCCGATTGTATGCCTTGCGTTGCTAGCCACGCCTTGATAGCCGGAACCTTATCCGCGGTAGCGGCGGCCCCACCCGTAAGCGTGTGTACTTCGGCGTTGTACTTCGTGGTTGCCTGTTCGATGATAGCTTGCGCGTGGTACACCGCTTCGGTATCGACGTGTACGCCGCGCGCGTTTATCGCTTGATCGACTAGGAACACTTGCGTTTCGAACTCGGATAGATCGGCGCAGCGTATCGATACTTCGTCTTCGCTTTGTACGTCGGTTTCGCAGTATAGATCAAGCCGCGCGAAATCTTCCGGGTGTTCGTGGCGTAGGAATTTTTGCCGGGCGTCTAGCTTACTCGGGCTACGCGGCTTACTGATCTTTCGCATAACGCGCTTGCCGGCGGCGTCTTTCTGTATCGGCGTTTGCAGTACCTTAGTTGCAACGTCTAGCCCGCCGTTGATCGTCCACGCGGAAGCCTTCGCCATAACGTCGCGTGTTTGGTACAGCGGTATCGGCGGCCAACCATAGAGGCGAACGCAAACGTTATTCCATATACACCATTCGAAAAACGAGTTGTACGCTTCGAGTAGCCTACCGGCTGCAACGTGTGCGAATAGATCGACGGGGTTCGGTAAGCCCGGATACCATAGGCGCCGCCCGTCGCCGTTCTTTAGATCGTAGACGAACGTAGTTACTACGGTGGAGTAGTGGCGCGAGTAGATCCACGCGCCGACTAGATCAAGCCCCGACTTCGCACCCTTGCGCGCGGGGCGCCAGCGTCGCCCGTCGAACGTGTAGCCGGCTTCGCTGTAGGTTTCATAGTCGGCCCCGGCGAGCACCGTAGTAATACCGATGCCCGCCGAGTAGCGGTCGCCGTATCGCACCCGCTAGCGCGCGGGCGTGGGGTACGGCTGGCCCGTCGCGGGGTCGATAGCACCGGGCTGTAGAAAGCCCGGTGCGGGGGCCACGGTGCCCGCTACGGTGCCCGGCATCGGGGCGCCGGGTGCCAGCCCCGGGGCCGGCGCGGGGGCTGGAGGTACGGCCCCAGGGGCCGCCGGGGGCACGGCCCCAGGGATCGCCGCAGGGGCTACGGGCGCCGCCGGCTGGATCGGTGCGGGGGTGGCGGGGTACGGGGCCGCTCCGGGGGTCATAGCGGGCGCCTGCCCGCCGATTAGAGCCCCGGGGACCCCGGGAACCGCTGCGCCGGGGGCTGCTAGCCCGGCGGGGATTCCCGGGGCGGGGACGGCAGGGGGGCCGACCGTCCCCGGAGCGGCCAGCGGGGGACCCGCTAGCGGCGTCGGGCTCGCGCCGGGGGGAAGCGCCGCCGGTTGCGCGAATACTTCGGCGGGGCTCGGGCCGCTTCGGATTTCTTCGCCGTAGCCGATCAACTGAATATATCCAAGGTTAAGATACATGCCAGCGTTAACGCTGCCGGGTTGATCGTTACCACCGATACCGATGTTAACGCGAATGTAATACCCGCGCTTGAGTTGCTGCGGGTCTACGATCCGTTCGCCGTTCACGGTGTAACACTCGGGCGCCCCAAGGCTGGTAGTAAGCTTGAAGATCATACAGCCCCGAACGTTTTCGTTTTGCGCGTGCTTCCCCGCGTCGCCGTCTTCTACCTTCCACTTGAAATGCGGCTGTGTGGAATCGCCTTGCGGGAAATCCGCTTGCGCCTTCGCGACCATTTGAGCCCATCGCGCGTCGCACTCGGGACCCTTCGGTACCGCGAGCCCAACGTACCATTGCGGTTGCGGTAGCCCGGTGGTCAGGTTGACTCGCGGTTGCCCCTGATAGCCCTTATCGCTTCCTACGAAAGCGTCGCCGGATACCATCCGGCCCACGGGCGTAAGTGTGTAGATTTTCTCACTCATTTTACGGCGTACCTTTCTTTAGTTGCGGCGGGCGTTCGTGCCGCACGGTTAGGGCGTTAACGGCTAGTGGTGGAATGCCTCGCACTTCGGCTTGCTTCGGGCCGATTACTTTTCGGTCTTCCATATCCACCCCGAACAGGCGGCCCAAACCTGTAGCTGTGGATTCGTCGCGCCACTCCCGGTTACTTAATCCTCGTTCCATAAAGTAGCCGGGTATTTTGACGCCCTCGGCTATCCGTTGTACGGCTAGCCCCTTGATTGCGTCGAGTCTCGCGCGCAGCATGTTACCCGCGCGTTCGAATTGCTCTAGTTCGTAAACTATTTCCGCGGGCGTTAGGTTGATCGGTACCGAGTTACCCGCGCGATCTACGCTACCCCAACCGGAAGCGGCCAACGTGTCGCAACTATGCGCTGCGCGACAATAGCGGCACCACTTCCCGGCGTGCGTTGGCGCGGCTTCGCCTTTGTCCGCGAGCGCAGCCGACAACCTTACCCACCGTGCGTAGCGTTCCAACGTGTCGCGATCTAACCGCCAACGCTTGATAGGGTGAAACATGCTTTGCCCGCGCGGCTGGACTATCACAAGTTCAACGGTGGTAATCTTGCGGTGCGCGCCGGCTAGCCCGTAGATGAATAGCTGCCAATTTTCGAACACGTCTACCGCTTTGTTACCGTACTTGAAATCCCAAATGGTTAGCCACGTATCGTCGGTCGATACCCACGCGCTATCGCAGCGCCCCGAACTTTTTAGGCCCGCGTGCCACGCGCTTAACTGTTTCTCAATTTGCAAGCCCGGCAGGTTTAGCTGCGCGCGTTCCCATACGCACGCTAGGTATACGTTGCCGGCGGCTACCATTTCTTCGGTGATAACCACGCCGTTTTCGGGGCACGTATGTCCGAGGTATTCGGCTAGCGTTCGTGGTTGCAAATCGTTTACCGGTAACCACGAACGCATAACACCTTCGGAAGCCCAATGGATAGCCTTCCCCTCTTCGGTAACCGGGTGGGTAGCCGTCCGAGGGTATAGACTTTCCATATACAGTGAGCCCGGGCACGGTACCCACCGCGGGGCTCCCGAAGGTGCTTTGCGAATCTCGTTCAAACTTCTACGCCGAGTTCCGCAGCGGCGGCGCGCAACGCTTGATCGGCGGCGGGGAATAGATCGGGCCGCGCGAGTAGGTCATTAGTGCCGGAACCTTCGGGTAAACCGACCGATACCATAGCGTCGTGGATACGGTGGCTATGGGCTTCGATAGTCGGTTGATCTTTCGCCGCCGCGAGAATCTTCGACGCGACGAGTAGCACGCTTTCCACCGTAACAGGTATGGCCGCGGCAACGGCGGCGGGCGCGGGCAGCGGTGGGGCCAACGGTGCGGCGGCGAGCGGCGGTGCGGCGGCGCGCGGTGGCGCCAACGGTGCGGCGGCGAGCGGCGGTGCGGGCGGCGGATACACCGCGCGAAGCTCCGCGGTTACCTGTTCTAGCAAGCCCGGCGATTGCGTTTTCAGGTTACGTTTACCGCGCCAATCGCCCGTAGTTTTGAATGCTTTCGAACTCGCGTGTATGCGTTCGTCCCACGGCAACCCGGAAGCGTCGAGCACTACCGCGGTGGGCGGCGATGCTGCGGGGGTAATCAGTGCCGGTGGTTGCATCGGCGGCGCAAGCGTTGGCGGTGTAGGCATTGCCGGCGGGGGCGTACCGGGTACCGGCGGTACCATTGGGGGTACTGCCGGCGGGGGCGGTGTACTATCCCCGGTTACTTCGGCGACGGCAGTAGCCAACCCGCGCGGTTCGGTACCATGTACGTCGAACGCGGCGAGTAGTTCGGTAAGTGCGGTCGGGAGTTCGTCGGCGCTGGTAACGCCGATCCGTAGTTCGATGATTCGCAAGGCTTGGCCCCTTCGTAGGTTGGTAGGTTGCGGACGAACGAACGGAAGACTATATAGGCGCGAAGCCGGGCGCAAGTACGCTTACGCGAAAGGTGGCTTTAGGTGAAGAAATCCGATGCGATAGAACTTTTCGGGGGAGTGAAGCAACTAGCCGAAGCTTTGATTATCTCACCGCAAGCCGTGTCGCAATGGCCCGACGATCTAGGCGACCGGCACGCTAACCAAGTGCTCGGCGCATCTATCCGTATCTATGGGGTACGGAAGACTCGCAAAGCCTTTCCGAATATAGCCTTACCTTTCGACGCGCCCGCCGCTTAGCCCGTTGCAACTTCGCGGCTACCAAAGCGATTCGGAACGCGAGATATACGCGGCGTGGGAATCGGTACGTAGCGTTCTACTTAGTTCGCCCGTGGGTTCGGGTAAAACAGTTACGTTCGCCGATATACTCTCGAAGCTTAACGCAGCCGGCGTAGCTATCGCGCACCGTCAAGAATTAGTATCGCAGATATCGTTAAGCCTTGCGCGCTTCGGCGTCGAACACACAATCATAGGCCCGCGCGCGGTAGCGAAGTGGTGCGCGCAACTCCACATAGAAGAGTTAGGGCGGTGCTACTACAACCCGGGCGCGCGTATCGCGGTGGCCGGTGTTGATACGTTGATACGTAGGAAGGCTGAACTTAGCCCGTGGTCGCAACAGGTACGGCTATGGGTACTCGACGAGGGGCACCATTTACTAAACGAAAACAAATGGGGCGAAGCCGTCCGTATGTTTCCGAATGCCTACGGGCTCGGGGTAACGGCAACACCCGAGCGCGCGGACGGTAAAGGATTGGGTCGCCACGCGGACGGCGTTTACGATAGGTTGATAGTCGGCCCTACCATGCGCGACCTAATCACACTGGACTATCTAACCGATTACCGAATCTTCGCGCCGCGTTCCGACATTGATCTATCGAACGTACCGGTTAGTTCTGCAACAGGCGACTACAACCAACGCCGCTTGATTAAGGAAACGCGGCGCTCCCACATAACCGGCGACGTAGTAGCCCATTACATAAAGCACGCCGCGTGCAAGCTAGGTATTACGTTTGTTACGGACGTTGAAACCGCGGGTAAGCTAGCCGCGAAGTTCAATAACGCGGGCGTACCCGCGGCGGCGGTATCCGCGAAGACTCCCGACCGCGAGCGTACCACGTTGGTTCGACGGTTCCGGCGCGGCGAACTACTCCAGCTAGTTAACGTGGATCTATTCGGCGAAGGCTTCGACCTACCCGCTATCGAAGTAATTTCTATGGCGCGGCCAACCGAAAGCTACGGGCTATACGTGCAACAGTTTGGGCGCGCGTTACGACCGATGCAAGGTAAGCTAAAGGCTATCGTTATCGATCACGTTGGGAACGTGCAACGCCACGGGTTACCCGATGCGCCGCGCGGATGGTCGCTTGATCGTCGCGAATTTCGACGGGGCAAGCGCGACCCCGACGCTATACCGATGCGCGTGTGCGTCGAGTGTACCAGCCCGTTCGAAGCTATCTACAACGTGTGTCCGTACTGCGGGTGGGTGGTCGCACCCGAACGTAGAGACGGACCGATACACGTAGACGGCGACTTAATAGAACTCGACGCCGCAACGCTTGCTAACCTTCGCGGCGAGATAGCACGTATAGACGAAGACCCGCGCGCGTTGCGGGCTCGCATGATAGCGGCGGGCGCGGCGCCTATCGCGGCAGCCGGTGCCGCAAAGCAACACGGCGCACGGCAAGCGGCGCAAGCCCCGTTGCGAGAGTTGATAGGATTTTGGGCGGGCTACCAACGTTCGTTAGGGCGTAACGATTCGGAAGCGTACCGACGTTTCTATTTCCGCTACGGGGTAGACGTAGCATCGGCGCAAGCGTTGGGGCGGGGTGACGCGAACCGGTTAACGTGCGCGTTGATCGATGATTTAAGGCGGGTCGCAGCATGATAAGTGAAAGCGCGGTAGAAGATCGGATACGATTGCGAGCGCCGCAACTAGGCGGCGTGCTTTGGCGTAACAACGTTGGCGCGTTACCCGGTGCGGACGGGCGCCCGATACGCTTCGGGCTTTGTAACGATTCGCAACGGGTTAACCGGAACATAAAGAGTTCGGATCTAGTGGGTATCATGCCGCTAGTGATTCGCCCCGAGCACGTCGGGCGTAGGTTCGGGCTGTTCGTAGCGTGCGAAGTTAAGGCCGAAGGTTGGCACTACCACGCAAACGATAAGCACGAGAACGCGCAGCTACGATTCATACAGTTAGTTAACGCACACGGGGGGCGGGGTTGTTTCGCGCAAAGCGCGGAAGACTTCGAACGTGCGTGGTCTACGGTATGAATCTACCGCCGGAACTAAGCGCGCTTACTAACTACAACCAATTCGTACTTTGGAAGCTAACCCCGGACGGTAAGAAACTTCCAATAGCCGCGCACACGGGCGCCGCGTGTAACCCGCACGATACCGCGAACCAACTAAACGAAGCCGACGCGTTCGCCGCCGCGGATTTTCTAGGTGTTAACGTTGGTTACGTATTCACCGCACGCGATAACATTTTCTTTCTCGATATCGACCACGCGCTGCGACCCGATGGTACGTGGTCGCAACTCGCACAGGATCTATGCGCCGCCGCGGTTGGTTGCGCTATTGAAGTTTCGCAATCGGGTACGGGCCTACATATCTTCGGCACGTATAGTACGTTGCACGCGCATTGCAATAAGAACGCGGCGCTAGGTATAGAACTCTACGTAACCGAACGGTTCGTGGCGTTAACGTGTCGCAACGTAAGCGGCGTGCTTAAACTAGGCGGCGAAGCGCAAGCGTTCTACGAATCGTTACTAGCCTACTTTCCACCACGCGCGAAAGTTGCGGCCGCCGCGTGGACCGATCAACCCGACCCGGAGTGGCGCGGCCCGGACGAAGACGCCGAACTACTGCGCCGTATACTCGACCACTCCGACCGAACTTTCCCCGGCGATAAAGCAACGTTCCGCCAGCTATGGGAAGGCGCCGACGAACTCGGGCATTTCTACTCGCACGATACGAACCCGTTCGACCACTCCAGCGCCGACGCTGCGTTGTGTTCTAAGCTTGCGTTCTGGACCGGTAAGAACTCGGCGCGTATGGATCGTATGTTGCGCGCGTCCGCACTCTATCGCGACAAGTGGGAACGCCCCGACTATCGCGAAGCTACCGTAGCGTTTGCTATTTCGGGCTGTAACAAAGTCTACATAGACCCGAAGCTAGCCACGCCCGCCGAATTGCAAGGTGTCGCGACGCCGGCACCGTCCGGCGACGGGCCGGCTATGGTTTCCGATTATCAAATGTTAGCCGCCGATCAACAGCGCGTTTACTTCGCCGGCTGCTACTACATTAAGGGTATACACCGGATATTTATGCCGGGTGGCACGGTACTAACGCCCGCGCAATTCAAGGCGAGTATGGGTGGCCGCGTGTTCGCACTCGACGCGGTTAACCGGGCAACCACGCGTAACGCTTTCGAAGCGTTTACCGAGTCGCAGGTTATACGTTGGCCGCAAGCCGATGAGCTTTGCTTCCGCCCGGATAAACCACCCGGCGTACTGATAGACCACGAAGGTTTGAAGTATCTTAACACCTACATACCCGTACCGGTGGCATCTATAGCCGGCGACGTGGGGCCGTTTCTCGGGCTACTCGGAAAGCAATTTCCAAACGAACGCGACTATCGAATAGTGTTGGCCTATAGCGCGTTCGTAGTGCAGTATCCCGGAGTAAAGGCGCAATGGGCGCCCGTGATACAGGGGGCGCCGGGTAACGGGAAGTCTTTTATTGGCGCGGTTATCTCGCGTGCGGTTGGCGAACGTTACACGGCTACACCGAACGCGCAGGAATTAACAAGCCGCTTTAACGGGTGGGTAGAGGGTATTCTATTCGCCGTTATAGAAGAGGCTTGCGCGAAACCCGGAACCGCCGAAGCGTTAAAGCCGTTGATAACAAACGCACGCGTTGAGATTCAATCCAAGGGTATAGATCAGCGTACCGGGGACAACCGCGGAAACTATATGCTGTTCTCGAATTTCAAGGATGGCGTTATCAAGCTCCGCGACGATAGACGTTACTGCGTTTTCTTTACGCCGCAGCAATCCGCCGAAGACATAGAGCGAGATATGCCCGGGCAATACTTCCCCGAGCTATACCGGTGGCTAGAAAAAAAGGGCGGTGGCGCGCATACTACGCACTTCCTACGGAACTACGCGATACCCGACGAACTCAATCCTGCCGTGCAATGCCACCGTGCGCCGTACACGTCGAGCACGCCCGAAGCATTGGTAACGAGTCGCGGAACTTTCGAACAGGAAATAGCCGAAGCTATTGAAGAGGGGCGCCCGCGCTTCTGTAACGGTTGGGTATCTTCGTGCGCGATCAGCGATCTAATAGACGAGAAGCTACGTAACGAACGCATCCCGCGTAACCGATGGCGCGGGCTTATGGGAAATCTTAACTACGTGGTACACCCGGGCATACCTAACGGGCGTTGCAGTACCGCGCTACAACTTGAGGGAATGCGAAAACCAACGTTCTACATACTTCGCGAGCACCGCGACATAGGGTTACGGGGCGCGCAGGTACACGAAGCCTATCTACGGGCGCAGGGGTCGGCGTTTGGAACTTGAAATTTTACGATACAGCGGCGGGCAAGATGCAACGCTAGGGTTACTGTTCGAACTCGGGTGGACGCGCCGGCTGTGGTGCTTCACTTTGGAAGACGAACGCCGGGAGGTAAAGGTACACGGCGAAACGCGCATACCCGCCGGGCGTTACGAAATCAAACTACGCGCGCAAGGTACAATGAATACGCGTTACAAAGCACGGTACCCGTGGCATCGTGGGATGCTTTGGTTGCAGAACGTGCCCGGCTTCGAGTGGATCTATATACACACGGGTAACACCGACGATCATACGGACGGCTGCCCGTTGATCGGCGACTACCGCGACGAAGAAAACCGCACGCTAGGCGGTTCGCGCGACGCGTACCGCCGTGTCTATCCGCGGATTACCGAAGCTATGCAGCGCGGCGAACGCGTGTGGGTAACTGTGGTAGACTTTGACCGCCCGGGGGTGGAGTAGTGTTACCGATAGTACAACGGTTTAGTATCCCCGAGTTCGGTTTAAGCTTCGCGGACGCACGTAACGTACCGAGTACCGTAGCCGCGCGTGCCGGTGAAATGTTAAAGCAAATGGTCGATGCGTTGGTTAGCGACGCGAACCGCCCCGACGTGGAGTTATGCGGCGGTGCGCGTTACGAAAACCTACCCGGCGGCGGTATGCGTGAGATACAAACTTACGATAGGTCGCTGGATATTTTGGTTTTCGCGGTGCGCCGTAGCCGAACGTTAATCGGTGCGTTCGCTATGTATGACGTGGAAACGTTACGTGTAACCGATGATAGGTTAGCGGTGGCGGCTAAGATGCTCCCGGGATTTCGCATCGTCGGCATACAAACGGCGCGCCTTTGGGCCGGCTGTATCAGTTTCCTACTTAGCGAAGACTTGCAACTAGCGGACGGGCGCACGCTTGACGTACAGGTATGGGAGCACCCCAATAATCCGCGGCATAGTTGGGATACATTAAGTGGCGATACGATTAGCGGCGACACCCCGGACGGTAACGAACTTTTAGGTAGGCTCGACGTTACACACGATAGAGATAGATACCCGGACGGTAGAACCCGGCGGTTCCGTAAACGTGGCTGAAAACGAAATAGAGTTTGAGGTTCAGCCGAGGTTTACCGGCGACATTGGTTATCGGTGCCAAGTAGCAGGTATCACCCCGACGCATGATAACGCCAACCGTGTAGGAACCGACATAAAGGTAGGCGGGGTTCCCGAAGTTCTCGGCGCGTTTTGTTACGATATATCTACCTTACCTTCCGGCGCAACCATTCTCTATTCGTGGTTTACGATGCGTACTTTTGGTAATTCAGAAGCTCAAAGCGGCATCGGACGTTTGCACGTTGGGTTAGCGCAGAAAGATGGGAAGTGGAACGTTACACCGTTTGGTTTCAACGTAGGAACCGGGCCAACCGAATACGAATTCACCGACGAGTTACCGCAGCCTACGCTTAGTGATTCCGATACGATAATCCCCGGCGTTATGTACCTCGACGAGTGGTGCGGGATTTTTTCGTGGACTACCGCGTTTTTTAGAGACGCAGATGCCCCGCATTACGTCGGGGATAGTAACGCGATAAACGCGCCGGGTTTCGTCGGTGGTGCCGCCGTAACACAACGTATAATTAGCGGATTTATCGACGGCGGAACCGACAACCGGTTGACAGAATTTATCGTAGCGTGGTTGGCGGCTGGGGAAGGGGATCGAATTTGCATTGTATTCGATCCGTGGTTTGTTTCGTTTTTTCAGCGAGATAACATTCCGATTATTTGGAGCGATGCTCCAATACCTATAGCTGAAATAGAACCCAAGCTACACATACATTACGAAGAAAACCCGCCGACTATCACTAGCCCCGAAGGCCCGTTAACCGGCGAGATAAACGTACTCTACTCGCATCTTGTAACCGCGACCGATCCAACCGGGCAAGCTATAACGTTTTCTTTAATCGCTCCGCTTGACGGTATAACGATTGTAGATACCGGCCCGGGTACGGCTACGATTCTATGGACGCCGACAACGGACGGCGATTTTCTAATAACGGTACGCGTAGCAGACGAAGATAATTTTAGGGACTCGCAAGCATGGACCGTTACCGTACCGTCGTTACTACCACTCGGGCCGCACGGTGAAGTAGGCGGCGCCATTAAGGTACGTCCGGTAACCGCGGGTGCCGATGTTACCGGCGCCGTAGTAGCAGGTAAGATCGCCGCCGTTGCAACTGTTACCGGCGATACGGTTACGGCTGTAACGGTTAGCGGTAAGAGCGATGTTTTCCCAACGGTCAACGGCACGTTAGAATTAGTACCCGGCGAACAACGGCACGTTAGAAGTAGTATCGTGACACCGCGACAAGAAACGATAACACGCGTTTTCATGCGACAAGAACCCCCAGTACCTACCTCGTTCGGTATTACGGATCGGCTTGCCCTTACCACAATTCCCGTACCGACTACTAGAATTTTCGGTCCGTTTCCTGATACCGGTTTGCTAACGATGAGTAACGCGGCGGATTTATCTAACGCCGCTTGGGAAACTGGAGATTGGACAATCCAGTTAAATATCGTGGTACCCGACCCGTTATTCTTTATCGCGATTACGGTACGGCGTGTCGATGTGGCGGGTAATTCTTTAGAACTTCAAGCTATCTCCCCAAATCAATTCGCAACGAGTGGTTTGCATACGTTCGGCCCCTTTAGCTATTCTTGGGCACCGGGTAACGCCGATGATCGGTTACGCGTATCTATGTTTCTTACGAACGGGTTTAGTCCCGCGGTTGTCGGAATAGAACTAGGTAGCGCGGATACGTGGGTAGATAATCCGCTTTCAGGATGGGTAGGGGCGCCGGGTGGTGTTGGTGGAATGCTTAAAATACAACCCTTGGTAGCGGGGAAACTCTCGGCGGTACAAGGGGGGTAATGCGGTTTCGTATATACTACGGGGATGGTTCAACGTATTCGGGCGATCCGTACCTAGCCCCGCAAACCGGGGTGCAAGCCGTCGCGCAAGAAAATCGAGATGTGCCTATGTCGGGTAAAGACGCGTACTATTGGAAACCCGAAACCGGTTGGCATAGTTGCGATACGTTGGGTATGTGGGATTACCTGTTTTCGTATCGGGGGCCGAAGGCAATTCTATTCGGGCGGGAAATGCAACGCGACGAAAATTTCTGGGCCATTCGTCAACGCGCTAGGGTTGAGGGACTCGGGTAGCTATGGACGTATTTGCCGTAGACGCCGACGCATTTCGGTTTTACGAAAACGACGGTTCCCCCAGCGAAAGCACGTCTACGCCGCTTGCCGCGCAAGATACAAATATCGAACGCAACGTTGGTAGTAACACGCAGCTACATATTCGTTACCGCGTGCAGGAAATAGGCGCGGGTTCTACAGCCGGCGCTACTACCGATGATTATGATTTAGAATGGCGGGTCAACGGGGGCGGGGGTTGGAATGCCATCGGCCCCGGTACAACGCGAGTTCGTCGGGATACCGGATCCGAACTATCAGACGGTGCCGCTACCACGAACCGTTCTACCAATGGAATTTCGGACGGGTCGGGTTCTTTCTTCGCTGGCGAACAGGAAGAGGGTAACGGCGAGATAACCGACTTCCAACACGAAGCCGACAACTTTACCGAACACGTTTGGGCTATCGAGTTAGTAGCCGCCGATTGGTCTACCGGTGATTTCGTAGACTTACGAATGCGGCTTAACGGTGGTAATCCGGGTATGGATAATACCGCGGTACCGCGTATCACCTATCCGGTAGCCGCTATTGTGGAAACACCCGGCGTACTCGCGGCGTACCGACGCCGCAAATCGATGCGAACCCTAAAAAGGATGTGAAACTATGGGACGAGTCTATACAGCGAGCTTCGTAGAGCAAACGTTGCCGGCTACGAATCCGTTCGACGTGTTTGAAATCGTAGCGCCGGCTACCGCCACGATAGAAATTATCTCGGCGAACATTTCGCAGAAAATTCTATCGGGCGACGCCGCCGCAGAAATGCTCCCGGTTATCTTCGCTCGTGCAACGTCTAGCGGTTCGGGGGGTGCGACGAACACGCCGGCACCGCATAACCTCGGACACGCCGCGACGGGGGCTACCGTGGAAGAACGTAACACCACGATAGCCGGCACACTAACACGGCTGTTTTCGGATACGTTCAATCTACAGGCGGGGTTCTATTACGAACCTCTACCGCGAGCGATCCTAACCATACCGCCGTCCGGGCGTGTGGTTCTATCGATCCCGACCGCTGGCACGTTGATAACGTCGGGTCTTTCCGCTTCAATTACTTTCGAAGAAATGGACTAGGGGGTACCGTGGGTAACGTTTATTCAGTGATACAAAAAGATATCGTTAACGCCGATGCCGATTTCGATTTGCCTATCGCGATGAAAGCGCGGGCAATTCTGGATACGGTGTTGCCCGTGTTCGGCGAAGACGATCTAACAATGGCCGACGTTATGGCGAACTCGGATGGCGGCGGCGCAATCTCGGCGAGTGTCGAAGCCGACGTAGCACTAACCGGACAGATAACCGCGCAGGTAACCAACGGCGTAGACTTGAGTGCCAATAAGGTTACATACCTTGCGGTTCTCGGCGGCGAAACGTTCGCGGTTATCATTCTGTACGATGCCACTAGCGACGGAAGCGACGCTGTTCGTATACCTATCGCATTCTACAATCTAAGCCCGGATCTAGTAGCCAACGGTTCCGATATCGAAATCCGTTGGAGCGGTACGGACGGGGTTGGGATCTTCGCAACGTCGCGTAACGCGTAGGTCGCGTAGATGGGCGTTTATCGAATACGCCCGTGGCGTCGGCGGCGTCGGCGAATTGTACTCGGGGCGGGCATACCCCCGACGCAGATAGCATCGCCCGCGGCGGCGTCGTTTGAATTCAACGCGCCCGCCGCTACTGCTATCGGTGTCGGGGTTGCTGCGGCTACCGCTGCGGCGGCTACGTTTCTATTCGATGCGCCGGCAGCTACCGCCGTCGCAACGGGCGCCGCCCCTGCAACCGCACCCGTAGCCTCGTTCGAATTCAACGCCCCTACGGCGACCGCTACGGGCGTAGGCGTGGCTTTCGTTACCGCACCCGTAGCCTCGTTCGAATTCAACGCCCCGGCGGCTACCGCGCACTTAGGCGCGCTTATCGCGACCGCCCCGGTAGCTACCTTCGAATTCGACGCGCCGGCAGCTACAGCGGTAGCCACGGGCGCCGCGCCGGCTACTGCCCCGGCGGCTACGTTTGAATTCGACGCACCCGCAGCGACCGCCGTAGGTACGGGCGTGGCGCCCGTAACGGCGCTACCGGCTGCGTTCGTATTCGATGCGCCCGCAGCTACCGCAACGGGCGTCGGTGCCGTTTCTGCTACCGCCCCGGCGGCTACGTTCCTATTCGATGCGCCGGCAGCTACCGCCGTCGCAACGGGCGCCGCGCCGGTTACGGCGCCGGCTGCTACGTTCCTATTCGATGCGCCAGCGGCGGCCGGGGTTCTCGGTGGAGTGCCAACGCAAATCGCTTCGCCCGTGGCGGTTTCGTTCGTGTTCGACGCGCCCGCGGTGGTCGCGGCGTTACTACTAAGCGGGGAAGTAGATGGGGAGCTATCCGAAACCGAAGCGGTAGGCGGGGAGCTATCCGTTTCGCGTGCAACGGGCGCGCGTGGTAAACTAATTCAGGGGGTGTAATAATGGCACTTGATTATAGGGCCGACTATATGGTGCGATTCGGTTTCCCGCATCGAATCAACGGCGACGGGTCGTTGGTAGCCGCCGATCTACTTACCGTAGCGAACGGTGCTACGTGTTCGTTCGCCGCGTACTCTGTACCGATTCGCTCGACGGTTGTATCGGTATTCAGCACAACGCAAATAATCGTAGATGCCGCAGACTTCACGAAATTCGTAGTGGGGCAACGCATCGAATTTATCGACGGGTTTAGCGTGGCGCAGATTGTTACACTTGACGGGCTTGACGTACCGACGAACCGCATAGATTTCAGTGCCGACCCTATCGTGCAGGCGCCGCACGTTGGTAGCCCAGGTAGGTTGATCTTCGGGCCGAACGCTGCGGAACGGCAAACGATGGTAGAGTACGGTACGGCGGTGCCGCCCGTAGATGCCGCGTCGAAACTTTGGGGTTGGGAAGCCGGCTTCACGAACTCTCTATTTCCCGAAGTGGTACCAACGATGCAATTCGAAATCGAATCGCGCGCAATCGGGGCCGGCGGGAACCTCGACGGGGTTAAACGAGAGTTCCACGTTATGCGCGATACGCGCAACGCGTAAGGGGCGACGCCGAAGCGTCGCCCCCGGACGTTAGCAGGTTACAAACAAAACGAGCGCGGCGCCGATTGCCATTCCGAATATGAAAAACACTCCACGTTCGCTATTGAGTTCCGACGCGGTAATCATTTGAACGCGCCGAACGCGTAGTAGGTTGTAATCCTCTAACCCTTTCACAGCCCGCCCCGCTTCGCGCACTGGTATAGCAGCGTTGCCATCGGTATACGCGTGCGATCCGCTTTCGCCGCAAGCTTATCCCACTCCGCATCGGACACGCTTACGTTAACACGGTTGCGCCGTGCGTCCGGGTCGCGTAGGTGTGGCATCGGTACGCCCGGCTTACGCCCGGCCCCGTGCCGTGCGCCGCCGTGCGCGGTTCGCTTCGCCATTACCCTACTACCTCCCGGAGCCACGGGCAGAGCCCGAGTATCCAACGTGCTCGGCGCATGTAGCAACACGCACACAGCGGTTCGTCGCGCCCGCTCCGATGCTCCCAATAAGCATCGGCGTCGGCGGGACACTTGTTACACTTCGTCATAGCCTATACTCCCCTTTTTTCCTATCACGGTACGCTTGTGCCCGGCAGGCATCGCCGCATAGTCGCGCCGGGCGCTTCGATTCAAATACTTCGCCGCACGAATCGCACGGCTGTACCCACCCCGTTAAAATCGCGAACGATTGCATTTCGGTTAGCGGTCGGCTACGCGGGAACTCCGCGTAACGTTTCGTAGCCTTAAGTGGTTTGCGGTACACGGCTAGTACCTCCCTTTCATTTGGTTGGCGGTTAGTACCCTCCCGCGCGCGTGGCGCGTGCTGTTTCACCTTCGCGCGAGAAGTAGCCGGGGCTGTTCTCGTCGGCGCGGGCGGTTACTTCGGCTTTCGTGGGGCGCTTGTAGAACCCGAACCCCTTTTCTTTCGGCTGGAGTGCGGCGGCGAACGTTACGGTATCGCCAATGTCGAGGTTCCTAAGGATTGAACTCGGAACCGAACCGAACAGGCGGTAGCCGTCGCACTTAACGAGCATCTTATAATCGGTGGTATTGTACGCGTAGCCGGGCTGATCTTTAAGGCTAATGATTACACCCGTTACCGTGTGGCGGCCTTCGGGTACGTCGCACGCGGCGTCGGCTTCTGCGGCCTTATCAACGGCGCGCTGCGCGGTATCGGTGGCGACCTTAAACGCCGTGGTGATTTGGTTCTCGCTAAGCGTACCCTTGCGGGCAAGCTGGCGGGAAAAGCTGCGGGTAATGTTCGTGTTGGTTCGGAGCGCCACCGCGAGCCCGTCATTAGCGGCGAGTATCTCGCGGGCGGCGGCTACGTTACGGCGCGGGCCTTCGCGGAAATCGGCGGCGCGCTTCGTGCTGCGCTTCGAGGTTGCGCGCTTGCTCGCGGCCAACCCCTGCAACCCGCGGTAGGTACCTTTCGCACCACCGCAACCGAAACAGACACCGTTCGCAACGTGGTGCGCCCAATGGTTGCCCGTACCACCACAGCGACCACACGCGCGCCATATCACCGGGTTACCACCGTCAAGCTTAATGTCGGCGCGGTCTACGCCTATCGTCGCGCACCACTCTCGGATTTTCGTTTCGGTCGGCATCGGTTCCCCTTCGGTGGGTCACTCTATATCAAGCCTATCGGGAGGGCAACGCCCGGGCTTTAGGCGTTCGGGTTATCTACGTTGCAGTTGCAGCAATAATCGACGGGGATAACGTCTCCCGAATAGTTGGGAAGGTAATCGGGGCGCCCGTGGTCGTAGCCGTAGTTCGCGCACGCCGCACAGTAGCCGTGTGTTCGGGTCCAGTACCAAACCGAGTTACTGCTAGTGGGGTCGGGGTACTTATCGTTCTCGGTTATCGCGGTGTACCGGGTGGCGGTTTCGGTCGGCATCGGTTCCCCTTCGGTGGGTCACAGTATATCAAGCCTATCGGGCGTACCAGCCCCGGGC
>SDBT01001064.1_pt1 | contig 46929 bp, 34 predicted proteins | sample 2277101 | NCBI WGS metagenome assembly SDBT01 (sample SAMN10404973, study PRJNA504765) | marine sediment metagenome | isolation source: marine sediment core GS10_PC15, 103 cmbsf | place: Arctic Ocean: Southern Knipovich Ridge | collected 2010 | reverse complement strand
TCGCAGGTTGGCGACCTTCTCGGCCATCCAGTTTGCCTGCTCAGGCTCGTCGCCACGGGCCACGCCCACGTAGACCAACAGCCCGTGGGATATCCGGCCAACCACCTGCCCATCGGCTTCCACCTCGGCGCTGCTTACCCGCTGCACTACCAGTCTCATCGCTATTACCCTCGTGTTTGATATTTCTTGACTATTGACTTGGCCACTGCGGCCACACGCTTTCGCAGTGCCGCAGGTGACACGACCTCCACCTGGTCGCCATAGCCCAGTATCCACCAGGTAATCTCGCCCAGCCCGTCGATCTCCAGATGCATATCGGCCGACCCGTCGCTGTTGAACTCGACGCGCTGGCTGTCGTGCCAGTGGACCTCCGCGACGTTACCGGCCACTTTGCGGTCGAAGCGAAGACGCACGCTGTAGATTTTGCCCTCGGGGATCATCCCCCAAGCCCGCCCGAAGTAGTCATCCAGGTCCAGGTCCTCCGGCTCGATGAACTGCCTCTCGGTTACCGTGAGCTTTCGTATCCGGCCGAGCTTGAAGGTGCGGACCTCCTTGTGGGTGGTGGAGTAGGCAATCAGGTACCACGCTCGCCCGATAAACGCCAGCCGCAGGGGGTGAAGACTCGTCTTGATCTGCTTGCGCTCGTGGAAACTTATGTAAACCACTCGGCAGATGCGCCGCTGGACGATTGCGCCGGTCAGATCATCGAACGTCGCGTCCAGCCCGGAATGCCTGGCAACCGGGGTGAGTGAAACGCTGAGCCGATCTATGACGCTGCCCACGTGCCGGCGGATGCTTGCGGGCAGCGCACTTTCGACCTTCATGGCCGCCCTCGCAGCGTGTGCCATGAGCGGGATCCGCCCGACGCCGCGCGCCCGGCCAGTCAGCATAAGCATCGACAGAGCCTCGGTGATCGTCAGGTTGATAGGAGGCAGGAAGAAGTGCTGCCTGATGGTGTAGCCACCCCTATCAGGCTCAAAGTGGTAAGGGATACCAGCCAGCTCCAGCATATTCAGGTCCCGAAATATCGTGCGTTTGCTAACCTCAAGCTCCTCAGCCAAATCTGCGGCCGTGTAGCGCCGAGCCCCCTGCAGTAACGTGATGAGCCGCAGTAGCCTGTGAATTCGACTAACGCTCATGCGCCCGACCTTGTCTGCGTCTCAGCCCGCAACACCCCCCGAACTCGCCGCTCACTACCTCTACCATTCTTTATAACAACGCAGGGTGACAGCTATATGTCACCCCATTTGGGAATTCTTTGAATTCTTCTCATCGTGCCGCAAGGCTGCTCCATAAGTATCGGTGGATTTGCGAAACCTCACAATAACAAATAATAAGAAAAGAAGCCAAAAAGTCAAATAATCATAATAATAAATACAGACCCCTTGCTTTTCTCCCGGCCCGCCGACCAGCAGCGATCAGAAATATCGCTCCAGGAATTTCCGTGCCTTTGGCGTAAGTGCGGTCACGTCAACCAGTTCATAAGTGTTGCCGTCAATGTCCCTTAGCAGTGCGCGTCTGGGTGAGAGGATGCGGATATCGTCAGAGCCGCGAATCTGGAAGGTCACTTGCCCCCGGTCTGTTTCGGCCGTGATGGAGGTAACGCCGAATTCGCTCTTGTGGTCCGTGATGTCGATGATCTTTGGATTGAAGATTCTGTCCCGAAGCTCCTCGTCCAGGATCCGGCGGCTGGCCTGGCCGACCTCGTCGAGCGTCTTAAGCAGCGTGAGCTCATTGCCCTCGGCATCTCGGATGGAGATGTAGCTGTCCGGCTTGGACCACGGGAAGCACCTTGCGATCTTGGCGTCCACGACCGGCTCGTCGCGGCCGGCCAGGTGCACCACGAGTTGCCCGGCCGCGTTCCGATCGATTCGTTCGATCCTTCCGACGGTCACGTTTTCATCGTGTTCGTTTCTGGATGTTTCTTGCCCGGCGGACATATCGTTAGGGGTCATTGTGCGACGGCCTCGGCTACCAGGTCGCCCACTTCACTGGTGCTGTAGCCCATCTTGCCGGCGGACATACTCTTCATCTTGGGTGTGGTGGCGACGATGGCCTGCTCCACTGTGTTTCCGGCGAGGACGAGCTTGTCGTCGCCGGTGTTGTTGCCGGTCTCTCTCAGGAGCATCGCCATGGAGGCAATGGCCGCAATCGGGTTGATAACGTTCTTTCCGGTGTACTTCGGCGCGGACCCGCCGATCGGCTCGAACATACTGACGCCGCTGGGGTTGATATTCGCGCCGGCGGCGACGCCCATCCCGCCCTGAATCATTGCGGCAAGGTCGGTGATGATGTCGCCGAACATGTTGCAGACCACGATCGTGTCGTAGTACTCCGGGTTCTTGACCATCCACATGCAGCATGCGTCCACGTGGTTGTAGTCCGCCTCGATCTCGGCGTACTCCCGGCCGACTTCCATGAAGGCCCGGTACCACAGGTCGTGCGCAAAGGTCAGCACGTTGGTCTTGCCGACCAGGGTCAGCCTCCGCTTGGGGTTGTTTCTCCGTTTGCACAGTTCGAAGGCGTACCGAATGGCCCGCTCCACGCCCGCGCGCGTGTTACACATTATCTGGGTGGCCACCTCGTTCGCCGTGCCCTTGTACTGGACACCGCCCATGCCCGAATACAGACCCTCGGTATTCTCGCGGACCACCACGAAGTCGATATCTTCCGGGCCCTTGTCACGAAGCGGCGTCCGCACGTTCGGGTAGAGCTTCACCGGGCGAAGATTCACATACTGGTCCAGGCTGAATCGAAGCTTCAGCAGCAGGCCCTTCTCCAGGATGCCCGGCGCGATCTTGGGGTGACCTACAGCCCCGAGGTAGATCGCGTCGAACTTGCGAAGCTGGTCGATCTCGTCCTCGCTTATGACCGGCATCGAGGCGCGGTTCGCGTCCCCACCGGCGGCAAGGTACCGGTCGCCGCTAAAGTCGAAGTCCTGTATCGTGTACTCAAAGCCGACGGCTTGGGAGACTGCCTTGAGGACCTTGAGTCCCTCGGCAACCACTTCCGGCCCGGTCCCGTCGCCGCCAATCACCGCGATTCTCATCTGCCATCCTCTTATTCTTCCCCGCCTCCATCGCAGATGGCGCAGTCTCCGCTCCCATCGCAATGTGGACAATCTTCGGGCAAATAATCGCCCTCGGAACCAGTAACCGCATCGAGCAAGGCCGCAACGGGTCCGCCCATGGCATCAAAAAGATCGGGAGAATATTCGCCAGTACCGCCACATTTTGGACATTTGCCACTTCCGCCACATTCTGAACATGACATGAGATTGTATCCTTCTGTTAGCGACTACCACGCATCGTAATCAGTCAAATCCAAAACTTCCTCGGTGACATTGTTCTTGATTTGTACAGCAACCCCCAAACCGGTTGGCGTAAATATATAACTGTAGCTTCCGGCGATAGCCCCGTAATAGCGAATACCCTCTCTCTCCACCTCGGAACCTTTTTGCAATTCAACAACCTTGGCATCTTGCTCTTCCATATTTATACGGTCAACAATGGAAACCCGCCCCGCAGGTTATCTGCCTGGAAGGCGGCGAGATCGCCAGTTTAGCGAGCCCGCGCGCACGCGCCAAGGGCGATTTGGACCTCGCCGCGCCGCCCGCCGACCAAGCCTACAAAGACATTGACTGCCTCAGAGCACGCGTGTAAGGTGCCCGCTTTGTTATGCACGCGCCGGTGATCGCGACCGAGGCAGTACACACCAAGGAAAACTCGCCATGGAAGTTCCCCTGCTCGACCTGAAAGCACAATATGCCCGATATCGCGACCAGGTCCCGCCAGCCGTGGAGTCTGTGCTCGACAGCCAACTGGTCTGCAACGGGCCGCCCGTGCGCCAACTGGAACAGGAGATGGCCGCATACTGCGGATGCGCCGCCGCCGTCGGAGTCTCCAGCGGAACAGACGCCCTCCTGAGCACCCTCATGACGCTGGGCATCGGCGCCGGCCACGAGGTCATCACCAGCACATTCACCTTCTTCGCCACGGCCGGCGTTATCTGGCGCGCGGGGGCAAGGCCCGTCTTCGTGGACATCGAGCCGGACACCTTCAATATCGATCCGGCCAAAATCGAAGCCGCCATCACAGAAAAGACCAAGGCCATCATCCCCGTCCATCTGTTCGGGCAGATGGCCGAGATGGATCCGATAACGGCCATCGCAAAAAAGCACAAGCTTCACGTCATAGAAGATGCCGCCCAATCCATCGGCGCCACCTACCATGGACACAAGGCCGGGTCGATCGGCACGGTCGGCTGTCTGAGCTTCTATCCCACCAAGAACCTCGGCGCACCCGGCGACGGAGGAATGATCGTTACGCAGGATACCCAACTGGCCGAACGGCTGGCGGTCACGCGCAACCACGGCCAGGGAAAGACCTACCATCACCAGATCGTCGGCGGCAACTTCCGCATGGACTCGATCGTCGCAGCCATCCTCAGCATCAAGCTCCAGCATCTCGACCAGTGGACCCAAGAGCGCCGCGGCCATGCGGCCCGTTACAACGAACTGCTGTCCGGCGTGGACGGCGTGGTCGTCCCGCACGTCCGAGACGGGAACGAGTCGATCTTCCACCAGTACGTGGTGCGGATGCCGAACCGCGACGCGATGCGGGAATTCCTGGCCGAGCAGGGCATCTCCACCGGCGTCTACTACCCGCTGAGCCTGCACGAGCAGGAATGCTTCAAGGACTTGGGCTACAAACAGGGCGATTTCCCCGAGTCTGAGAGGGCCACCCGCGAAGTGCTCGCCCTGCCGGTATACGGCGAACTGACCGACGCCCAGGTCGCCTACGTGGCCGGCAAGATCAGGGAATTCCTGGCGTAGACCTGCCCACATTGACACAGGTCGCCGCGAGGGGGACAATGCCCGCGCCATGGCAACACCCAGCGAGCCAGTTCCGGTCAAGCTCATCTGCGGCATGATCTCCGCAAGGAAGGATCTGTTCGACGAGGCAGCCGCCGCGATGGGCGAGGCCTTCGCGCCCGTCGAAGTCGAAAGCGAAGTAATCGATTTCGATCTGACGGACTACTATTACGATCAGATGGGCAGGGGACTCTACCGCAAGTTCGTGAGCTTCGCTGGACTGGTTGATCCCGGCTCGCTCGGGCGGATCAAGCTTCGCACGAACGAAATCGAGGCCGACTTTGCCCGGCGATACAACTACGTGCCGCGGCCCGTTAACCTCGACCCCGGCTATCTCAGCCCGGCCAAGCTCGTGCTGGCGAGCATGAAGGACTTCTCTCATCGGATATATCTGGGTCAGGGAGTCTACGCGGAGGTGACATTGCTATATCGCCACAAGCGGTGGGAGGCCCTGGAATGGACCTTCCCGGACTATGCATCGGGCCGGTATGATGCATTCCTGACGGCGGCGCGAGACAGCCCCGCCAGGGGCCCCAGGCCCTAGGCCCCGTGGGGGGCCTGCGTGGCCCGGCCGGGGGCAAGGAGTAGCAGATATGGTCGTCTGGGCGGCTTTGGGTGCGATGGTGCTGGCGTTCGCCATATCCGCGCTGGCTACGCCGCTCATGCGGAAGCTGGCGGGCTGGTTCAATATGGTGGATGTCCCGTCGCGCCACAAGACACACGCCAGCGCCGTGCCCCTACTGGGCGGATGTGCCATATTCATCGCGATCCTCGCTCCGGCCCTCGGCGTCCTTGCAATCGCCCGAGTCTGGGCGTACAGCAGCAGGGGCATACCCTGGTGGGTCCCAGACCGCTTGGCCGAACACGTCGGAGGGGCTGCGGCGCGCGCACCCTTGGCGTTTGGCATCCTCGTCGGCGCAATGGCACTGCACGTGCTGGGACTGATAGACGACCGCCGGCATCTGGGGGCATGGATCAAGCTGGCGGGCCAGACGGTAATAGCCGCCGGCGTGGTTGCTTTCTGCGACCTCCGTATTCTGGCCACGTTGGGCGGGCCGATCAGTTTCATCCTCACCATATTGTGGCTCGTGGTCATCACCAACGCCTTCAACCTCATGGGCAACATGGATGGCCTTTCGGCAGGCGTAGCCGTGATCTGCGCCGCGTCGCTTCTGGCGGTTTCGGCGGGCATGGGGCAGCTGTTTGTCTCGGCCGGGCTCTGCCTGGTTATCGGGGCGCTGGCGGGGTTCCTGCCTTACAACTTTCCACCGGCAAAGATCTTCATGGGCAACGCCGGTTCACTCGTAATCGGATTCCTGCTGGGCGCGCTCAGTTGCCTGACAACTTACGTGCCAGTCGGCAGGGTCCACTATCTTTACGGCATCTTCGTGCCCCTGGTGCTGATGGCCGTACCGCTTTACGACATGTTCAGCGCCATCATGCTCAGGATTCGCGAACGGCGGAACCCCATGGTCGCAGACAACAGGCTCTCTTCTCACCGCCTGGTCAAGCGCGGCATGAGCGTACGGAAGACGCTGCTTATGATCTACCTGTGCGCCGCCGGTACGGGCGTTGCCGCCTCGCTGCTGGGGCGAGTGACAGACAACACCGGCGCAGTGCTGGTCTTTGCCCAGACAATCACCATCCTTCTGATAGTCGCACTGCTTGAAACCAGTCAGAGCACACCATGACCGCCGAGCGGCAGAAGGACCATATCTCCAACATCGAAGATTGAACACGGAAGCCTGGACGCCGAGGGCCCAGGCCTTCTATTTCTTCTTCCCCTTGCCCTTTGGCTTTGGCTTGGGCTTTGGTTTGGCCGTGGGCGCAGCCGCCTCGACCTTGCCGTCTTCGCCGGGTCGGCGATAGTCCAACTTCACGCGCATCGTGATTCTTTGGCTCCCCAGCTTCTTGGCGTTCTTCTTGGCGGCGTCCAGATCCTTTCCGACCTTGGAGCCCCTGGTGCGCAAACTGCTCACGTTCTTCCTGAGTCCGTCGATCTTCTTGTTCGCCTGGGTGATGCGATTCCTCAAGTTATCGCGCTTCTTTCGCAGATCGGCGGTATTCTTCGCCCTGAGCTTCTTCTCCACGTCAGACAGCTCGTTCCGCCACTTCGCGCGTTCCTTTGTCTTATTGACGCCCTCTCTGTACTTCTTCCTGTACTCGTCCTCGAGCTTCCTGTACTCAGTGGTAAGCGATCCCACCTTTTTCTTGCCGGCGGAAGCGTCATTGGTCAGCTTTTCAGCCTTCTTGTTCAGGTCGCCGAGCTTCTTGCCGTAGGACGAGTAAGCATCGGAGAACTGTTTCGTGCGGGACCAGCCCATCTTCCCGATCTCAAGCAGGTTCTTCACTTCCGGCGAAACCTTCGGCTGAGGCTTTGACTTCTCATACCAGGCTACAAGGCTGCCCGCGTTGGCCATCGTCGCCGCATCTTTCGGCATGCACTTGGCTGCCTGCAGCGTTGGCTCAAGCGCCCTTACGTAGTTGCCGCGCATCGCGTGAAAGTATCCTATAATGGCCCAGGCCTGGCCGTTCGCGGGGTCTTTCCTGGTCAATTGCAGGGCCGGGTAGTAGGCAATCTGGTGCTTCTCAAAGTGCCACATCCTCTGCATGTAGGCCTCAAGGAGCTTGGCGTTCTTGGGGTCTATCTTCAGGGCCTCGGCGTAATCCTTGCCGGCAGTGCCTGCGTCTGGAGCGCTCTTGATGCTCTTGACAAGGTCCGCCATCGTCCGTTTCGGCTTGGATGTGGGCTGGTCTTTGGGCTGGTCCTTGGGCTGGTCCTTGGGCTGGTCTTTGGGCTGGTCTTTGGGCTGGGTTGTGGGCTTGGAGAACAGGTCGTCCACCAGGTCGTCCACGTCCTTGCCCCAAGCGGAGCTGGTGAGCAAGAAGACCATCATACCCGCTGCCGCCACAGATAGGAGACCGTGTTTCATTTCCGAGCACTCCTCAATTCTGTCCATGAGACAGGGTCGGCGCCGTTGCTCCATTGTCGCCTCGGCCCACATAACTTTCAACCCCAATTCTACGGGATGTTCCTTCAATACGCTCGGTGGAAACCGCCGTGTCCGCGAGCGGCCGGCGGACCGCCCGAGCCGGGAGGTCTCACGTTCCGCCAGTTGACATCGTTGCTACGGCGCGCGTGCGCCGAGCGGCGCGTCGTGGCAAGGCTCGCTTGCAAGATCATCGCCTGCACGCAACAGTGAGCGCGCGGTTTCATTTCAATCATCATGAACTCGGCCAAAAAATTCAGACGACGCGCGCCGCGCGCGAAAAAAAATTTTCCAAAAAACAAAAGTTTTTTCCTGCATGCACTCTGTTTGTTCTTATAATTGTTCTCGATGTACATGGAAGTTAATAATCTTTCGCCGCGTGCCATCGGAGGTACGAGTCCCGGCGAGAGCTTCGGTGGTGCGGGAGGCTTTCCTAGCCTCCAACTAAGGAGCCACGGATATGGCTAAGAAGAAAGCCGCCAAGAAGAAGAAAAAGGTTACGAAGAAAAAGGCTAAACCCAAGAAGAAGGCCGTGAAGAAGAAAGCTAAACCGAAGAAGAAAGCCGCCAAGAAGAGAAAGTAGCCTGAACGAAATCCAGTGTGAACTTTCGCACACGCAAGGGCCGGAACAACTACCGGCCCTTGTCGTTTCTCATCTCAGCTTCGCGCACGTATCCGGCAGGAAACTCTCAGCCGGCACATGCGGCGATGTGGATCTCGCATCTTCAGCAACTTCCGCGGTTAGTCCCCAAGGCGCTGCTTCAGCGACTGGTAGTCCGTCTTGCCCGTGCCCAGAACGGGAATCTCATCGAGGTGAACAACGCGCCGGACGTTGTGCAGCGGAGAGAGCCCGCCTTCGCGAATCTGCGCATTAACAGTCTCGCGGTCTGCTTCGCCCGTCGTGAACAGCACCAGCTCCGGGTGATACTCATCACCGACGGCCGTCACGGCCAAAACCGGGCCCTCATCATTCTCGCCAATGTAGTACGGCTCTAGGACCGCCTCTATCGCAGGCAGCGATATCATCTCACCACCGAGCTTCACAAACCGCTTCAGCCGCCCGTGAAAGGTAAGCACGCCGGCCGAATCCTCGCTGACCAGGTCACCAGTACGATACCACTGGTGGCCTTGGAACTGCATGAACGGAGACTCGCCCTCGTAGTTGAGGTAGCCGCCGAAGACGCTCGGCCCGCGGACGAGCAGCATTCCCACGTGCCCCGGCTGAGTCGCCTCGCCGGTGTCAACGTTGATAATGGCGTGCTCCAGCGACGGCAGGACCCTGCCGATTGTGAACGGCTTGGACGTGGCCTGGTCGTTCAGCGAGATAATCGGCGAGCACTCGGTAACGCCGTAGCCTTCGAGAATCGTCGTGTTCGGGCAGCTTGCCGCCAAGGCCGAGTACACGCGCTCACTGCACTTCTCCGCCCCCGTAACGCTCAGTCGCAGCGCGTCGAGCTGGCCCGCCCGCGCAGCCCGAACGATGCCGCCGAGGAATGTCGGCGTGCCCATCAAAACGGTGGTCTTGTAGGTCTCTATGATGCTGGCAATGACGCCCGCCTCCGTCGGGTCTGGGTGATGAACCACCGGCACACCCGCAAGGAGCGGCACAAGCACGGCCGCCGTCAGGCCGAACGAATGGAACGGCGGCAGAATGCCGATTAGCCGATCGCTCTCGTAAACACCGACCACGCTGAGGACATCGCGGATGTTGGCGAGGATATTCCGGTGGGTAATCGGCACGGCTTTCGGCAGCGACTCCGAGCCGCTGGTAAAAAGGATTGCGGCGGTATCGGTCGCCGTGCCTCTTGCCTCGGGCCAACGGATGCGACCCTCCAGAAACGCCTTCAGCCTTGCCGCCGGTGATATCTGCCCGGCAACATTCTCGAGCATAATGAACCGGTCGGCGACCTGGGCGAAATCATATCCCTGAGAGGAAAGACGCTTGATAAGCACGTTGAGGGTAATGATGCGCTGCACATCGACCAGATCCAGCGAATGGCGCAGGTTCCTCGGCCCAACGGTCCAGTTGATCATGACGGGAGTCTTGCCCGCAAACAGCACCGTCAGATAAACAATATCCGCGATCACAGAGGCAGGCAGCATGATGCCCACCTGTGTGCCGGGAAGCTCCTCGATGCGATGGACCAGCGCAGCAATACTGACAATCACGTCTCGGTATGACTTTATGCCGGTGGCCTGGTCGGCGATGATGATCCTGTCCGGACCTTTGGCAGCCTGATTCAGGAATACCTCCGTAACTGTCTCGCCCGGCGGCAGCTGGGTGGCGCGGTCCTCTCGGCGGGCGCCGAACCACTTCTTCGGTACGGGTTTGATTCTCCACAGCGTGGTGGACGCGCCTTCTCCACAGGCGGCTACTATGACGTCGCCTACGGTCATAAGCGCGTCGGTATCAGCCTGAGGAAAGCCGAACTGGCCCTCCAGCCAGACAAGCAGTTCGGCACGGCCCAGACTGTCCAGCCCCAGGTCCCTGGCCAGGTGGTCGTCCTGGCTTATCTCGGCCTTGCCGCTAAGCTCGCGGAGGTGGTCGGTTACTATCTGGCGTGTGGCCTGTGGCACGGATTCGATGCCCGCGGCCTGGCCGACCTGGTCGGGCTCCGGCAGTTCGCGCGGGCGGGCGCGCTGCCAGAACGTCATCGGCACTTCCATCGCCGGCGGGGCATCGGCGTTGAAGAAGGCCTCCAGATACCTGTTGATCGTGTCGCGGTTGGCGCCGCGCGGCATGTCATCCGGCTCGTGAAGCTCGATGGTCACCTTTCGCCGGGGCATGAACAGCAGCCCGTTGAGCAACAGGGCCAGCGCGCCCCTCTTGAGCGTGCCCGCCACGTCCGGCACGCGGCCGCGGGCCCAACTGAAGCCGCTGCCCCAAAGCCCCCGCTGCCGCACAAGCACGACTCGCGCATCGGGGACCCTTTTCAGGATGGTTTCCGCGGCGCTGTTACCGCGCAGATCTTCCAGCCGCCCGCGGCACAGTTGGCCGGCAGGATACAACAGAATGTTCCCGCCGGCTTTCAGATGCTCCACCATCTGCTGCATCGCCTGCCGGACCTCTCTGGCAGAGCCGGCGCCGTACTTGGCGATGTTCGGCATCCGAACCACGCCCACCCGTTTGGCCAGCCAATTGACTACAGGACGGTCAACCTGGTCTCTGTCGGCAAGGAACTTCGGCATGAAAGGCCAATGCAGGTGCGCCGCCAGCATGATCGGGTCGATCAGGGCAACATGATTCGCCAGGAACAGTATCCCCCCCTTGCCGCGAGCCGCCACCTTCTGGACGCCCCGCAAAATCACCCTGTACCGCACCCAAAGCAGCGACTTGACCCACAGACTCAGAAGGAAATTAATCATGCCCTGTCCTCACGGCGCAGCGCAAAGTGCAGCCAAATAGCCACCGGCACAGAAACCAGAGCAATCGAGGCAAAAAATATCGTCGGCTTCATAACCTTGTCCATCGCATAAACCAGCAGACCGGACACGATGATCCCACAGAATATAGCGAAGTTTGCCGCCGCTATCACGGCTCCCTTTTCCTCGGGAGCCGCGCGGACCTGGATAAAGCTCTCACACGGAATCATGAACATGCCCACGGCGACTCCCGCCAGGCTCAGCAGGGCGAACAGCAGGGGAACCTGCAGAGCGTCGGGCAAGTATGGTAGGCCGGCCATCGCCACCGCAAGCACGCTCAACCCGAGGCAGGCGGGGACCAGGACCCTGTACCAGCGCCGCCCCACCGCAAGTCTCGCCGACAACATGCCACCGACCGCAATGCCGACCAACGCCGCAAACTTCAGGTTGCTCGTCGTCCTGCGACCCAGACCAAGCTGCTCCGTACCCAGCGTGTCGATGATTAGCAGTTGCAGCGCACCCGCCGACCATATGAACACGTCCGCCCACACGATCTTGGCCAGCAGCGAATCCTTGTGAATACGGATGAGTTGTCTGAGCGTATCGACGGGCCCTGCCCGCGGGAATGCGGCCTTGGGCGATGCGGCCGGACGCTTGGGCACGCCCAAGCTGACCACCAGCCCAAATGCCGCCACGGCCACCACGGCTACGGCCACAACGGACTTCGCCAATGCCGTAATCCCCGTAGTCTGGCCGTCCTGCTGGCCCTTTATGTCCAGTGCATATCCGGCCAACACCATGCCCAGCAGGATTGCAACCGTGGTCGCCACCTTTATTCTGGCATTGGCCGTAGTCACAAACGAGGCCGGGTATAGCTCGGGAATCGAACCGTTCAGCGCCGGGCTGAATATCGCCGATTGCCAGCCCATCAGGAACACCATGGCCATTATGAGCCACCAGTTGAGGGTCACCACTCCCACAGCTCCGCAAACCATAGCCACCACTTCCAGCGCCTTGGCACCTATGACGATCGTTCGCTTCGGGAACCTGTCGGCGAGCCAGCCGCAATACGAGGCGAAAAGGACATAGGGCAGGGCCAGCAGCAGGGCGGCGATGCCTCGCAGTTCGCCTTTTCCGGCATCGATCAACAGAAAGATGGCTGCCTGCTTGAAGAAGTTGTCGTTGAAGACCCCGAGCGTATATGTGCCCGCCATCGCGGCGAACTTGCCGCGTGCCTCCCTGATCTGAGCTTTCAACGCCGGGTCGCTCATCTCCAGACAATAAACCGCCCTCGCGAGCAATCTGCAACCTTATTACTGCAATCCATCAATTCACGCCGCTCAGAGACCTTGACCACCTTCCATGTTGGCGATAGAGTTGAGGTTCACCATGCGCAGCCAACGGGCCCTTAGCTCAGCGGTTAGAGCAGTGCACTCATAATGCATTGGTCGTAGGTTCGAATCCTACAGGGCCCATTCTGCATCGCTCTCCGTCGCCAAACGCCGCAAGGCAGGCCAAATCAGCCGGCAACACTAACGCAACCCTGAGCAACATCCTCCCGCCGGCCGGGAATTGCTGGAATCCCTAGATTACCTCTTGACTTCCATCTCGTGCTGGGTACCATTGTATGGGGCAGAACATTGTTGGTTGTGTTCGGGCAGGGCGTTCCTGCGCTATATGCATCGCTTAGTCTACACGGCTTGATGTATCTTTGCGCAGGCGGTTAGTTCGGCGGCGACAGGGAGCTGTACAGTGGGTATTTGGGCCAGCTTGACGGGCCGTGGGGAACCCTCAGGGGAACTCCGTTGGCAGTTCCCGCCCGCTATTCTCGAGCAGCTTGAATCACGGATACTGCTGAGTGCTTCCGAGCCGGCGATAGAACTGTTCGAACTCTCGCCGGCATTGTTCGCCGAAAACCAGGGGCAGTGGGAAGATCAATCCGTCCGGTACGTGTTCCAGGGCTCGGGGGCGACTGTCCTGCACACGGACAGTGGGCCGGTCTTTCACCTGTTCCGGGCGGAAGAGCCGCAGGCCATCGAGAGCACATCGTTCTCGGTTCACTTCGACGGGGCCAGGGCCGTTATCCCGGTGGGCTTGGAGGAGTCCGAGACCTACTTCAATTACTTTATGGGAGATCAGAGCAACTGGCGGTCGAACGTGCCCGCTTATGAGATAGTGGCCTACGAGGGCCTGTACGAGGGTATCGACCTGCACACCTGGGGTCGGCGAAACAGCCTCAAGTATGAGTTCCACGTCGCGCCGGGCGCGGACTACTCGCAGATTCAGATCAGCTACGACGGTATCGACGGCCTTTACATCGACGACGCGGGCGCCCTGCACGTTCAGACGGAACTCGGCGAACTCGTGGATGAAGCACCTTATATCTATCAGAGGGCCGGCGGCGAGGAAGTCGAAGTCGAGGGGACGTTCGTCCTGGTTGACGCGGATACGTACTCCTTTGTTCTGAGCGGCGAGTACGATGTAGCCTCGGAGCTGATAATCGACCCCGACCTGGTCTGGTCGACCTACCTGGGCGGCAGCACCGGCGACTACGGACAGGGCATTGCCGTTGATGGATCCGGCAACATACTGGTGACGGGGTTTACCTCCTCGTCCAGCTGGGTTTCGGGCGGCTTCGACACGACCTTGAGCGGCTTGTCCGACGCGTTCGTTGCCAAGCTCAGTGCAAGTGGGGTTCACCTCTGGTCCACATACGTGGGCGGCAGCGACGAGGATTGGGGCTACGGCATCGCCGTGGACGCGGCCGGAAATGCGCTTGTGGTGGGACAGACCTGGTCACTGGGGTGGACATCAGGCGGCTTCGACACGACCTTCAGCGGCTTGTCTGACGCGTTCGTTGCCAAGCTCAGTGCAAGTGGGGATCACGTCTGGTCCACCTACCTGGGCGGCAGCGACGACGATTGGGGCTACGGCATCGCAGTGGACTCAAGCGGAAATGCGCTTGTGACGGGATGCACCTACTTCCCCAGTTCCGGTCCGGGCCTCCCGTGGGACTACGACGCGTTCGCTGCCAAGCTAAGTGCTGGTGGGGATCACGTCTGGTCCACCTACCTGGGCGGGGACGACTACGATCTGGGCTACGGCATCGCCGTGGACGCAGGCGGGAATGCGTTTGTGACGGGATGGACCGAGTCATCCGGGTGGACATCAGGCGGCTTCGACACCAGCTACAACGGCGAGAGGGACGCGTTCGTTGCCAAGCTCAGTGCAAGTGGGGATCACGTCTGGTCCACCTACCTGGGCGGCAGCGGCAGGGATGGGGCCTACGGTAACGGTATCGCAGTGGACGCAGGCGGAAATGTCCTGGTGACGGGGCACACCGAGTCATCCGGGTGGACATCAGATGGCTTCGATGTGATCCACGGCGGGGGTAAGGATGCGTTCGTTGCCAAGTTGAGTTCCAGTGGGGATCACGTCTGGTCCACCTACCTGGGCGGCACCTACGACGATTGGGGATTCGGCATCGCCGTGGACGCGGCCGGAAATGCGCTTGTGGCGGGAGGGACTTCGTCATCCGGCTGGACCTCAGGTGGCTTCGATACGACCCACAACGGGGGTAAGGATGCGTTCGTTGCCAAGTTGAGTTCCGGCGGTGGGCACGTCTGGTCCACCTACCTGGGCGGCGGCAGCGACGAACGTGGCGAGGCGATCGCAGTGGACGCAGACGGAAACGCCCTCGTGGCGGGATACACCGACTCAGCCGGGTGGGCATCAGGCGGCTTCGATACCAGCTTCAATGGCGGCGCGGCGGATGCGTTCGTGGCGAAGATCAGCTACTCGGATGGAGGTGGCGGCGATGATCCGGACCTGCCGGACCTGCTCGACGACGGGGACTTCTGGAACGGGTTCGGCCCGACGACGGTCGGCGTATGGGATATGTGGGAAGCCTGGATGGACGTTGGCAACGGCGGCACGGGCGATGCCGGTGGGTTCTGGGTGGATTTCTACGCTTCCACGAACAACTTGATCACCACCGCGGACTGGTCCCTGGGCGGCGTGTACTTACTGGGGATATCCTCGGGCAGCTACCTGGACGCGGATCTGACGCTCTTGGAATTCCCGAACATTCCCGCCGGCGATTACTACGTCGGGGCGATCATCGATTCGGACGACAGGGTGGACGAGTCGGACGAGCTCAACAACACAGTCGTGTTCGATGAATACCCGCTGACGGTGGGCTCCCCGGACCTGATCGGCACGCAGCTCAATGTCGTTCCGGCCACCGCCAACTGGGGCCAGACCGTCGACGTCCAATGGGAGGTGACGAACCAGGATGCCGGGGCTGCCGGGCCGTACTGGGTCGGGTTCTACCTCTCTGAGGATACGGACTACGATGCGGGCGTCGATCAGCTCCTGAGGTTCGTAACCACCGCTGGCCATCAGGTCGGCTACACCAGCGTGAGCGGCGTAGAGCCTGTGACGCTGCCGGCTTCATCGCCCTTTGCCGCTCCATTCGGGACGTTCTACATCGTGATGTTCACCGACTATCGCTATGAGGTGCTCGAGTCGAACGAGGCGAACAACTTCGGGACGGGGCTCCTCGATGACTTCGACAGTGTCCGCGTTGCTTTCAGCGTGAATGCCTCAGATGGCTACTATTCTGATAAGGTGCGTGTCACGTGGGATGCTGTGGATACGGCCACGAGTTACGAAGTCTGGCGAGGGACCACCAACGAAAGTACATCAGCCACGAAGATTGGTGAGACGAATCTGCTCACCTACGACGACGCTTCCGGCGTGCAAGCCACGACCTACTGGTACTGGGTCAAGGCCAAGAACGGAGGCTGGACCAGCGATTTCGATGCGTGCGTGAGCAATGCCGGCCATCGCGCTTTGGATGGACTGGCTCTGACGGATTTCGTCACACGGTTCTATGTCGAGTGCCTCGGTCGCGAGCCGGAACCCGATGGGCTGTACAACTGGGCGGACGACCTGGCGGATGGTACCCGGACCGGCGCCGACCTGGCCGTTGGGTTCATGTTCAGCCAGGAGTACTTCAACAGGAACAGGGCCGACTCGGACTTTGTGGACGACTGTTACCAGGCCTTCTTCAACCGTGAGCCGGACGTACCGGGTAAGGCGCACTGGCTGGGGATTCTGGGCGAGGGCGCCCCCCGCGAGGATGTGCTCTACGGGTTCGTCTATTCCGGGGAGTTCACCAACCTGGCCGCCCAGTACAACATCGACGGCTACTCGCCCGATGGCCTGCGGGTCTACCGGGTGCGGCAGTTTGTCACGCGGTTCTACGTCGAGTGCCTCGACCGCCAGGCGGACCCCGACGGGCTGGCCAACTGGACGGCCGACCTGCTGGCCCAAGTCCGCGCCGGGGCCGAGGTAGCCTTCGGCTTCATGTTCAGCCAGGAGTACTTCCTGAGGAACAGGACGGACTCGGAGTTTGTGGACGACTCCTACCGCGCCTTCTTCGGGCGTGAGCCCGACGCCGGGGGCAAGGCCAACTGGGTAGCCGCCCTGGCCGGCGGCGCAAGCCGCGTGGATGTGCTCAAGGGCTTTACGGACTCCCTGGAGTTCGCCAACCTCTGCGACCTGTACGGTATCCTGCCAAATCTGGCGTAGGAAGTCTGTGGTGCCCCCGCCACGACGGCGGGCAGGTTTGGGTTATTTGAATTTGTTTAGAATTTCGAGCTTAGTATTTAGAGTTTCGTGCCGCCCGGAGGCAAGACCCATCCAGGAATACCACGCCGCCCTGCTCTGGGGCGAGCGGGAGCAATTCTCCAAGCCGGGCATATCCTGAGTCCGCCCGCCGGTGTAGAATAGGCACGACAAGGCGGGCGCAGGCCCACTCCGGAAAGGGCGCAAGATGAGCATTCGCGTGGCGAAGGACGTTATCAAGCGGTGCGTGGGCAATCCGCTCATTACCCTGGAGGACCTGCCCTTCCAATGCGCCGACATCCGAAACGCGGGGGTGGTCTGTTTCGGCGGAGAATACCTCCTGATGATAACCATCGAGTCCCTGGAGGGCCGCTGCCGGCTGTACCTTGCCCGAAGCCGCAACGGCGAGCAATTCTCCATCGACGACAAGCCCTTCATGACCGGCGACACCGGGGCGATTGGGCGGTACGAAGACATGGGCATTCGCGACCCCCGGATCACGTTTCTGGACGACACGTACTACATCGTGTATGTCGCCGAGAGCCACCGCGGGTTGCGCCTGGCACTGGCCAAGACCGACGACTTTGTCACCGTCGAGCGAATGGGCATGCTCACGCAGCCCGACAGCAAGAACGGCGTATTGTTCCCCACGAAGTTCGACGGCAAGTACGCCCTGCTGCAGCGCCCCAACCCCGGCAACAGCGTGTGGCTGAACTTCTCCGAGGACCTGGAGTTCTGGGGCGAGCCGAAGGTGGTCATGACGCCCAGACGCGGCTATTGGGATTCCGACCGCATCGGAGCCGCCGGCGGGCCTATCGAGATCGATCGCGGCTGGCTGCTGATCTACTACGGCGAGAGGATCACCAGCGCCGGGCCGCTCGTCAGGCTCGGCGCCGTCGTCCTGGATCGCGACGAGCCCTGGAAGGTGCTTGCCCGCTCGAACATACCCATCCTCTCGCCGCGCGAGCGATACGAGCGGATCGGCGACGTCAACAACGTGGTGTTCTCGTGCGGCACGCACCTCGACGACGACAACAACCTGCGAGTCTACTACGGCGCATCCGACAGCTGCATCTGCCTGGGAACCGCACACGTCGACGACATCGTCAAGGTCTGCTACGACAGCAGCAGGGAGTTCTGAACATGCCTCAGCCCCCCATGCGAAGAGTCTCCATGCACCGATGGGAACGAAATCCCATCCTCACCATCAGCGACGTGCCATTCCCCGCCAATACCGTGTTCAACTGCACGCCCGTGAAGATCGACGGCCGGTACATCCTGATGGTCCGCATCGAGGGCCAGCAGGGGCATTCCGTCTTCGCGGTCGCGCGAAGCCGCGACGGGCTGCACTTCGCAATCGACCACGAGCCGGTGATGCTGCCGGCCACCGAGCAGCCCTGGCAGGTGTGGGAGGAACGCGGCATCGAGGACCCGCGCGTGACCCTGCTGGACGGCGTCTACTACATAATGTACACGGCGCTCTCGCGGTACGGGCACTACATCGCGCTGGCAAGCACGGAAGACTTCCAGACGTTCGAGCGGATGGGAGTGGTCTCCGGGCCCGGCAATAAGGACGGCGTGCTGTTCCCCGAGAAGATAGACGGCCTCTACGCCCGCCTGGACCGCCCGTACGGCAACGACGTGGGCCGCGTGTGGATATCGTATTCGCCCGACTTGATCCACTGGGGACGCAGCGAGATGGTCTTTGCCCCGCGGCCGAGGTTCTGGGACTCCTACCGTGTCGGCGCCTCGTGCCCGCCGATCAGGACCGAATGCGGCTGGCTGGAAATCTACCACGGCACCAAGATGACGCCGGCCGGACCAATCTACCGCGTCGGCACGATCATGCTGGACCCGGACAATCCCGCCTGCGTTCTCGGCCGTTGTCTGGCGCCTGTGCTTTCTCCCCGGGAGGATTACGAGCGCATCGGCGACATCAACAACGTGGTGTTTGCATCCGGCGCGATTGTCGAGGACGACGGAGAGGTAAAGCTCTACTACGGCGCCGCCGACACGGCCATCTGCGTGGCCACGGCATCTCTGGATGAGCTTATCGAGTCCTGCTTCCAGGCCCCCGCCGCCTGATCCCCGCCAACGAGTTAACCATTTAACTGATCACCGCGTCCGCCTTCTGGAACGCCTTCTGGAACTTCTGCACAGCTGATACAAAGTCGCTCTGGTCGAGCAGGTCCTGCCCGTCGGCAAGGAACGCCTGCGCGGCCGCGAGGTTTGCGTAGTCCTGCGGCGGGCGGGCACGGCAAGTGCCTGCCTGCCCAGTCCCGGCGGGAGTAGGCAGGAGTTAACGGGTTGGCGAAGACGGAAGTCTAGGACGGAGGCGGTTTTTCGGGTTTGCGCCGGCAGGCCGTGTCGCTATCATGGCACGGAGAGGATGTATCCCGGCTTCAGTCGCCCAAGACAGGCAGGAGGTATCGGATGTTGAAATCGTAGGAGGTCATCGTGACAACCATCAGAAGCATGACATCGGGTATCTGCCTCGCCCTGGCGGGGATGTGTCTGTCGGCCTCGCCGGCCCTTGCGGTCAACAACGGCGACGTGCCGGTTAACACCGCCGCGTCGGCCAGGCGAATGATCGAGGACCTCAACAAGACGTTCGGCCCGAAGTACAAAGGCGGCAAAGCGTTCTTGTCGCGGTTGGCTGCGATTGAGGCCAGGCTCAAAGCCAACAAGTCCGACGCGGGCGCCACCGACGCGCTGGCCAAGCTGATCCGCGAGGCATCTCTGGCCAATCCGCTGCTGGACTTCGACAAGCTGCTGGTTATCCGCCGCACCAGCGAGGCCAACCGCAGTCTCAACTCGCACACCACCGCGACGATCAACCCGTGGCAGCCCAAGGGCGGGAAGAAGAAGAACAAGACCGCCGCAGCGGGTTGGGACAACGAGATCTCCGAACTGTCGAACCTCCGTGGCGAGGTGAAGGTCCGCACGGTGTTCCGTCATCCGAAGGGGTCGGTCATCAAGCACATTGGCCTGCACTTCGACGCCCAAAGGATCATGTTCTCCGGCGGCGGGTCCAACGGCGCCTGGGGCGTAATGGAAGTGGACACCAGCGGCAGGAATTTCACGGAGTTGACGCCCAGCGACCAGAAGGACGTGCAATGGTTCGACGCCTGCTACCTGCCTGAGAAAGACACCATCGTCACCGCATCGACGGCGGGCATGCAGGGGCTGCCCTGCGAGAACGGCGGCAAGCCGATGGTCAACCTCTACAAGGTCAACACCCGAACCAAGCAGGTCCGCCAACTCACGTTCGAGCAGGACAGCGACTGGCACCCTCGCGTTCACCACAACGGGCGCATCCTGTACCTGCGCTGGGAATACACCGACATTCCTCACTACTACTCGCGATACATGTTCCACATGAATCCTGACGGCACGGGCCAGATGGAGTACTGGGGCAGCGGGTCGTACTTCCCCACCACCTTCTGTCACGCCCGCCCCGTGCCGAACCACTCGACGATGATGGTGGGCATCGTCAGCGGCCACCACGCCAAGAGCGAAACCGGGCGACTGCTGCTGATCGACCCGGCCCTGGGGCGGAAGTACCCCTTGCGATACAGGCACAACGACAAGAGCTGGGGCAAGCCCAGGGCGGTGTTCAACCTCCACCCCAAGCCGCTTCCCGCCAGCGAGACCGGGTGCGTGCAGGAGATTCCCGGCTGGGGCCGCGACGTGGTGGGCAACGTGTACGACAACCAGGGCGGGGGACAGAAGTACACGTTCGGCACGCCCTGGCCCCTGTCGGACAAGTACTTCCTGGTCTCGCTGAAGGGCTCGCCATGGGGCGGTGGAGGCGGGGGCTGGTCGCTGTGCCTCGTCGACGTCTTCGACAACATGACGCTCATCCACACGGACAAGAAATACGGCCTGTTCGAGCCGATTCCGCTCGTCGCGCGCAAGACCCCGCATCTGCTGCCCGACCGCACGCGCAAGGGCGCGCCGTCGACGATTTTCTGCACCGACGTTTACCGCGGTCGAGGCCTGGCCGGCGTGCCCCGAGGCACGGTAAAGCAACTCCGTGTGTTTGCCTACCATTACGGGTACATCGGCAGCGGCGGACACACGAAGGTCGGGCTCGAGTCGAGTTGGGACATCAAGCGGGTCCTCGGCACGGTGCCGGTCGAGACCGACGGCTCGTTCAGCTTCGAGGCCCCGCCCAACACGCCCCTGGCCATTCAGCCCCTGGACGCTGACGGCGCGTCGATAGCCCTGATGCGGTCGTGGATGGTCGCCATGCCGGGCGAGAATCTCTCCTGCAACGGCTGTCACGAGGACCAGAACGAAGTGGCACCCCCAAAGCCCGCCCTCGCCGGACGTCGCCCGCCGCACAAAATCACGCCGTGGCTGGGCGTGAAGCGTCCATTCAGCTACGCGGGGGAAATCCAGCCGATCCTCAACAAATACTGCCTCGGCTGTCATGACGACACGAAGAAGAAGGGCGATATCTCATTCGCCAAGAACGATCCGAAGAATTGGAACCGTGACCCGTCGTACCTCAGCCTGGTCGCCTTCGTCCGCAGACCCGGGCCCGAGAGCGACATGGACATGCTCAACCCGATGGAGTATCACGCCTCGACCAGCCAGTTGGTCCGGATGTTCAAAAAGGGCCATTACGGAGTCGAGCTCGACGACCAGGCGTGGCGCCAGATCTACACGTGGATCGACCTGAACGCCCCGCACCGCGGGGCATGGAACAACGGGCGCTACGAGAAACGCCGCCTCGAACTGGCCGCTCTCTACGCAGGCCTGACCGACAACCCCGAACTGGAGTATCGCCAAGCCATGGCCATGCTGGCCAAGAAGACGCCCGTCAAGCCGATCACGCCCAAGAGTACTCCCAAGGTGGAGCCGGACCGACTGAAGGCTGACGGCTTCCCCTTCGACGCGGCAAAGGCCAAGGCACTTCAGGGCGACAAGGCCTCATTCGAGGTCACCCTTGCCGACGGCCTGGCGATGAAGTTCGTCCGCATCCCGGCCGGGTCGTTCGTTATGGGCAGCCAGGGGGGCTACGCCGACGAGGCCCCTCGCGCGGTAACCAAAATCGACAAGCCCTTCTGGATGGGCGTCACCGAGGTGACCAACAAGCAGTACGAGGCGTTCGACGCGAAACACGATACGCGGTACATCGACGAGCACGGCAAGGACCACGCAACGCCGGGGTATATCGCCAACCATTACGACCAGCCGGTGGCCCGGGTCTCGTGGGTCGAGGCGACGGCATTCTGCACATGGCTGGCCAAGAAGACCCACAAGACCGTTGCCCTGCCAACCGAGGCCCAGTGGGAATGGGCCGCACGCGGCGGGAGCGAAAAGCAGTTCTTCTACGGCGACAAGAACACGGACTTCGGCCCGTACGCAAACCTCGCCGACACCACCCGCAGCCACATGGCCGGCGGATATCCCGGCGGCAGCAGGCTCCGCGATCGCAAGCCGTTCCCGGACAAGTCGCTGTTCCCGCTGCGTGACATCCGCTTCAGGGACAACTGGTTCATCGTCGACTACGTCGCCCAGTGCAAGCCCAACCCGTGGGGCCTGATGGACATGGTGGGCAACGTCAGCGAGTGGACGCGGTCGGACTACGCGGCCTATCCGTACAAGGCCGCCGACGGGCGAAACGCGGGCAGCGTCACCACCGCGAAGGTCGCCCGAGGCGGATCGTGGGACGACCGCCCCAAGGATGCCGGCTCGTCCGTGCGATTCCGCTACGTGTCGTTCCAGAAGGTCTACGACGTCGGCTTCCGCGTGATTATCGAGGACTGACCGCCTGCGACATGCGGTGCACCTGCAGGAGAAGACCTGTCATGAAACAAAGGACATTCCGCGCCGCCGCCGGCCTTCTTCACCCGGGCGGGATTTCATGTTAGCCACGGGCGGGATTTTTAGGTGGTCAACAAGAATATACCATATATAATAATGGTAGCCATAATTATACCATGCGATGAGGCCACTGACCGCCAAACAGCAGCAGATACTGAACTTCGTCAGCCGGCACTGCCACGAGCGCGGGTTCCCGCCCACACTGCGCGAGATCGGCTCGGCGGTGGGCCCAGCCAACGTCAGCGCGGTGCGCGGGCACCTGGCGGCCCTTGAGAAGAAGGGCTTCATCACCAGGGATCCGGACAAGGCTCGCTCGATTCGAGTCGTCCGCTCCCCTTCCGTGCTCAGCACCATCAAGCGCAAGCTGCACCAGTTCGCCCAGACCGACCAGAACGTGCTGCACAGGGTCGCCTACGGCATCGTGCTGGTCACGTGCAAGCGCCGCAAACACTTTGTCGGCGAGCGCCGCCAATGGATCGAGTCGGCGCTGGACAAGCAGGCCGTCGAACACGGCTGGTCCCTGCTCCACAAGCGAATCGAGCCCGACCACCTCGTGTTCATCGCCGAGGTATGGCCCACGCATTCGCCGCACGCGGTCGCGCACAGGGTGCGCCACGCATGCAACGCTGTTCGGCGCCGCCACCCGAAGGACTTCCCCGGCCAACGCCTCTTGGCGCCCGGGTTTGCCGTTACGACCGACCTCGGCCAACTGGACGAGATGGTGGAGCGGTTCCTGAATGAAGTGCCCGCCGAAGAATAGCATTCAATATGGAGAATGGTAATGCGTTTTTTCCTTATAGACAGGATTACAAAGTGGCAGGTAGGCGTTTCGGCCGAGGCCATAAAGAACGTTGCCCTCAGCGAGGATTTCTTTGACGACCATTTTCCGCGGCGGCCGATCATGCCCGGCGTGCTGATGGTCGAGGGGATGGCCCAGCTTTCGGGGCTGCTCCTGGAGGCGTCCCTGCGGGACAAGCACGACCGCGACGCCAAGGCGGTTATGACCGTGCTGGAGCGGACGAAGTTTCGCGACATTGTGCGTCCCGGCGACCAGTTGACGTACGCGGTGGAGGTGGTCTCGGTCAATACCAGCGGCGGCAAGGCGTCGGCCACGGCGACGTGTAACGGCCAGGTTGTCGCAACCACGGGAATCGTATTCGCCTTCAAGTACGTCGACGACCCGATGCTGGAGCAGAAGCGCGAGGCGATGATGAAGCTGTGGATGGCGCCCGAATGAGGCCGGATGCGAACACAGCACGGAGCGTCGTTATCACCGGCGTGGGGATGGTGACCCCGCTTGGCCGAAGCGCCGGCGAGATTCTGCCCCGCATGGCCCGCGGCGACCGCGCGGCGGCCTCGCCCGGCTTCAACGTTGCGGCCTTCGACTGCAAGCTTTGCGCGCCTGTCGTGGATTTCGACGCGGAGGAGTATTTCCAGGACAACAAGACACTCCGCCTGATGAATCGTGACGCCCGGTTGGCGGCCGTCGCCGCGCGGCTGGCGATGCAGGATGCACAGGTCCAGGCCGACCGCACCTGGTCCGGCGACCAGATAGCCCTGTTCGGCGCCACGGGCCTGACGGGCCTGCCGGCTCGCGACATCGCCCGGCTGGTTAAGCACGCCGCCGGGCCGGACGGCTCGCTGGACCTGGCGCGATTCGGGCGGGTGGCCCTTAAGCGCGTCCGCCCGGTGCTGTCGTTCAAGATCCTCGCCAACATGCCGATCTGCTTCGTCTCGATTCTCCAGGGCATCCGCGGGCCCAACGCCGTCTACACGCCGTGGGAAGGCCACTGTGCCCAGGCGATAGCCGCCGGCGCCGGCGCCGTCAGACGGGGGCTGGTTCCGTGCGCCCTGGTCGGCGGCTGCGACGTCAAGACGCACGCGTTCTCGTTCATCAGCCTCCAGCAACTGGGCGCATTCGACGCGTGGTCGCGCGGCGGCAGCGGCTGCGTGCCCGGCGAGGGGGCGGCCTTCCTCGTGCTCGAAGATGAGCAGGCAGCCCTGGCCCGCGGCGCCAGGATAAAGGCGCGTCTGGCCGGCTGGGCCATTCGAACCGCCAACGGGCAGAACGGGGCGGATACGTATCTCGCTGCAATCTCAGCCGCGGGCGGCGCTGCGGCTGCAACCGTCGTGGCGGCGGCCGACGGCGATCCGCTGCTGCGCGACACCGAGCAGGCGGCCATCGAACAGGCCGGCGTCGAGCCGGCAGACACCGTGCAGCCCAAGCGTCACATGGGCAACCTGTTTGCCGCCGCGGCGGCGGTGCAGGTGGCCTTGGGCGCGGAGCTGGCCGAGCGAGCCCGCGCGGGGCGGCGGATCCTGATCGATTGTTTCGGCCACGGCAGCCAGCAGGCGGCGATGGTGCTGGAGGCGGTATGAATCGCGTGGTGATAACGGGTGTGGGCGTTGTCAGTCCGGCCGGAAGCGGGCGGGATGAGTTCTGGCGCGGCTTGACGGCGGGCGAGTCGGGGATCGGCCCGATCACGCTGTTCGACGCTTCGGCGTTTCCGGTGCGGATCGGCGGCGAGGCGAAAGGTTTTGATCCGGTCGCGGCGGCTGCGGAATTTCCGGAAGCGAGCGACGGCCGGGATCGCAAGGTGCTGCTGGCCCTTACCGGCGCCAGAGAGGCCCTGGCCGACGCGAACCTTAACGGGCAGCTCGAAGACGCCGTGCTGCACGTGGGCGTGGGTCTCGAGATGATGGACATGGCCGACCTCACACCCTACGCCGGCGCGGACGACCTCGACCGGGCGGTGGCCGAATCGTTCCTGGCCGATCACGGCGACCGCATGCTGCAAACGCCCCTGGACCGCACGGCGGAGATCCTCGGCGAGCGGTACGGCCTGCTCGCGGGGCGGTACACCAACTGCTCGGCGTGCACGGCCGGGGCCCAGGCCATCGGCGAGGCGTGCCAGATGCTGCGCGACGGCCAAGCCGCCGTTGCGCTGGCCGGCGGCACCGACAGCATGCTCAATCCGCTGGGGCTGGGGGGCTTCAGCCTGCTGCGGGTGCTGTCGGGGGAGAACGACGACCCGCAAAGGGCCTGCCGCCCGTTCGATGCCACCCGCCGGGGAACGGTTCTGGGCGAGGGCGCCGCGTTCGTGGTGCTGGAGACGCTCGAGCACGCGGCCGGCCGCGGCGCGCAGATCTACGCGGAGGTGCTGGGCTACGCCAGCTCGATGGATGCGTTTCGGGTTTCGGATCCGGATCCAACGGGCAGGGGAGCGGCGCAAAGCATGTCTCGCGCGCTGGACGACGCCGGCCTGGAGGCGTCCGACATAGACTGCGTGAGCGCGCACGCCACGGGCACGCCCAAGAACGACGCGGTCGAGACCAGGGCCATCAAGGAAGTGCTCGGGCGGCGGGCGTATGACATCCCCGTCCACGCGGTGAAGTCGATGACGGGCCACATGATCGCCGCCAGCGGCGCCGTGGAGGCGGTCGCCGCGGTGATGACGATCCGGCAGGGCACGGTCCCGCCGACGATCAATCTGGAGAACCCGGACGAGGAATGCGACCTGGACTACGTGCCCGGCCACAGCAGAGCCTTCGCGGGCGACACGGTCCTGTCGAATTCCTTCGGCTTCGGCGGGCAGAACGCGTCGCTCATCTTCGGGAGGTATTCGTGATGGATCGCGAGGCGGTTATGGAACTGCTAAAGTCGCGGCGATCGGTCAGGAAGTTCGCGGGCGAGCCGCCCAGCCGCTCCCAGATCGAAGGGGTCATAGCCGCGGCCGGCTGGGCGCCGTCAAACCACAACCGCCAGGGCTGGAAGTTCATTGTTTTCACGGACTTGCGCGAGATTCGCGACCTAGCTGCACGGTCGCGGCAGTCGCTGCGGGCGGGCGTGGCGGCGCTTCCGCGGCAGGTGGCGCAGCACGCCGACGAGCTGGTGCACTTTGCCGGCGCGTTCGCCGAGGCGCCGGTGGTCATTCTGGCCATGCACAAGAAGAGCCCGGCCATGGGCAGGGCGCTTCTGGCCGGCGCGGCGAGCGGCCTGGCCTCCGGCGAGGCGCTCAGCACGGCGATGGCTGTGCAGAACCTGCTGCTGGCGGCGCACGCGGGCGGCCTGGGCGCGTGCGTGATGACCGCCCCGCTGCTGGCGGGCGACGTGTGGAAAGCCGTTGCGGATCTGCCGGCGGGCTTCGAGCCGACCTGCATCATCGCGGTGGGCCGACCCGCCGAAAATCCCGACCCGCCGCGAAGAAAGACGCTCGAGAACATTATCGACTACAGGTGACGAACATGACTGAGCAGGAAGTATTCGACAAACTCATGCCGCTGATCCGCGAGGTAACGGGCGCCCGCCCGGACCAGATCAGGATGGAAAGCGGCCTCATGGCCGACCTGGGGGCCGAATCCATCGATCTGCTCGATCTGAGCTTTCTCATCGAGGAGACGTTCGGCGTGGCCCTGGAGGCGGACGGGTTCGAGCAGCAGGCCGGCGAGCGGCTTGGCGGCGACGCGTATGAGGTTGACGGCGTTCTGACCGATGCGGCGCTGGCGGACCTTCGCGAGTCGCTGCCGGAGGTGCCCGCGGAGAAGCTCTCGCCGGGCCTGAAGAAGATCGAGCTGGCGAGCGTGCTGACCGTGGCGGTTTTCGTGCACCTCATTCAGCGGAAGCTGGCCGAGCCGGTCCGGGAGATGAGCAATGCTTGATGGCAAGGTGGCGCTGGTAACGGGCGGCAGCGGGGCAATCGGGCGGGCTATTGTGCGGGTGCTGGCCCGCGAAGGATGCAGCGTGGCCCACACGTACAATCGCCATCCGGACAAGGCCCGCGCGCTGGATGAGGAGCTGTCTGCCGCCGGCGCGCCCGTTCGCGCCTATCCGCTCGACATCCTGGACGCCGAAGCCGCCCAGCGGCTGGCCGAGGCCGTCGAGCGAGACCTCGGGCCGGTCGACATCCTCGTCAACAACGCCGGCGCCGCCCAGATCCTGCCCTTCGCCATGATCGAGGAAGACGACTGGGACCAGATGCTGGACGTCAACGTAAAGGGCATGTTCCTGGTGACCAAGGCATTTGCCCGCGGGATGATCCGGCGCAAAGCCGGCAGCATCGTCAACGTCGGGTCGCTGGCCGGCACGCGCATGCTCGAGGTGCCCGTGCACTATGCCACGGCCAAGAGCGCCGTATCCGGCTTCACGCTGTCGCTCGCCCGCGAGCTCGGCCGCTACAACATTCGCGTTAACGCGGTCGTGCCCGGCATGCTCGATGCCGGCGTGAGCGTGAACATCCCCGAGAAGCAGCAGGAAGACTACAAGCGCCACTGCGCGCTAGGCCGCGCGGGCCGGCCAGAAGAGGTAGCCGAACTCGTCGCTTTCCTTGCGAGCAATCGCGGCAGCTATGTCAACGCTCAGGCGATTGCCGTCGACGGAGGTATCTGATGAAACTGCGCATGGTCGACAGGATATTGTCGTGGCAGGCCCGCAAGAGCATTCGCGGCGTCAAGACGGTCTCGTTCGAGGAATACAGCCTGAAGGAGGCGCTCGGCGGCGAGCCGCACCTGCCCGAGAGCCTGATGATGGAAAGCATGTTTCAGCTCGGGAACTGGCTGGTGATGCTGTCGTCGGACTTTGAGCAATTGGGCCTGCTGGTCAGGATGCGGGAGATACACTTTTACGAACCGGCCGGCCCGGGCCGGCAGCTGTTCATGAACGTGAACATCCGCAGGTACCGCGACGATGGAATCACTTTCGACGGCCAGGTGCTGGCCGACGGGCGACTCATCGCCGAAGGGAAAGCATGCCTGGCCGCACCCGTAGCCTTGTCGGATTACCACAACGCGGACGACCTTCGCGTATTGTTCTCGGAAATCTATCGCCCTGACGGCGGTGGCGCGGAACCGGAAAACAATGGCGCGGCTTGACGAAAAAGACTACACCTACTTCACGACGGTGCGCGGCATGTGCCGGCAGTGCCGCAAGATCGTGCCAGCCAGGGTCTTCTTCCGCGATGGGCGGGTATGGCAGCAGAGCCTGTGTCCCACCTGCGAAAACCCCCCCGCCTTGATCGCGGGCGACAGGGACTGGTACCTGGCCAACTGCGTCAGGGCCATGCCCGACCGCTCCCCCCTGCCGTCGGCCAAGCCGCCAAGGGTCGGCTGCCCACACGACTGCGGGCCGTGCACCTGGCACGCCTCGCCATGCCAACTTCCCGTGATGTCCATCACCAATGCGTGCAACCTTCGCTGCCCGATCTGCTTCACCTACAACCGCGCCCGCCCGATCTACCACATGCCCGTCGAGGAAATGCAGCGAACCGTCGACTGGATAATCGAGTCGTCCGGGAGCGTCGACCTTATCAACATCACCGGCGGCGAGCCCACGCTGCACCCCCGCATCATCGACATCATCCGCGCCTGCAGGCGGCCCGAGATCGGCCGGGTCACTATGAACTCCAACGGCCTGCGACTGGCCGACGACTACGAGCTGTGCGAGCGGCTGGCGGCGGAGAACGTCTACGTGATCCTCTCGTTCAACACGTTTGACCGGGCCGTAAGCGAGAGGCTGCACGGGCGAGATGTTGTGGACGCCAAGCTCGCGGCCATCGACAACCTGACCCGCGCGGGCGTGAGAATGACGCTGCTGAACGTGATGATTCGCGGCGTGAACGAGGATGCGATCTCGCCCATCCTGGACCTGATGCGTCGCAACGACAACATCTTGAGCCTGACGGTTCAGACGATGACCTACACGGGGCAGGGAGGCGGGAGCTTCGAGCGCGGCGGGCACATACCCGCGGACGAGGCGGCCCGCATCGTCTGCCGCCAGGCCGACGGGACATTGGAGTTCGAGGATTTCGTGACGCGCCCGTCGGCCCATCCGCTCTGCTACCAGATCTGCTACATGCTGAAGACCGGCGACGAGCTGCTGCCGCTGGCCAGATTCTGCCGGCGGGAACGCATCGAGCAACTCATCCGCGATTCATACCTGATCCGCCCGTCCGAAGGCCGCGAGCTGTTCACCGAGGCCATAGACGAACTCTACGCCCGCGGCGACACGCAGCACCTGGCCGCTCTCCGCCGGCTCGTCGAGAAGCTTTATCCCGACGGCCGGGAGATAAGCGATTTCGAGCGCCAGCGCATCGCCGAGTCGGCCGTGCGGACGATCTACGTCCACGCCCACATGGACGAGGACACCTTCGACTGCTCGCGGGCGATGCTTTGCCCCGACCTGGTGCCGGCCGAGCCCGGCAGGCTCATCCCGGCGTGCACCTACAACCTGTTCTATCGAATGCAGGATGAGCGGTTCTACGTCGGACAATCGGCGCACGAGGCCGGCCTCGTCGCCGCGCGGGAAGATGGCTGAGGAGCTCCCGGATGGTCGCGAACATAAAACGAAGCCTGCACTATCAGAGGCGCTGCCTAAGCCTGGCCCGCAACATGCTGGGCAAGCGGCTTATCCACTGCAACCTCCAGGTGACGCATCGCTGCAACTTCCGCTGCCAGATATGCGACTTCTGGAAGCAGACGCACCAGGAGTCGCGCGAACTGTCGCTGGACGACATCCGCGTGATCGGCAGGAAGCTCGGGCGCTTCGGCACGCTGATAATATCGCTGGCCGGCGGCGAGCCGCTCATCCGCGACGACCTCGCCGAGATCATCACCATACTCAACAGGGCCAACCATTTCCCCATACTCATCACAAACGGCTGGTTCGTGGACGAGGCCAGGGCCAGGGAGATTCTCCAGGCCGGCCTCCAGGAGATATCCGTTTCGGTGGACTATGCCGACCCGGCCAAGCACGACCGCCAGCGCGGCAAGGACGGTGCGTGGGACCGGGCGATCGCGGCGCTTGAGATGCTCCACAGGCACCGCCCGAACAAGCACAACCGCGTCCACATGATAAGCGTGCTGATGGACGACAACCTCGACGAGATCGAAGATCTGATCAAGCTGTCCCGCCGGCTCGGCGTGACGTACATGGTCAACCTTTACTCGTCGAACCGCGGCACGAAGGCGCCGCGCCTGCCCGGAACGCCCGTCACCGAGCGGCTCCTGGGGCTCAAGCGGGCCTACCCCGAGTTCATCACGCTGACCAGCTACATCGAGCACTTCGACCGTGCGATCGCGGTCGGCGGCATCGGCGACTGCCAGACCGGCCGCCTGCTGATGAACATCGACAACTACGGCAACGTCGCCCGCTGCACTGAAACCCTCGACCAGCCGGTGGGCTGTATCCTGACCGAGGGCGCCGGGGCCATTCGCCGCCGGCTGCTGGAGGCCCAGCAGAGCGGTGACTGCGCCCAGTGCTGGACGAGCTGCCGCGGCTTCGCGGAGTGCATGTACAAGAAGCCGCGCCTGCGGCAGCTGCGGGAATTCTACGTCTCGGTGAGGCCGCGCGGATGAGCACGCTGGGAATCACACATTCCGTCTGCAACACGTGCCGGCAGCTCGTGCCGGCCAAGGTCGTGGTGCGCGGCGACGACATCGCCTTTCAGAAGCTCTGCCCGCAGCACGGGCAGACAGAGAACCTGGTGCGCAGGGACGTGGCCGATTACCTGCGCTGCCTGCGGTGCGTCAAGCCGGCCTGGACGCCGCGGGAGTTCGCGGGCGACTCCACAAGGCCATGCCCGCAGGGCTGCGGCACATGCGACAGGCACGAGCAGCACCTCTGCATGCCGATTATCGAGATAACGTCCCGCTGTGACCTGGCCTGTCCGGTATGCCTCGTCGACGCCGGCCGGCCGTGGGACATGACGCTCGACGAGCTCCGCCGCGTGCTCGACGCGCTGGTGCGGGCCGAGGGGCAGGTCGACATCCTGAATCTCTCCGGCGGCGAGCCGCTGATTCACCCCGAGATTCTCGCGTTCGTGGATGAGGCGATGCGGCGCCCGGAAATCATCCGCGTGAGCGTTTCCACAAACGGCATGCCCCTCCTGAGCGACGCCCGCCTCCTGCACCAGCTCGCCGAGAGGAACGTCTGCATCTCGCTCCAGTTCGACGGCTTTGACGACAGGGCATACCGCGTGCTGCGCGGGCGCCCCCTGCTGAAGCAGAAGCTGGAAATCCTGGCCCTGCTCGCCGCTGAAGACACTCCCACGTCGCTGACGATGACGGCCGCCGGAGGGGTCAACGACGATCAGTTCCCGCGCATTCTGGACTACTACTTCTCGCAGCCGCACATCGTGAGCATGATGATCCAGCCGGTCGCGTTCGCGGGGCGGGCGGCGGACTTGGCGGGCCGCGCCCGGCGGCTGACCATTCCGGACGTCATCAGGCTGCTCGGCGAGGCCGGCGATCCGCGGGTGAGCAAGTCGGACTTCGCGCCGCTGCCTTGCAGCCACGGGCTTTGCTTCAGCCTGGCGTACTACCTGATGCTGGATGGCGGCGGAACCATATCCGTCAACAGCGTGGTGAAGGCTTCGGAGATGATGGACCTGCTGACCAACCGGACGATTTTCGGCCTGAACAGCGAAGATCACGAGAGCCTGAAGAACCTGATCTACGATCTTTGGAGCGGCCCGGCCGGCGTCGCGCCGGACAGCAAGGCGGTGATGAAGACGCTTCGCAGCATCTTCGACGAGATGTGCTGCTCGGGCTTTGACGCCCGTCAGGCCTTTGTGATAGCCGAGCGGCGAATCAAGTCGATCTTCATCCACGCGTTTCAGGATGCCGAGACGTTCGACCTGGCGCGGGCCAGGCGATGCTGCAACGCCTACCCGCAGCCGGACGGCAAGCTCATACCCGCATGCGTCCGCAACGTGTTCAGGAGACAGCCATGGGCCAATCCGACGGCAAATATCGCCTCCTCGTAGTCGCGCTCATCGTTGTGGGCGCGGCGATCGCCCCCGTTGCATACTTCGCCGCCGTCGGCCGGACGCCGCTGGTTACGCCCGAGCAGGCCGCCCGCCTCATCACCGAGACCAACGCCCTGCTCGTTGACGTTCGATCGCCCGCCAGCTACGAGGCCCGCCACGTGGACGGCGCGGAAAACTGGCCTGTCGAGAAGATCAAGGCCCTGGCCGGCGCGGACGACGTCCCGCAGCGGTTCAAGGGCAGGAAGCTTCTGACGCTGTGCGACGTGGGCGTGAGCGGCGCGGGGGCGGCCCGCCATCTGCGAAAGCTCGGCCTGGACGCCGCCAACGTGCGCGGCGGCATGCAGGAGTGGGTAACCGTCACGGGCGATCCGGCCGAAAGCCCCGACTCGCGATTGCAGTTCGTCACGCGGGACAAGGCCGCGCCCGCCTTCCGCGAGGCGCCCTGGTACGAGCAGTGGGCCCAGCTTATCTCCGGGTTCGGCATCAAGTACACGTACATGGCGCTGTCGGCGGTGCTTATCGTGGTGCTGCTGGTCTGGAGCGACCGGCAGCCGGATCTCATGGCGCTGATGTGGGGCCAGGTGTTCTTCCTGATCGGCGAGGCGGCCTGCGCGGTCAACTATGTGGTTTTCAACGAGCGGTCGTACCTCACGGAGTACGCCCACGGTTTCGGGATGCTGCTGTGCTTCGGCTTTACCACGTACGCGATTCTCGAGGGGATGGACCGGCGCCTGATGAAGCTCAGCGACGCCGATGCGAAGTGCGCGGCCATTGGGCTCTGCGGCAAGTGCATCAAGTACGAGGACGTGCCATGCGGCCTGAAGCGTATGTTCTACGTGGCCGTCCCCGCGATGTTCGTCATCGCCTTCATGCCGCTGTGCGCATCGCTGCGAACCACCGCCTACAACACGCGGATCGTCGGGGTGCTCTACACGTACGTGCATCCGTTTGTTTATCAGGTGTTCGAGGCACGGCTGTGCCCCATCGCCGGCATCGTGCTGCTGGGCGCATCGGTCGGCGTGCTCGCGTTCAAGAAGGACAACCCCGTTGCCCTGTCGAAGGTCCTCTTTGCCGCCGGCATGGGGCCGGTGGGCTTCAGCATGCTGAGGACCGTCCTGTCCGGCCTGTACGCCGACAACCTTGTCTGGTCGTGGTCATGGGAAGAGATCACCGAACTGCTGTTCATCGTCGGCGTGTGCATTGTGCTGTGGATATTCCGCGCCAGCCTGCTCCCGCGCCTCGGGCGCGCCGCCAAAGCTGATACCGCCCAGGCCTGAACTCACTCTGGCCCGGCCGGCGGCGCCACGTTAAGCTCAAGGGCACAAACACCAAGAAGCCCAGGACAATGACTATCCCGGAAACCAGAAGCAGACTGTTGGCGTCGGTGGCGTGCTTCCTGATTGCGGTGCTTGCGGCGGCGGGCCGTGCGGCGGACTGGCCCACGTGGCGGCACGACGCCCAGCGGTCGGCCGAAACGGATGAGAAGCTGCCCGCCGAGCTTCACCTTCAGTGGGTCCGCCAGTACCCCAAGCTCAAGCCGGCCTGGCCGCAGCAGGTCGCCAAGGGCTTCATGACCTTCGACGTGTCGTACAAGCCCATCGTAATGGGCAAGCGGATGTACGTGGGCTCATCGCTGAATCACCGGCTGACCGCGCTGGATACAGCCACGGGCGACGAGGTGTGGCGGTTCTACGCCGGTGGCCCGATCCGCTTCGCGCCGGTGGGCTGGAAGGACAACGTCTACTTCATCAGTGACGACGGGTACCTGCATTGCCTCAGCGCCGCCGACGGCAAGGAGAAGTGGCGATTCCGCGCCGGGCCGGACAATCGCAAGATCATCGGCAACGGGCACCTGGTGAGCCTCTGGCCTGCCCGCGGCGGGCCCGCGCTGGCCGACGGCAAGATCTACTTCGGCGCGAGCATCTGGCCGTTCGTGGGCAGCTTCCTCTGCGCCGTCGACGCCGAGACCGGCAAGGTGATCTGGTGCAACAGTGGCATCGGCGCCGCGTTCAGGCCGTCCTTTTCCTACCAGGGCTCGGGGCTACTGGTCCGCCCGGGCATGTTCGGCTCCGTGCCGCAGGGATACCTGGTCGTCGCCGCCAATCGCCTGGGCGTGCCGCAGGGGCGAAACGTCGCCCAACTGTTCGACCGAAAGACGGGCGAGCTGCTCTTCAACGAGATGTACGGCATGCACGTCCGCCATGATTCGTCCGACTACTGGTTCGCCCTGACCGCAGGTGGCAGCGTTTTCTCCGGCCGCCCGGGCAGCGCCGGCGTCAGCATCGAGACCGCCAGGATATCCCACCGCAACCCGATCGGCGACGGCATCACCGGCCGCAAGACGCTATACCACGTTTCCGGCGGCGCGATATCCGCCCGCAGCGCCGCCGCGCCCTACAAATCGCTGTGGAACTTCCGCCTGACCACCGCCGCCGCAACGCGCGGGCCTGACACGTACATCAAGGCCGGCGACAACCTTTATATACCGGGCGCCGCCGGCCAAGTGCTCATAATAAAGGATGTCGACAAGGACACCCGCAAGCTCATCGTCGGGCCGAAGGTCCTCGGCGGCGAGGTCCGCAGCATGTTGGCGGCGGATGGCAGGCTGTTCGTCGTGACGATCGACGGCCGGATCGCGTGCTACGGCCCCAAAAAGGGCCAAGCCAAGTCGCATCCCTACCTCAAGGCCGAGCTTCCCGTCCGCAAGGACGGGATCGCCCAGCGCGGCGCCGAGATACTGAAAGCCACCGGCCGGACCCGCGGCTACTGCCTCGTGCTGGGCCTGGGCGACGGCAAGCTCGCGGAGGCGTTGTGCGTTCAGTCGAAGCTGAACGTGATCGCCGTGGACCGGGACGAGAAGCAACTTACCGTGCTTCGCCGCAGAATGGACGACGCGGGGTTCTACGGCTCGCGCTTCAGCGCCCAGGGAGGCGATCCGCTGGCCTTCGGCTTCCCGCCGTACCTTGCGGAGCTGATTGTCTCGGAGCGGTTCGACGCGGACATCCTGACCGACGCGAAGGCCGCCAGGGAGCTCTTCCGCATCCTGCGTCCCTACGGCGGCGTGATCTGCCTTCGACCAGGTACCGCCGACAAGAACGCCCTGGCCGCGGCGGCCGAAAAGGCAGGGCTCTCCGGGGCGGTTGTCACCCAGGCGGGCGGCTACCTCATGCTCGAGCGTAAGGGTGCTCCGCCGGGAGCGGCCGACTGGACGCACAACAACGCCACGGCGGCAAACACGCTGGCGGCCTACGACAAGCTCGTCAAGCCGCCGCTGGGCGTTCTGTGGTTCGGCGGCCCGCCCAACACGCCGATCCTTCCCCGCCACGGGCGAGGCCCGACGCCCACGGTCGTCAACGGGCGGCTTGTCATCGAGGGGCGCAACCTCCTGCGATGCATCGACATCTACACCGGGCGGCTGCTCTGGGAGGCGGCGATGCCTGACCTCGGACGGTTCTACGATACGGGCGGCAAGCAGCTCGGCACGCACGAGACCGGCCCGAACTACGCCTGCGCAGCGGGCGGCGTGTACGTTATCACGCCGGCCAAGTGCGTTCAGCTGGACCCAGCCACGGGAAAGCAGGTGAGGGAATTCCCGCTGCCCGGCGGCGTCGAGAAGGGCTCGTTGTGGGCCACCGTCCGCGTGGAGGGCGACCTGCTGGTGGCCACCATCAGGCCCATCGACACGAAGAGGAACTTCGCCGACAACGCGCGAATCGGCGCGGGCGGGAAGCACCTGGCCGTCTACAGCCGCAAGACCGGCAAGTTGCTGTGGGCGAAGAAGGCGACGTACGGTTTTCGCAGCAGCGGCGTTGCCGTGGCGGCGGGCAAGGTCTTCTGCATCGACGGCCTTTCGCCGGCCGAGCTCGACCAGGCCAAGCGCCGCAACATCGACGTCTCCGCCAAGTCGGCCATGTACGCCTTCGACGGCCAAACCGGCAAGCAGCTCTGGAAGGTCGACGCCGACGTCTTCGGCACGTGGCTGGGATACTCCGCCGAGCATGACGTGCTGGTTCAGGCGGGCTGCGGCAGGGGCGCGGGCGAGCCGACCGCCCTTGCCGCCCACAAGGCCGCCAACGGTGCGCGAATGTGGCGCAACCCCGCGGCCAACGAGCCGAAGGGCCCGAGCTTCACCGGCCCGCCCATCCTGCACCACGGCGTGGTTATCCCGCAGCATGGGCAGGTGATTGGGCTTCTCGACGGAAAGGGCCGCACGCGAACGGAACCGCTCACCGGCAGGCAGGTCCCGTGGAACGCCGCCGCACACGGCTGCGGGTTCGTCCACGCGGGCGAGCACATGATCCTCCAGCGGGCCTGGAGCACCGGCGGATACACGCTCATCGACACCGCGCCGCGAGTGTTCGGGCTTGGCGGCTTTCGCTCCGGCTGCACCGCCAACATGGTGCCGGCCGGCGGCGTGCTGACCGCGCCGGATTACACCCGCGACTGCGAGTGCCAGTTCAAGAACAAGACCTCCCTGGCGATGATCCACATGCCCGAGATGGAGCACTGGAGCTTCGAGATGGGCCCGCCGCTGATCGAATCGCGCATCAAGCGCCTGGGCCTGAACTTCGCCGCGCCGGGCGACCGCGTCAGCGAAAGCGGCACGCTGTGGCTGGACTGCCCCGACGTGGGCGGGCCTTCCACGCCCGTGGCGGTGGCGCTGGAGCCGACCAAACCCGGCACGCGGCTGAACTGGCTGTCAAGCCGCGGCTGGCGGCGCGGCATGGAGCGGGCGCAGGTGTTCGCCGGAAAGAAGTTCCACCATCACACCACGGTCATGAAGGGCGGGCCGCTGAAGTGGGTGGCCGGCTCGGGCCTGATCGGCGTCAAGAGCATCAAGGTGACGCTCGTGCCGGCGGGCGCCGCCAAAAAGGACCAGGCCGCCTACACCGTCAACCTTTACTTCGCCGAGCCGGACGCCGCCGCCAAGGCCGGCGACCGAGTCTTCGCCGTCAGCCTCCAGGGCAAGGGCGTCCTGGCGGACTTTGACGTCGTCAAGGAAGCCGGCGGCCCGCGGCGGACGGTCATCAAACGGTTCCAGAACGTCAAGGCCGGCGATACGCTCGACGTGGCCTTCACCCCCGCCAAGGGCGAGCCGCTGATCTGCGGCCTCGAGATCATCATCCGGGAATAAGCGGCACCGCCCCGGCCAGGCATGCCCGCGTTTCGATCACGTCTCGTCGCTAGCTCCTCAGCTTGTCCTGGCTGTCGCCGCCGCGGGTAAGATCGACGCCGTCGGCCCGCAGAGCATCCTGGAGTTGGGCGACCTTCAGGTCTCGCGGCAGGCATCGCTTCTTTGCCGACATGGCCGCGGCAAGCCCGGCTGCATGACCGGTGGCCACGCCGGGCACCATTTCATGCCCAACTCCCGGGCGAATCGTGTATCATGGTGGTCAGGGGAGGGCCCGACCACCACGGTTGAACGGAACGCGATGAGACCTCCGACAACGCTTGTAGCCCGCTGCGAGACATCATGAAGGTTTTCCTGGCCGGTATCATCCAGGGCTCGCTCGTCGAGCCGACCATCAACAGCCAACTCTGGCGAGAGCCGATTGCCCGCACCCTCGCATGCCATCTGCCCGACGCGGAGGTCTACTGCCACTACAGCCGTCACCCCAACAGTATCACCTACGATCTGCCCGAGATCTGCAGCACGCTGGCCGACGGGATCGACCGGGCCACCGCGTGCGACCTGCTGGTGGCCTACGTGCCGAGTGCGTCGATGGGCACGGCCGTCGAAATGTACGAGGCCTATCGGGGCGGAGTGGCGGTGGTGGCCATCACGCCTCTGGCGGCCAACTGGATCATCCGAGCCTACAGTCACCACGTCGTGGCGGACATCGAGGCCTTCGAGGCCTTTGCCGCAAGCGGCCGACTGGCCCGTCTGGTCGAGGACATGCGGCGAAAATGACCCTCCACATGCTCGACATGACGATCGACGAACTGCGCCAGGCGGTGGCTGCCGGCGGCGAGAAGGCCTATCGCGCCGACCAACTGGCCGACTGGGTCTACAAGAAAGGCGTGGTCGATCCGGCCCGGATGAGCAACGTTCCAGCGGCGGTGTCCGGGCTCTTCGACGTGCTGACCTCCCGCGTCGTGCAGCAGGTCGAAAGCGACGACGGATGCGTCAAGCTGCTGTTGGAACTGCACGACGGCCATTGCGTCGAGACGGTCCTGATACCGGCCGCGCGACGGGCCACGGCGTGCGTGTCTACCCAGGTCGGCTGCGCGATGAGCTGTGCGTTCTGCGCATCGGGCATGGACTCACTGGCGCGGAACCTCACCGGAGGCGAGATCCTCGAACAGGTGCTCGCCCTCCAGGTCGCCACCGAACGGAAGGTCACCAACGTCGTGTTCATGGGCATGGGCGAGCCGCTGGCAAACTATGACGCCACGCTGGCCGCCGTGCGGGCGCTGGTGGACCCCACGCGGTTCGGCATTTCGGCTCGGCGAATCACGGTTTCGACAGTCGGCCTGCCGGACCAGATACGCAAGCTGGCGAAGGAGGATCTGCCGATCACGCTGGCAATCTCCCTGCACGGGCCCAACGATGCGGTCAGGGGCAAGCTCATTCCGGCGGCGAAGCGGCATCGGCTGGCCGACGTGCTGGCCGCGGCGCAAGAGTTCTACGACAGCCGAAACAGGGAGATCACCCTCGAATACACCCTCCTGGGCGGCGTGAATGACTCGATCGAGTGTGCCAACGACTTGTCCGCCATCGCCCGGCGTTTGCGCTGCAACGTGAACCTGATCGGCTACAATCCTGTGTCTACGCTGCCGTACGTCCGGCCGACGAAACAGGTAGCCGAGGCGTTTGCAGCGCGGCTGAAGTCGCGTGGCGCAAACGTAACGGTGCGCCGCTCACGCGGGGCGGCTGTAAACGCCGCGTGCGGACAGCTTCGCCGTTCACGACCCGGCCACAATCGCCCACGTGTCACGTCACTGTCCGCCGACGACCCTACGAGCCGCCACGCTTCAGCCGGACGATAACGTACGGCATCTCGGTGTTGAAGTCGGGGTACATCTTTCCGTTGCCCTTCGTGTCCATCACCTCGATGAAGTACATGAAGTCGCGCACGGCTGGAAGGTGCTCGCCCGGTACAACAACCTGGTACTGCCCCTTCTTGCGGGTTGGCTTCATCTCGAGCGTCCGGTAATCGTCGAACTGGGTGACGCTGCGATAGCGCAGGCGGACCCACTTAACGCCGGATGGGTCGCGCACGTCCGCGGTGACCGTCAGCGGCTTGCCTGCCGGCGCAGTTGCGATCCGCTCGTGCGTGAGCGTCGGCGGCTCGTTGTCGTCGGTGACGGTAACGGAGATGGGCATGATCATGGTGGACTTTCGACGGGAGGTGTCGGCGGCTGTTATGATGAAGTAGCTGATGTCGCCGGTCACTTTCGCGCCGGGGATCGTGCCGCGGTAGACGAATGGCCCGGTCTGCTTCATCTCGACCTCGCGTGTGCTCGGCCCGACGCCGTACTCCAGGCGCACCGCGGCCATCTTACCCTTGCCGCTGACGGTGGCGCGGATCACCAGGTCCTTGCCCGGCGCGCTCTTGCGGATCGGGACGTGTTCGATCCACGGCCCATCTCCCACGGCGGACGGCTTGAAGGCCTTGCGCTGCCGGCGGAGTTTCTCCATGCCCTTATTCAGTGCATCCAGCTCATCCTTCCAGTGGCCCGCGAGACCGGATCCCCGCCGGCCCATCCGCAGGTCCTTGTGATAGACGTCGCCGGCGGCTGCGACGATCCCCTCCCACGCCTCGATCGCGCGGGCCTCGTGAGCGATGGCGTCGTCGAGGGCGTTGACATCCTTGGTCCTGTCGAACAGGGCATACGCCAGGCCGGCGTGGATGCGGCGCGAGTGGAACATCGCCAGGCCCGCCAGGATCTTCAGGTCCACGATGGTCGAGTCGAACTCCTTGTTTCGGTTCTTCCCGATGCGTTTTTCCGCCTCGCCCGCCAGCTTCAGCACGTCGGCGGCGGTCTTGGCGAACCACTCGCTGGTGGCCAGCGGGTGGGTCTTGGGCGAATCCTTGCCCTCGATCAGAATCCGCGCCGCCTCGTCCATGTTCATGAACTGCTGTGTGTCGCCGGTTTCGGCCTTGGCGTACCTGGGCAGGTCGCCGCGCCGCTGCTTTTCGACCCATCCGCGCGTGGTCGGGAAGGTCCCGTACGGGAAGATGCACGCGACGATCCGCGGCAGGATCCAGCTCGCGCGGTGCAGGGCGCGCTCGACGTACGGGGCGGCGTCCTTGCCGAAGCGCTTCTGGAACTCCATCTGCCAGATCTCCGCGGGCGTGTCGGGGTTATACCCCACGCGCCCGAACACCTGGAAGAAGTGCCAGTACCGCTCAAACTCCCAGTCGTAGTACTGGTACTTCGGCGCGAGCAGATCGAACGGCTTCATGTCGTGGGGGTGGTCCTGCATCTTGGTGGCCAGCGGCTCGTTCACCTCGAAGCCGTCGCCGTCGTAGACCTGCGTGCTGGCCGCGAAGCGCCGCACGAATTCGGGGTCGCCCCACAGCAGGATCCGCGTGGTCCCGCCGTTCCACAGGCGCCAGTGCATCTTGTACTTCCGCGGGTACCGCAGCATGTCGGCGTATCCGTGCCGGCGGTCGCGCTGGTTCTGCCGGTTGATGTGCGTGGGGTGGAACGGCATGCCCATCTGCTCGGCCCAGTACTTGGTGCACATGCGGATGTCGAGGTCCATCTCGACGGCCTTGTCGATCAGCGAGTCCGGGAAGTTCTTCGCCCGCGCATCGAAGCGGATGCCATCGCCGGTCTCCTTCATGATCTTGTAGATCTCCGGCCAGAACTTGTGCATCTCGTCGCGCTTCAGGCCGGACTCACCGTGCATGCGGAACTGGATCGCGTCGATATCGGGCACGACCTTAACGAGCTTTGCCAAGGCCGCGGTGGTGTAAGGGATCAGGTTCTCCCTCGTGACGCCCCAGACCAGGCCGGGCCGGGGCCTGGTGCGATCGGGCCTGCCGCCCTGCACGCCGCCGCGGTAGATGTGGTCCCAGATGCCGAGCGTGAAGTTAAGCCCGCGCTCGTGCGTCATGCGGATCAGGCGATTGAGCGATTCGAGGTTCCGCCGCTGCTGGGCCTTGGTCAGGCCGCCCACGCGGACGTCGTCGAACCCCTTGACGTCGAAAAAGTGCGGGTACGGCGGGGCGAAGTAACCCGACGACTCGTACGCGAACAGCAGCGCGAAGGTGTTGTAGCGGTTGCGCGCCAGCATATCGAGGAACCGCGCCCAGTATTTCTCGTCGTGGAAGTAGCTCTCGAAGTGCGCCCGGTTCATCGTGTACTTCGACAGCGACCGCTCCGGGCAGTAGGGCTTTTCCGCGGCGTCCTTTACTTCGCTCAGCGGATCCTTCGGATCTTTGGCCCAGCCCACGCGGTCGGCCACGTCGAGCAGCGCGTACATCAGCCCGCGGTCGTCCGCGCCGCTGACCAGAAGCACCTGCCGTCCCTCCCACGAACCGCGGCGAATCACCAGCGCCTCGGCCGCCTTGGGCGCCGGGACCTTCAGGGCCTTGTGGAGCTTCGCAGCCGCCCCGCCCCCGCTGGCCACGCCGGGAACTATCAGGAACCGCCCGCGAGCACGTTCGAGCGAGGCCGCCTCTTCGAACGCAACGCCCTTGGCCCGCAGTGCGGCAAGGAGCTTGCGGATCCCGTGGCGTTCTGCCGGGCCGCCCTTGCTGCGGGTCACCAGCGACACGGTCACATTCTTCGAAGACTCAGAAGGGGCGGCAATCATCACGGGCACCTCGATGATCAGCAGCACTGCCAGAAACGCGGACATGCTAAGCGGTGGGTTTCGTTTCATCTTACATTGGCTCCTCGGCCTCAGGCCACGCCGGCTTCCAGACCGGCACGCGTCTGCGTCCGCCGTGGCGGACCGGGCCATCCAGCGTGAACCCCCAGTACCGACAGCACCTGCCGGTCGGGCAGGCGGCCGAGTGGGGCCGGGAGCTACTTTCCCGCGAAGATCAGGTCGAGGCGTTTGCTTTTTTCCTCCATGCTCAGGCCGCCGCTTCCCTCGATGGTCATCCAGCCGTTGTAGCCGGCCTTGTCGAGCCCTTTTCGGACGGCGGGCCAGTTCACGCTGCCGTCGCGGATGTTGGCCCACTTCCCGCCGTGGCCGTCGGCGTTGAGCTTGAAGTCCTTGACGTGGCACTTGACGATCATCTTGCCGAGCTCGCTGACCCAATCCTCGGACGGCGCGTACTTCACGTGGTTGCCGATATCGAAGTAGTACTGCACCCACGGGCTGTCGATGGAACGGGTGAAGCTCGCTGCCAGGTCGGGCTTGACCCACAGATTGTTCCACACGTTCTCGACGGCGATGATGACCTTCGCCTTTTCGGCCACGGGGGCAAGCCGCTTCAGCGCCTCGCGTGATACCTTGGTGGCGTAGTTCTGGGCCTCGATGTACTTCTCGTACTTCGCGTTGTCGCCCTTGACCACGCGGGTGACCTCGGCGGTCTTCTTGTCGAAGGCGATGTCGAACTCCCACGGCTGGGGTATGGCCATGCCACCGGTACGGCACGGCACCATCAGGACGGCGTCGGCCCCGTAGCCGGCCGCGGCCTTCAGCGCGACCTCGATCGACTTGATGTCGCCCTCGAGGCTTTTGGGATTGTTGAAGTTGAGCCAGGCCCGCAGGACCGAGTGGATTTTCATGCCGACCTTCTCGGCTACGGCGCGGGCCTTCTCGGCCTCGGCGGGTTTGACTTTCCACGCCCCGCACTCCACGCCCTCAAAGCCCGCCTCCTTCATCTTAGTGAGGGCCTTCTCGTTGATCCTTCCCATGATCAGGGCCTTGTGCAGCTTCGTTTTGAAGCCGGGGTCCGCTGCATTCGCCCGCCCCGTCACCGCCATCGCCGCCCCGGTCACCGCCGAGACCCCCAGGAACTCCCGTCGCGTATGTCGTTTCGTCATGGCAATCGTTTCCTTTCGAGCGCGGAGTCCACCTCGGCGCTTCGTCCTATCCGCGGAAGCTCACCCGGTGCCGGATGCTCTCGGCGTCGAAGGGCTAGCCGTTCAGCACCCAGCCCTTGCGGTAGGTCTTCTTGATGTACTTGTCGGCCTCGGGGCAGCCTTTGGCCGTGAGGCTCTTGCCGTCCCACACAAGCTTCTTGCCGACACGGTAGGCAACCAGCGCCAGCATGTTGTTCTCTATCATGTTCCCGGCGTACTCGAAGTTGCAGGTGGTCGCCTTGCCGGTCTTGCAGCCGATGATCCACTCCTTGTGGTGGCCGGGCGACTTCGGGATCAGATCCTCGGGCTTGGGTGACTTGTAGTGCGTCATGTCGCCCTTCATCATGAGGATTCGGTAGCCGTAGTCCGCGATGATCCAGCCCTTGTCGCCCTCGAAGATGCAGCCCTTGAACATCTTGTCGCGGTTGAACACGCCGGACGGCATGCCGGGCTTCTTGCCGCCGTCGTACCAGTAGACCTTCACGGCCGGGCGCCAATCGTTGGCCGGGTGGTCCCAGGTGGCCGTCATCCACGTCGGGAGCGTAGCGTCGCTCCGATCCGAGCCCTTGGCCTCGCAGGTGGTGGCCAGTCCCAGGTCGTATCCCCAGCAGGCCATGTCCATCATGTGGCTGCCCATGTCGCCGATCTGTCCGCTGCCGAAGTCCCAGAAGCGGTTCCAGGCCAGGCACCCGCGAGGGTAGCCCGCATTGTACGGATGGAACGGCGACGGGCCGATCCACAGGTCCCAGTCGATGTGATCGGGGATGGGCGACTGCTCCGGCAGGTACCCGCCGCCTTTGGGCATGCGGCTGCACCAGACGCGGGCGGTCTTCGGCGCGCCGATCGCCCCGGCGCGAATCAGCTCCACGAAGCGGCGGTAGTTGTCCGACGCGTGGATCTGCGTGCCCTGCTGCGTGGCGATCTTGTCCTTGTTCTTGAGGTACGTCTCGCGGACCGTCCGGGCCTCCTCAACGGAGTTGGCCAGAGGCTTCTCGCAGTAGACGTGCTTGCCGCGGTTCATCGCCCACACGTTCACGAAGGCGTGCGTGTGGTCGGTGGTTGCGCAGACGACGGCGTCGATGTCCTTCTGTTCGAGGCACTTCCGCCAGTCGACGTACGTCTTGGCCTTGGGGAATGCCTTGGCCGCCCGGGCGAGGTTCTTCGCGTTCACGTCGCACAGGGCCACGATATTCTCGCTCTTGACGGCGTTAATGTCTCCCCATCCACGCCCCCCGACGCCGATGCCGGCGATGTTGAGCTTATCGTTGGGGTTCTTGGCGCTGAGTATCGAGGGCGCCCCGGCTGCGGCCAGGCCGGCAGCGGCACCGGTCTTCATGAACGTGCGGCGTGTCATTGAATCACTCATTGGTGAACTCCTTTTATCTGCTGTCGAAGAAGGGGTAGCTGCCCCTTCCGATACCCAAGATCGTACGGCAAGCATAGCCGTTGGTCCCGCAGTTGTCAACCGGTCGTCAAAATCGTGGCGGCCGACCTCCCGGGCCTACGGTGAGTAATAGTTGTGGCACTGCTTGAGGCGGCGGTAGTTGCGGCTGCTCCAGAGTCGCTTTTCCTTCGGGCGGGGATTGGCCGCCGCGTTGTGATACACGTGCAGCTCGCGGCCGCTGAGCACAATGATCTCCTCCCGCCAGTCGCCCGTCACGTCGGCCACGTAGAGGCGGTCGGCCTTTTCCTTGAATCGCCGGACGAACTTCCCGCTCAGCGGCTCGAAGATACACACGTCGCCGCTGGTGTGGCGCTCCTTGGCGCAGGCGAGCTGCTGGGGCCGGCCCGTCCAATCGATCGTGTGGATCACCTCCACCCCCGACGCGGTCCAGCCCTTGGGGGCTACGTCGTCCATCTTGTAGTCGAACACCATCCGCCCCGACGAATCGAACACGAACGGCTTCTGGTGCTGGTTGTATCGCGAGCGGCACCAGATGAAGATCTCGTCGGAGCCCTTACGGAACCGCCCCACCGCCGCGTTCTGAGGCTCCTGACGCTTGAAGTCCTTGCGCCAGACAGGCCCGCCCACACCCAGCACCTGCACGTAGTTGGAGCCCTCTTCCAGCAGGACCACCTCCAGGCCCGCCCGTGCGGGCAGCACGTCGGCCACGAAGAGGCTGTCCATGTGGCCGCGGAACTTGGCGGCCCGCGTGAGCTCCTTTCCGCCCGCCGAGAAGATCGTCGCGCCGAGCACCTCGTCGCGCCCGTCGCCGTCCAGGTCCGCCAGGCGCGCCGCGTTGTGGGCGCACGAGACGAACTTGTCGGTCGTCCACAGCGGTTTCCCGCCCGCAAGCAGCGCCTTGACCGAGTACGCCGCCAGGTACTTGCCCGTCCGGTAGCCCTTGCGGTTCGTGGCCTGAAGCAGCAGGTCGCCGTCGTCTGCGCGCCCGCGGCGGAACTGGGCGATCATCGCCACCTCCCAGTTGTTGGCGCCCGCCGGCACCGGCGGCCGCGCGGTAGCCTTGTCCCGGCCGGTCGATCCACGCGCCACATGCAACAACCCATCCCGCGTCAGGAAGACCACCTCGCACTTGCCGTCACCGTCCACGTCGCCCGCCGCCACGCCCGGGCCGTGGTGACCGGGCAGGCCCTTGCTTTCGCTCTGCCCGCCCACGCAGATGTCCACTTCGCGGACCCATAGCTTGCGCCCATCGTTGCCGTAGGCCGCCAAGTGGCCCGGAACCGTCACCAGGTAGTCCATCCGCCCGTCGCCGGTGACGTCGGCCACGATGATCCCGCCGCCGGAGTCCTTCGGCGCGGGGATGTCCAGCCGGATGACGAACGGATTGTCTTGATATGATTTTTCCGCCGCCGGTGAGGCAGCCGCGACGGCGAAAATCGCAGTCAGAACTGAGGCAGTCCGCATCATGGCTCGCGCCTCCTTCCGGCTTCGCCCTTCGGACTACGCCGTGACAAGTTGCGGGACAAGTCGCCCGCCCGCTCATTATCCCCGCCATGCCCCGACGGTGCAAGGTTGCCCGTTGAAGGTGACAGCGCCAACATGGGCCGGTGTTGACAGCGGGCGGCGAAGGACTAGGATGAGACGTTACATGTAATCGCGTGGCACAGGTTTTCAACCTGTGCATCACAGGCCCCAAGGGCCTGTGCCACCAGAGAGGGGTTTTCTTATGCCCGAGGACAGGTTTGCCGGACAGGAAAGACAGCCTCGATTCCGTGTCGGAGCCGGGTGTAGAGCATGACGGCTGAGATCGGTGAGCTGGGCGTTGACGAATACCTGTCGCTGGCAAAGGCCGCGGGCCGGGGGCAGAACAACGCCTTTCTGCAGCGGGCGAGCGAACTGCACGGCTGCCGCCAGGCGGCCGTCGATTCGGCCCGGTGCTTCGCCGGGCTCATCGAGGACTTCGCCAGGCGCTTCGACAACGATCGGCGGATATGCCTGTACGAATCGCCCGGGCGAGTCAACCTGATGGGCATGCACATCGACCACCGGGGCGGCACGACCAACCCGGTGGCTACGCGG
>SDBT01001063.1_pt1 | contig 46941 bp, 78 predicted proteins | sample 2277101 | NCBI WGS metagenome assembly SDBT01 (sample SAMN10404973, study PRJNA504765) | marine sediment metagenome | isolation source: marine sediment core GS10_PC15, 103 cmbsf | place: Arctic Ocean: Southern Knipovich Ridge | collected 2010 | reverse complement strand
CCTATTGATTGGAGCCACCCACTATCTCAAGGGCTTGTGGGCGCATGGCTTATGAATGAGCAAAGTGGGATAATTTTTAATGCGATTAACAGCAAACCCGCAGATACATCTTTTAATGTTAATTGGATACCCGGAGGATTGCAGGGGAATGGAAGTGATGGATATGTTTACTTAGGTGCCCCCGGAGAGTTTTCGTTTGGGTCAGATCCGTTTACTTTTATACAATGGATATTTGGGAGTGACGAAGTTGCTGTTTTTTCAATGTCATCTCGATCTTCGAGTGGGGGACAAGGATATGAATTTCTCATTGGAGATGGGAGTGTTCCGGGTGCTTGGACGATGAGAGTGACTGGCGCTGGTGGAAGTCGGACTGCTGCAGCAAAAACAGGATTAAATGATCGCAAATGGCATCAGGTGGTTGGTGCTGTAACTCAGTCTGCAATAGCGTTCTCTGTTGATGGTCATCTGCATTCATTCTTAGGGGCGAGTGTTGGGAATATAACAAATAGTCAGCCCCTGGCATTATTCCGACGTGGAACTAATTATGCTGCATTAAAGACACGATTTGTAAGTGTCTATGGCAGAATTTTAAACCCCCAAGAGATTATGGATCTCTATATCGACCCCTACCAAATGTGGCCTGATTATGCACTTTGGATGGTAGGGGGTGAAGTGATTGGCTGGACCCACAAATGGAACACAATCGCTGCTGCAAACATGGCTAAGATTAACACAATTCCAAAAGCGAATATTGCTAAGATTAACACGGTGTAAGGAGGAGAGGAAATGAAACCTACGAAAGGAGCAGTGAGGAGTTGGTCGGATAAAGCAATTTCAACCTTCCCCATTAAGATGAGATTGTTTCAGGTTGCCTGGACAAGTGGTACGAACGGAGATGCGAATCTATTCACCTGTCCTACTGATATTGACCTCACTGGTTGGATACATGAGATTGAAACTGACCCAGATGGAACCACACCACCGACGGCTAGTTATGATATCACCTTGGTAAATGCTAACGGTCGAGATGTTGCTGGAGGAGCACTTGCCAACAGGAGTCAGACAGCTACTGAGATGGTCAAGCCTGTTGTGAATAGTATTCAACAGAAGGCTATCAGTGATGGAAAGCTAACAGTTACTATAACAGCCGCCGGAACCCTAAAGAAGGGTGAGGTTCTAATCTACTACGAGCCTTTCTAAGGAGGAGAAAACGTGAAACCAACAGCAGGAACGATAACAAGCTGGTCAGATAAGAGAATTGGAGGGGGTAGGTTAAATATGCGACTACTCCAAATCTCCTACGTTACTCATTCGAGTGCTGGAACCTTCACCTGTATAACGGATTGGGAGATAAGGGGTTGGATACACGAGGTTGAGACGGACCCGGCTCCCTCCACACCCCAACCTGATGATAACTATGGTATTACATTAAAGAACCCAAACGGCAGGGATGTTATGGGCGGTGCTTTGGCCAATAGAGACGAAACCAATACAGAGATGGTAAAGCCGATTGTTAATGGTGTTTGGCAGAAAGCTTGGGTTGATGGATTACTCACTATTGCTGTCACATCTGCGGGGAACTCCAAGGAGGCTGAGATACTGATTTACTATGAAGCTCTTTAACCCTCAACCGTGTCAAATTTTGATACAGAACTGGTAATTACACAAAAAGGAGAATTAAAATGAAAAAGTTAACGAGAAAGTTTATTTTGGCACTAATTGTATTTGCGTTTTTTCTGGCCGCTTGCAGTGCGAGTAGGCTCTCAATAGAGCAATGCAAGAAACTAGGAGATACTAAGGAATGTATGACTACAGTGGTCTCGGGCGAGGCTGATATACTCCCGTTTTGAGTCGGTGGCTGGAAAGCGTGGAATAAACATAGGAGGAATGATGACTGAGATAACTGAGATATGGCCTGACATGGATGCTATGCCTAAATGGGCGCAAGAAGCGATCCCTAAAGGCCGGTTGTTCCATGAATCATTTAAACGGATTAATGGTTTGCGAGAAGCGCTATCTGACATTATCGCGCTATCTGAGGACTATGATGGTTTCGCTCATGCCAACGATCTAATGTCCCTTACTGATGATATGTCTGGTGTTGCAAAGAAAGCGTTAGAAGGAAAGGAGTGGACAATAAATGTCTGATTACTTCCCGAAAATACCGACAGCGTTTGGATCTAATTGGTATTTAAACAAATATCCAGATGTGAAGAGAAATACTTACTATAGGAAACATGCCTGGGAGCATTTCGTGAACCACGGATTAAGAGAAGGAAGGAAGTATGCTCCTGATACTACTATACCTCCTTCTCCCCCACCAACTCCGAAGCCAATGCCGCCCCTAGTTGATTCCCCATACTTCAACTTTTTCGGTCGGCAGGAAACTCTGGTCCTTGTCAGCTATTTTGATGGGATCAGAGCAAAATATCTTGAACAAGATTTGAATTGGCTTAAGAGCAAAGGGGTCGATGGAATCCGATTGTACCTCAATTTCAGTTATCCTCCAAACAGACCTTGGAACTTTATTTTTAACCCCGATGGTAGCCTCAACCCGTACAAGCTTGGTACGCTCGGACATATTCTAAGGTTGGCCGAGGAACGGAATTTGGTTGTGGATATTTCCAGCAGCAGACGGTTAGATCCTGATGGATGGCAGATGCCGTTTGGAACCTATGCTCATGCTTGGAGGCTTTTGGCTATTATATTGGAGAAATGGCCTTTTAGTAATTACATCATAGACATCGAGAATGAACACAACTGCCCGTGGGGGGGTCAAGGGGAAACAATGACCATGCCAGAGGTTAGGATTATTAGGGATTCAATACGGGCAAGCCTGCCGGACGTTGAAATAACCGCAAGCGTCGCCTGTAATATATCACCAGAGGCAGCCGCAAACCTAGCAATCCAGGAAGGTATGACCTTCGTTGGATACCATGACCCAAGGGTAGCGGGATGGGCAGAAGCGACGGAAGAGCTTGCACTTCGATGCAGAAGAGCTGTTGGAGATAATTCAATCCTAGTATCTTTTCAAGAACCGCCGAGAAGAGTTAGCAGTACCCATGAGTTTCGAGTTGCACTCGCAGGTGCTAAACGAGCTAAGATTGCCGCCTGGTATTATCATAACAAGGAGAGCTTTACACTGATTAATGGCAGCTTTGAAAGCAAACTAACCCCAGCAGGAAGAGAATTTCTAAACGGATTAGAGTAAAGAAAATGAGTGATGAAAGGCTACATGAAGATATCGGATATATCAAAGCAAAGATTGAAATGATCTCGAAATATTTTGAGAAAAACGGCTTGGTTGAACAAGTTAGAGAAAACAAAACGTCTATCTTTTGGCTACGGCTTTTTGTATTTGCGATTCTGGCGTTTATTTTTAGACTATCCTTAGGGTAGAGAGAAGAAGATGAATGAGCCTAAGAGAAGATATAAAATTCTTATCCATTATAGGAATCATAGTATTGGTTTTGCTATCCCTACTTGTTGCAGTAGCTGTTATAGCTCCAATCTTCGAAAAATTCTTTGGATGAGGACGGAAGGAGGAAGGGTATGAACTTTAGAGCGGAGATGAAGGAACGGTTCGACAGGGTTGAGTTCGAACTTAGGGAGTTAGCAGGGAAGGTTGAGGCTCTCGTTAAGATTGCAGAGAAGAGAGATGAAGTTGAAGCCCAAGTGAGGGTTGCTCAACTCTCCGATCCTTCGGATATGTATGAGAAGGAGTACAAAGAAGAAGAGGATGATGATCTAGCAGGAGAGATTGTAAACTGGAGGGAGAGGAAGGAAGTATGAGATTAAACCAAACAGCAGCAGATCACCTAAAAGCTAAGGAGAGGAAAGGCGGAAGTGGGAAGGACGACCTCTGGACTTATGCTAAGGATAGGTATGACCTTGGAATGGAGGCGAGGCGACCTTTCGAGCAGCAGTGGATTGTCAATATGGCCTTCCTTATTGGGAAGCAGTACACCGTTTTTAACCAGGTCACTGCCCTACTCCAACAATTGACTAGGAAGAAGGGAAGGATCTGGAACGTGGATAATCAACTTCTCCCTAAGTGGAGAAGGCAGATCTCTGACCTTATCAAGAACGACCCAGCTATGAGTGTGGTTCCTGAGACAAATGAAGATGAAGATATAAAGGCTGCTAAGGTTGGTAATAAGGTTATGAAGGGATTTTGGCGGCAGAACAAGATGAAGACTAAGGTGAGGCAACTTGCCGGTTGGATCTTCGCTTGTGGGAATGGATTCCTCGATGATCGGTGGAACCCTAAGATCGGTCCGATTGAGATTGATCCTGACTCGGGTAAGCCCTACTACCTCGGAGACGTGGACTGTGGGGTCTGGTCTCCTCTTGAGATCCTCGTTCCTTTCACGGCTATGGGAGATACGGATTTGCACAACTTCCCTTGGTTGATTAAGGCTAAGTGGAGATCCCTCGACTGGATTAAGTCGAATTACAAACGGGGGAAGGAAGTCCTCGATGAGGGTCGAGCAACTCGTGCACTTGATATTGGGTTCCTCATGGGAGGTACCGGAGGGAATACTAAGGAGAAGGTTGAAGGGGCGATTGTGATGGACCTCTACGTCCAGCCAAATCATGAGAAGAAGAGGGGTCTTTTCCTCACTGCTGCGAACACAATTGTTCTTGAGCAAGCCGAATATCCTTACGACTTCTACAACCTTGAACAATTCAAAGATATTGATGTTCCTGGAATCTTCTGGGGAAAGGCTACTCTTGAGGAGGGGATAGGACTTCAGAAGACTTGGAATAGGACTGTGAGCGGGATTGATGAGTTTAACCGTACAATGGCTAAGGGGAAGGGACTCCTACCAAGGGGCGCAAACCTCGACGCTCTCCCCGATGATCAACACGGAGAGTGGCTTGAGTACACCCCTGTGATGGGGTATAAACCTGAGATTATGAACCTTAAAGGTCTCCCTGCAACCTACCCACTGATCCTTGAGGTCACCAAGGCCTCTCTTGAGGACCTATTCAGCCAACATGAGGTGAGTCGAGGAACGAATCGTTCTGACATTCGCAGTGGGGAAATGGTTTCAATACTGAGGGAGCAAGATGCCCACGGCAACATTCCCGCTCACGCAGTCTTTGAAGAATCACTTGAGGCGGTTATGTCTCGGGTGCTTAAGCGGATTCAAGCCGGTTACTCTACACAGAGGATGATTAAGGTTGTTGGAAGGGAAGGAGAATGGGATGTCTTTGCTTTCCAAGGCTCCGACCTCCGCAACAATACAGATGTTTCGGTTAAACGGCAAAGCTCCTTACCCGACTCGAGGATTGCGAGGGAGTCCCAGATTACAGATCGCTTTGAGAGAGGTGTTTATGGAAATCCTGAGGACCCAGAGGTACGAAGGCATGTACAGAATATGCTCGATGATGCGACTGTTGAGGATATTTACTCTGACACTCGTCTCGACGAAGCCTACGCTCGTTGGGAGAATCAACTAATGATGCAGGGGGAAGCTACCTACCTCGTCAACGACTACGACAATCATGGGATTCATGTGAAGGAGCTGGATCATCATCGGAAGAGTATGGATTACCAAAGGATTAAGGTGGAGGATCCACCAAAGTTTTTGGAAATGGAGTCTCGCTTTTCTAAGCATAGAGCAGTTCACCAGGAGTTTATTGAACAAATGAGAAAACAAATGCTTGCAGAGCAAGCACAAATGCAAGGAGGAGGGAAACAGTAATGACTGAGACCTTTCTTATAATAATTCCAGGTGAAACGGGGCAAACCTTTGTTGCCCATCAGAGTTTACTTGGAGAATTATTGCCAGAATATAAGGAGACACTAAGTAGAAAGGAGAAGAAGAATGAACGTAGCGGAGAAATGGAATGAGTTCTTAGATAAGATGATAGAGGCTAGAGGATTGTGGGGAGAGTATCAGGAGATGAGAATTGTTGAAGGGATGCCGAAGGACCTTGATGTCCCTTCGATGAGACATATGTCTTCAACTCTCCACAGAGCAAAGTTTGATATAGCCCTTCCTCGTCTCGTCGACTATTGGAGACGGTATGGGGGAATCGAAGGGTTGATTGCAAAGAACTCGTCTGGGTCAAAATTTGACGCAGACCTCAACAAAACGAAAAAAGAGGAGGTAAAAGAAGATGGCGGAGCAGGGACAAAAGCAAGGCGGGTCAAAACCCGATCCGAGTGATCTGGAGAAGACTCCAACCGAGCAGAAAATTGTCATTGGAGAAGGAGAGAATGAACAAACCCTGACAGTTGAACAAGTAACAGAACTAGTCCAGGGACAGGCTACAGCAACTCAGAAATCTCAGGATGCCTCAGCATTGTTACAGGCTGCTGAGAAGTACGGGCTCGACCCTAAGACGTACGTTGAGCAGGCGGAAGGTTCGTTCGCTCGATTCGCTGAGTTGATTGAAGATGGGGTGTTGGACGAGAAAGGACAGGTTGTCAAAAAGGTTGAGCCAACAATACCAAAGCCTGGAGTACCCACCATCGAACCTAGACCGAGCGAAACGAAAGCCTTGGAGGTTGTTGCAAAAGCTCTAAGCTCGTTAGAAAGTCGGATGGGGAACGTGGAAGATGACCAAACCAGTATGATTAGGATGGACATTGAGAGGGAAATCAAGCGACAGTATCCGAAGTTCGACAAGGATGATGTGTCAAGGCTCTTTGGACAGGCTAAAGTGGATAGGGATCAAGGAAAACAGATCTCAATCTGGGAGCGTGCAAAGGAGTTATCGGAAAGGAAGTTGGGGTCAATAACTGAGCTTAGGAAGGAACACGCAAAGGAGTTTGGGATTGACCTCGAAGGATGGGACAAACGTAACGCTCTGAAGGAGCAAGGTGCGAAAGGCGGAGTAGCCCCCGTTCTCGCCGGGAAGAAGATTGTTTTCAACCCGAAAGGGAAGGATGAGATAAGTCCCGCTCAGGCGGCACAGGCTCAAGATGAGTACGATGCAGGAGGTTAAAAGAAAATGGCGTATGGCGGTACAACTGCTGCGATTCTGAGTAACTACGATGAGGCGTTGAAGACGTTTTATCTGGATGCTATCAGAGAGCAGCTCAATCATAACACTCTTCTCGCTGATGTAATTGATACTAACGAGAAGGATGTGTCAGGTAAAAATGCAACCGTAAATCATCATTATGGTCGCACGAAGGGAACAGGAGCCAGAGCAGATGGTGGTGCTTTGCCTGAGGCCGATTACCAGAAGTTTCAGACTTCAATTGTTCCCATGCGGTACAACTATGGGAGGATTACGATCAGTGGTCCGACGATAGCTGCGACAAGGGATTCGAAGGGTGCATACGCACGAGCAATCGAGACGGAAGTTTCTGGTTGTGTTAATGATCTTCAGAGGGAGATCAACAGACAGCTCTGGGGAGCAGGGTATGGTACTCTGGGTCGGTGGAGATCTGATACGTCCTCAACGATTTACACTATCCAACGGTTGTATCGAGGGAACACTGCAGGAGGGGACGCCTTTGGCTCCGCCTTCGGTGCGAAGTACCTTGATGAGAGTCAGGATGGAACGGCGGCTTTGGTTGTGGTTGTTCCTACTTCCTACGGGACTAGTGGAATTCTCACGGTCTCCGGAACAGATCTCGTCGTAACTAATGTTACAGAAGCGGCTGCTGATGGGTACGATTCAATCACCATAACCGATCCAAGTGTGAGTGAACTTGGAGGAACTTATTATGTAAGACCTGGGAATAGTAGAACCACCACTATCTCCGGGACTGGTTCAAGTGGTAGTTATGGTCGGTTGGAAATGATGGGCCTCCGTGGGATTGTCACCAATGAGAACATTGATGATATTATCGCTGATGAGGGTGATGGAACTACCACAGGTCTCTATGGTACTGATGGTCTCCAGGGTCTCGCTGTTGGATCCTACAACTGGTGGAAGGCCAATGTGAAAACTGCAACTGGGACAAGGTATGCTGCTCAAACAGCGCTCACCTTGATTCGAATGCAGACCATGTTTGACCTTGTTGAAAAGAAGGCAGGAGTAGGATACGGCCCGGATATGATTCTCACAACGAGAGCAATTCGGAGGGAGTACCTCGAGATCATGAACGCTGATCGAAGAAAACCGCTTACAATGGAACTCGACGGCGGCTGGAAAGCTCTCGATTACAATGGTATCCCACTCATGGTGGACAATGATGCAATTGATGGGGAGATGTACTTCCTCACCTCCAAGGATCTCCAGATTTACCGTATGGCAGATTACGACTGGATGACCAAGGATGGGTCAATCCTCCACCTCATCACTGGCTTTGATGCTTACGAGGCAGCCCTCTTCCGTTATGCGGAATTTGGTTGTACTCGTAGGAACAGCCACGGAGTTCTCTGCGACATCGCTTACGTCGACGACGCAGCTTAACCGTTAACCTTTAACAGTGCGAGGGGGGGAGAGGCATCTCCCCCTCTTTTGAGGAGGTATTAAAATGCCAGGAATTAAAGAAGGAAGTTTACATCCCTCACTTCGGAACCGAATCTTAGGTTACCCAAGGGAGACTTTTCATGTGGCAAAGGCAGCGGCAGCTAACTTTTCATACCTGACGCACAACCTGGAAACTCACCGGTTGCATACAACTATCCTGAGCGCTTTACAACAGGTGAAAGCGGTAGGAGGCTATGCTGATATCATTGTGTGGCCGGGGCAGTATAAAGAATCCGCAACTATTGACATTACCAATGATAGTACGAGACTTCTCGCTGCTGAGATGGGGCCAAGACGAGCGTTGACTCGAACTGAGATTAGGCAGCATGGGAATGTTGATACGCCTATAATCAGCATTGAGGGTGCTCACAATGTGGAAATTGCTGGATTCAGACTTACACCTTATTCAGGTGCAAATGGGCGGAGTATTAACGCCGGTCGGGTAAGTGCTCCATATAGCCTGTATATCCACGATAATTACTTCTATTGTGCAACCTCAACCCCTGTACACCTTGTACTGGGTACTGATGCCAGCTTTGATTGCGACTCAGCCTATATCGCAAACAACGATTTCTATCTTGGTGGTGGTGCTGACAAAGGGATTATTGAGTGGAACTCAGCAACGAGAGCGCAGATTGTTAGTAATACGTTCTGGATGCATGGGAACACTTCAAGCTACATGGGTATTAATATCTATGATGCTGCTGCTTTTCGAGGAGGCATAATGGACAATTGGTTTACCAACATTGAGGTAGGCCTTTCGGGTTCTGGTGCTGTTGGAATTAATAATCCTACAGCAGTTGGTGGTGATGGAATCATAACTGGCAATCATTTTATTAATTTTGCTAGTGACGCGAATTGCATAGCTTCTATGCTTAATCAGACTCTTGGTCCGAATTATAACAACGAAGCCATAATCGCGTCAGATGGAGTGTAAAAAGGAGGTATTATGAGTGAAATTGGACATTGTTCTATATGTATGACCGAGTGGGATGTAGGGAAAATGGGTACGGACTGTCCTGACTGCCCTAAGGAATCCCCCCCGGAGAAGAAAGCGGAGAAAAAGAAAAAATAACCAGTCCCGTGTCAAATTTTGGCACAGGCGAGGGGATGGATGGTGTCCCGCCTCACATTTCGTGGGTGGGGGAGTCTCCGCCACTACCCATCCCCTTCACCTCAACGGAGGAGGAGAAGAATGGCACTTTATGAAGAGTTAGTAAAGATTGATGTGATTGGACCAGTTGCGGGAATGCTCAGAGGAAGGCCTCTTTGGATTGATCCCTATGGGAAGATTTACGTTTACCAAGAGGTCATCCCTGGACAGCCTTGGCTCCATGTTCTAACAGAACCGAAGGTGCTGAGGCTCTGCGGTATCTGGCACCAAGTTTACTTTGATCACTACAAAATCGTTCCGAAAGGTTGTAGAGCTTGTTGGAAGGTTGTGTGGACAGGGGAGACCCTTGACCAGTTGTTCAGGGTTGCGGAACTCCAGAAGGAGATGGGGTTGGAGGCGAAGTGTGGAACAGAGGTCAGACCGTGGTCGGGGAAGCTTGGAAAGTATCGAGGATTTTGGTACTCTCCTCTAGAGGATGGGTTGGATGGAGGGAGAGAGTTACATAAGAAAGTTGTAGCTAAGTTCGCTAAGGACAAGGTTGTAGGAGGGACAGAGCTAATCCTCAAACGGGGGTGTACAGAGATGGAACAGTTCTTCTCCCCCTCGGATTCTTGGGAGGGGTTGGTGGAGAAGGGAGATTGGGATAAGATAGAAAAGATGCTCAATGCGGTTTGGACTATCCCTTTCGCTACTCTTCCAAGGGGACCGTTGAACATCTGTACTCAGATAGGGTGGATTCAGTATGGTTGGGAGCATGGAGATCCAACGGTTGTGGGGAAGTATCCAAATAAGTACTTAGATAATCCATTAAAACCAAGTGTGTTACAATACCAAAGGAGTGTGCATAGTGGGAAAGATTATATTGGATGGGAAGGCTCAAGTGAACCAGTTAGCCTCGAACCCTCCGGAGATAGACCTAAAATCGTTTCCGAATTTTAAGGAGTACCGAGTTCGGAATGACGCTGTTATGGTCCCGGATCGAGGGTTTACCAAACAGTTGAAGTGTCTTGACCCGGAACTCAGAGTGGTCTGGAACTGGGGGCAGAATATTTGGGAGATCTGGAGGTTCCCGAAGGATGGGAAGGATTCCCACCATGTCCTCTCTGTTAAGACTAAAGGGAAGACTTATCGAGAACTCGGTGCGGATGTACTCCTCAAGCTTCAGGAAGGTTGGCAACTTGGGGAACTCACTGTCGCTCAACTGGCCTCCTACCTCGACGAACTGGATAATCAGGTTCAGAGGAGAAAGGCGAAAGCGTTCTCGGATAAGATAGGGGATATTGCGAGAGAGACAATGAACTTCGTCTCGGGAGTTTTACAAGTTCAAGTTCCACGAATGACAAAGGTAGGGAGGTTTGTAGCTACTGGCTAGACAAGAAGTTCCAAAAGGATTACAGACTAAGGAGATGGTACAGTTTACGAAACTCTATTCAAGGTTTGCTCTCCTCGAAAGGATGCTCCAAGGAAGGATGATGGGAGTGATGGCGAAAGGGAAGAGTTTGATGCAAATGTTGGAAGAGGTTGGAGGGAGGAAGAAGGAGTTGTTGGGTATGTCTCCTCAACCCTCTAATGAACTGCCTGGGCAAGAGGAAGTAGTGGGAGGGAGAGAGGGGGAGATGAGAAGATGAACGCCTACATGCAGATGCTCGATGTGAGGGATAACATTGGGGAGGAGGCTGCCGCTAAGTGGGACAATGCGGGGATTCAGAGGAAGTTGAATGGAGCGCAACGAAGGTTGGCTATGATTCTCTCTATGTCCCCTGGAGATTGGCTTGTTAAGTCTGCTGATCTAACTCCTTCGGATTCCCTAATTACTCTCCCAACAGATTGCATGAAGCCGGTTGCCTTGGAGACCACTTTGGACAAGCAACCTATCCCTATCCGAACCAATGTGAGGGATAGAAGTGTTGGAAGACTCCCTGCCTCTGCTCTGGGGACTTTGGAGTATGAGGCTTACCTCCTAAAGGATTATATTGAGGTCAACGTGGACTCCTTTACAACGCAGGTGACTCTGTGGTATCAACAGAGGGTTCCTGATCTCGCCTTAGGTGTGGTGGCTACAGGGGGTGTAAGTACTCTCGTTTTCCAAGCAGCTAACGAACCGAATGGGAATGATGATTACTATAACGGAGTTGTTATTGAGGTTATTGATACCAACTTCAATATTAATATTGTTTCCTCGGTTTCCGATTATGACGGAGGAACCTTTACTATCACCCTTGTTGGGACACCCGCTTCCTCAGACTTCTACGGAACAATCTCAGAACTCCCTGAAGAGTGCCACGAACTTATGATCCTCATGGCGACGACTAAACTCCTCGCTTCTCCAGGAGCGGCGATTGATCCAGAGACTTTCCAATTCTTCGTAAATGAGAGGAATGGACTTCTCAAAGAGTTTAAAGAGTGGGTAGCCACTCGGAAGAGTGGGAGTAGTCATACGAGAGTAACGGAGATTGTGGGATAATGCCTAATCAAATCTTTGCAGAACCCTTCGCAGGGAAGTATGATGGAGTTACTCCCCCAACCCTCCTCAAGAAAGGATGGGTTAGTGGAGGGAAGAACATGAGGAAGGTCTCCGCTTTTGGAGGGTGGAAACCAAGGAAGGGGAACACTATCCATAACACTACGGAGACGGAGAGTGGTACGGTGGTCAAATCCCTCCACCAATACACCAACCCGAAGCAAACGGATTACCACTTCCTCAAGCAGATTAATTCCAAGCTCTACGATGCAACCAACAATCCTCCTGCGGAAGGAGGAACTACCTTTGGGTCGGATCTTGGAGTGGCAGTGGGTACAACTCCAGGCTTCTCCGCAGTTGTGGGGGAGTGGTTTGTCTACGCCGATGGGAGTGGAAGGCCGATCTTCTGGGGAGGGGATAACCCCTACCTTCTCGGGTTCTTCGTTTGGGATAATAGTGAATCTGTCTACGTTGACTTCACTAGGGAAGCGACTGATGGAAGGACAACGGTTGCTACGGTCCTTGCTGCAGCGAATGATAAGATTTACGTCCTCACTACGGAGAAGTGTGAAGGATTAGTCTTCGACCTGGGGACAGGGCTTAATTCCAACTCCGTGACTATGACGATTAAGGCTTGGAGGAGTGGTGCTTGGGCATCTGTGTCAAGCTTGAGTGATGGGACAGCAGATAGTGGGAAGAGTATGGCCCAGGATGGGACGGTTACTTGGACTCGTTCCACCTCCGATACGATGAGGATTATTGGAGATGTTATGGGTTATGCCTATGAGATTTCCTGGTCAGGAGCACTCTCTGGAAATGTAGATGTCGTTTCTTGTAAGTCAAAACAAGATGCTACGGTTATGACGAATAAGTGGAATGGGTTCTATGACTGGATATCAGGTGCGAGATTCTACGATCAAAGTGCAACTGAGTATCAGGAGTGTATAGGGAAGGTTGGGACTGAAGCAACCTCCCAGTATATTGACATCTCCTCAGCAACGACTTCCGACTACATCTACGTTAAATGCTTCGAACCAGCTACTGCTCTCTATCTCGCTGTTGTCATTGGCCACGCCAATGTTGACAATGCTCAGGTTGACCTGATTGAGTATTGGGATGGGGACGAGTGGGCAACTCTTGGAACCATAACCGATACGACTCTCGATGGAGGGGGAGATTCCTCCTTCTCTCAATCTGGTCTTCTCTCTTGGAATGGAGTTGCTTACACCTCGGTGAAGAGGACGTTTGAAGGGGATAATATTCCTGGTCATTGGTATCGGATTAGTTGGGATGTTGCGCTCTCCACAGATGTGAGGATCTATGCAATCACCTTCATTCCTATGCCGGAGACCCTTCCCCCTTTCAAAGGGGTTGTTGAGTCAAAGAATAGACTCTTCACCTGGGGAGGGACGGAATGGCCTAATCGACTTCGGTATAGTGCGAAGGGGAGACCTGATTGTTTCTCAGGATCGGATTCAGGTTACACTGATGCCATTGGGGGGAGTGATGCAATCGTCTGTGCTCTCAACTTCCACAACGAACTCATTGTGTTTAAGGAGAGCTCAGTCTGGCTCCTTGAGGGAGCAGAACCGATCAACCTTGGTTATCTCAATCTTGCCACGACAGTAGGATTAGCGAGTCCTAAGGCAGCGGTTGTTGCTGAGGTGGGGGTTCCTACCGTTCACAGAGATCAGGCTATGTCAGTTGCTATCTGGCAAGACACGGATGGAATCTACATCTCCGATGGGAGAAAGCCACAGAAGGTATCTTCCCCTTTCATAGACCACTATTTCGACCAGGAATTCTCAGATTGTATCCCTGCGGCTAGTATTGCAAACCGACAGGCTTTCATCGACCCGAAGAAGAATGAGTATCACCTTCTTCTCCCTACCTCAGAACTGGTTTACAACTATGCAACCAATGAGTGGTATCCTCCTTGGGAGAGGGAGGTTGACCTCACAACTGGGTTGGGTTTGAGAGGAACGGATAATCGGTACTACTCCTACGGTGGGACAGCAGGAGGGAGGGTTCTTAAACTTGAGAATGACACTACGGATAAGGATGCAAGTGACGTTGATGTAGCCATTTCACATAGTGTTAAGACTAGGGCAATAACTCCAAGTGAAGAGTTGGAAGCCTTAGTCTTCGGGGTTAGGCAGATTTGGGCGGAGTTTAAGGTTCGGTCCTCCGGGGGGGTGACAACTAAGATCTTTAAGGATCAGGCGAGTAGTGGAACAACCTTAATCCCTGCTCTCTCTATGGTTAAGAGTGGATTTAATGTTACTGTTCCGAGGGTACCAGTCAATGTAGAGAGGTGTGGGAGTTTTCAGATCGAGTTCTCTCACGCTACGGCTGATGAAGAAATGGAGGTTCGAGGTCTCCACTATGAACTTATCATGAGGGGACACGGTGGCGTTTAGTAAGAAGAAACCTTATTACTACCTTAAGGATTCCCACCTAACCTTTATGCAGAGGAGGGATAGGTGGTTGAGGGATCTTTATACTAAGGAGAGTCTCTTTGAGAAACCTTACTTCTCCGAGAGGGCTGAAATGCACATGGAGATGCCAAGTTTTGTTCTCCCTCAGTTCCCTCCCTATCCTGAGTATGGCCCCCTTCCTCCGATTAACTATCCTCCCCCTTACGATAGATATGTTCCGAGGACTCCAACAAGGTTTCCCAGGGATCCTACTCCTGATGAAAGGAGAACTTCTCTTTCTGGAAGAACACCAAAGAAGTCAACAGAGTTGCTAAGTGGGGGGGTTAAAGATCAAGGTGCATCTGGAATGCTCGGATTCAACCTTGATCCTTATTGCTTTATCTGGGAGTACCCACCCGAGTGCCTCGATGAGGGGCAGATTGCTAAGGTTCGGGTGAGGATAAATATGTACTCAGGAGGAGAGGTTGGGGGTGCTCAGTGGAGAGCGGTTGCCCAAGGAGATAGGTTAAGTGCCAACCTTGTTTCCTCCTGGGGTTCGGAGGCAACCTTTGTTATACAAGCTTCTTCGGTTGAGGGTGAGGAAAGTGTTGGAACTGTTTGTTTCTATGTTAAGTTTGGGGGACAGGAGAAGGAGACTAGGTGTGGGTGTGTTGAGATTAGGGTTCCTTGTGAGTGTGGTGGAGATGAAACTCCTGTTGCTTGGGATTATGGGAGTAGTGATGCGACTATTGTAAGGAACGGGACTGCGACTGTTGTTGTGACTCCAGGGACCGGACCTTACACTTGGGCGGTGTCGGGTACAGGTTTCTCCATTCCTGCCACCACCTCCGGGCCAACCAACACCCTGAGTGCTGATGGAACGGCTTGTGGAAGCGCAACGATAACGGTTACTGACGCTTGTGAGAATGTAGCAACTGGGTATGTAAGGGAAGAGGATAATAGTCGTTGGCAAGAACAGGGCGGAGAAGCTGATCAATGTAAGTTATTAGGAGGCACTGGTAGTTGGTATCAGAGTGGAGCAAGTCCTACGAGAAGGCGTGTTGACGTAATACAAGGTAATCGCAAAATGCACGTACTTGTAAATACGCAGGCAAGCTCTTCTAGAGAATGTCCAGATGCAGTAACTTGTGAGAACGCTAGCTATGGTTCCGGTTACACTAAATGCTCTGAGTATTGTGAGTTTCGTTTTCCTGGATACGGTTGTGTTGAGTGTGCTACTGGATACGATCCTCCAGGATGGTCTGTACTCGGCCCTTGGAATTGCTTGGGTGCGGATGTAGCAGACTGTGGTGATGGCACTTGGTTGCATTCGCATTGCGCTTTTACTGAATCAATAGATAATTATTTATGGGTATGTAACTAATATGAAAACACTAGAACAAGTCATCTCCGTCTTCGACCCGAAGGATATTCGTTCGGCTACCTCTATTTATAATTGTCTGAGCCGGAATGGTTTTACTGTCCTTGACCTCTCTCTTTATCTTGGGAAGGAGAAGGAGAAGAATAGATTGGCGGTTGTTGAGTGGGAGCAGAGGGTTATGGAGACGGAGGAGAGATGGAAGAAAGCTGCTCCTCTCTGCCCAGACTGTGTTGGTTCTCTCAACCCACCCAGACATATCTGCAAGAAGAAAGGCCCGGAGAACATCAAGGGGTGGACCTGTCTCTGGTATTGTACCAATGGAGATTGCACCTACGAAAAATACACCTATGAGAACGCGGGGGAAGAGATGAAGAAACTAATGGAGAATGGGAGGAAAGGATAATGCCACTAGGAATACCAATCAATCGACAGTCTGGGGGAGCTTGGGCAAATGTGGGAGACCCTAACTTCACACGGAATCAAATGGCTATGGGTCAGCAGGATGTTGGTTGGGCCCAGCAGATGGATATGTTCTATGCGAATCTTGAGCAATCGGAAGCTCAATTTGAGGAGAGCCTTGCTGAATCAACGAGACAATACGATCTTGGTTTTGGGGCAAGGGAGAGAGAGTTCGACATTGGGCAGGAGAATTGGCTCAAAGCGTTCGGTCTTTCTGAGGAGCAGTGGGCAGAACGGAAGAAGCAGATGGAGGACGATGACCGCCTTCGTGATAGGGATTTCCTCTGGAGTGCGGAGGATCGTGAGAGGCGTGAGGAGGATCGTCTGGAGGCTGAGAGGGAGGCTCAAAGGATTGCTACTATGGGACGGGGGAGACCGGCGATGAGGAGATTGGGTACTGGGGTTAAGAGAGGACTCCGTGGGAGGCTCCCTTCCGCTACAGGAAGGGGAGGTGGGGGAGGAAGAAGTGTAAGGTTTAAGTATCCAAGTCAAAGCCTCTCCGATAAGATGGCAAGTTTTTCAGCTACGAGTGGTCTGAGTGATCTGATCAGAACACAGAAAAAGGGGGTTGAAGAGGGAAGGAGAAGTGCTTTCCCCACCTCCTATGGACCAACTACTCCTTCTTACAACGCTCCTTGGGAGAGTTATCAGTCACCAACTGAGTTAGGTACAGCCCCTGATTATGGTTTTGGAGACGATGAGGATTTGTACGGTCCTGAGTATGCGCAATATTAACCGAGACCTGTATCAAAATTTGACACAGACGAGGATGGATAAAGATGGCTAGGAAGAAGAGAGGATCAAACACCTCTGGTCTCAACGCCTTGATGAGAGTTGCAGGGCTATGGCAGAACTATGGAGAGCAAGAGGAGAAGAGAAGACGGCAGGAACTTGAACAGAGAGCGATCCAAGGACGGTGGGAAGTTGAAGAGGGGAGGAGACAAGGGACTGCTGCGACTCAACGTCAGGTTGCTGCCCTTGATCAGGAGAGAGCTGAACGTGCTCACACCCTCAAGGTGTGGGATAGGTTTACAAAGCTGTGGGAAGGTGCGGGGGATAAACCAGCTCTTAATAAGCATTACACTGAAATGATGAAGAGCTTTGTAGGATCGCTCTCCGAACCGAACCAACGGATGCTCCAACCTTTCATGGCCAAGGGACCACTCGATCCGAGGGAGGAAGCGGATAGATTCTTCCTTGAGAAGATGGGACCAAGACCAGGAGCTCCCCCCCTCAGGGAAGGGGAAACAGAGGACTCATCTGCTCATAAACAGAGGATGGCAGAGTGGTATCATGCTACGCAGAGGTACGATTGGCAAAGGAACAAGAATCGAGACATCGAGCCTGGTCCTGTTCAAGAGAGTTTGAAGGTAGGAGTTGACGACGAAGGGAATAGTATCTTCGCAGTTAAAGAGGGAAACAATCCTGCCTTTATGATGAATGCTAAGGCTCTAAAGTATAGAGAGCTTGAGAAAGAGTTGAAGATGTTGCCGGGAACGCTTGAAAAGACGGATGGGAAGCAGTGGGGGAAGATTATCACCAAGACTATTGGTCATGGAATCTACTCTATCGCCCCTTACTTTGATCATACCACAGGTAAACCTGGGGTAAAGAGGGAACTCATTGGGCAGAGACCTCTTAAGAGAGAGGACTTGAGAATGAGTATTCCTAATCCTCCCCAAGGATTTGAGGATTTTCAAACCAGCCTTATTGGTGCACTCCCCTCGAATGAAGCACCTAAGACCGAGGGTGGGAGGATGTATTCCACTGCTCATACCTTTAGGGAAAGGCAGATGGAGAATAAGGCTAAGAAGTCTATAGGGAAGTTGGATAGAGAGTTTAGGCAGATGCTTGAGAAGCTGTGGCCTGGACATGTAGTTAGGTATAAGTATGATAAGGGAACAGCGAAACCCTCAGAGCGTACCATAAATCCCCTAACTTGGGGGCAAGGTCCAAACATCTTTGGGGATAATCCTGATATTCAGTTGGTTCCTGGAACCCTTAGTATGGCACGTCACCCAAAGAAAGAAGGAGTATGGATTAGAGTGGTTTATGATTCTACCAGAGGTGTTATCTATACGCCGGACAATGACACAGATAGTTGGGAACCTGCTATGACCGATGTGGAGTATAACAGGAAGTGGGGAGAGTATCCACTTTCACTTTCAGAGTATAAGGCAAGAGAGGGAGAAGAGTAAATGGCTACCTTTGAGAACTGGGGATCATTTGACGACGAGTATGAGGAGGAAGAAACCTTAACTCCCTCTGAAGAAGGGTTGAAGATGATGGAAGGTGGGGAGGAAGTTAAGAAACCCGATTTCCTATGGAGTCTCCTAACCTCCAAGATTAATCCAGTTGGGATGGCAACTCGATTTGCGATCAGTCCAAGGAAGGAGATTGAGGCAGAGGTGGTAGAGCCTATCCCTTTCTTTCGGAGATTTGCCACTCCGGAGAGGGCTAAAGAGTTTGGAGCGTTGAGTGAAGAAGATAAGAAGAGTGCCCTTGTTATGGATGGACTTGAGTTGGGGTTGATTATGGCAGCACCCTACCTCCTCCATGCGTATGGGAGAGCTGGAACTGTTGTGGGAAAGAAACTTCTTGGAGGAGTAGAGAAGTTAGCTCCTAGGTTCAGACCGAAGATGGCAGCTCTTGGGGCTAAGTCCTTGGCCGGGTTTTCTAAAACCTTCTCCTATGAGGAGGTGTTAGGGAAACGGTTGAGGAGTCGTTATAAAGGAATCGCTGACGATGAAGTTGCTGCGGTTAGTACTGCTATTCAAGATGGAGGGACGGAATCCCTAACCGATGTGGTTCTTAGTAGGGTAGCCAATAAACAAACTTCTACCCAGGGGTTTAACAAGTTGGTTCTATCGAAGGGACCTCTTGGTGGACCTGTGTTTAGGGAGGGGTTGGCAGAGGAGCTTACTCCAACAGCGTTGAGGAGTGGGTTTTACAAAGAGCGGTTTAGGAAAGAACTCAGCAGGTTGACTTATGGGAAGGAGGGTAAGCCTCTTGGTATAGAGGGGGTGAAAAGTTTTCCTGAAGCAGCCTTTCAAACCCAGGCAGTGAGGTTCTTGGGAAGGGAAGAGGGGAGAAAGCTCAGACTTGGAGAGGCTACAGAGGAGATGGTAACCAACTTCCTCGCTGATATGGTCGCTCATCCAGAGGGAGTGGCTAAGCTCAGAGCACCAGGAACAGGGACTAGATGGTTTACTTCTACCACTCCACACAGGGTGACGTTTGGTTATGGGGAGATTCCATTTAAGACAAGGAGTAAGGTGTACCTACCTGGATCTAAAGGATTCTACGATAAGAGGACTCAAGGAAGTTATGAGATACTAACCTGGCAGAACATGCTCCATGAAGCAGGAGGGTTTTATAAGGTTGCTCCCTCCCTTGATAAGTATGGACGGTTGGTGACAAAGGCGACTAAGGAGTATACTCCAGAAGTGATGGAGCAGGGAGGTAAAGTACTCCAAAAACTTGATGATCTAACCCAAGCGGCTTTGGGGAAGAAGAATGTTGGGGATGTGGAAGCCTTGCAAAGAGAGATGGCGAGGACTTATACTGATCTTTCTGCTGGTAATCCTCTTGTGAAGAAGTTTGTGGAGACTTGGGGGAGGTTTTCCGATCATTTGTACGGGGATAGAATGAAACAAAAGATCCCTCAGCTCTTTGAACAAGCAGGACTCGGGCTGACAGGACAAGGGAGGAGAGAACTCACCCGATTCGTTGATGAAGGAGTTACCCCCATTGTTGATCGTGTCTTCTACAAATCTCATATCCCAGGGCTTGGACAATCTATTGACCATGTTACTAAACAGAGGTATGTTGAAGGGATGCTTAAGCTGACAAGGGATAAGCTTGATAAGATGGTTGCTCATGGGAGTATGTTTACCGAGACGGGGAAGAGTCTGAACACTGGGGTGAAGGCCCTTAGAGAGGAACTTACCATGCTTTCCTCTCCGAGTGGGCAACATAAGGGATGGCTTGGTTACCTCCAAAACTACCTCCCAAGAATTGGCGGTAAGCTGAATAAGCAGATGGATAGCTGGGGGAGAACTCTTGTAGGAGAACCTGGCTTTACTAATCCTCGTACTGCAAACCTTGGGGCTGATATTAAGTTCGAGGAGAGAATAGTCGCTAGGATTAACGCTCAGATGAATGAGCTTTACCTCCATGATACTATCAATGATATAGTTAAGTATTCTAAGGAGTTACCTGCTGGTTGGAGATACCACATTGACCAATGGCTTGGTACGGCTATGGGTAGACCTACGGCGAGTGATATAAAATGGACTCCTCGAATTCAAAAACTCCCCTTTATGAAGGGAGCAACGGTCAATGATACGATTGAGTTGGGAAGGACGATTAACAATCTTCAATACTCTGCTGGTCTTGGGTTCAAACCCTTCTCAGCGAAGAGGAATCTCTTCCAACCTCTCATTAACGTACCTGCAGACCTTGGCGGACTCCGAGCGACGGAGCACCTCCTCCGAGCATTCCCTCGAGCCTTTAAGCCGAGTCACCAGAAGTACATCAGGGATATTGGAGGGATAACAGAGTATGCTCCTGAGATAGCAGCGAGAGGGGAGGTTGCTCCTTGGGCAAGAGTCAAAAAGGTTAAGGTTGGGAAGAGAAAGATCGCTTACCCCGCTATTGAAGCGGTGCGGGATGCTGGTATGTGGATGTTCCGAGGAGCGGATCACTTCAATCGGTACTGGACAGGGGCAGCAGCACTTAACAAGTGGGAGTCGAGTGCTAAGCTCCTCAACTTGGGGGATGATTTTAAGCGGTTTGTTCGGAAGGCAGGACTTCATGGCCGAGATCCTCATATTAAGGATGAGATAGTTGACCTTCTCCGATCAGGGGAGAAAGGAAGTATTGAAGCAGCGAAAGCAACCTATGTGAGGGATGTGATTGCAGATACTCAGTACCTCTATGGAGCTATTGAGGCTCCCCCTGTGATTAGTAAGTGGGGAGCTATAGGGAAGACGGCTACAATCTACCAATCTTGGTGGATGAATTATGGGAACCTCTTTACGAAGTGGGCAAGGACAGGGGATGTTCCTACGAAGGTAGGTAGGGTATTCAATGCTATGCTCTCTGGAGCACTGGCTGCCGAGTTGATGGGTACTATGTGGGATAGGGGGAGGATAGCTTCGGCTGTGTTCTTTGGCCCAATGCCCTCTGAACTTCCGATTCCTCCAATCCTTCACCCGATTGAGACTATGGTTAAGTTTGTCCTCGCAGCAGCGGAAGCACCTCTCCTTGAATCATCTAAGGCGACGAAGAGGAGAAGGGATGCGCTTCTCAATGCTCCAATCACCACCCTGGGGAAGGCTATTGGACTTGAGGTTTCGATGCTCACTCCTGGGGGTTACCAAATTCGACGCTCAATTAAGGATGTGAAGGAAGAGGGTTTACCTGGACTGAAGAAGGAAATCTTCCAGGTTCATAAGCGGCACAAATATGGGTGGAAACCAATTACTCCGGTGGGGAAGTTAGCTCTCGGGTTCCTTAGGGGTGGACGCTAACCTCCCATATAATGAGGAAGATCTGATATTCTAACAAGTGTATAACAACCCGGTGAAAACCGCTTATATATAAAGTAGCGTTCCAGTCCACCAAATCCACAGTTGCCGCAAGGTATTGAAAGGGTTAGTCTCTCTAATCTTTCTGGGCCCCATTTGACCGGCTGCTTCTTCCAAAAGTCTCCCATGATCCACAACTCTACAGTTTCAATCATATTAACCTCCTCTGTATCAAATCCTCTTTAAAAGTTTCATCTCATTAGGTGGTTTAATGTCATACACCCAAATATTCTTATTCCCAAGTTCCTTTTTAATAAGGGCTTCCAATTCATTCCGTGTCTCCTCTATATTTTTATGGAAGGCCACCAAAAAAGTTGCCGCCTCTTCTTCAGACTGTGGGAAAGGTAGTGTATTTCTTAAAGCCGGACCAGATATTACAGTGTTTCCCCAATAATATCTAAGTCCCTTTCTACCCTCACGACTTTTCGTTTCTGGCTTTTTGCCGATTGCACACCAAATATACGATATGATTTCATAGGAATCATAACCTGGAACCATAAAGATCTTTCGCCCGTCATTTGATAGAAAGGCGAAATACTTCTGTATGTCGGTAGTTGGTTCTGGAAATGTAAACCAAGATGGAAAAGTTAGTGCTCCCAAACCAATTCCTGTACTCTTTAAAAAATCCCTTCGTGTTATCATTTTAACCTCCTCTGTGTCAAATTTTGGCGGACACCTTCCTAATTCCTACTAGGAAGGATTAGGGGCAGTACGGTAGGTGGTCTACTTCCTCCCCTTATACTAGCTAAGATATCAGCCTTAACTAATTCGAGGATACCAACGAGTTCAAAAGCAGAAAACTCTTCCTCTCCATCAGCGGAAGCAGAAACTTCAAGTTTATTCTCTTTATCCTCCAACTGCCTAACTAATAAGTGGTAAACCTTCATAGCTTCTCTCCTTTCTTATATTTAAAGTGTCTTTCCCCTCCTACCTGCACTGCTTCAACCGAGCCCATTGTAATCGAATCCTCAAGGATCCTTTTAAGTTCCTCCCCATCCACGTTGAGGATGTTGTGACGGAGGAGTTCCCCGAAGGAGATAGCTCCAGGGTAGTAGTCTCGGAGGTTACGGACAATCTTACTCGTATCAAAGCCGGTTTTCGACCTACCGTGGGAACCGAGGGCGAGCTTGGCGTTACGAAGGGCATCGGTGAGGAGGGTGATTGCTTGCTCCATCTGACCAGGGGTAATGATTAACTCCGAACCCTCTGAGCAGGAGAGTACCATAGCAACCTTAATGGCTATGGTGTGCATCCTATAGATGTTCCCGTGGAGCCGTTCGTCCTTAACCTTACTAACAATATTCTTCTCAATCCCATTGTACCACTCATCGTAGAGTTCGAAGGTTCCCTCCCCCCACTTGAACAACCCTACGAGTTTTGAGATCTGGCCAAGATCAAGGAGGAGATCAGGGTAGAGCCTCTCGTCGATAGGAGGAGGGAGGGAAACGTTCTTGTACTTCGTATCCGCCCCGATAAGAACGAAGCGGGAGGTGAACCCTCCACCGATTGCGTCCTCGGGGAGGTTGAGTCCCATCCATCTTGGGGTGGTGGCGAAGAAACAGTTGACACAGATTCCCTGAAGTTTGTCCTTCCCCTCTCCTGAGGTTTCATACTCCCAGGTGTCGTGGGAATCGTAGAGGTCGGTGAGGACTTCGATCATTGACTTAGGGTCAACGGCGAAGAAGGAAGAGAGTTCCTTTGAAATGAGGATAGGGGGACAGTGAGGTTGGGCTGTTCCTCCATAGTCGAAGTGACTCACTCGGGAGAGCTTATCCATGAACTTGGTGAGGGCTCGTTTAGTCGGAGAGTCCACATAGACGGGAAGACGGAGTTCGGTCAGCATCTTCTTGGAGAGGGAGATTGGGGGGGCTTTTCTACACTTACCCGGGGGGGCGACAAGGAGGACGTAGAGGTTTGGGTATTGGGTTTCGAGGCCGAAGGGTATCCAAACCTTCCTCTGGAGAGCTGAGGCAATGGTCGAGATACCTGACCAGAGCCAGAAGAGCCGAGGGGATTCGGTCTCTTCGACTAGGTCGAGATAGGAATTGAGCCAGTTGGAACAGTGGCGAGGAGAGAGGGAGAGGGGCAACTCAGGTAAGCCTCATAAGTTCCATCATTCCAGTATCTCGATTGAGAAGGTCTGTTAGTATAGGAGGATAATACTCTTTGAGTAGACTATCAAAAGTAACTATAAGGTTCTGTGGAACTACAACCTTTGGAATTGAGTAAAATATTTTCTCTACAACCTCCGGGACGAGGAGTCCAGCAGCTGTGAGGACCGCTCCTCTGAGGAATGTCCGACGGGAGATCATATGACCCTCACGTCAAGTTCTTCAAGTAATGGAGTTAAGTCAACTCCATTCTGGGTTAGGACCTGGAACAACCCTACTTCAAGTCTAACTATTGTATCCTCCTCAAGATCGAGATTTAGATGGCGGTTGAGGCACTCAAGACACTCATGTAGCATTGTTGAAAGAAGTTCTTGTGGTTCACTGTTGGCTAGTTGGATTCTGAAGCCATCAAATCTTACCCTTCCTGTTGCATTCATCGTCCTGACATCTCCTGGATACTCAATGGAGTAGGTGTACCCAAGAATGTTGATCGTCTTTTTCTTTTTCATAGCTTGTCCTCCTTAAAGCAAGCCAAGAAACATTCCGTTAAGGCTTTGTCATATTCTGCCCTTATCTGTTTCTTTTTTGCTTTTGGTGTCAGCTTCCATCTGAGCTTTCGCTGTGATTCCCTGATCGACATTTCTATTCTCCGAAACGGTGTAGGATAATCTATTTCCACATCCCTTAAAAACTCAGCGATATAAATACGGAGTTCGTTCAATTTCTCTTTTTTTGCTGCATAATCCCCTGCATATGTTATGAATGAATCTTTCTCGGCTACGTCTTTTAGGCAGGATTCGATATCATCTCTCAAGTCTTTCGCGGCAAGCTGGCATATGCCACAGATCTCAAATATAGCATTATCCTTTGTTTCCTTTTCCTCTGACGGATGAATACACCAAAAGGTGTACCAATAACCGCTACCTCTCCCTCCCCATATACTATATGCCATTTTATTTCCCTCCTTATAGCTTCTCCCCACAGTCTCGGCAGTGTTTATCCCTAAACAAAAGGTTATACTTTGGCCCGCTCTTATATCTATGCTCACACTCAGGCTCCGGTGGCAACTCCTTGACCTTCCTCTCTAACTTATCCAATCGGGAAAGAATAGCTTCAACAGCCTGCTCCCATATTCCCATAGAACGAAACTCCTCCTTCCTCTTCTCCTCGAAGGCCCCATAAAGCTCTTGGACAGTGATTACAGTTTCTCTTCCTGTAAACGTATGACGGTGTAGAGTTTTATGCCCCTTTAAAGACTCTGGATACCCTATAGTCAGTATCTTATACTTATGCTCTTCCCACCAATCACTCATCGTCCTACCTCCTTCATTTCTCCCCAGCTCTTCCCTACCTTGAAGTCCACTGGGATTGTTAGTTTCCTTTCATTAGTTGGAATGGCTCTCTCCGGGATAGTTAGTTCAATCTCTAAGTACTTCCTCATCTTGGGGATAACCCTTTCTACATCCTCTGGCTTCACTTGCACTACTACATCATCATGGACACAGAGGAGAATTTCAACTTCTGGTATCTCACTCCAAATCTCCTGCGTTGCAACCTCAAGGATCTCCCCAACGGTGTTCTGGGGGGAGAAGGCGTAGGCACTTCGATAGAGAGCATCTCCAAACCGACCCATGAACTCCCTCTTCCTCCCGAAGGAGGAGATTAGGGTACGACAAGAACGGATCTGTTCCCGGATTGCCTCCTGCCAGAGCTGGGTCATAGGATTGTTGGTTTTATCTCGGTTGACTAGTTGTTTGCACACTGGGGCTGAGAAGTGAAAGCCCGCTGCTGCGAGGATAGCTTGAAGCTTCATCCAACCCATACCGTAGTTACCTGCATGTCTACAGGTTTTGCCGATCTCTCTGAGCTGTTTGTGAGTATAGGTCTTACCTGTCATGGAATCTTCATAGAGAGCTTCAGGGTCATAGGTTAAGTCAGGGGGGAGGCCAAGGAGCGTCTTCGTATTCTCCCAATGTACATCCTTCCCCTTGAGGAAGAGGTCAATCTGCCGGATGTCCCCTGCCTCCCAAGCGACTACCCTCGCCTCAGCTTGGGAGAGATCTGCGGAGAGAAGGACCTTACCCTCATCGGGGATGAAAAGGGATCGGATCATGTTCCCTTCCTTACTCCTCTTAGGAATATTTTGGAGATTCCCCCCCGAGCCGAAGTGGGACTCTGAGGAGGAGAGACGCCAGGTTGAGATGAATCCGTAGGATGTTCTCACTCGTCCGTCAGCATCTATATCCATACCTGTGTAGGTTGAGGAGAGTTTGGTATACTTCCTCGCCTCGATTATATGGTTGAGGATAGAGAGGTTAGGTTGCTTCTTCTGAAGGGAGATGAGCGCATCGTGGTCAACCGTAGCCTTGCCGGTTCTCTTATTAATCTGAATGGGTAGGCGAAGTTGACCGTAGAGGAGTTGTTGGATTTGGGAAGAGGAGGAGATGTTATACTCCCCCCCTGCTTCCTCATTAACCAACTCCTGATTCTTCAGGGCTAAGTGGGTGAACTCCTTCCCTAACTCTTCCTTCTTCTCCACGTCGATCCTCACCCCTCGGATCATCATACCGAGAAGGGAAGGCATCACCCCGATGGTGCGGAGGTATCCTTCGTAGAAGCCTCCGTCTCTAGCATGGCGAGCCACCACGGGGTAGATTTCTCTAGTAACACAACAATCTTTCCCATTGTAACGAAACTCCCCGTCATCGGTTCTTTTACCCCAGGAAACTCGTCCTTCATCTTTATAATATGGCTCCCTTGTATAGATACTTGTAAGCACGTGGAGACCCTTAGGTATGTAAGGATACGCCGAGTGGTGAAGAAGCATAGTATCGTGGTAAGTGTTAGGAGCACAACGCAAGCCGTAATAACGGCCAAGAATACTGAGATCATAAGCACCTCCTTGGAAGATCTTAATTGTCTTTGGGTTTAGGAACAACTTGGAAATGGCTCTCCAAATCCTCGCCTCATCATCAATTCTCCAATGGAAAGCCTGCTGCTTGATTATTGGGATTGTGAAAGCGTAGTCAGGAGTTGGGGAGAACCCAATGCACCAGACAATTGGTCCGCTCTCCCCAGGGAGAGTTTCTATATCTACGGCTACCGAAGGAAGGAGGTTAAGCCATTCGAGCTTCTCAAGGATATCAGAGAGGTGGAGGTTGATCTCAAATGTCCGTTCTGGGTAACGGATCTCAGGAAACTTCCCCTCTTCCCTAACCCGGTCAAGGTCGATAGAGAAGAGAGCATGAGCGTTCTGTTGCTGCTTCTTCTTCTCCCCCTGTAACCTCTCCATCGGCTCGTTGATTAGTCGGTTGACGTAGGAAGGGTGGAAGGAGCAATAGACTTTGAACCCTTCGACGAGGGTGCAAGGGTAAACACTTCCTCGATGCTTTGTTATCCCTTTCTTCCCGGTGAGGTGGAACATGGCGGTTTCTCCGAGGGCAATGAGGAGGTTGGGGTACTCCTCTCCTTCCCTCAATCCTCTTAACAACTGACTGAGATCAACGAGATGATCCTGCCCTTCCCAGGTTAGGATCGTCCTCTTCGAATCCTTGTAGAAGTACTCAACCTTGTTGGCTGGAGGACGTTGGGAGAACACGTTGGTGACAAGGACATCCTTCCTGAGTATCCCAGCGGATCGGTTGCACCTGTCGAGGAGTTGACCCGCTGACCCTACGAAGGGACGAACCTGTCTATCCTCTTCAGCCCCAGGGGCCTCTCCGATGAAGAGGAGTTGGGCGGAGAGTGGTCCCTCTAGGGGGACTATTCTAGTGGTTAGTCGATTCATTTCAACCTCTCTGTGTTCTCACCTACCGCAAGATATACAGCTGCGAGTGCTACCCCTATCATAAGTGTATCAATAGTAATAAATTCGAAGGCTGCCTGATAGAAGATAACAGTTATGTAGATTAGAGTTAGTATTAGTTTAATCATTAGTCGTTCCATCATTCCTCCTTAATCAAAAAAGCCAAGCAACTTCGCTATAGTCGGGATGATAACACCACAAGCTATGCCAATTAAGCTTCCTTCTAACATAGTAAATTCCATTTTACTTCTCCCTATAAACATTTTTCGCAGAGCCACTTTTTATTCTTCCAATATAGAAGTGGCTGTTTATCTGGTAGATAGTGTTTGCCTAAAACACCACACTTATCACAACAAGTTCCTCCTGATGTTCTGAGATAATTTGTTGTTAGTCCCTTCGTTTTTTCCGTCTCTTCTTCTGCCTCTTTGTCCCCTACCATTTGTAGAAATTCTGCTACATCCTTCATTGAGTGTTTTTCCATTTCAGCCTCTCCTCTCGAATTTTTAGTCCCTCCTATCTATGGAACTCCTTTCCACAGGTGTTACATTTCACTCTTTCACCTCCTTTTATGGTTATAATCTTTACTCTCTCAATTTTAAAAGGATCTTTATCATGTAAGGCTAAGATAAGAGCTTTTCGTTCCTTTCTTAATCCTTCATGGTTGGGAGTTCCTATTCTTGTTAATCCCATATGAGCCTCAAGATGCTCGATTCTCTTCTTTACAGCTTTAATTACTGATCCTTCTTCCATCTCAACATCTCCTCTTGATCCCCTGGCCACTGTTTCCAGTGAGCTACCCACTCCCTACTCTTAGGGGTTAGTTTTCTAAAGTCTCCCTTAATCGCTTTGGCCTCTGTCTCAGTGATCGGTTCCTGCTCAACCTCCCCAACATCCCCGATGATTTCCTCATAGCCTTTGTGGAGGTTGAATAGGCCGAGATCTCTCCACCCCTTATCGAGTTCGATCATTGTCCAGTCGAGTTGGAGGGTACTTCGAAGGGATTCACAAGCAACACCTACCATCCCCGAACCACTCATTGGGTCGAGGACTCGGTCACCAGGGATTGCACTCCTCTCGATTAGCTCTCGGTAGACTTGTGGGTGCTTGGCACTGGGGTGGTCAGCTTTAATACGAGAAGTCGGGGCGGGTGTCCTAATAACGTCCGAAGCGCCCTTAAGAGCCAATACTCGCCTCCCTTTCCTCGCATAAGCGATAGGCTCATAACTCCTGCCAGGCCACACGTCTGGATTCCTCGTTCTTCTTGCTCCTCTCTTATACCAAATAAGCGGTATACGGTTAGTCTCGAACCCAACTTCTTCCAGGGTATCATATATAAATCCATGTTTGGTGATAGGAAAGAACAAGTAAAGATGAGAATCGTCCGCCATCCTTCCCCATAAATTAGAAATCCTTCCTCTAAAGGATTCCTCAAAATCTTCACTCTTATCCTCATAACTTCTCACCCCCTCATGTTTTAGCATAACCTCATCGAAGTCCACTCCCCAAGGAGGATCGAAGAAGACTAAGTCGAAGGGTCCCTCAAGGGTTGGGAGGACCTCTTCCATCTTCCCCTCCAAGCACCTCTTGTCATACTCGAGGAGACGCTTCTTCATCTTCTCCTCAGGGCTTTTGGTAACCCCTTCCTTCTTCTCCTCCCTATCTCCATTCCTTTCAAGAGCATCATCAAGAGCTTGGGTTCTCGTCATTTTCTCCTTAATCCGCTTGATTGTCTTCTTTGCTTCGGTTTTATTCTTAGCACTCCTAACTTCTTTGAACAGCTTCCCGAACATAGCGAGTTCGAGATCCTCAGATACAATAGTTCGACTCTTCCCGAGCATATCAGCGGTGTCTTTGATCGTGTGGCCTCCAGCTACCCCTTCGAGGCTCTCCCCTTTCTCCTCTTGCATGAAGGCGTGAAGTTCCTCGATAGCATCGGCCTCCTCTTGGAAGGCCAACCCCACCCTCCGAATGTTCTCCTCAAGTTCAATCTGTTTGATTATCCTCGCTCCGGGCTTGATATCCTCGAGGAGAACGAATTGGAACTTAATCCCTACCCTTCCACAGGCGATCAATCGTCTCTCCCCAGCGACGAGGGAGAAGCCATCGAAGTCCTCACTACGGACGCAGACTCCTGGTTGGAGCTGACCGTAGGTTTTGATACTCTCCTCCAACTCCTTCATCTCCCGTTCTGCGAACTCCTTCCTTATCCTTCCCGAAGGGACGGAGATTTCGAACCCTCTAGCTCCTTCGTAAACTTTTGCTCCGTTCCAGTGCTTGTCCTCAGTCACTTCCTTCCTCCTCTGGTTTGATGTCAATACGTATGAGTAGGCCAACTTGATAGGCTTTGATGGATGTACCACTTCTTGTGGTGATGTCGAAGCGTTTTGCCCCTTCCTCAACTCTCCTGTATGCTTTCTCTATTTGTTCAAACAGATCTAGTTCGGTCATTATACTCCTCCTCTGTCATTCCAATACTCTTTAGGGTTAAGAGGAAGGCTTTTCTCTTAGCTTCCTCAACCTTCCCAATCTTCTTCACTCCTCCCGAAGTCTTCCTTTTCCCCCGAGTTAGGAGACCGGAACGGAAAGCGAGAAGTTCTCCACTAACCCTCTCCCTCTCCACTCCGAGCCTCCTCAACCAATCCTCAGGGGTTCGCTCCGAGGGAGCTGGACCGATTACACTAACTAACCGATTCATTGAGTTCATCCCATGCAGGTAAAGCATCGAAAAGCTCTAATCTTATCCTTTTCTGCCACGCTGGTTCAACCTCTAGAATAGGATACAGAGTAGGCTGAGCTAAATCTTTCAACCATCTTGCTTCATTTCGGTCTAAAGTAATAATTACAGTAACTGATTTCTTAGTTTCAACTCTCATCATCTTCCTCCTCCCTTATCATCACTCGGATTAGTTCCTTCACAACTTCCCCCTCTCTCTCCTTAAACCTAATTCCTACCCCAACCGCCCTTCGGAGGAACCGACTCTTCTCTCCCTGCTCAGGGAAGGCTCGGGTGAACGCTTCCCAGACGGAGGGGGGGAGACGGAAGGTTATCTCCTTAGGTTTCATTTCTACTCACTACTAAATGGAGTCCCCCCATACTTTCCTCAAGCTTCCAATCTATTCCATCGATCCTTAATAAGGCAAAGGATTTACTACGAAGTGAGCACGCTGTAGAGTCACAAATTTGTATAACATCATCTGGAAGATTTGCTCGTTCGAAATCAAGTGAAGCGAAAATCCTTGTCCTGCCAGGGCTTAGGTTATTTACGTTTATTTCTCTTTCCCAACACTCAGGAAAGAGTTTCCTCAATCTCTTCTCCCAATCAGGACATTCTTTAGCCGCATCCAACACCTTCGATTTTTCTATTTCCAAGTATTCGGTCATTCTAACCTCCTCTGCGTCAAAATTTGATACAGCCCTCGGTCCTACCATAACCCAAGGGTACGGTTGTCCTCCCCACCCAACCTGGTGATGAAGTGAACCAGGTAAACTTTACAGGTAGGGGGGTTGTCAAATCTCTTCTAAAACCTCACGATTATAGAAACCGCCAGATTTAGTTGTTTTACAGCAAGGCCTCTTTATGCGCCTTAACAATCCAGTATGCCTGTTGTGTCATTGCTGCGTCTGCCTCTGCGATCCTCACCTGCCACGTTTCAAATGGCTCTTGAGGTATTAAGTTTGTCATCGACCGTTCTCCTTTTAGCCATGCGCTCGCTTCTTCATAGTTCATTGCCTTCTCCTTTTTAGTTGTCTTGTAAGAGGAATGACAAGCCCACACGACAACAAACACGGTCCTTGTGGCCGGAAGATTCTTTAGCCAACCTTTCATGCGGCGTTGGTCAACCATCTTTAAGACTTCCATCTTCTGGTTTTTAGTCGTTCCCAAATTAACAAGCCTACACTCTGGCTATAAAACCAGTTTCCATACCAACCCAACCTCGGCTTGTCAATTCCGCCACTGGACCAAACCTTAGTTACCCTGCAACTGGTCGAGGTAGGTTCTTAAACACACTCACCTCATTAACCACCCTCACCCCTTGCTGATCGAGGCCTTGGGTGACGTAGAACTCAGCCTTATCCCCGAGGGAGAAGTCAACTTCATCTCCCTCTACACTCGTTGGGTCGAGACCGGCGAAGGCAGCGTAAACTGCGATGATGAGCTCGAGTTTGGAGTCTTCCTTGGTCTGTCCCCCAACTCCGTAGGTGATTTTATCCGTCTCGTTGGGGTAGGGTAGCCAAACTCGGAACCTCCGTCCATCGTACCTTGGATCCTCGTGGTTGAGTCTGAGGTTGAGGACAATATTCTCCCCAGCCCCCTCCGCCTCAGAGAGCCCTCGGGAAGCTTTCTTATTCTGCTCCTTAGCTGGCTCTTCAAGGATCTCAAGGTTGTACCAATCCTCAGGCACGTTGATGCCTTCCTCCACATCGGAGGCTTTCTTTGTTAAGTTGAATGTACTCATAGTTTTGTCTCCTTCTTGTTGGCTTTATTCTGTGAACCCCATGATTGACTTACTCTCTGCAATACGTTTGAGTATTACTGAAAATCTTTCTATCTCAATATTTATGCTGTTTACATCTTGACCTTCTATCTCACCAAGCTGCTTCTCGCACATATCGAGCATTTTATCCAAAACCTTGTCGAATTTCTCTTTGCTCATTTCTTTATCTCCTTTTCTTGGTTTGTTCACTCATCCTTTTGGAGGAGTGTTGTTGCTTTGAATAGTTCGTGTTCCTTAGTTTTTGAGGTGAGACAACCATCACAGATGTACTCTGTCTCATCACCGTAACTTTTCTCCCAGGAGTTTTTGTGAGGGTAAGTGCGCCTTAAGCAGGTCTCGCTTGAGAACACTCCAGAGCAAGTCTTACAGTTTGTAAGTATCTCCTTCGTGTCCCTTTCATAGGTTCCGAAAGGACTGCAGCCTTCTTGGTATCGTACTCCGTGGGATGAAATGGTTACTGTAGCTGACCGAGAATAAGTAATAAGAGATTTCTCTCGATCTTCCCTTGAGCCGAACTCAAGCCCAACATCCCCAATTCTAAATCCATAGACTTTCATGGCTTTGTCTCCTTTTTCTCTTTCCCAAACCTCATCTCAAGAAGTCGTTGAAAGCCCCAAGGACTCGCTCCGCTTGTATCCTTTGGAACGACAATCTTAAATGGGTCTTTCCAGTACTCCCCAAGGTGGTTCAGGGTTGATTTGAGGAAGCGGTACTTTCCGCCTCCGGCTGTCATCCAAGAATATTCTGTTTCACCTCCTTTCCCATGATCTCTCTGGCATAGGTATGTTTCGTCGAACCAGCTCTCCACATCGGTTCTCAGCTTCCCCCAAGTCTTTGGGAGGAGTCGGTAAGAACCGACTGCACTATCCTCGAGAAGTTCGAGGTGGCAGGTGAGGAGGAAATGGCAAGGGAGGGACTTCATCCCTTGGACCATATCGACAATACTCCCCATTGCTGGTCCGTAGTGGACTTGACCAGGAGTTCCCCCGAGACCTCTGTGAGGGTCGAGGAGAAGCGCCCAATTCATACTCAGTCTGTTCATTGCAGTGAGGCCATCGAGGATTATTGCGTCGTAGGGGAAGTCTTTGAGGGTGAGGGTCCAGAGTTCCTTCTTAATCCCCATGAGCTTCATCCAGAGTTCCGGTCCCTTTGGGTCTTTCCCATAGATTTCCGCTAAGGGGAGAATCTCCGTGTTAGCAAATCCCCCTGCTGCTCGACTCCTTCCATCAAGGTCGATTAGGAGTTTCCTCCCAGGGAGGGAAAGGGCTGAGGTTGTTTTACCGGAGCCGCTTCCTCCGCAGAGGAGTCCCCGGATGTAGTAACCTTCTAACTGGACTTCGATATCCTCAGCACGAATTGTTTGGTCAAGGATTTTCATCTGTTACCTCCCTTTCGTCGGCGAACTCCTCTTTGGGACAAACCCAAGCGACTTGACAAAGTCCAAGAACTACTATGGTCTTTCCAGTAGTTCTATTTCCTCCTTTCCTTTCGAAGGGTTCTTTGAAAAGAGCGCACCAATCTCCACACCACGCCTCACCCCTTCCATCAAAAGGACAGATTCTATTTTTATTGTTTACAGAAAAACATCCCTCCCTATTTATCATTAGTTTCATCCTTCTTCACCTCCTTCTGACCAACGTGGTCTAATACAAGGTTGGACCACTCCTTCCCCAATCTCTCAAGTGCCTTAGCATACCCCTCAGTGTAACCCTTAGCATGTCCCTCACGGTATCCTGCTCCGAAACCAGCTTGATACCCCCGAGTGTGTCCAACGTCGTAGCCGGCTTTGTGTCCCTCTTGGTAGATGTTGTTGGTCTCCCCCACCTTATTCATAATATGGGTTACTCTGGATACTACACCACTTTCTGGTAATTTGTCTAACCCGTCTTGGCTCGTCATAGTGGGACTCTTTCCGTCTTGATTACCCATCACTTACCTCCTTTCCTTTCTCTTTGCCCTTTATCCAGCTTGCCATTATCTCCTCACTGCCCCGACAACTTAAGGGTGCTTCATTGTAAAAATAAGAAACGAAGGCCGGTATATTTCTGAGATTATCATCATCGGCACAGCCAACGGCTTCTTTGAGATTATTAGAAATAATAGCCTGAAGAAAACTTCCTGGATATAGTTTATCCTCAATGTATCTATGAATAGCTCCCATCATTTGTGCTCTAACCCGAAATTCCCTGAATATGTAGTCCTTTACCATCTCCTGCCTCCTTTCCTTTATTGGTGAGTTGTGCGTCAAAATTTGATACGGGTCTCGGTTACGTTTGCTCTCCTCTTCTGAGCCAGGGTTCCCAGACCCCTGTTCGGAGCCTGATCCCTTGGAAGTTTAGTGGATTGATCTCCTCAAAGGGTACTGGGGTGAGGCAAATGTGCCGAAACAGGCACGGCGCTCTCCCCACTCTTCCTACACACTCCCCAGGATCAACGGTCTTCGGCCAAACCCAACTGTCCCAATCATCCTCGATCAACTTGAAATCGTGGAGGACCTCAGCTTCGAACTCCTTGAGTTGGTTGGGCGACCGCTTCTCGAGCTTTCGAGCGAAGAGGGGAGTGGTTCGTTTCGACCTCGGTCCGGGGACCATCTTATTTGCTATGTTCATTAAGCAGCCGAATATCTCCTCTCCTTGGAGTTGAGTGAGTCCCCAGATCGTTCCCGTGATTTGAGGTGCGTAGGCCCATTGAGCGAGGTAGGCTTCACTAATCCAAGCCCCCGTGCTCTTATGTTCAATGGCAAGGACACCGTAACCTGGCCACTCAATGTACCCGTCCATACTCCCTCCGTACCACAGTTCTCGTCCCCTCGGGCTTCCGATTGGGAATCTCCAACCAACCTCCCCTGCGATGAGGGTCCAAGGCTCACTGGGGTAGTGCTCTACGTAGAGGGACCAAAGGGCTTCGAGGGTTTCCAGATTGTTTGGTTTGAATGTCTCGATTGGACCGAGGTTCTCTTCCCAATACTTCCTCCCACACTGGAGGGAGATTTCATTGGTCCTCTCTGCTATTTCTATTCCGCTACCTGCCTTGGCTTGTTGGGAGTACCAATGATTGAGAATTTCATGCCACGCACTTCCCCAGGTGAAGTAGACGGGCTTGGTCTCCCCTTTGTAATCGTAGCCCCGAGAGAACCAATACATCTTCCTCGGACACCCTCGGTACATCGAACGGAGAGTGTTGTCGAGAGTGTCTGGGGGACCTTGGTTTCTTAACTCTTCAGGTGTCATGTTGTACCCCCTTTATTAATCCTGCGTTCCTTGCAAGGATGTAAGCCCTTCGTAGTGCGCTATCATACTTTATGAGAGCTAGACCACTTCTATACTCCCAAGGCTCGTGACCGTACCGAACAATTACAGTTGGTCTGCCTTCTTGGGGACAGTAGTAAAAGTCCAGTCTGGCTTCTTTTAATCCTCCGAGGAATACGCACTCATCACAATCATGTTTGTAGATTGGTGTCATGAGGGTTCCTCCTTCCCCTCTTCTACGGCCTTAAGAAAGGACCAGTCCTCTAACTCTTCGAGTTGGACTGTCGGTGAGGGCTTAGTGTGATAGGTGAAGTCGGTGATTAGTAAGAGTAAACTGTGATGTAAGTCTTTGTGTAGGTCTCTGTGTGCTTCAGGTGTCATTGGTCTCCTCCTCTCCCCTTCCAACGAGGGGTGGGTCAAAGTTTAATACGGAACTGGTCACAAAGAGAACACGTCCAGCTGATCCATTGCAACCCTGCTGCATAGCTCCCACAAGCTGAATAGTTCGGGCAGTCGAAAAACCGATGCTCCTCAGTTTCGTTAAAGTCAAGGGTTATCCACTCCTCTGGCTCGGCTCCCTCAGGTAAGGGGAGAGTTACCCTTACCAGACTTGTTGTCCAGTTTGGGTGGACTTCTGGTTTATCTCTTTCCATTCTCTTCCTTGGGTCATAACTTCTCCCTTTCCTTTTTTATCCTTCTTGTTAACATTAGGGTTCCTCCTTTCTACTTACCCAGGTAGATCTGTAGCGCCTCACAACTTACTCGAGGAGTCATTTTCGTACTCTGTGGACCAACATACCACCTCTGGAAGATAGTTTTATGCTCCTTACACCAACCTCCCATCCAGTGTCTTGCTCCTCCGTAAGGAATAGGTTCAGAATAATCGGTGAGGTAAAAAAGGTCTAGTTTTCCTTGAACCCTAATGAGATAGTTCTTCCCTTCTTTCTGTTGCATAGAAGAAATGTATACTTTTTTCAGAAGCCCTTTCTCATTGAAAACGGGGCAAAAAACAAACTCTGCTCTTCCCAAGTCTTTGCTCATAGGTACATACGAAACGCTTTCCCCTATTTTGAGGGGTAGATATTTTCTTGTTAGCATCAGCTTTCCTCCTTTCCAATAACTTTCCTCCATTCGGAGAGAGCTTTGAGGAATTGCTCTGGTCCGAGCTTCCCCTCTTTCCTCGCTTCCTGGAGGAGAATAATTACGTCTTCCTCCTCCCCGATCTCAAGGAGGTGGTCAAGCATAAATCGGACTCCGTCTGAGGTGTTGTCTTCTGTAATCTCCCCTTTTGACCCATACCGCTTGAGGATTCGGAGGGTGCTCGGACTCTCCCGGGAGATTCGAAAGTCTCCCTTTGGGTGGCCCTCCACGAAGAGCCAACACCTGATCCAGTACTCAATCTGCTTCGTCGCTGTGGAGGGGGAGGTTATGACGAAGGAATCTCCTCCTTTCATCCTGAGCATCTTCTGGGTGAAGGAAAGGATTTCGCTTCGAATCTCAAGACTTAATGTTCTGGGGTAGGGACTCATTTAGCTTCCTTATTCTTTGATGTATAGCTCCAATTCTTTTCGCTTCTTTGTGTATACAGCATACCCATGAATGTCCTGTATCTGTTTCTGGTTGCCAATTATCTAAATCACAGTTACACTGCATCTTGTTTCTAAGTTCTTTTACGATTTCTCTTAGTTCCACTTCTTGTCCCCCCTGTGTTAATAAATCCCCTTCACAACCAATCCTGCTGAGATAGCCAGATCGTCCATCTTCCTGAGGAAGCATCTTGTCCACTCCTCAGTGCTGTGGTTGAGGAAGACTTGGTTTGCGTACCTCTCGGCTTCTGGGATTAGTCGGTCTCGGTTGATTGTGTACTCTGCATCAGTCATAAAGAGTATTGGTTGGGGTGTCATATCCACACCTCCTTAGTCTTCCATCCAGGATTAGCCTCGAGTGCGTTCTTGATTGCCTCAGTTGTCCAGCCAAGTTTGGCCAGGGCATCCTTAATGAGCATAGGTTTTGGGATCCTCACTCCTCCCTTTTTCCTCGTTTTGATTAGGAGGGTGAGTCGTTCCCTCGCCTCCTCGTGGAGCTTGGTTTGGAGGAGGGCTTGGTTGTGTTTTAGTTTGTTGAGAGTGCTGAGGGAGGAGAGGAGAGATTGCTCGAACTCCTCGATTTCCTTAGCGTTGATTTTGAGTTGGTTTTCAAGTGAGCGTTCCTTTATTCTACACATCTTCTCACCTCCTCTGTGATTCTAAACGGTTAATACAAACTTTATATTGTCGCCCAAGCTTTGTATTAAACTCCATATCTCTTTTAGTTAACATCTTCCAGTGCCAACGATTCCGTTGGAGCCACCTCTTTGCGGTCTTGGCTTTTATGAGCTTCATGAGTTAATCCTCCTTCCACTTCTCTTCCTCTTCCCAGAGGTACTCTTCAACTTCGCTCTCCGGGGGAGGGGTAATACTTGTTATTTCAAGGGTTGATTGGCTGGTTGGGATAGTCTCCTGTCCTTTGTGGTAGACGAAGCCAATTTTACATTCAAGAAGCATAGTCATTTCTAGCATAAGGCGTTCCCCCCTTTCCTGGCTTCCTTTATTGAGAGTCCAGCCATTTTGTGAAAGTAGGCCATGCCTTTTTAATGGCATAACTAAGTATTAAGATAACACCGATGAACTCCACAAAATCTAATGCTTTATAGAGAACTACTGCCCAAAGAACATTCACCCCAAATTGACTTAAGACCGTTGCTAATTCTTCCATTTTGTTCTCCTTTCCCTGACCTTGCCAAGGATGCCCTTAGCGGGCTTAGTCTCTTCTTTTTATATTACTTTTCTTATCCTGTATTGGGAGAGACAACTCTCATTTATGTTGCGGTATATCCATGTCCCAGGTGTAACCCGCAACTTTATTCGTATAGATATTCGCCTCGAATTACCTTTCCAAAGTTTCGGTTTTTTGCTGGAAACTATCCATTGTATTTGAGTTGTCATACCACCTCCTCTATCTACAAAGGAATATATCGTTGAAAAGCGTAGGAGTTTTTTGGCTTGCTTGAGAGTCATAATTTGATCCTCCTTTAGGAAAGCCTCTCCCTCTGTTGGAAGAGCTTGAGTAGGTGAGTCTGGACGATCTCGGCTTGCTTTCTTAGTTTTGATGCTCGGCCTGGCTCTTGCCCCGTTAAAGCTCGGTTGTACCGGGTGAGGAGGTGTTGCCTGAGTTCTGAGAAGGTTGCGATCTCCTCGGTTAGGTCGAATGTTGTCTTGGCTTGACTGGTCATGAGGGAGTCTCCTTTCTTTGTTGTGGTGAGTGGCTCCTACCCAGAGGTAATCGGGTAGGAGCCTGTTCAAGTCTCGGCCTTGAATGTGTTAGTTTAACCATTCATAATCCTGCCTCCTATGTTGTAAAATTGAGTGATTATGGATCACATCCAATGGAATAACATTACCACATTGTGGGGTAAATGTCAAATTGGGCAGGAGAATTATTTTCCCCTTTGGCTCTTTAATTCAACTGGGTTTTGTGGGATGAGTGAGGTGTGGGTCAAAATTTGACACACGACTCGGTTGTGGAATGAAAAAACCCTCACCCGGTTAGGGGTGAGGGCTTGATTGACAACAGGGTTGGGGTTGAATGGGTTCGGTTTATTTGTTCGCTTTCGCGACGGCCTTTGCGAATTGTTCCGCGGTCATGCCGAGCTTAGTCCTGACCTTCTCCTCAATACTTGCTTCGAGTCGGGCCTGCTTTTCAGCCTTACTCGTCCCACGTACACCGGCCACATAGTTCTTAAGAGTGGTCTGAAGCGCTCGGTGTTCATCATCGGTCAGGTTTTCCGGTGATTTGGCCTTTTCGAAGATATTACTGAATGGTGCCCGATATGAAACATTCCTCATACCTTGTTCGATGAGCTGACCAACATTCATCCCATGTTGCCAGGGACGGGCAAGTACATCATCAGAGAGGTCAACTTTCTTCTCAAAGATTTCATACTTCACCGGGGAAGTTTTTGACGGCTTCGTGGTTATCATCAAAAATTCAGTGTTTGGATAGTCCAAAAAATCCGGGGATGGTATGGACTTAACTTCCTTTGTTTCGTTTGTCATTTTCGTATGTCTCCTTTCATTCGTTGCAACGAATTGATTCAACCCCAAGGTTGTCTGTTGTCAAGTTGTCCTTAGCGGACTTATTGTTTTAATTAATCGGTGAGTAACTTAAAAACTTTTCAAGGTTGTCTACTATTTCCTCAATCTCTTCAATATGATCGTTAATCATTTTAAGGTGACTGGATACTTTAGTAACTCGCATAAGTTGGGAATACTGTTTCCTGTTTATGCCAAGGTCTTTGAGGACCTTATCTATTGTTTCCCGTGTGTTCATCATTGTCGTGTCACCTCCTTTCTATTCGGTTACAATTAATATAATCATTGGTTGAGGTGTTGTCAACATAATAATTAAAATTAGTTCAAAATAACTGAAATAAACAATAACACAAAACGGGGAACAATGCAACCAACACAGTTATAAATGGTTGCATTGTTCCGGTTGTGGTTATTTCGGTAACACGATCTTTTTGACTTCTTTAATGAATTCGTTTCCAACTTGTAAATTTGCTAATACGATATACGAGCCTATACTTGGCGAAAATCCGCCCTCTTCTTGTTTATTTAGCCAACCGTCCCTGACTTTTCGCACTATTAAGTCAGCTAACAACTCTTCGTCTTTATTGGTTAATGGTACGTGGCCCAATTCTTTTAGTTTTTCTGCGTCCATTGCCCATTGTGCGGAATACTTTCGTTTTGGCATGGTGTTACCCTCCTTTTATTGTGTGGTTATAAACAATATAATCATTTATCTGGGTTTGTCAACCCCCCACGGGTAAAATAAATTCAAAACATACCATAACACAACCGGGTAATAATGTCAGTCGTTTGAGGTGGGTGCGTACCGGACGGGTGGCGCTGGTCCAGAATTGTTTCCCACCCCCCAATGGTGTTGTTTGTTGTTGCTTTGTTTGTTCTTTTAGCCAGTTATTAAAAAAAAATTTTTTTAAGAAATAGAAACGAGAACAAAACACAAAACACCCATGGGGGGACCCCCCCAATTCTGCCCCCCACCGGGCCACCGGTACGTGACGGGTTGACACAGGACTCGAACAATAACACCTAACCGAGCTTGGGGATTTGATTGGGTGTTTGGTGGCCTTTGCGACCTTATTCAATTCGACCGATGTACCGATGATCACAACTTTCACACTGAAGGATATCCGGTATTTCCGGTTCATCAGACCAGTTAGGCTTACCACAATATGAGCATGTCCATGCCCATCTTGCCGGGTGTACGGCAATGAATGCCGGTGGATGTTTACGATCATACATTCGTTGTTTGAATTGTTGAAGTTGTTCACTCATTAGTATCACCTCCCCCCGTTGTTTCAATACACATAATGTAATACACAACCAGTCCAATGTCAACATAATAATTGTCATGAATAACTCATCAACCATAACCTACCATCAACCACCATAGGTAGTGGTATTACATTGTGGTACTACCCCCACCCCCACCAACACCAACCACATTGTGGTAGTACCACCCAGTGGTACTGGATAGGGGAGTAGGTGAGGGCATAGGGTACCCCCCTACCCCACCCCCCTGGGGGGTTTTGACTTTCCGGTGGGGCATAAAGACTCCCAAGGATGAACCATCCGGTTTTTTGGGCAACCTCACCCTCGTTAGCTTTTCGCCCGAGGCGTGCGTCAAAATTTGACACAGCTCTCCCCGACCCCATCCAACCCCAAGGATGGGTTATGTTTTATAACCGCCCACGGGGGGTGTGTGGTGGCCACAACGGGGGTTTCGTGGTATATTGTGGTGTAATATCACCGAACCTGAACTAAGGGAGGAGACACTATGACTAGGAAACACAAAGCCTTTATCTGGATTTATTTAAACCTTCTGGGAATCAAAGAGGGGGAAAGACTTTCGGACGGAGCCATGCTAGTCCGTTTCCTCTTAATGCCCCTTGACACACTTTACTGGGTATTCCATGAATGGGCAAAGAAGAGGTGTATGTCTAGGGGTATTGGTTATGATCCTGTCTTCGATGTCTTCGCCATATATGGCGTGAAGTATTCAGGGACAGTTTTTCGTGACTGGGCAAAGGGAGGATGGCCTGAGGGTACGTTGTTCAGGTTTGGAACGAGAGAAGATGGGGCATTCACACTTATAAAGTTAGGGAAAGGTCCAAGTGCCACTTAGTCAATACCAACAAACCCTCCTTAGAGAGAGGAAAGCCGCACAGGGTGGACTCATCGAGAGTCTTCTCGATCAACTTGGGAGGAACATCACCGCAGGGGTGTTTGAGCCGGATCAACTGACTCCTGAGGAAGGTTGGGCAAGAATTGTTCGGGGAACCCCTAGGGACGCTATCTCTGCTCCCCCACCAGAGCCGACCTTGGCGATTACAAAACCGAAGGCTGTGGGGAGACTAGCAAAGACGTTCATAGATACTTTTCGGAACATGAAAACGAAGGATTTGAGTTATTCTCTTGGGAAATATATTAGGGGGCATAGTCGAGCTATGAGAGGCTTACCGGAAGAGGCATTAAGAGGAGTAAGGGATATTGCCTCCAACCCGTATATAGAGCCAAGTTTAGGAACGTACAGTCCAGCTAGTCGTAGAATACGCGTTAATCCTTACGCTTCTTCAGAAAGAACAGTTAGTACAATCCCACATGAGGTTGCTCACGACTATTCTTTTTTCCCTCCTGCAAGATTACCTTTGAAGGTCAAGCGTGATATTGCCTCTGTGGAAAGGATTCACCTAAAGCTAAAAGACCGTGCTGATTACGTAACTTTTTACCAACAAGATCCCCTCGAGGTTACCGCTCGTATAATGGGGGGAATAACAAAAGTGTGGCCGAGCAAAAAGCCTATTCCTATTGAAGCCTACGATAAACTTTTTGGGGCGGCAATCAAAACATCCCTCAGATCCTTCAAAAAGGGCTTCCCTGATTTCTATCGAGAAACCCTCAAAGACATCCCTTGGGAGGTTCCCTAATGGGACGAGTCCAGGAACACAAATCCGCCCCAATCCGAATCGACCAGCTCCGCCCACACCACCGCTCCATCGCTAGGGCTATCGTTTCGGGTCTTACCCCCACCCAAATTGCCCTCTCCTACGGATTCACAGAACCTCACATCTCCCGACTCCTCCAAACCCCCCTGTTCGAAGCAGAGGTCGCTCGACTTGAACGGAACGCAGACGACAACGCTTGTGATATGAGGGAGGATCTCAAGATGATGAGGACAAAGGCTATGGAGAACCTAGATGAGGATCTTGACATTGTCCCCACTACCCTTCAGGAACGGGCGTACCGTGGTATGGCCTCGAGGGATATCCTCGACCGAACTGGGGTAAGGAAACAGGATCAATCCTTGGTCCTGAAGGGTGGAACCTTTAACCTCAAACAAACCTTGATTAACATTGAGAAGATGAGCGAGAAGGAGATTCGAGATGACGTTATGACTCTGATCGAGGGAGAAGTTGAAGGGGAGGACGAATGATCTACCCAAAGGAGTATAAGGAGAATATGGCTTGGAGAGCAAAGATTCTCATCGAATGTCAAAGGGATCAGACCTACCGCCTCAAGGTTAAAGCCCTCTTCTTCTCCGACATCCTCTTCGCCTTCAACGCTTTCTTCTTCACTTATGATCCTCGTAAAAAGCCTAACCACCAACAACCTTTCTGTACTTACCCCTACCAAGATAGAGTAATACTTCAAATTGCCGGGCACATTAATGAGCAGCGGGATCTCCCAATCGAAAAGAGCCGGGATATGGGGGCTACCTGGATGGTGATTCTCACTTACTTGTGGTTTTGGCTTAATCCTGAGGGAGGTGCTGAGTTTCTTCTTGGTTCCCGTGTCGAGACCTATGTAGATAAGAAAGGAGATTTGAAGACCCTTCTACAAAAGGCTCGATATGCTCTATATAAGATTCCTAAGTGGCTTCGACCGAAAGGTTTCAAGGAAAACAAAGACGACAATTTCATGAAGTTGCTTAACCCTGAGACAGAAGCATGTATAACAGGTGAATCTAATAATGCTAATTTCTCAACAAGTGGCCGTTATCTTTCTGTTCTATTTGACGAATTTGCGAAGTGGGAGCACACCGATAAAAGTGCTTGGACAGATGCTGGTGACTCTACTCCTTGCCGAATACCTATATCTACCCCTTGGGGTGCAGGAGGTCAATATTATGAACTTGTTACGGATGAATCGAAGGAAAAAATCACAATACATTGGTCGCTCCATCCTGAGAAAGCGGAAGGACTGGCCTGCGTCTACCCTAAACACGAAGAAGCCGACGACTTTATCGACGAAGATCACTGGATTGGACTCACCTCTCCCTGGTACGAAGCAGAGTGTGAGCGTCGTACACCAAGCGAGATCGCACAGAACCTCGACATCGACTACATCGGAGCCGGAAATCCAGTCTTTGATGGAAAAACGGGGAAGCGTCTGGGTCAGTTACTACGAGCCAGAAAAGAACCCCTTCGGTGGCTTACCCTCGATGTAGAGGGGAAGGACTTGGTCTTCCTCCCCACTCCACCTCGGGAGAATCTAAACTGCCTCGTTGAATGGGACGAACCCTCAGATCAGAACTCCTACTCCCTTGGGGTTGACGTAGCAGAAGGGAAAGAGGAGGGGGATTACAGTGTTGTCAAAGTATTTTGTAGGGAAACAAGAAGTGTAGTCGCTTCCTATGTCAGTAAGGTTGATGAGATCCAATTAGTTAACTGGATAGTTGCTATAGGCAAGAGGTACAAACGAAACTGGACAGCAATCGAAACTATCGGACCCGGACTCTCCACCTTTGATATTTGTTCTCTTGACCTTCAAGTTCCTTACCTCTTTATGATGCCAAGATTTGATCAAGCTAGTGGAACTATGTCCCATGCTAAGGGGTGGAGGACCACAGAATCCTCTAAGAAAAAAATAATTGGAGGAATTAAGGAGTGGCTACTTGAGCAAGAAGGGTGGGCGGATCAACGTTGCTTACGGGAAATGACCACTTTCGTTCGTTCAGGAACAACCTTTGGGGAAGCAGGGAAGGCTCGAGCAAAAGCTGGTTGCCACGACGATGAAGTTATCGCCTTGGGTATTGCAATCCAGGTCGACCTGATCGCCCCTCCCGATCCCTACGTTGTCCCGAGGACCTACCGGGAGGATGGCCTTTCCACTGACCTCTTCATTCCTCAACCAACCCTTGGGGAGGAGTTGAGTCTTGAGGAGCGGTGTATGGAGAGTCTCCTTGCCAAAAAGAAGGATGCACAGGATGATACTCTATTCTTTGACATTGGTAGTCGTGGGTCAAATTTTGACACAGTTCTGGGGGATTGGTAACGTGCCGAGTGACACTAACACTCTTGAGAAGATGCTGATGAAGGATGAGGGGTATAGGGAGGAACCCTATCTCGACCACAAGGGCAACCCAACTGGAGGGTTTGGTCAGAGAGTCCCTTCTTTAGCTATGCCAGAGCATGAATTTTCCTCGGACACTTCTTATTGGGTCAGTAAGTTCTTGGAGAAGATTGAAGAGGTTGAAGGGCAGCGGAAGAGTTTAGACATTCAAAATCTCAACAAACCAAGGCAAGCAATCGTAAGTGGAATGATCTATCAAATGGGATTCTCGGGGTTTAAGGGATTTAGAGGAATGCTACGGGCGATTAGGATGGGGGATTACAACAAGGCTGCTGATGAGATCCTTGACAGTGACTGGGCGAGGGATCCACAGACTCGGAGACGGGCGGAGAGAGCAGAGGCGGTTATGCGGTTGGGTAGGTTCCCTACTTAGAAGAGGATGAGGAGATAAATAATGGCCTTTACACGAATTATGGATGCTCAGAGTATTGGTGCTTCGGCAGAGGCCTACTCTGTCAAAGTACAACTGAGGGATATACATACAATTCATGCGTTACAGTACTTAATTACTGGTAGCGGAACAGTAAGCCTCACTCTTGAAACGAGCAGTGATAGCTTTTCTTGGGTGAGTAATGGGATTAAAGCCAGTGGTTTGGTTAGTACGAGTGGTCCAGGAAGTGATGGGAAGGATATTATCCCTTTAAGGATTAAGCCAGGAGACTTTGCAAGAATATTAGTTGGAGTAACAAGTAATACTGCTATAATTACCCTTGACTTTATACAGAAGTGATGAAAGGAGAAGACAAATGACATATGAAGAGCCGGATGATATAGAAACTGTTATTAAGGAAAAGAATTGTTCTTTGACCTATTCGAAAAAAGGACCATTTGGGAAGAAGATAGAAGTTAAGATTGAGGGATCAAAGGAAGCGGTATTAGAATTTGCTGCTAAGCATTTACCCAAAGGAGAAGTGGCGTGACTTTTGAGCCTACATGGACGAGGTTATTTGAGGACAAGACTGAAGCTCCTGGAGTTAATGATGATGCTAATCAAGGTTATCAAGAAGGAGATATCTGGGTAGATGAGACTAATAATAAGGCTTATATCTGTGTAGACAAAACTGTCGGTGCTGCGGATTGGAATCAGATTGATAGTGGGATTAGCGATCATGGTGGGTTGTCAGGACTAGGGGACGACGATCATCCTCATTATATACAGGTTTTGGAAGACTTGAGTGGTTTGGCTGTTGCTGCCTTTGATATGAATGCTCAGAACATCGAGAACATGGCTAATGCTGTGGAGATTCACAATGCTGTAACCCTTGAAGATGTACTTAATAGCCTTGAAGTTACGTTAAATTACTGGTTAATGCCGAGTAGTATTCTTGGAGATGAACTCACAATATCTCCTGCCAATGAGACAGAGGAGATTACAACCACCCCACAGACCCTAGGTATTGAGTTTAAGTCCCTTCTTGTTGAAACTCTCACTCCTTTTACTATTAAGAATGGTGTTATAATACTTACTCACTTTCAGGCGAAGGTAGCTAGTGATAGTGGAACCAAGCCTGTCACTCTTCATACAGAGCTATACTACGTTGATAGTAATGGTACGAGTAATCCGGTACAAATAGGGGCAGACTCGGAGGAAACAGCGATACTAACCGAGGCTAAAACTCTTTATGAAGCTCATATTCATGTCGTCACTGAGGTAGTAGTTCCACTGGATAAAAGACTCTGGTTGAAGTTTGTTGCTACCACTACGGGGAGTAACAATAATCCCACAGTTTGGATCTATAATGGAGACGTTCACGATCATGTCTCTATTCCTGTAGCTGGTACGGTGCTCGGAAGATTCATACCGAAGCAAGCCTTTTCTCAGGACGGCGGAGTACTTGTTGGAACAGGAGATGGTGCTTATGCAGAGGAAACAGGAGCGACACTAAGGACGAGTCTTGGATCAGACCTTGTAAATGATACGACTCCACAACTTGGAGGT
>SDBT01001062.1_pt1 | contig 46952 bp, 51 predicted proteins | sample 2277101 | NCBI WGS metagenome assembly SDBT01 (sample SAMN10404973, study PRJNA504765) | marine sediment metagenome | isolation source: marine sediment core GS10_PC15, 103 cmbsf | place: Arctic Ocean: Southern Knipovich Ridge | collected 2010 | reverse complement strand
ACCAACGCCAGCACCAACGCCGTCGTGGTCGACACTTTGGAGGGCGCCGCCGCGACGCAGACCGCCAGAACGACAAGGATGATTATCGCAACGCAGCCGGTCATCTTCCTTACCACTGGACGACTATTCTGTGTTTTCATTTTCTGGGCATCCGCGCAAGTGACGAAGACCAGATCTCACACGTCGGGGGGCAACACGATTGTGTGCCGGTTTCTTCTCCTCGAGGTCTCCTCGAGGTCGCCGCAAAGTTTCCTCACGCGCGGGCCCCCCGCGTGAGGAAAAAACACCGCCCTGCGCGTTCACAAGCACAGGACGACAATGACCATAACAATGACAGCAATGGCGGCGAGCTTTTCGAGGCGGCGAAAGGTTCGGCGCGACGCGGGCGTCGACTTACGGGTTTCGGGGCGGGTCCACCCTTTTTCGGTTGCGAAAAGCTTCATGACTTCAATTTTCGGCACAGGGGTCGAAAGGGTTTGCGTTTGTCGTGGGCGGGATCGCGAGAGCTTGTCTAGTCGGTTCCGCGTCGACGCATTGTTCCAGAATTTTTCGAATCTCCTCCACCGCCTCAATGCTTTTGTCTCGCTCGAGCCGGGCCGTTGCATTTCTCAACGCCGCCAATTTCCCTAGATCCTTGGATAGCGCCAGCGCGATGGAAGCATAGGCCGGGTTGTTGAGGAGGCGCGGTTTTTCGCGAAGCGTGAGATCGGACATTTGATGGGGGTGAACAGAAAAAAGGTGACCGGCGTTCAGTTTTAAAAAAACGTCGGCGGCGCGGCGACGCCGGCGCGCGCGAGCTTTGTCCGGATGTAGGTCCGCAGCTCGGTCGAGGGGATGAAGTGCGGGATGCGGACGAGGAGAATCCCCATTTCCCGGCACTTCTGGTCTTTGAACGAGTCTTTCTTCTGCTGGTAGATAAAGTCGCGCGGGCCGTGGCGGTGGAAGTACGGCCGGTACTCGCTGTGCTGGATGCCGTCGTACTCGAACGCCAGCCCCATCCCCAGCGGCGTTTTGATGCTCGGGCAGAAGCCGTCGAGCTCGAGGTTCTTTCCGGTCACCGGGCTCTTGAGGAAGGCCGGCCGGACCGACTTGAACCGCCGGCCGAAGATCGCTTCAAAGATCCGGCGGCACTTTTCTTCGGCCTTGTTCGCCTTTGCGCCGCCCTTCTTTTTCTTGACCATGCGGACGCCGAGGCCGCGGATCCCCGTGAACGGGTATTTCTTTTTCGGGGCGTGCCAGGCGTAGTACAGCGCGACGGCGAGGACGACCACGGCGAAAATCGCGTTGACGGTGACCCAGCGCCATCCAAACATCGTGGCGAGGCGGGCGAGTTTCTTTAATCTTCGAGAATTTTTCCGGCACGCAAAAGCAGCTGGTTCTTCTCGTCCGCAAAACGAGACGGTCAAACCTCTTCAAGTTCCAAACCGCATGTTCCGCAGTGGCGGATCTGCGTGTGGAGCCCGCAATACCACACCGCGCAGTCGAAGCACTGCCTTCCGTAGGGGATGTCGCCGTCCTCTTTGTGGCAGCGGAAGCTGTAACCTTCGTCGCTCCACCTCGTTTCGGTGTGGCAGCATCGCTTGAAGAGTGCGTCCACCGCGCACGTGCACGGAACGCTCCTGCAGTTGCGACACACAAGGTGGAGCACCTGTTTGGCCGCTTCTTTGTCCACGGCGACGGACATGATTGTCCCCCCTTCTCCTCCGGCGGCCTCTTCAACTACAAAGACGCCACGCCGAAGCTTGCAGCGGTACACACCCGCCTCCGCGATTTTTTTGATTGCGTCGACGGCGTGTTCGCCGGCGAGCTCGTCTTCGATTTTTTTCAAGTCTTCCATCTCGTGCGTCGGGGGGCGACTTTCTTTAATCTTCGAGGATACACTTTCTTCACCCGGGGCGGGGTGAAGAAAAACAATTAACGGACGGATATGACGAGTATCCACCATCTTCGGTAATTGTTTTGTGCCTCGCGAGCAGGATTGGAAAATCTGCGCCGCCGTGTTTTTCGGCGAGACGGTCCTGTGCCCCGATCGAACAGTGCGGCGTCTTGTCGACTACCCGGAGGCGTGCGCAAAAACTGCGGCGCAGTGTGCAAAAAAACCGCGGCGCAATGCGCCATCCTTAATCTTCGAGAAGATTCGGGCGCCGCGGGGCGCAGTGCCCTCGGCGTTGCGCCGAAAATCGACTGGGGCGTAATTATTTATTTTTTTCATGGCGTTCCACAAGATGCCAACAAACAACGTGCTCACCATCAACGGCGTGACTTCCATTCCAGGCGCAACGGCAACAGCAGGCGGGGCGATCTCTGCCGCCCGAGTTCTTACTGCCGCCGACAGCGGGTCAACTTTTCTGCTCACCCAAGGGGGGGCATCGTTCCGGATTGATCTGCCGGCGCCCGCCGGGGGCATGTTCTTCAAGTTCGTTCTCGAAACAGAAGGCAGCGCTTCTATCAATATCCAGACCTTGAACACGGGTTCGGAATTTTACATTGGCTCGTACGACAATGCTGGGACAGCGACGGCAGCCGTGAGTTCGGCTGTGCAGGTGCAATTCAAAAACGCCGCACTAACAGGTGACACTGTGGAGCTTTCCGCCGCCTCCTCGACCAAGTGGTTTTTTACAGGCCGTTGTGTGGCGACGGGGGGGGTAATAACGGACGTGTCGGCCTGAGAACCGGCAGCGAATTTCCTTTCTCTGGCGAGCGAAAGGAAAACTGAGGCAGAGCCAAACACGCGGCACGTCTTTGCGCTGCGCGACAAGCTCGGAGAAGTCGTGCGCGTGGCCGCGAGGCCGACTACGCCGCGCTCTTCAAAAACCCGGGCATGACGAAAGACGACAACGCGGCGCTGTTCAAGCTCATCAGCGCATGGCGCTAAGCCTGCGCCGACCGCCGGCGGGCCCAGCGGGATCGGTTGCGGGCGAGCTCCCGCCGGGGGCTCTTCGGCCCGGTCGGCGGCGGGGTCGCGGCCCGCCTTTCGCGGCGCCTCGCGCGGCGGACGTGCCGGCGGGTCATTCGGCGGTAGCTGCGGATCGCAGACTCGGCGTTGGCGACGTGGGGGGCTGGGAGCTCCCAAGGGCGCACGCAGAGCTCCGGAGCGGAGCTTGTCTCTTCGCCGGGGTCGTCGAGCCGGAGGAGAGGGGGGAAGCGGGTCCAGCCGGTCCGCGGCCCGGCGCCGCCGACCGCGATCCACCTCCCGAGGGGAGAACGCCTCCTCCGAGAGCTGAAGGCGGCGAACGGTGCGCGACACATCGGGCATCGGGCAGCGCCCCGCCCTTCGCGGGCGAGCCGCTCCAAACAGCACACGCAGAACACGTGCGTGCACGGCAGCGCGCCGAAGGCGGAAAGGCCCTTCGTGTCGAAGCAGACGTCGCACCGTTTCTCGGCCATGACCCCTATTTTTGTGTTCCAAAAGAATACGCGCAAAATCGGGGGCGGCGCGAGTTTCCGGCCTGCGTTCGAGGCGGGTGCGTTTCCGGCCACAGGGATCAAAAACAACGTTTTGGCGCGTGTGTTCCGCCATTTTCCTCTCTCGTCGACGAGAGAGGAATAATTCTTAGAGTAAGCATGCCTGTTGCTATTTGCCGAGCCGAGAGGTTCGATGCACTTCGCGGTCGGGGCCGATGTTGAGGACACATCTTTTCGCAAAAATACTTCCTCCGTTGTTTTTTTGTTGCGACGTATCAAACGTGATGGCGGATTTACGAATTTCCCAAGATTTGGCAATTCACAACCTTGACGGTTTCGAATCGATCAAACTCCCAAATAAGAGCCTTGCGTTTGAGAGCGTTCGTCAGCAGGGGAGCGCATTCTACAATCTTACCGACACCTGCATTTACTACGCGGACGGGCTGACATGGAGGAAAGTGTTCAGCGTCGGTTCTGTGGGCGAGGTTTGCATCAAAGACATCGACCTGGACACGTCGATTTGCGTCGACGACGGGAAAGACAACGACACGATCGTTCTCCTGACGCCCGCCGCTGGCGGATACACGTCGACTATCGGAACGGGCGGCGTTGCCATCGATACGACGGGCGCCTTTTCCATCGACTCGTCGAGCGTTACGGCCGCGTCCAACCTTTCGACCGTCGGCGCGGCAGGGTTTGACCTCACGGTTGCGAGTTCGGCCGGCAGTCTCAATTTGACGGGCGGGGAGAGCGCGGCCGACGCGGTGGTCATCACCGCCACGATCGGCGGAATTGACATTCTGGCCCCTGGCGCCGCCGCGGGCGAGGACATCGACATTGTGGCCACCGGCTCCTCGGTCAACATCACTTCGACGGAGAGCGCGACCGACGCGATCGTGCTCGACGCCACGCTCGGCGGGATCGACATTCTGGCCTCCGGCGCGTCCGCCGGCGAGGACATCGACATCGTCGCCACGGGCTCGTCGGTCAACGTCGCGTCGACGGAAGCTGTGTCCAGCGCAGTAACAATTGATGCGTCCAACGCGGCAGGTGGTGTTGCGATCCGGTATGGAACGGGTGGGTTTACAAAGCAGCAGCCGGCGCACACGGTGGAATCAACGACCATAACACTGACGATCGCGGAACTGTTGACCCAGATCATTGTGGGGACGCCTGCGGGGGCGTCGGTGAATTATGTTTTGCCCAGCGCAACCCTAATCGTTGGCGAGTTTGACAGTCCAGCAGTGAACGACAGTTTTGATTTCCACGTGATCAATATCGACGGCTCCGTCGGCAACACCATCGAGATCGCCACGTCGGCCGGCGCAACCCTCGTGGGGAATATGCATGTCACGGGGGCCGGCGCCACAACCGACCAATCACAAGGCCACTTCCGGATTCGAATCACGAATGTGGGGGCGCCAGCGTTCACGTGCTACCGAATTGGGTAGACACAGGTTTCCTTTCGAATCGGGTCCTCTTTTCCAAGTGGGCGTGACGCCGGCGCACCTTCTTTTCCCGTCTTGGGAAAAGAAGTCTTGAAGAACGACAAACGGTTCCGCGACAACTGGCGGCCCGATTTGTCGCGGTTCCACTGCCGCCGCCGTCGACCAAGACGCGCCCCCTGGAGGGAGCAAGCTTCCTACGATTGTCGAGGCGCCAGCGTGTCCAAGCACTCGTTGAACAGCGCGGTAATGTCTTGGCGCGTCTTTTCCAAGTCCGCCGACTGCGTCTTGCGGACTGCCGCCGGAAACACCGGTTTCCGCGGCGGCGGCGTCTTTTTCCGCGGCGACGGCGTCTTTTTCCGCGGCGACGGCGTCTTTTTCCGCGGCGACACGCCTCTGATCGCGCCGCCAAGGCGCGCTTTCAGCTGCTGGAGCGCGGCGTCTGAGCCGATGATTTCGCGCCGGTCGGCGGTGACGAGCACCGCGCGCGCTTTCGAGGTCGCTTTCGGGACGCACTTCTTGGCGGTGTGGCTGCAGTACTCGCTGGCCCCGCAGGGGGTCCAGCCGTCGGCCGAGTAGCAGTACGCGACGGGCTTCCTCGGGGAGGGCCAGTCGCCAGCCGCCTTGTGCTCGCCAGGCGGCGTGACGACGCGCCGAGCGGTCGGCGCCTTCGCGCGGGCGGCGGCCGTCGCCTTTGCTCGGGCCGCCGCCGTCGCCTTTGCTCGGGCCGCCGCCGCCCGGCGCGCCAGTTTTTCTCTCCACGCCGTTTGGAGCCGCACGGCGGCGCGACGGTCTTTTTCTTGCGCCTCTTTGCGCAGCCACGCCCCTTTCGCCTCTCGCTCTGCAGCTGCCATCGGCGACAGCAGCGGCGACCGCGGCTTCTGTCGCGCTGCGCGCACCGACGGCGCGCGGATGCCCCAGTGCTCGAGGTGCGCCAACACTTCCTCGCGCTTTCCGACAATTTTGTGCCTCGGGTCGTACACGTAGCCGGGGCCAAAGAACCCAACCGGTGCGACGTCTCGGCACAGGCCGGTGTGGGTGTCGCAGTACTGCCCCGCAGCGTCGCACTTCTCGCGCGCCTCGCGAGAACACTTGTGGTGCGCTGGCGAGGGCGGTTTCGGCCGGCGCTTCGGCGAAAGCGCGGCCCGCTTCGGCGAGGGCGTCTTTCTGCGCTTCGGCGAGGGCGTCTTTCCGCGCCTCGGCGAGGGCGTCTTTCCGCGCTTCGGCGAGGGCGTCTTTCCGCGCCTCGGCGAGGGCGTCTTTCCGCGCTTCGGCGAGGGCGTGCGCATCGCCGCGAGTCCGGCTGCGATGGCGGCCTTCAGCGCCGGCTTGCTCACCGTCGACAAATCAAACCGGTACCGCGGGCCCTTCAAGATTTCCTTGATCATGCGCCGCGACAGCGCGCTGATGTCTTCCCTGTGGGCCCTGATGATCTGGGCCACGGCGGGGCGCAGTGCCGTTTGCGGCGCCGGCCGAAAGGCCGCCGGCGGGGTCTTCTGCTCCTCGGCCGGCGCGCCAAAGTCGGGGTCGGGCCCGAAGTCGAGGAAGCCGGGCAAGCGCGCCTGCGCTTGCGCGGGCTTGCGAGGCTTGCGGGGCTTTGCGGGCTCGGTGCGGGGCCTTTTGCGCTTTCGCGGGGTCAGTTTCCGCGGCGGCGTCCACTCGCGGTGGCCCGGGTGGGCCGCGATCTTCGCGATGATCTCTGCTTTCTTGGCCCGGCTGCAGGACGGGATGCCGTGCTTTTTGCACTGACTCCGCAGCTGCGGCACGGTGTATCTTTCGAGCCCTGTCGGCGAGTCGGCCATTTACCAACCGCACAATATTTTTAATAACCCGTCTTAAAACAAGTCGCGCGAACCCAAAATGTCCGGCGTAACGAGACTCGACGGCTCCAGTTTTTACGTGACCCCGGCGGGGAACGGGAGGAAAGGCGTCCTGAACCTGCGCGCGGCGGGGGAGGTCTTGGTCCTGTTCACGCTCCCCGGATGCCCGGGGTGCCGCACTTTCTACCCGAAGTTCGCGCAGCTCGCGGGCGGGGCGTCCCGGGTCAAGTTCGCGACCATCGACCTCAAAGGCGCGCCCAACCTGGTCCGCGAGTCGCGGAAGACGACGACGGAAATCAAGGCGGTCCCGACGCAGATCCTCTACGTCAACGGGCGCCCCCACGCCAAGTTCAAGGGCGAGTTCACCGCGCAGTCGACGAGCAACTTTATCAACAAAGCGCTCGCGGCGTACAAGCCGCCGCAGCAGCGGCACCCGACGACCAGGGCGCCCGAAGGGCAGTTCCACACCCAGCCGCAGGGCGGCGCGCAAGGCGCCGGGACCATGTACGGGCCCGGCCCGATGTCCGGCGGCGGCGCGTACAACGCGCCCGACATTCGCGGCGTCCCGTCGATGGCGCGGCGGATGCAGGGGTTCCCCGAGTCGCAGTACGGGCTGCTCGGCAACCCGAACGACCCCGACGAACACACCCTCGCGCTCGGCGGCGACGTCCGGCCGCACAACCAGCCCTGGTCCAGCGAGTTCAAGTCGCTGGGGTGAAAACCCCCTCCCGGTGACACCGCTGACCAGCACGATGGAAAAAGCCGTTCTTCGAGGCGCGGTACGAAGGCGGCGTGCACAAAATTCCTGCCAGATATTCCTGTGCAGGAATAACCGAAGACATGCACAGCGCTCCTCGACGACGCTCCTCTCTTCGACGCCGTTCTTCTCCTCGACGGCGCTCCGTTCCTCGGCGTCGTCCATCTCCTCGACGCCGCTCCTCCTCTCCTCGACGTCGCAGCTGGAGGGCCTCACCTCGAAGCAGCCATTGCTACAACGAACTGTCGGCCCCAATGTACGTGGTGCCGGTTGATGAAGAAAAAGGTGCTATCGTGACGGTGAAACTCCAAGGCGCTCCCAAAGGAATCTGCTACAACAAGGCTGAACTTAACCAATGGTTTAATTCGCAGACTTCCATGAAGAAATGGGAAGCGCGAGAAGGCACTACCATGGATGCACAGGGGTATGGGGGGAGGCCGATCCCTCTCCCGACGTTCTACCGCCTCCCTACTGAGGGGTGGATTACCACGGACGCAAAGAACATGATCATCGACCCGAAGGTGTCGACCGTCCAGCTCACGAGCGGCATGCAAAACGTCCGGATCGGAAACCCTGGAGGATCGTTCGGAGTGAGTCAATTGCACGGCCAGCTGCCGGGCGTGACGATATACTCTGTGCCGCCAACAGGTACCTCACCAGAAAATATCAGCATGCTCAATAATCTAATCCGCAACCCCGGGAAAAAAGTCATCATTCGGGCAAAAGATGGTCGCGACCTCACGTACACATACAATGCTGAGTCTTACCGCTTATCGTGGAGACGAGTGGAAAGGGCCGTGATGCCCCTTGACAGGTTCCTTGACAGTTTGTTGCGAGAAGCGTCGGACCCCCGATCCTTCCGCCAGAGAACGATTACTGTCGGGGATGTGGTCGTGTCCGCCTCTGTCCGGCGCGGGAAGGAAACCACCGAAGACATGAAACTTCTTGAGTGGGGCTCGCACCGCAATGTGGCACGCGATGTGGCGCGCGAGTTCCGGAACACAAACGAACCGATCGTGATTACGACGCACAAGCCCCGGCGTATCGAGGTTGCAATCGGGAAAAAGTTGTCCGACAGAGAGCTTATCGTCAAGCGCATCACGATGAAAACCGCTGAACCTTTCGACTTCAGGATGATACCCGTCCACCAAGTGTACGGGATTATAGGCACCATCATCTACACCGACTGAAAAACATTGGGTTCTCGACTTGCCGATGAGCCGCCTGACGAATTGGTCCCCTCTCTCGTCAGCGAGGTCTGAAACTTCAGATGTCGGGCTCCGGAACTGAAGTGGTCAAGAAAGGGCGAACCAGAACGAAACCCACGCGAAAAAAAAACGTCCCCCCTTGGCGGTAACGCGTGTCCGAATTTTATTCTTCTCGCAGGGAAGAATATGGTGCTTTCTTCTCGCCCCGCGAGAAGAAAAACCCTACGCGCTGCAGGTGGTGAGATCGACGACCCCGCCCGCCCGCCATCACCTTGACTACCCAGCCGGCCATACATCCGTCGCTGACGAACAGCACTTCTGCGGACACAGTTTCGTGTTCGCGCAGATGGTGCTCGAAAGTTTGGTGGTCATAGTCGCTTTCTGCGACGTCGACTTCGACCGAGTGCTCGCTGGTTCGCGCGAGCGCGAATGGCCCGAGGTCTTCGCCGAAATAGTGGCTGGGCGGGCTCTTGCAAAGCGCAGCACCATCGGCCGTGCGGCGAAGGCGCACGCGGCGAACTTGTGGAGGTCCGGTCCGCGGGCTTCGTCAAATCTGCGGGCGGCATCTCCGAGGATTGCGTCCATGTGTTTGCGCTGGTCGGGGCGGATGTAAAATTTCATTGGACGCAGAAGTGTGAACGAGCGAATTTAATCGGCTACGGACACGGGTCGGCTGCGTTCCCGCAGCATTGGATGCACCGGCGCCGGCTGAGGCTGCCGCCTCGCGTCGGGTTGCACACGCCGTCCTCGCACTCGTAGCCGACCACGTCGAAGAATTTTGAGCCGCGCGCGCCGCGGCGGAATCTGCGCGCTTTCGCCGCGCCCCTTTTCGCGGCGGCTCGTGCCTTCGCCTTCACGCGAGCGCCGCGGTGAAACCGGTCTCTGAGTGGGGGCGCCAAACAGACGGCGCCGACGACGAGCGCAAGAATGACCGCCAGGCAGACGTAATGGTTTTCGAGTTTCATCTTGCAATACCGGCGGAAAAAAGAACCCCGTTTTTCGCCTCGGTCACGCAAGACGCACGTCTTCTTCGTCGACGTCTCCGTCGACGTCTTCGTCGACGGAAACCGTCACGCGCTCCGGGCGTTGGTAAAAATAACCCGTACAAGTACGAGTACGCAAACACGGCAGCATCCCACAGTCCTGTTTCTGCACTTTCGGCGATGGTTGTCATCAGCATTTTTATCCACCTCGTCTAGTCTGTCCCGACATTTCCTCTCCTCTGGGAAAGGAAAGTTAAACCATGTGGCGGCAACCTCCAGGGAGAGATGTCGTACACTTCTTAAGCACGACGACACATAAATTGAATTTTTGCGTCGCAGCCTCGCGTGTGACTTCCCAACACAATGAAATTCTACGCAACCCGACAAATGTGGGTCCGCCCCGAGAACCGCGTGTCCCGCCCCGAGAACCACGTATCCCGCCCTGAGAACCACGTGTCCTGCCCCGTGAACCGCGAACCCCCCCCCGTGAACCGCGTATTGACACCTATTTTGTCTTCACGTCGACTCTTCCACCGCCTTGAAAGGCTCGCCGCAATCGCTGTCATCGTCATGGTTATCGTTCTTTTGTGTTTGTGACGACCGTGCGGCCGTACTGGGGAAGAAGGAACCTGCACATGGCGTCTAAGGTGCGCCGCGGTGGAGAAAATGAAATGTGGACCCACGTCTGCCCAGCGCCGACGAGTCGAACCGCTACAAGGTGATTTCAGACCACCTTGCACTTTCGACGATGGTTGTCTTGTCTGTCCCGCCATTTCCTCTCCTTTGGGAAAGGAAAGTTAAACCATGTGGCGGCAACACCAAATGTCGTACGCGCGTCGTCGGGGAGATGCTGCGCAGACACCCTCCCAGAAGCGCGGCCAACATTCCTCTCCCGTGGGAAGAGAGGAATTTCTTTTCGGCGCTCACTCGAAAAGTTGTTGCATTGCAAGCGCGTCCCACACCGCGGAACACCCATCGTCGGTGTTGTTGAACATGACGAAACTGTTCCGTCTCCCCGCAGCTCGGACGAACCCCTCGATTTCGCGGCAGAATCGCTCGCCGTATTCCCCGACATACTGCCCGCGCGGGCCGTGGAGACGGAAGTACGCGAAATCGGCAGTAAACACTCGCGGCGACCACCCGTCCGACAAGTCGCCACCCCAATTTTTTTTTTGCGGAACGGCGACGGGTCCCTCGCCGTCTCGCACGACCTGGTGTTTGACGCGTTTGTGGTTCGCGAGATGCACGATGCACAGGCACCAATTGTTCGCGCGCAACACGGCGTAGACGTCTTCGCAGTACCAGTCCTGCGACCGGAATTCGAACGCGAGGCGCATGCCCTCCGGGACGTGTTCTGCGAGGTTTTTCAGCCGCTCGAGCCGGTCGCGTCCGTCTTTCCCGAACCTCTTGAAATCGCCGTTCAGCTGGACGAGGACGCAGTCGAGGTTGGCGCCGAGCTGGAGGTATTCGGCAAACGCTTCGGCGCACCAGTCTTCAGGGTTCAGCAGTTTTTTCGCGTGGCTTCCGTATTTGTTCAGCTTGACCGTGTAGCGCACACCCGAGATTTCTGCCATGCGGTTCAGCTTGTCGTAAAATGCCTTTTTTTGACGGCGGTAGAACGTCGCATTGATCTCGAGGCTTTTGAGCCCGAGGTGGCAGTATTCGAAAAACCAGTTTTTTCGTACAGCGTGGTAGACGCCCACTTCTGTGGCGGGATCGTACTTCCACCACCTGAAATCGTACCCAGACGTCCCAACCAACACATTCTGTTCCGGCATTTACACACAAACAAGCGCAAGGAAGTGTCAAGTCACGAACGTAAGCGTGATACGCTCCACATGTCAAAATTCTGATGTAAAAAATCAGTTTTAGCTGCAGCCACGAGTTGCCGCCCGCGCACCGCGCGCGGTGGGTCGACGGGCACATGGCGACGCACGCCGGGTCGTTGCTGTACTTGCACTCTTCGTCGCAGCACTCGATGACGTTCAGCCCGCTGGGCCGGAAGAGGTGTCATGCAAAAGGGCCTCTGGTCATCGAGGCCAGGGCGGGGGATTCGCGGCTTTACTTCTTCGCGACCGCGGCGTACGCGATCGCGGCCCCGATCAGCGTCGCGAACAGGATTTGCAGCCACGCCCAGAGCGCGTCCATCGGGTCGTGGGGCTCGGCCAGCACGCGCAGCGGCGTCGCGGCGGCGACGAGGACAAAAGCGGCGACGAACGCCAAAACGATCAAGGCCGGTGCGCGCATTTGAGGAGCGGCAACATTATTTGCCGCTTCGTCAGGGCAGAAAAATCGGAAAGAATACACGCGCTGCACGACAACGCAAAAAAGGCGCATCGCCTCAAGACCTGAGGCGTGCTAGTGGCGGCCATTTCCTCTGCCCAGCGGAAGAGGTAAATAAAAGCCCGTTCAATATTGTGCCTTTCGCAAGGGTTCATACTTCGAATGCGGCTATCACTTGGAAGTACTTGGCCCTGTCAGGTGGCGGCGCAATATAATCGAGCATTCCGTTCCGGGTGAAATCGATGAGGTTGCCGTGAAGGAAGTCGCGAAAAACCTCGTCGCGAAGCAGTCCCGCTCCCTGACCCAACAGAACGTAGTTGAACAACTCGCGCCAGCTGCGAAAATACGCTTTAACTTTTCTGGCATTGTCTGGGGCAGCCGTGTGGATGGCGCGGGCGCGTTGGGTGGCAGCGATGAGTCGGTGCGCTTCCTTGGTCTCCCGTGCGAGATCCGCTTGCGAGGTCCTTTCAAGCTGCTTTTCGAGCCATTCCGGGTGCACCACCCGCGAGCAGTTCGAGCCCTTCGGGTACCGGGTTTTCGCCACCGCCACTAATTCGCCGTGAGACATGGGCGCGCGGTTGTGCGGAAGCGTGGACTCCCGCTTGAGCCATTTGCCGAGGGACGCGGCGCCGTAACACTGTTTGTCGGCACATATGGGGTGGTCTTTGATGGGGTCGAACGTGATCAGGTCATGTTCGCCAACGCACTCTGGGCATTTGTAGCGTCCAGCCTTGGCACAAGGTGCCTTTTTTGGCAACAGGGTGGGCGACCGAGGCCGCTTTGGCGACGGTGACCGCCGACGAGAGGGGGGGCGCTTTGGCGACGGTGACCGCCGACGAGAGGGCGGCCGCTTTGGCGACGGCGACCGCCGCCGAGAGGACGACGGTGACCGCCGCCGAGAGGGCGGCCGCTTCGGCGACGTTGACCGCCGACGAGAAGGCGGGCGCTTTGGCGACGTTGACCGCCGCCGAGAGGACGACGGTGACCGCCGGCGAGAAGGCTTTGGCCACGATGCTCGCCGCCGCGAGGACGGCCGTCGGCGGCGCGGTTCGCACCGATAGTTCACGCACTTTTGATTGCGTGCGCAATCGTCGTCGCCTTTGCACTCGATCATATCCTTATCCATCCCCCCATCAAAAACAACTCGCGAAAAAGAAACCGTGGACGTATGTTGGCGAAGGTGCTGGGAACAGTCTCCGAATACAATCCAGGCTTGGCCGTGCGGCGGCCGAACTGCCGCCCGGGCGCGCGCTCGTGCTTCCACAGATAGCGCAGGCCGCGTCTTTCCTCGCCGCTTTTTATTCTTCTCGTCGTCGAGACCGAGAAGAATCCAACCATGCCCGGTTTTTAGTTGGGGCAGGGCACAGTGCCAACATGTCTTGCGGTTTTTGCCGATTCGGTCGCACAAGTTATCGGCGGTCGACTGACCGAGCCGGAAAGGTCACGGTGCCAAACTCACAAAGAAACTCTTCAACGCACGGGTTTGGTACTTGGCCGCGAAGCTTCGGCGCGCGACATCAAAGACGTCAAGCTGATCGATTTGGGGAGCATTTGTGCCCTCGACGACATAAATGGCAACCAGGCGACGTTTCCGCCGCCGGGCGCGTTGCTTCATCCGCTCGGTTCCTCCAAGATTTATCGAAGTATTTTTGGTACACGCCGAGGTCCATCTCGTAAAGTTTGCTCCTGACGCTGGGCAAAAGATCGAGGTATTCGGCCGTAAATTCGCACGGCGGCTCCAACGCGACTTGGCAGAGCGCCAGCGCGGCCAGCGGGATGACTTCGTCTGCCGCCAACTGGATCCGGCCGGATGCGTCCGGGGATCTGGACCAAACCGCGTCGCCGTCGATCTGCAGCGTCACGCTCCCGACTTCTGTCGGCACGTCGAACGCACGCACAACGTCTCCACACCGCGGGAGCGAACCTTTCAACGTTTTTTTCTTCAGCGCGGCCCTCAGCACCAAACACTCAGGACACAAACACCGTTTCGGCGGGCGCCCGGTCTGCATCGCTCGTTCGCACTCCTCGTACGTCATGTCGTGGGGTCGACATAATTCGATGAGCGGCTCGAGTTGACACAGTCCGAAGAGATCGTAACCGGGCTCTTCGACTACAACCAAGCGGTCCACGAAAGCGCTGAACTTGATTGGCAAAAATTCTTTGACCACCGCGCCCGGGTCGCGAGTCACACGGTCGTCCAAGGCGCCGCGAAGTTCGCGCGGGAAATTTGCTTCCGCCGCTTGAATCGAGGCCCACGTATCGGCGATCGTCTCGAAAGTGTCCGTCCGAAGCAAAAAAGGCTGGGCTTCGCGGCTGGAAATGGAAACGCTCGCCGACACGATCGCCGGGTCCGGGTCGACCACGCGAGGACGCATTGTGGTTTACCACACCCTCTCTTAACTGGGCACACCTCCTTTCGGTTGGGTTTCTTCTCCCGCGAGAAGAAACGCATACCATCGACCGATTTATTTTTTAATCGAGAGTGCCGACGGTTCGGCGCGCAACGGGCACGCGGTCGGCACGCGGTCGGCAGCTTCTCCCGCACAGCGGATTTCCTTTCGGAGGACGCGGAAAGGAAATGGCTGCGCCATCAAAATGCCATTTTCAGCACGGTTGAGAAATGTACTCGGCCAGATCGTGGACGTTGGTGGAGGGGAGCGTGGCGAGAAAGTCGATTTCCCCGGATTGGGTGTTCAAAGTGTTGATTGTCGTCGCGGAAACCCCGTCGTGATCAGACATCAAAATTTCGCCGCCGGCGCCCCACACGATTTGGTAGTTCGAGGGAGTGACTCCCGCGTCGCCCGACACTCCGACCAGAGCCACGGACTGGTGTACGACGCCGCTGGCCGGGTCGATCGTCGCGATTTCCGCGTCGTGCGTCCCTCCCCCGTTAATTTCGTCGCTCGTAACCATTAACATGCCGCTGTTGTGGTTGTACTGCAGGTCGCCCATGACGCGCGATATTCCGCCGCCTGAGTCGCTCCACTGGACAAAATGGGCGTCCAGCACTTCTTGCGACGGCACGCTCCGGTCGACCGGGGCGAGGACAATCCGATAGTGGCCGTCCGTCTCGCTGAGACCCCCGCCGTCGCCAGCCAGGTAGAGGACCCCGTTGTGGTAGGTGCCGCCGAGCGCTTGGTCCGCGTTGGCCCAACCATTGCCGGTTTGGGCGAAATCGAAAATAGCGTCGGTGGTGATGTTTGCGACTTCGAACTCGGAAACAGGACTGTCAAGGTAGTCGATCGCGTTGATCGTCGTCGACGTTCCGTCGAAAATCGTGTAGTAGATGAGGTTGTCGTCTCTGTTGGTGGCGAGACCGTTTGCGATCCTGCCGGGCGAATAGAGCAAGGAGGTACCGTCGTTGTATTCGAGGATGTTGAAAGGGCTGGTTCCCTCGGCGTAGATGAAACGGAATCCTGTGCCTGTCGGCTTGTCCGCCCTGACGTCGATGTGGACCGTGGCGTTTTGGGCGGTTGCCGCCCCGTTCACCGTGGCGGAATAGGAGAACCAATCTTGCCCCGTGTATCTTACGTCGGCGGTGTAGGGGATCACGCCTGCCGCAGGCGCTCCGACGGTCCCGTGAAGCGGGCCCGACACCACTGCAACAGGGGAGACCACGCCGTTGTCGTTCGTCAAAACATCGATTTTCACCTCCTCTCCGGCCCGCGTGCAATCGTAGTTGTCGTTGAGCGCCACCGGGCCTTGCCATTCTGGCACGAGCGTGTCCGCCACTGTCAGGACTTCGTTCGCGCTTCCGACGGCTATGATGGTACAGTTTGTTCCGTCGTACGACGCCAAATCACCCGCCGCCGTCATGCCCAGCGCCGCACACGCATCCTCCCACGAAGGCAGACCGGTGCCAGGGTCGACTGTCAGCACCTCGAGGTTCGTGCCAACCGGCAGGATGATGCAATTTGTTCCGTCGTACGTCGCGAGGTCACCGGCCGCGGTCATGCCCAGCGCCGCACACGCATCCTCCCACGAAGGCAGACCGGTGCCAGGGTCGACTGTCAGCACTTCGAGGTTCGTGCCAACCGGGATGATTTCGCAATTGGTTCCGTCGAACGTGACCAGATCTCCGGCCGCGGTCATGCCCATCGACACGCAAACGTCCTGCCAAATCGGCTTTCCAGAGCCGCCGACCGACAACACCTCATTCAAAGTCCCGATGTTGACCAGGTCGCACGCCGTGCCGTCTGCGGTGAGAAGGTCGCCGGTCGTCATTCCGAGCTGGTCGCACAGGTGGATATTTGTGAGGAGGCAGATCCACTTGGTGCCGTCGCTGTAGTACAAAATGTCGTTGGTGACATTGTACAAAAACGACCCTTCGGGCCGAATCGGTTGCAGCGAAAGCACGTGCGTCGGAATGGTCAGCAGCTCGAATTTTTCGAGGTGGTGGAACGTGTGGTCCTGGAAAACCTTGAAATTGACGTTGTCAGCCATGACGGGTATTTACCACAGGCAGTCACAAAAATTTTTACGAAACGCCGCCGCGTGCGGCAAAACCAGTCTAGAGCGGGCCGGCGCAGACCCACGCCAGATGACGACTGAACAACACGTCACGCTCGGCCCGACGTCGTTCGTCTTCGAGGCCGGCGACGAAAAATCGCCGACCAGGAGATACGTAGCGCTCTACGAGATCCCGCACTCGGGGCACGTCATCACGCAGATGGCGGCGGCGCGCCCCTTTACGCAAGGATACATCGTCCTCTCCGGGGTGAAAAGCGACGTCAGGATCCGCCCAGTGTCCTCCCAGGGCACGCAGGAAGTGTGGGCAGACGCCCCGCTGTTCCGGAACTTTTTCAGCAATTGCGCGGTGATCCTGCGCTACGAGACGGAAGCGGCAGACGCCGCGCCGGGCGACCACGTTCTGCACCTAGTGTCGGATCTGTGGCCCGACGAGTACGCGGCCGAATTCCACAAACCCAGAACCTCCTTTCTGTTTGTGTACAACCCGAGCATCGGCACCGTCATCGCCTATCCGCGCGACGGCAAAAACCCCCCCAAGCCGTTCCTGCCGGGGTGCTTCGCGGGGACCGAGATCTTCCAGGCCGGGGCAAAGTCCGGCCTGCTGCGGTGGTGGGAGAACCCGGTTATCAGCCAGGTCCCTCCGACAGGAACCGTGTAAAAAAAAGGAAACCCTTCGCGGTTGCTGCGGCCCCGTCGACGCACGGTTGCAAATAATGGTGGTTCTCGCGCGATCGCAAACAAAAATCGCGCGCCTCCTCATCACCGAACACGTCGCGTTTGCGAAGGTGGTCCTCGTGCAGCTCCACAGAATCCGCACCGAGCCGGCCTGGCCGGCGGGATCGGCCGACGCGCACGCCAAAGCGATATTCGGGGACCGCAACATGACGACTTTCGTCGAATGTTCAACGACAGGGCGGCCATGAACCTCATTGTGGGCGCAAAAAAGGTGTGAGCGCGTCGACGGAGATTTCCTTTCGCCCAAGAAAGGAAAAGTAAAACTCTGGGTTGAAAAACGGACGTAGACGGGCAGAAGATGGGCTGCTGCTCTGGCAAAATGTACTGTTACGGCGTGGGCCAGTACCAGGCCGAGACCGTGTGTCCGGCGTGTGGGCCGCCACGTTCTGAACACATGGTCGACTACGATTGTTTCGGAAACACGCGGATCAGTTATTGCAGCGCCCGGCTGGAAGCGCGTTAAACTCCGCCGGCGCCGGAAGGACCGATGGTCCGCGAAAAATACGCCTTGTACGCGACGTACGCGTCGCACATCCCGGATCGCGAGATGACGGCGGCCGAGCAGAAGGCGTTCGACAAGGCGCTGGCCGCGCTCGCGGCCGACGAACAGAGGGCGATCGTGCTGCTCGTGTACGAGCATTTCCTCGTCGAGGCCAAGGCCGACGAAGTCCCCGACCCGATCGCCCTTCCGTACGGAGGGAAAGAGCGCAAAAACACCGCGTCGTTCGTGCACGGCGAGCTCCCCCCCGCGCTGAGGTGGATTTTGGCGAAATTCGTGCGGCAGCGGGTGCGCCAACGCTCTTCCGCGGCGAAGTAAAAGACCGTGCCGCGGCGAGGCCGCGGAGAAGGACACACAATGTGTCCAGAACGGGGCGTGCTGCAGTTTTTACGCATTTTCTGTTGACAGACCTGCGGGGCCACGGGACTGGCGACCGAGTGTCCGACGCGTCTGCGTATTCCGCGCTGAACAGAATTCAGCACTGGAGAAGGGTGTTTCCCTTTTTTCTGGGTGAGAGCATTCTTCTCCGCCCCCCTGGAGAAGAATTTGTTTGCGCGCCCTTGAAGCTCGCCGCCGCGCCAAAATTGAAGATTTTCCTCGGCAAACTTCTTGTCAAAGTACTAACGCTCCATACAATGGAGAGAACCGCACACACTCAACGCATGGTGGAAGCAATCCGCCGAGCCGTCCGCCACGAACAGGCGCGCGAGGCGAGCGCCCGGCGCAAGCCCGGCGCCGCGCACGGGACGGCCAAGGCAATCTTCGACGGAAGCGTCCCCCGCGTGGCGCACCTCCTCGGCGGCCACCCGACCGCCGTCTTCGAAATCGAAGGGAGCCTCGGGCGCTTCGAGTCGCCCACCCACTTCAGGCCGGGCGTCGCGTCGCGCGAGGCGTTCGACAACATTCTTCGGCGCCTCGACCAGGCCGACCTCGCCAAAACGACGTCGACGTCGACGGTCGAGGTCCAGACCCCCGCCGACAAACGGCAGAGCGACGTCCGCAAAATCACCGACACGAGCGGCGGCGGCGCGGCGACGTACCAGCGCAAAGTCCGCGCCACCGACTCGGGCGGCAAACCGCTCGTCATCAACCTTGTCGACGTTGGGGCCCGGGTCCGGGTGTCGCGCGAAACGCCGCTGAGCGCCGACGCGTTCGACGAGAAAACGGCCGAGACCACGATGACGCGGTGGCGGACCAGGACGTCGTACTGCGTCCCCGACCCGCCGCGGACGATGCTGCACAAGGCCTGGCACGGCCTGCGGTTCGACCTCACGGTGGTGCGGCAGGTGCGGCGCGGCCAGCGCGACAGCGCGACCATCGCGCACGAAGTCGAAGTCGAAAGGGTGGCCGACGCCGCGACCGCGAAGGGCCTGATCGACGCGCTCGGCCGCCTCCACGCGTGGGCGCAGAACACCGAGCACGCGCAGCTCGTGATGCTCGACACCGAGCGAACGATGGCGGTCCACGCGCACAACCAGCTGTTCGGGCGGCACAACCCCCAAAACAACCTCGACACCAGGCACGTGAACCATCCGGTGTCGCTTAAAATCGACCACCTGCTGCGCGCGTCGACGCACAAATGGCCGGTGACGGCGAAGCTCGACGGGGTCCGCAAGTTTCTCCTCCTCACGGCGGCCGGCACGTACCTGCTCGCGCTGCCCGCCAGCGTGAACAGAATCGGGGCCGGCCGGCCCGACTACGACGCGACGCTGATCGACGGCGAGTACCTCGTCGACCCCGCGACGAGCAACCCCGTCTTTTTCGCGTTCGACCTGCTTTTCTTCCGCGGCCGCAGCCTCCTCGACGCGCCGTTCGCCGAGCGGTACGGCTACCTCGCGAACCCCCACTTTGCCGCCGACATTGTCGGCGGCATCCAAGCGCGCGCGGTCGACTACCGCGTCAAGAATTTTTACGCGGGGCTCGACGTGTACGCCAACGTCGCGGACGCCTTCCGCGACCAGGAGCGGCTCGGCCTGCCGACCGACGGGCTGATCCTCCAGTCGCCCAACGCCTACAACAACGACACGACGTTCAAGTGGAAGCCGGCGCGCCAGCTCACGATCGATTTTTTCCTCCTCCGCCCGGCCGCTTCGGCCGGCGCGCAGCCCGACGAGTACGATCTGATGGTCGGCGCCAAGCGGGACCGCGCCCCTCTCGCGAGGTGCCGCGCGAGCGCGCCGCGCGGCGCGAAGAACGTCGCCTTCGTCGGGTCGCACCGGCACCCGTACAGCGGCCGCGTCGCGGTGCCGGGCGGCGCCGTCGGCGGCCTGTCCGTCGAGGCCGCCGTCGTCGAGTGCGGCTGGGACGCGGCCGCGCGCGCGTTCTACCCCACGCGGGTGCGTAGCGACAAGCCGCGGCCCAACCGCTGCGACACGGCGGAGAGCGTCTGGGACGACATCAACCGGCCCATCACCGAGGCGACGATCCGCGGGCACACGCTCGCGGTCCGCCGCCGCGGGAACAATTTGTGGAAGGACAAAATGCTCCGCGACGTGGCGGCCGGCGTCCGGGGGCGCGGCGCGGTCGTGGTCGACCTCGGGTTCGGCCGCGGCGGCGACTTCTCCAAGTACCGCAGACACAAGTTCGCGCGCGTGTACGCGGTCGAGCCCGACGCCGCCCACCTCGCCGAGTTCCACCGGCGGCACGCGGCCGACCTCGCAACCGCCGGCGCGCCGCGCGTCGACGTCATCAAAGCCCGCGCCCAAGACACCGGCGCGATTCGCCGGACGGTCGGCGGCGCCCACCTCGACGCGGTGGTGTCGTTCAACGTGCTGACCTTCCTCGCGCAGGATGCGGAGACGTGGCACGGGCTCCTCGCCACGCTCGCCGAGCTCGTCCCGATCGGCGGCAAGTTCGTCGGCATGGTGCAGGACGGCCACCGGACCCGGAAGCTCCTCGAAGACGGCGCCAAACAGCCGCCGGCGACGCCGGACGGCAAGACGCGGTGCCCGGCCTGCCTCGTGCCGCTGGTCGCCGACGACGGCGAGGTGTTCTGCCCGGAGTGCGAAGCCCCGGGCCCGGTGATCGCGAACCCGACGTTCACCGTCTTCCAAGTGACCGAGTTCGAGCCGGTCGCGGCCGACGAGCACACCTTCCTCGGCGACGAAATCAACATCACCGTCCACGACGCCGACGCGATTGTCAAAAACCAGCGCGAGTGGCTCTTCTACTTCGACCGGTTCGAGCTCGCGCTCGCCGACGTCGGGTTCGTGCTCGAGCGGTCGCAGTTCCTCGACCGCAGCGGCGACCGCGCCGTGTTCGACAGCCTCCCCCCGGACTCGCAGGTCTTCAGCAGGCTGTTCCGAGACTTCGTGTTCCGCCGGACCAGTTTGGCGAAAGTCGGCCCCGCCCGCGGGCCCGCGGTCCCGCGGCCGCCCAGCCCGCCCGACGCCCCGCGGCCCAAGCCCATCGTCGCGACCCTCCGGCGGTGGCACGCGTCGGCGCTGGCCGCCGACCGCAGCGCCGCGCACGAAACGCTCGAGCGGGTCCACGGCTTTCTGGTCGACCAGCTGTGCCCCGAGCGCAAGCGGAGAGGGAAGAGGTGCGCCCCAGGCGGGATGGCGGCGGCGGAAGCCGAGGAGCTCGCGCGCGTCTTTATCGACGAGATCCTCCACGGCGAGGGGGCCAACAAAGAGATCTTCCGCCGGCTCCGGACAATGTACGTCGACCAGGGACTTTCCCGCCCGCCGACGGGCGCGCCTCCGTCGGGCGGCCGCGCGGCGTCGCGCGTCAAAGACATCGCGGCGATGCTGCGCCCGTCGGTCGGCCGCGTCGCCAGCTACCTCGACGTGGGGTGCAACGAAGGCGGGATCACGCAGGCCTTCGCGAGCCACGTCAAAGCGGCGACGTGCGTCGGCACCGACATGTTCCTCGCCGCCGGCCACGCGCCGGCGGAAAAGGGCGCGGCCGCGTGCACGTACGTCGTCAACACGGCCGCCGAGCTGAAGTTCGACGACAGCTCGGTCGACATTATGACGGCGTTCGTCGCGCTCCACCATTTCTCCGACGTGGACGCGATGCTCGGGGAGATGCGGCGGGTGCTGGCCCCGGGCGGGGTGCTCGTCGTCCGCGAGCACGACTGCAACAGCCGCGGATTCCACCTGTTCCTCGATTTCGTCCACCGCCTGTACCACCACGTCTTCGAAGCGGTGCCCGAGCTCGCGCCCGACAGCAGCGTCGACGCCGCGGCGTACCACAGCATCGCAGACTGGGTCGCGATCCTCGGCCGGCACGGCTTCCGCACCAGCGAGCCCGACTGGCGGGCCGCCGCGCGGCACCCCTCCGGGGCCCGCGTGAAAGACCGCGGCGGCAACCCGCAGACGGTTCTGTCGCTCTCCGCGGGCACGCGCGGGTTCGACAAATTCCGGGCCTTTTACACGCGGTTCGTCCTCGACAAGTAGTCAGTTCAATCCGGACTACAGCCGATGCCGTCTGACATGCTGTTCCCGCGACTCGCGAGGAACCGGTCGACGCGACTCGCGGGGTCGTCCCAGCGCGGTGGACAAAACTTTCGCACTGCTTGAGTGCAAAGGGCGGATTTGCGTCCGCCCTCCCCCGGAAACTGTCCCCACGCATCGAGGCGGGGGGTACGCCGGGATGATAAAAATGTGGGGCGAACCGTTTTCTTTTTGGGTCTGTCCAAAAAGAACCCGTCCACTTTTCCTCTCTATTCGGTGCTGTAGCTGGACCCGGTCTCGTCGTCGTATCGGTCGTCGTATCGGTCGTCGTATCGGTCGTCGTATCGGTCGTCGTATCGGTCGTCGTTCGACGCGAAGTCGACCTCGTTGTAGTCGTCGACGTGGTCCGCGTCGAACGCGTTGTCGACAACTTCGTACTGGTCGTCGTCGGACTCGCCATCGTACTGCCCAAACCCGTCGTCTGGCAAGACGTAGTCTGCTTCCAGGGCGGGACGCCGACGTCCCCGGGGAGCCGCCTTTGTTTGGCGGCCGCGACTCGCCGCCTTGCGGCTGGCGCGGAGCGGTTCGCGCTCGCGGAGCGGTTCGCGCTTGCGGAGCGGTTCGCGGGCGGGGGCGCGAGGCTCGGGCAGAGCTTCGAGGCCGTCGTCGTCGGTGTACTCGTCTGTCGACACCTCGGAGTCTTCGTCGACGTACTCGGACGGCATCGTGTACGCCCAGTTGTTTTTCTCGCAGAGGTCGATGTGGTGCTTCTCGAGTTGATACACTTTGCCGTTGACGTGGTCTTGGACGCCGTACGCTTTCTTCGTCAGTTCGTCAAAGACGATTTTCGTGGTCGGGTCTTCCCAGTACCCGTACTCGTTCAGCGTGATTCGTTTTTCTTTCCGCTTCGCGGGGCGCTCTTTCTTGCGCGGCTGGGGGGCCGGCGCGGCCCGCGGTTTCGGGGGCGGGCTCTGCGCGCGGTGGCGCGGCTCGCGCCACGGGTCGTACCGCTTCTCGCGCCGCGGTGAGCGGTACCGGCGCTCGCGCGGGACGTGGCTGAGCGTCCGCACGCGGTCTTCGTCGCGGCGCGCAGGAAGAGCGTTCCGCCGCTCCGGCACGAACGCGTCTTCTGCCAGGGCGGCTTTCCGCCGGTCGGCGGGCGGCGTGGCGGGCGGCGTGGCGGGCGCCGCGGCGGGCAGCTTCGCCGCCCGGTCGCCGGCGGCTCGGCGGCCCTGGACCGACTTGGCGTGTTTTTTGCAAAACCCGTACGCGGTCACAGGGTCTTCTGAGCAGACGCGTTGGTTTTTCCGGGTCGCCTTGAACCGGCAAGAGCTCAAAACCGAGGCAATTTCTGAAGCCATTTGTCCCGAAGACACTGTCGCTTTAACGCACGTGCCTTAGGGCGACTCTCCTCAAGAGAGCTCAAGAAAGCAAGCAATTCGTCGTATCTTTCCGTCTTTGTACGCGATTTCCAGCGTGGGGGTCGCGTACCAGCTCCGGTCGACGCCCATAATGTCGACGCACGCGTCCAAGTCGATCAAAAACGCGCCGTTGACGAACACCGTGTTCGACGTGAAGTCCCAGTCTTCGGCCATCCCAAGCGACGCGCTGACGTTTTCCGCCGCCGCGTACTCGAGGATCAACGTTTTGGCGCGAAGGAAGTCGTATTTCTTTTTCTTTCTCATGTTCGTTTGCGTCGCCGCCGCGTGTATGTCATTTTGGCATGCGTCTATGTCATTTTGGCATAAAATGCCCACAGCAACGCAGCGTACGCTATCAATGAAACCGAAGTTGCACAGATTGCCAACTTGCTTTGCTGGTGTCGCCACTGCGACGAAATATGGGTCGGCGACGACACGTTTACCCAATGCGACGCGTGCGGAGAAATCCGCTGCGAGGACTGTTGCGAATTATGTAACTGTGTCGCCGATTCGCGCGCAAGGCGGCATGAACGGAATCACCGGCAAAAAAGAAAACACTGGTTACACAGACGAATACCCGGTTTTTCCACTCAGTACCCGAGTGGAAAACCAACACTTTGTCTACGCAAAATGCACTTGGATGAGCTTCTGGACCGTCCGGTAGAGCATGTCGGCCGACGTCACGGTGACGACGTCGGTGTCGCCCGAGCTCTTGATTTTGCGCTTCTCCGTGACGGTCCCGTCGGAGACGGCCTTCTTGTACGCCGGATAGTTGAGCAGCTTGGACAAGGCCGCGTCGGGCAGGATGATGCGCTTGTCGCCAGGGTTCTGCAGGTCGCGCTTCCCGCCTTCGTTGAGGTAGGACCACACGAGGATGTCGGGCCTCGATTCGCCGGGCTTCATGTGCACGTAGGCGTTGATGGCCCGCGTGACCTCGATTCGGCTGATCTCCCTGTCTGCCGGGACCTTCAGGAAGGTCGCAAGCTCCTTCGTGATGCGCTTCGGGGTCATCAAACCGCTGTTTTTGCCGCCGGCCCCGCCGAGGCCGGGGCGGCGGCGGTTCTTGCTTTTGGCGAGCTTCGGCGCTTTCGCCGCGATCTCCCTGAGGTCGCGGCGCACCGACTTCAGCACGCGAATCGACGTGCCTTTTCCGGGCGGCTGCTTTTTCTGCTTGTCGATCGCCGCCGTGCACTTTTCGTGCGCCGCGTTCACGAGCGCCAGAAACGTCTCGATCGTCACGACTGACCGGGGCCTCGGCTTCGGCGACTCGCTTTTCGCCTCTTCCGCGGGCACGGCGTGCGGGACTGGATCAGGGCTTGGCAACGGCAACGGCACCGGCACCGGCAGCTTTGCCGGCGCCTTCGATTTCTGCTTCGCCGCGGCCGGCGGCGCGGCGGCGGGCGCGGGCGGTTTCGCCTTGGCTTTGCCGGTCGATTTCTTCGCGCGTTTTCGGGGTTTCGTGGGCGGCATTTCGAGTTCTTACGATACGGGATGTGTGTCTTTAGTTAACTTCTGCACGCGGGGAAAAACACACCTCGACGGCGGCCGAAAAACTGCATCCGGCCGTGCCTTTTGCGCGGTGGCGTTGTCGACGGCGCCGATGCTCGGCCCACCACGGCCGTTTGAGGAAAAAAGACAATTTGGCGCAGCGCTTTGCCCCAAAGGCCTACACCGGGCTGATGGACGCGGTTACAAAATACACCGGGCTGATGGACGCGGTTGCAAAATGTACCGGGCTGACGGACGCGGTTGCAAATGGGCCCCTTCGGGGGTGGCGCGAGCGACAGCGCGCCCGGCACCTCCGCTGTATTTTCTACGAACGGGAGGAGCGGGTAAAAAAGGCACGCGCGGAAGCGGCGCGGGCGGAAGCGGCACGTGAAGAAGCGGCACGAGAAGAAGCGATGCGGATGGAAAAAGAGCGAGCGCAGCGGGCGCAAATGGAAGCAGAAAAACGCGCCTGGGAAATCGTCCTGGAATTTGCAGGCCGAACGGTGGGCCGCTACGTCCCTGGAGAATTGGCGTATCCGTGCTGTCGCACCATGCTTCCAACGTCCGTGTTCGTGTTGACGTCCGTGCTCGACGATGCAGTGTGCAGAACGTTGATCGGCCGCACGTTGCTGACCGTTGTCCCTATTGTCACCTTTGAAGACGCCACGTGTGGCAACACCTCCCCCCCGCGCGTCCTGCAACGCATCGCGACGCGGATTCCTGGAATAGCAAAATCGATGCAGGCCCTCGTGGACTGGCAAAACCGCAAGCCGGGCGTAAAAAACATTGTCGGAAAAAGTGTGACTGTTCACTGCGCGACCTGCACGATGACGTTTACCGACGGCGAACGCAACGAGTGGAGTCGGGAAAAGTGGACCATGTTGTACGTCGGCGAACGCAACGAGTGGCTCATCCCGTACTAGCAAGCTCAAGCTTTCCTTTCGCGCCGCGGCGAAAGGAAAGAAGTCCGAAACCGTGTTCTCTTTGGCGGAGAGAAAACATCCACGTCGACGCGCGTCATTTTGCGACGTCGAACACCAACGTGGTCGGCGCCGCCTCTTCAATCATCCGGTCCTCTGCAGCGAGCTCTTCGTACGCGGCAAGAACGTGCTCGCGGATCGTCGGCGCGGTCTGGCGGACCAGCGCGGTCAGGATTTCGCGGTACGCTCGCCGGGGGTCCCCGTTTTCCGCGACAAACGCGGACGTCGGGCCGTCGGCGGCCGGGTCGGCGTCCGGCGCGAACGCGACCCGGACGCCCCTGGCAACCAAGTCGGCGTACATCGGCGACCGCCGGAACAGCCTGAATTCTTCGCTCGTCCCCGAAACTTTCAGTTTGACGTGGGCGTCGGCGAGCCAGCCGTACCGGAACGTCGCGCAGACTTCGGCGACCGGCATTTCGATGACTGTCTTCCTCGTCAGCCCCAGGTCGATGTACTGGCGGTGGAAGGGGTCGAATCGGCGGCGGTCGAACGTTACGAGCCACAAGCGCTTTGGCTTCGACTCGCCGAACGAGTGCTGCATGACGCTCCCGGAGTAGAAAACGTTGCCGCCGAGATCGTGCGCCTCGTGGATGTGCCCGCTGATGACCGGCGGGTTTTCCGAAGGCCACCGGTCGCCGTCGGTGCTCGCCGCGCCGCCCTTGGTGCATCCGCGGAACTCTTGGTGGGCGAAGACGCAGTCGGCGTCGACCTGCCAGTGGAACCGCGAGTTCGGCGACAGCAGCGTGTCGAGCGCGGCCGTGAATTTGCCGTTCGGGACGTACGGGCACATCACGAAGGTCGAGTCGCCGTACAGCGCGACGTGCGGTTTGTCGACCACAGTGAAATTTTGCCACTGCTTCATCGGGTTGAACACGTGGTTTTCGGTGAGGTACTGCTTGTGGTTGATGAGGTCGTGGTTTCCGATCAGGAGGTACGTGTGCGCGACCTCAGACAGCTGCTTCAAAAAAGCGCACGCGAGGTTGTGCGGTTGGACGTGCACGATTTCGTGCGTGTCCAGCGTGTCGCCGAGGCACACGATCAGGTCGGGCGCGAGCGTTTTTGCGGCCGCGACGCACGCCGCGACAAACGCTTCACCCTCTCTGATGTACTTGTGTTTGAAGTGGGTGTCGCCGACCACGAGCACCCGCACGCTTTCGGAGGATGAAGCGCCTGCGGAAGACGAGGCGCTGAACGACGCATCGTCGACGGGCGCGCACACGTCAGAAGGCGCGTCGCCGTCGGGGCTGTCGACGACGTCTTTGAAGTCGACTTCGAAGGCGACTCCGCCGTCTTGGTCGCCTTCGTCGCTGTCGCCGTCAGGGCTGTCGACGACGTCTTTGAAGACGTCTTCGAAGGCGACTCCGGCGGGGTTGTTGTCTTCGTTGTCTTGGTCGCCTTCGTCGCTGTCGCTGTAGTCGGCGCTGTCGTCTTCGTCGTCTTGGACGACTGCGTCGCTGTCGCTGTAGTCGGCGCCGTCGTCGCTGTAGACGACCGCCGGCGCTGGAATGAACTCTTCTGTGGTACTTTCGTCTTCGACCGAGTTGTCGACCGGCGCGTCGGACGCGTCAGACGCGTCGACTTCAGACACGACGACGTCTCCAAACAAGTCGTCGCCTCCAGACAAGTTGCTATTTTCGGTCGTGTCGACACAGGTTTGCGCTGAGGGGACACCTTCCATCGAGTTTTTGTTATTTTCGACACGCTTTATCTTTAATGTGTGCAAACGGGCGATGACAATTGCGGCGAGAAAAACTCTGGACACAGTCGTGTGGATTCACGGGACGCCGCCGTACGCCTTGTACTACAAGAACGGCTCGAAAGATGTCCCCGTCGAACTTCAGTCGTTTCGGCCCGATCCGTCTCGCGTTTTGTCTGATCTGGCCAAGAAGTACGCGGCTACGCTGACGTTCGAGAAAAAACCCTTCGGCATTCAGGGGGTTCGGCGCATGGCTGTCCACGGGTGCAAGCAGATTTTTGTACGAGTGCGGTAAAGTTTTTCGCGCCGCCATTTTGATTCCTCAAAGTCGGGAACCCGGTGGCGCAGCGGGAAGCGCGCACTCCCTCCAGGAGGTAAGCTTGCGGTTGCGGGTCCGACCTCGAGAAACCAATTGTCGACCTGGAAGTCGACCAAAACCAAACCGAAGCGGCGGTCGGCGAAACCGAAGACGCGAAGAAAGCCGAACGCGACAAGAACATCACCGAAACCCGGGCCGTCCTCTGACCGCCCAGTTGCAAAGATCGGAAGGTGCGAACGCCACTGTCGCAAAACTGTGGGAAGCCATAAAAATCTTGCAAAAAGGCCGAGGAAGCAACGTGGCCGTGGCATGGAAAAAGGTGTGCCGCAGAAGAAGCCACAATGCTCGGGCAAGTTTAAAGAACACCCACCCCCAACAAAATGATCCACGAAACGAACCAGACGATCAAGACGGCGCAAAACACAACCGCGAACATTGCTGTCCGGCTGGACAGCGCGGGCGTCGAGTTCCCCAAAAAGGCGCATGCAAGCGCAGGGGGCGACGCCAAAAGCAGGTACGACGACGTGGGATGGGATTTGTATCTCATCTCGCGGGAGACAAACATCGACGGCGACCAAGTCGGCGACGTCACGATGTTCGACACCGGCGTCGCCATGACCCCGGCGGCCGGAATTTTCCTCATGCTGGTCGCGCGCAGCTCGCTCTTCAAAGCGGGCTACCAGCTCGTCAACGGGGTCGGGATCATCGACCCGGGGTACACGGGGACGATCAAGGTCGCCCTCCTCAAGTTCAAAGAGGGCGCCGACATCGGGCTCCCCTTCAAAGCGGTCCAAGCCGTCCCGATGCAGATCACGAACGTCAACCTCGTGCGCGCGCGCCGCCGGCCGCGCACGGACCGCGGCGACGGGGGGTTTGGGTCGTCACACAGCGACCTTCGCCACAGCCCTTTCGCGGCGCCGCAAAACCATTTGTACTGAGGTTTTTTTCAGCGGTCTTGTAGGATGGGCGCACAGGTCGGAGCCCTGCCCGCGCCGGCCCCCTTTCCGCCGTCGCTGCTGATGCGCAGCTACGAAAAAACGGGGTACGTCGACACCCACACCCCCGTCGAGTGGGTCGACATCCAAATCGAGCTCGAGGCGCACATCACGCGGGACCCTGCGGCGATCGTCATCAAGTACCTGAGGACGCCGTACACAGAAACCGTCACCCACCCTTTGTGGTGCGTCGTCCAGTAAGCGTACACACAACTTTTCTTGTCGGCAAAGACAAGAAACTTTCGCGTTGGAGGGAGCGGTGCTTCTGTGCTCAGGTCGAGGAGTCAGAAAGTTCTTCGCACACAAACAAACACACCACGCCGATCACGTCTGCTGGCACGTTGAGCGACAACAGCATCGGAACCAGGTCTTGTTTCGCGTTTCGCCACGGCGCGCATCGTATGCAGGGGGATGTGAACACCCCGTGTTCGAGCCTGCCCGAGCCTGCACATCCATCGAAGAGCATCGTACACTGGCAAAAAGGTAGGTCAAAACCAGCGTCTTGCACGTAGCGCACACACGCCACCATTTCTGGCGTCGGGTTGACGAGCCCAAAGTCAAGCCAGAACAGAGATGGGCACCCGTTTGCGAGCGCGTATTTTAGGCACGCGAGGTGCCCACATTGTATCGCATGGTGCGGCGTCTGCCAGTTCCACGTGTACCCGGTTTTGTGCAGATGGCTCAGGCACGTCAAATGCCCCCTCGATGCCGCCTGACGGGCCCCGCACCCAGGGTATGCATTTGTTTCCCACCACGTGCACGTCGGACAAGCCATCTGTTCTACTTCTGCGACTCTTAACTTCTTCTCAAGCGCGCGGGAGAAGAAAAGGTACCCGAATCATTTCTCGCGCCTGTCGTCGAAGAGGTTGATGAGGTCGGTCACGACCCACGCCTCCGGCGGCCCGCCGCCCGGCGCGGCCCGGCCCACGCACATGTTGCTGAGTTTGCCTGCTTTGAGCTCCTTCGTGGCGATCGCCAGCGTGTCCATTTCCCCCTCGGGGTCGACCAGCGGGGGTTTCCCCGCGTCGAGCAGCCGCGTCCGCTCCGCGATCACCTGGGTGCGCTCGAACACGGTCAGGAACGGCGCCGTTTTTCTGTCGAATCGGTACGTCATGGCGGTGCGGGGTGGTCGATGCGCGCCGACGGCGTAATTCATTTTCGTTTTGCGCCCCAAGAAAATAACCACGTCTCCCAGATGGCGACACGACTGTGGGACTTGGCGAGCAAGAAAACGGTTCTCTTTCTGGCAGTGCTCGTTGCGATCCTGGCGGCGGCGGTGATCGCCATCTTCGCGATCGACAGGGCGAAAACCGACCGCTCCCGAGATGTGGCGCGTCTCCGCCTCGACCCTGACGCCTCCGTGGCGGTTCCGAACCCGAACCTGGAGAGCGCGCGCAACACGCTGGTCATCCTCGCGTCGGCGATCGGCGTGGTTGTGTTTTTGGTCGTGGTGCTGCCGTTTGCGTGGGAGGGGCTCGACGCGGTCTTCACCAACTGGCGCGACAAGAGCGCAGTCGAACGGCTGAAGAAGAGGTACTCGCGGGAAAAGTCGTCGAGGGAACGGACGCGAGAAGAAAAGAACATCCTAGCAAAAACGCACGAAAGCATGAAGCACCTCTTGGAAAACGTCCAGATGTCTCCGTACGCCTACAGAGGCGACTAAGTTTCGTTTTCGACTTCGATCCGGATGTCGGCGAGCCGGAATTTCAGGGACGAGAGCTCGTCTTTGAGCCGCCTCCGCTTGTCGGCGCGCCGCCGGTTGGCAGTGACCCGCTTGATGTTCCGGATGTTGTGGCATTTGCGGAGCTCTTTCTTGACGTCGGCGATCCGCGCGTTGAGCGCGGCGCGCTCCTCTTTCCGCGATTTTTGCTCGGCGGTCCCTCCCGCGCACATCGTTTTGAAGCTGGCTTCGATCGCGTCGACCACGCTGGGCGCGGTCTTGGTGAGCTCGTCGAAGAGCGCTTGGATTTCCTTGGCGTCGTCGCGCGACATGTGAGGTGCGGCGCGGGCAGCCTTTAACGCTGCCGCGCGGCCGAAAAGTACACAGCCGGGCAAAACTCGGGCAGCCTACTTTGCGCAACAGTTTCCTTTCGCTGGTCTCTGGGCGAAAGGAAACCCGTCTTCACGACAAGATCACGACCCCCACGTAGGAGTCGAACCGATCGAGGACGCCGCCGTGCCCCGCCAAAATTGGCGAGAAATGTTTTATTTGAAAAGTCCTCTTGAACGCCGACGCGCACAGATCGCCTGCAACCGCAGAGATAAAAATCCACAGGGCGTCCGGCACGGCCAGGTTGAACAGCGGAACCACCAAAAGCACCGAAACCAACCCTCCCAAATACCCCTCTAGCGTCTTTGACGGGGAAATCCACAGGAAGAGATGTTTCCGGCCGCAATTCTTCCCGACGACATACTGCGCAATATCTGAGATCGCGCACATTGCGATGTAGGTCAGCACGGTGTCGCGAGAGAGGGACTGAAAAGTCACGGCGTACTTGTACGCGACGACGCCCAACAGGCACAGGGCAGACCATTCTTTGCTTTTCAGCTGAACGGCGCACTCTCCGATCATCAGCCCGTGTATGATCACGTTGGAAACGTGGTACACAACGGGGTCGCGGGCGCAAACCCACAGCGCGGCCAGAAGCCCGGCAAAAATCGACCGTGATGCGAGCTCCGACATTTCCTGTGTCCTCAAATCCTCGGCGCGCCCTGCAGCAATCATTTTTCGGCGCATATTGTTTTTGAGGTCGACGTGCTTGCGAAGGGAATGGCAGGACGCGCAAACCTGCCCGTCCAAGCGTTGGAAAGATTATTTCGAGGTGTTGTGCCAGATCTCGAAAAACGGGTTCAAATTGCACCAACACAAAAAGAAAACTTGTGGAACAAGGTGTCCCAAGAACGCTTGCGTCTTCTGAAGGATTTTTTTTTCTTTCCCAGTTTTGCGCCAACATTTTCAGCTCTTTTGCCACGCGCGAAATTGGAGAGAACACGAGAGCACGGGGCGTGTTAGTCACGCCGTGTACAGCGCACAGCTTCAAACTGCGTACAGGCTGTCTCACGATGCCATCCACGATGCAGTCGTTACAAAAGCAAATTCGTGGGTCCACGATTGGGTGGTTGAAATCGTCGAGGCACTTGAAGCAGAAGAAGGAATGTGTTTGCCGGGATGAATGTTTGAATTTTCTTCACACGCCGTGAAGAAAAGTTGCATCGCAAGTGTTTCACCGCGTCGACCGGGCGAAAGTCAGGTCAGAACTCGAAATTCTTCATCTTTGGTGGTAACTTTGCCATCAATTCCGCCATTTTAATTTTATGTTGTTCCATGGTTTCGCGCCCCCTGATCGCCGCGAGGCGATGCTGCTCGCGGCATTTCTCTAGATGGTGATCAGCGATAGCCCTCCGCTCTCGCTGTTTGTAAAGTTCTGCGTACAGCTGTTGCGTTGCGCGGTCTAAATCACCCCTGGGGCGTAATATTTCGAAGGCGTAAAAGTCAACACGTTCTTGTAATTTTCGTCGGATGAATTGCATTGCATTGTCTGGATTTTTTTGATCCAGCCAGAATTTGTATTGTTGCCCAATATACGAGAAATCGTGCAGTCGCAGTCTTATCATGTGAATCCCACCATCATCATACGTCACTTTGAAGACAGGGGCGGGTTCTTCGACTTCGATCCAGCGAATACCGCGATCATACGTCGGCTTTCTAAAGACTTCGTATTCTGCAACTGGTTGGACGTCGACAATTCCAGTGAAGTTTTTTTGATCATTTTGCATTTCAACCGCGTGCATTTCACCCCTTCGGCGGCCGCCGCGCAAAATATTTTTATTCCTTCAAAAGTCGGCCGTCGTGCAGAACTCGAAATTCCCGGCCTTCAGCTTCGAGTACTCGGTGACGCGCATGTCGTGCAATTTTTGCAGCCACGGCGACAGCGTAAACGACGACATTTGGTCACGCAGTCTCGTCCAAAATTGATCTTTTCGCTCCAAATAGCACCCGTTGGTCCCCACTGACATGACTCCGATCGAAGAACTCTACCGCGAATACCTCGCTGTGCGGCGGGGGGAGACCTTTGAGCACCGCTCCGATAGGTGGTGGAGCCGACACAACCTTTTGAAAAACCTTGAAGAGCGCCTTGAAGCTCACCCCGACTACAAAGCCTTCCGTCCGCATGACGACTATCTTCGGAACGTGCCGAAAAAGGTCGTGTTGGATTACTTGCGGTCGCTCAGCCTGGACCCTCTCGGCATTCGATCCAACGTGACGGTCGGCCACCTCCGCAAACTCATGATTAAGTTCGTTTTGGGCCAGGGGGTGACCGACCTCGATCTTAGGGCGATCGTCGATGGAGGATGGGAACACCACGCCCTCACCGACTCCGGACCGCGTTCGTGGTTTCGCGAGGAGGTCGAAACCCTGTTCGACGACTGGGCGGGGGTCCACACCGGAGAGTGCGACACCCCCGCAATCCGCAAAAACGTGGCGACGTACGTCAGCGAGCTGTTTCACGGCTGCTACGGCGTCACCCCCGAAAAAGCACTCGCGTGGCAGGCGCCACCTCGCAACCCAGACGTGAGGCAGTATTCGGTGCGGTGCCCCACGTGCCACGCACAAAACGTGGTCCTCAGCACCCAGAAACCTGTTTTCGGCAACGACAACGAATGCGTTGCCTGCTTGGAGAGAACTGCCAATGTTTTTCTACCAGACTGCGGTCACCTTGTTTTGTGCATTTCCTGTCTGCACCAGCTGTCGGAACAGTGAAGGTTTTTTCCTCTGGCCAAAAGCCAGAGGAAACAATTCGTGTTCGTGTTCGGTCAAAAGTCGGCCGTCGTGCAGAACTCGAAATTCCCGGCCTTCAGCTTCGAGTACTCGGTGACGCGCTGTTCGAAAAAGTTCGTCCGGTTCACCATCCCGATCGCCGCCATCCACTCGAACGGGCTCGCCGCGTCGTAGATCGGGCCGTGGCCGAGCTGCGTCGAAAACGAGTCGGCGGTGACTTTGACGTACTCGACGAGGTCGTCGGCGGAGAGGCCGACGAGGTCGGCCGCGAGCATCGTCCGGACGAGGTGCTCGGCGAGGTCGACCGCGTCGCGGATGATCTTGCGGGTCATGGCCGCCTCGTCGGCGGCGGAAATGCCGAGCCCCCCCGGCTGTTTGCGCATCGTGTCGAACAGCTCGACCGCAAACAACGCATGCAGCGCCTCGTCGCGCGCGATGAACTCGTTCGCCTTGCACAGCCCTCCGAGGATGTTGCGGCGCTTGACGTACCAGATGACGACGAAGAAGGCGACAAAGATGATCGACTCGACGCACCCGAACGCGATGATCTGCTCGTGCAGCGGCCGGTCAGAATCCATCCAGTCTTTCATCCAGAGCCCGAGTTTGCGGATGCTCGGGTAGTGTTCGATCGCGTTGAGGGCCTGCTCGCGCTCGACCGGGTCGGTGATGAACACGTCGATCATCACAGAGTACACTTCGTTGTGGACCGTCTCGATGAGGTTCTGGGCGACGTAGAAGTGGCCGGCCTCCTTGAACACGGCGCTTGTCTGGTCTTGGAAGTTCTTCGTGATGTTTTCGATCACGAGGCCGTCGGCCTGCGCGAAGAAACACAGCACGAACTTGATCATCTTTTTGGTGGGCTCGTCCAGCGCCGCCCAGTCTTCGCGGTCCTGCGACATGTCGATCTCCGGCGCGAACCAGAACATTTCCGTTTGCTTGCGGTAAAACTTGAGCAAGTTCGGGTATTTGATCGGAAAGAAGGCGCAGTCCCGGCCGAATTCGGTCGTGGGGGCGGCGAGCTCGCGCCTTGTGTCGTCGTACTGCGATTTGATCTCCGAGATCTGTTTGTGCTTGAGGTCGTCCGCGGACGGGACGACGACGGTCGGATGCCGCTTTTTGAGGATGCGGTAGCGCCACACGTATTCTTCGCGGTCCCTTTTGTCGCGTGCTTCTGGTGTGAGGTCGTCGACGGGATTTGACATTTAGTGTGGTGTCTTTGGAGGGTCGCTGCGTTTAGATCATGCCTGCCTGGTTTCCTTTGTACGCTGCCGCGAAAGGGGGGAAATGGTGTTGTCACCCTTTATTGCGCCGCTCGCGGTGGCCAGCCCGGCGTAACATGCGTCGCAGTAGCAACCGGTGGCCGGGGTTGGTGGCGGGGCGTGCCGGTTGTGCCCCGGTTGGTGGCACAGATCGCAAAAGTTTGGCTTGCCGCGGACGGCGGGGCAGGCGGTGCGCGCTCGAGGGCAGTTACCGTAGCAACTCCTTGGATTGGGCTCGGAATGGCTGCCACCCATTGCTCTCTGCCGTCGGCTGCCACCTTTTTAGATCGAGGTCCGAAACTCGGGCGCTCAAACTCTGCTCCGCACCCGTATTGTGCGAGCGGGCTCGCTCGAGACGGAGACGTCTTCAACTATTTTGGAGTTTCGGATGGTCAGAATTCGCGGCGCCGGATCAATTTGTCTGAGGCAAAACTGGCCCAGGGCAAAATATGTCTCCCCTTTGTACCCGAAAATAAGCATGAACTCGCTCATCGCCCCGAAATATTTTCCGTCTGGTACCCCTTTTGCAAGTTTTGGTATGCCTTTCACCACGCGGTACAGCGTGCTTCTGTCGTTCTTGATTTTGACGCCGTGCGGGAGCAGCGGATTGGGTGGAAGCGTGCTCCCGACATTTTTGATTTTGGCGCCGTGCGGCGGTCTGAGCGGTGTTGGTGTCTTGCGTGGGAATGGCGTCTTGAACGGCTTTGGTGTCGCCCGGTATGCGCTGTTGCAGTCTGCGAGACACTGCCGGTGCATGCGCTGGCGACTTCTGTGCCTGGTGCACTCGATGCATCTGCATAGCGGCGGGCTGCGCCGCCTTGGGCTCAGCGGGCTCGGGGTGCGCCGCCTTGTTCGTCGCCTTGGGCGCGGCGGGCTGCGCCGCCTTGGGCTCAGCGGGCTCGGGGTGCGTCGCCTTGAGCGCGGCGACCGCGGCGAGATTACGATGCGGTTGCGTTGCGGCGTGCGTTGCGGCGTGCGTTGCGGCGCTTCGTACTGGGCGAGCACTTTTTTGAGTCCGGCTTCTGGGTCCCACGGCGGGGACGGCGAACGTTGTCCTTTCCCCCAGCGTCTGCTTTTAGCCTGCCACGCGGCGGTTTCGGTGGCCACGATTTTGCGCCGCGCGGCGGCTTTCAGCAACCGTCTGTTTTTGGAGGCCGCGGCCCAGTGCCGGCGGCACACCCGCGCGACATGTGGGCCCGTACCGTACCACCGCCGCCCAGCAGGCGTTTTCCACCCTTTTTCGCGTTTGAAGTGGATTAATCGCACACCGTCTTCCGACCCGGCAACAAAACAAATCGGGGGGATCATCGCTGTACTCGAGGCCAATGTTTTTTTGTGGGGAGTTCTGCCAGTCGGTCGCCGTTCGGCCGGACACAATTCGCCTTGATGTCTGGGAGTAGCGCGCTCAAAGCTCGGATGTGCTGGCGGGACAGCGCGATGGAATTGGAAATGCCCATGTTGTGGTGTTCCACGCCGTGGTAATCCTCGACGTAGTGCAGCGAACAGTGAGCTTCCCCGGAAGCAATTTCCTCCTCCCGAACGGTGAGATTGACCACGACGATGCACTCCGCCGTGTGAAACCCCTTGCCGCAGTCGTCGCCCTCCCAGAACAGGGCATTCCCCATCAGCCGAAAGTAGTCGGCGGTCCGCCGCGGCTTTGTTGCCACGTTGATTTTGTCGCCGGGGGCAATCTTGACAATGGAGCCGCCGCTCCCGTCGTCGAGAATGATGTTGTCGTAGTAATCCTGGATAATGCGCGTCGGGTCGGCGGAGGCGTGCTGGGAGACGGCGTCGCGAACGTCGACAAATTCGACCCCTTTTTTGTCGACGCGCAACGTGCGCTCCACTTCGTCTTGGATTGTTTTGATGACGTCGACCAGCTTCAGGTACGTGGCGTTGTATTTGCACCCCCGGCCCTTTTTTCTCCTCGGCGGGTTTTGGTTTCCGCCTAAAAATCGGCACAGGTTGTACTTGGTCCAGTTGGTATGGACCGGCACCGGAGGCGGAACGCGCGGGGTGCGCTTTTCGCGCGCGGTCAGCCGGGGCAGCTTTGGGACATCGGCGTCGAGTCGGTACCACCGGGGCCACTCTTGTTGGAGCGGGAAAGACGGGAGGCCTGCGCCCACGCCGCGGCACAAATTGTGTCCGGCCCAGTTGCTGTGGGGCACGCGATTGCAGGCCATTGTGTGCGCTGGGCGCGACCTCTAACCCCGCCCAATATTGAAAATCTCTCGCGCCTCCCGCGGCTGCAGGAGCCATCCAAATCTGATGGACCCGCCAACCTCTGAACAACCGTCCACAAAGAAGCACCGCAAGCGGCGGCCGAAACCGAAAAAGCTGCTGAACGCGGGGCTCGCCGCCAGAATCCGCGAGCGGCAGCGCCTCGAGCGCGAAGCCGCCGAAGCCGCGCGCCTCGAGCAAGAAGCTGCTGCGGCGGCCGCGGCTGCCGAGGCTGCCGAGGCTGCGGAGGCTGCGGAGGCTGCGGCGCACCTCGCCCCCGCCAAGCGCCGCAAGCCGCGCCAGACCGCGAAGGCGCGAAGAGCCGAAGCTCGACGCGCTCGCATGCGCGTCCAGTTTGCCGGGGGCGCCGCGTCCTTTCCGTCCGCCCGCGCGGCGCAGACGTCCACCGCCCCCCCCCCGAAGCCGAAAAAACTCCGGGCGCCGGTGTGCTGCGTCCTCGGCCACGTCAACTCCGGGAAAACGTCGCTCCTGGACCGCATCCGCGGGACGGCGGTCCAGGCCGGCGAAGCGGGGGGGATCACGCAGCAGCTCCGGAGCACCTTTGTGTCAGAGGAAGCCTTTTTGGGCCGCACCGCCGACCTCGCGACTGCGCACGCGGCGAAAACGGGCAAGACGCTCAAATCCAAGCTCCCGGGGCTCCTCCTCATCGACACGCCCGGGCACGCGACGTTCGCCAACCTCCGGCAGCGCGGCGCCGAGATGTGCGACATCGCCGTCCTGGTGGTCGACCGGACGCTGGAGCCGCAAACGAAAGAGGCGCTCGCGTTTTTGAGGGCGAACAAAATCCCGTTCATCGTGGTCGTCTCGAAGATTGATCTCATCTTCGAGTGGCGCCGCGCCGCCGCCGCGCGGCCGTTCGCAGCGGCGCTCGCAGGCCAGGGCGCCTCGCAGAAGCGCGAATTCGAAGACATCCTCGCACGCGTCACCGCCGCCTTTCGGGCCGAAGGGCTGGACTGCGCGCTGCACGCCAAGAACCGCGACTTCAAAAACGTCGTGTCCGTCGTCCCGACGTCGGCGGTCACCGGCGACGGCGTCGCAGACGTGCTGCTTCTCCTGGCGCAGCTCGCGCAAAAGTTTATGGCGCGGCGGCTGCGCCTTTCCGACGAGGTGTCGTGCACCGTCGCCGAAGTGTCGAAAGTCGACGGGGCCGGGTACGTCCTGGACGCAATCCTGGTCGACGGCGTTTTGCGCGTCGGCGACGTGTTCGTCGCGTGCGCGCCCGGCGGCCCGGTCGTGTCGCGCGTCCGCGCGCTGCTGGTGCCGGCCGCCGGCGCAGAAAGCGGCGGGGGCAAAGTCCGGGGGCACAACACGGTCGACGAAGTGGCGGCAGCCCGCAACGTCAAAATCGTCGGGAGGGGGCTGGCGGAGGTGATGGCGGGGACGCAGCTGCTCGTCGTGGCCGGCGGGCGCGACGTTCAAGAGTTGACGCGCGCCCAAGCGGACGCACTGGCGCAGGTCGAGCGCCGCGTCGCTTGCCAAAGCCGCGGGGTCTACATCCAGGCGGGAACCGCTGGGGCCCTCGAGGCGTTGGCCGCCCTCCTCGCCGAAGAACAAATTCCGGTTTGCGGGTTCGGCGTCGGCGCCGTCCGCCGCGGCGACGTCGCGCGAGCCGCCGCTCAAGCCGCGCCGCACAACTGCGTCCTGGCATTCGGGGCCTCGCTCACGCGCGACGTCGCCGAATGCGCGCACAAAGCGGGCGTTGTGGTTTGCGAAGAGGAGATCGTGTACCAGTGCGTGGCCGCGTTCCGCCGGCACGAGCGCGCTGCGCGGCAGGCGGCGCTCGCAGCGCTCGGCGAAAATGACAAGCCAATCTTCCCCGTCGCGCTGGCAGTGATACGCGTCTTTCGGCGCCACAATCCACTTGTTCTGGGCGTCCGCGTCGACGGCGGCCAGCTGAGAATCGGGACCCCGCTGTGCACGAAACAGAACGTGTTCCTCGGGCGCGTCGAAAGCATCCAGAAAGGAACGCCCCCCGTCGACCAGAAAGAGGCAAACCCGGGCGACGAAGTCGCGGTGAAACTGGTTACAGCGCTTGGCGACCAAGCCCCCTACTATGGCAGGCACTTTGACGAGACCGACGCTGTGTACAGCCGCGTGACCCGCGCATCGATTGACGCGCTCAAAGAGCACCACCGCGACGACCTCTCCGACGACGACTGGAAGTTAGTGATCCGCCTGAAAAAGCAGTTTGGCGTGTTGTGAAACCGATTTCGCGGACCCCGGATTCGTGGTCAAAAGAGCTCGCACGAACTCACAATCCACAACGCACCACCCAAAATATTCACCGCTGTGGCGTCGACGCAAATTTTTCCTCTCTCTTTCGAGAGGAAACCTCCCTCCGGGTCACGTCACGCGCTGGACGATCGTGTTGATGACTTTTTTGAGGATGGCCTGGCGCCGCGCGTCGAGCTTCCCCATGGCTTCGCCGGGGTAGAACCAGCCGATGCGGTAGGCCTCGTTGGTGACCGTCAGTTTCCGGATCCCGTTCGGCGTCGCGACGAGGCGCGGGAGCGGGTCGAGGGACAGGTCGCCGCTTTTGGTCTCCTCGCCGCCCGGCCGGGCACCGAAAAGCGGCGCCCGCGCCCACCGCGGCGCAAACTCGGCGACGTAGTAGATCCGGCAGTAGTGCTTGCCGTTGGACCCGAGGAAATTCTCGACGAGGGGCTTGACGTCGCGCCAGACGACGACGTCGTGCCGGTCGATGCGCGTCTCCTCCTCGAATTCGCGGAGCGCGCACTCGATCGTGCCTTCGCCCGAGTTCTTCCGGCCGCTGGGAAAGCCGTACGGCGCTTCCGCCGCGGCGGTGCACGTCGTGTCGAGGAACTCTCCGAGCCGCGGGCGGACCGAGGCGTACTTCGCCCGCGCGCGGGGCGCGGTGTCGACGTACATTCGCGCCGACCGGCGCACCCAAAAATCGTCCCACAGCTCGTCGAATAGGTATTCGCGGATCCGCCGCCTCTCTTCTCTGCTCATGAGCGAGAGGAGAATCCGCACCTCGTCGTCGGTTGCCCAAAGGCCGCGGAGGAACTCGATGTACTCGTACGTGTCGCGGCGCTGGAAAAGCAGAAACTTCAGGCCGCAGAGGGACGCCTCGGCGCAGGCCTTTGCGGCGGCCGGCATCCCCGCAGGGGGCGCGGACCGGCGTGCGCCGGCCTGCAAGTCGGCCGCGACCCCCGCGGCCAGCGCGCGGGAGAGGCCGCTCCCGGACGGGGTCCGGGGCAGCTCGCCGGTCGAGGCGCGGCGGCGCGGCGGGAGCTCGGGCGGGCGCCCGTTCTTTTGACACGTGAAGAGGATTATCCCGTAGCTGGTGATGGGGGACGGCCTCGACCGCCTCCCATGGGACTTGTACGCCTTGCGAGGAGGCATGGTTTCCATCCTGGGTGTAACATCTCAAGATAAAATCCTTTGCGTTTAAGCCTCTAGCGCGACGCTAGCAGAAAATCGTCATTTCCGCCCTCTGGGGGGCCAGACGGGGTTGTAGAGAACCGCGGACGCGCGGACGCGCGTTCGCACGTTCGCGCGGGGTTTCGGTCCTTTTTTTGACGGAAGGGCGCCTCGCGTCGGCCGATTTGGGTCGGAGAATACGACCCCCTCGCGTTCGCGGTGCCGACGCGAATTTCGGTTCCGGTTTTCACCGCGACGGCCCCACGCGGAAGCTGAGAAATATCATCACCAGTTCGGTGATGCCGCGGTACTCCTCGAGCGTCCAAAACGGGAGCAGCGGCTCAGCGAACATGTCGCGGTACTCGAGGTGACGTTTGTACCACTCGTACGGGACGGCGGTGCCCTGGTAGATTTTGGCGTACATTTCGCGCATTTCGTGCGCCTGGAAGTGCCCCTGGATCATCGACCACCCGCGCGCGACTGAAAACTTCCCCTTGGCGTGCAGCGCGTCGGTGTCGGCGGCCTCGAAGAACTCGCGCCAGGCGTCGAGCTCTTTTTCGTCGCAGGGCGACGGAAACGCTTCGGTCGGAGAGGCGGCGGCGGCGCTGAGGTCGACCATTTTCGAGATTTCGTCGCCCCGCACGTACAGCGACCAGAGGCCCATGACGATTTCCGTCTGCAGCCGCCCGTCGCGCGCGACTTTGTCGAGGAGGTCGGCCTTCCACGCGTCGACGCGCCGGTTGTTCCACCCCTTGTTGCAGACGTCGAACGGCCGGTCGTTCTTCATGATCTTGCGGCGGAACATCGCCGCCGCGTCGCTCGTTAAGATTGGGTGCTGCTGCTGCATGGCGGGTACCTGGCGGCGCCCGTCTTCTTAAAGGCGTTGGCACGCATCGCCAAAATTCGTCTCCACCTGAGAATAGCCCGGCATCCCCGGGGCGTAATACAATTCTGCGAATTGTTCCTTCTGGAAGTCATCTGTGGATTTGTGGATGAGAGCATCCTGGCACGTCAACACGGTTTTCGGAACCCATTCCGCCCCCCCGCTAAATGTCAAGATGACTTCCCCAGATCCGCGGTTCACAACCACGTCGTAACCGCGCTCGGTCAGCTCGTCTTGGATTTGTTTCAGATCGCGCTGCGCAGACCGCCCGTCCAAGAACGGGTTCTTGTAGATGCTGTAGCCCCAGTATCCCTGCTTCAACATTTTCTCCATTTCTTTGGGAATGTCGGCGGCGCGGATCGCTTCTCTGAGTTCTTTCAACGCCTTCGACACTTGATTTTCGAACCCTTCGCTCCACCATTTCTTCACATCTTCGACGTCGAAATCCTTGTTTGTGAATGTCATTGGACAACTTCTTGGTCTTGTTTTAGACCGGTCGACGCGGTTTCCGCGGTTGAAAAATTGAATTTTCGGTCCGTGTGATGGTAAAAGAAGAAGCACATGTACCGCAAAACCGATTGTTTCCTGAACACTCCGGCGCACTTCGTTAGCTGCCACGTTTACGGCTACGGGGAGATCTCTTCGTTCTTTGATAAAAACGCGGCCATGTGTGCGGCTGAACGCGGCCACATCGACTGCCTTCGCAACGTCCGTGAGCAGAAAAACTGCCCCTGGGGCGAGGATACCGTTCTCTGTGCTGCGGGAAACATCCGTCTCGCCTGCCTCCGCTACGCCCGGAAGAATGGCTGCCCTTGGCATCGAAACGTTTGTGGCGAACTCCTCGATGGCTGCAAGATTTGGATCCCCCCAGGCCGCGAGACCAGCAGCACGTGCGATCGGTGCGGCAAAAATGATTTGTCGGCGAGGGCGGTTGGCGCACGTCGACAATGATGGACTTCAACGGCTTTCGTTCTGCCGGTGCGAGAAAAATGGGCTTCAGTGCCGGTGCGCGCAAACCGACCCGCGATTTCGATTTCTGGAATTTGTTTTTAGGGGCGTGCGTTGTCGGCACGGCGATTGTGCTTTTGGCTGTGGCGATCGCCTCGCTGGCCGTCGTCGACACGTCGCCGCCGAGCAACACCTGCACGCCTTCCGATAGCCTCCCTGTCCCAGCTGCTTGGCTCGAGACGTCGGCCGCTGCCAACATTGTGTTCTCCGTATTCACCCTCGCCGCGTTTTGCGTCGGCGCGTGCTGCTGCCGGGGGCGCAACGGCGTCCCCCCGGCGGCGTACCCGATCGCGGCTTGCGCGATTTTGTTCGGCCTGTTTTGGGTCGCTTGGAATGTCGTCGGGGTCGTCGTGTTTGCCGACGGGCTGGCGGCGTGCGCCTTCAAGCACGGCGACGCGGTCGCGATCATGATTTTTATCCACATCGTCTTGTTCGCCGACGTCATGATCCAGCTGCTGGTTTCGGGGGCGTTCGTGGGACTCTTCGCCGTCGTGTGCTGTTGCGGCCGCAGAAAATCCGCGCCGACGCTGAGAAATTTCGAGAATAATTCCGACGATGATTTTGGCGCAACGATGATTTAGGTTGTTTTTGTGCTTTTTCCTCTCCGTTTCCGGAGAGAGGAAAACCCCGCGAAATCACGAATGTCGGACCGTCATAGTTTTGTACGGGCCTTCCATCCAGTCAAGCGGTGTCTTGTTTTGAGCGTCGCGGCAGCCGTTGCCGCTGCCACAATTACCTCCGTGGAGCGTGATCATCCATCTGTCAGGACGGACCGGAGACCCAAAAGGTAGATCGGGGTGTTTCTCGAGCGTTAGCCTTATTTTGAGGTTGTGATACTGGAGGAGAAGGCCAAACGGCATCAAAAAATCGAACCACACCATTTCGCTCTTGGTGTGGTCAGATCCCACGTCCATTCCCGGTGAGGACGCAACCACAATCTCGTTTGCGAGCATCTCAATGTTGTGGAGTTTGTCTGTCCACGGCAGGCCGGGGGGCCGGCACATCTTGTCGAGCGCCAACCCTACGACGTCAAGCGACGTGATGATCTCAAAAGGGACGAAGGCCCGCAGTACGGTGATCTCCTTGGTATAAAATCCGGGAGCGGGGGTGTCGTTTGAAACAACACCCCCTCCCAAAATCCTCCGACTCCCGTCCAGGGGGTTTGGAATCACTTTGACTTTGTCGCGAATGAAATTTGCGCGTGTGCTCTCAAGCCACGGCGATAATTTCATCGGCGACCTAGAGATGTCGGCGCCAGCCCCGAGAAGAGTTCTGGTGGTTCTGATAATGTCTCCGAGCGTTGCCAGACCTTCTGCGACAGCAGCGGGATCGTCTGGCGCCAGCTTCACCACTGCATCGTACGCCTTTTCAATCGCTTCGAATTGTGCAACAGAACTCATCGATGTCCAGTGTTTGGAGCCTTTTAAATTCACAGCTCCAGTTCCGCGGCCAGCGCCGCGATGCCGAACACGGGCGCGCACCATCGAGGCGCCACCCGCGAGACAGCGTAGTCAAAAACCCGGCAGTCGGGGCGGGAGCCGGCCAGCCGGTCGGCGTAGGTCGACGCGCGGTCCGCGTCGACGCCAGCCGCCGACCGGCAGCCCAGGTGTCTGAGCTGCGGGAGAAAGCCCGGGCTCTCGAGGCAGTCGAGGGCCGGGCCGGCGTCGGCCCCGGCCAGCGCGAACGACAGCCGACGCAGCGCCGGGCAGCAAGCCGCGACGGCGCGGACGATGTCGAGGTCGACGTTCGACTCGCCGAAGTTCAGGCTCGTCAGCTGGGGGCCGTACCGACGCAGCTGCTCAACGTTTTCGAGCGGGGGGCGGATCCGCATGTACGGAACCGCCAGCGCGGTCAGCCGCGGCAGGCTGCACGCGGCCAGGAATTTCAGGTCCGGATGGGAGACGAGGTGCACAATCTGCAAGCCCGGGTTCCGCTGGAGCACCGTGTGGAGGTGTTCGTGTGCGTAGTCGGCGTCGTGGGACACGTCGCCGAGCTCGAGCGCCTCGAGCGTGCGGTACGCGCCGAGCGCACACAAAAGGTAGTCCGACACCGCGGCCGAGATGCAAAGAACGCGCAGGGAGGCGAACGACCGGTCGAGAACGAGCGCGCCCCCCCCTCCGGGGACAGCGACCGGGCCGTAAAGGATCCGCTCCAGGGAGCGGCGCGAGGCCGCCGTCGCCTGGCGGAAGGTGGCGAGGCTGATCGCGTCCGCGGCGCGAAAGTCGAGCGTGCGGAGGCGGCTGCACCAAGCGGCGGCGACCGACAGCTCTGTCCGAGTGCGCGCGGCGCCGCCGGGAACGTCGCCGGCCGCCGGCAAAACGACCTCGGTGGTGCACTCGAGCGTTTTGTGGGCGGCCTCGCGGAGGCTGGTGCACACGCGGCCGAACAGCAGCACCTCGTGCAGGAGAAAAAACCTCAAAACTACGGTTTGCAGGTCGCGCGGCAAGTCGGCAAGGCGGGCGGGCGCCACCTCCATCGGTACCACAAGCGCACGACAAAGAAAAACCTCGCGCGGGGAGATCCGCGCGGTCTCTCGCGGGCCGCAGTCACTCGCGCCGGGGCGAGCGTGCGAAGCCTCGCTTGATGGCCTTGGCGCATTCCAGCCCGATCGTGCACGACGCGTCGGTCGACACCCCGTGCCTGCGCGCCGGCGTGCAAAAATAGGCGGCGACCCAAAGGTTCGGCGGAAAATCCCGCGGAGCAATGTCGACCAGGTTTGCGGCGCACCCCGCGTTGAGCGAGAACTTGGGATTGCTCGTCCAGATTCTCCCGCGTTTTTCGCCCCAGAAGCTGTGCACCTCGTGGCCGACGTACAGATCCGCGAACGTTTTGCCGCTTTTGCTCCGCAGCCCCTTGATGTACGGGTCCGTTTTCACTTGGTGCAGGGTCTCGTCGACGGCTGCGGCCAGCGAACAGTGGCGGAGGATGCGGCGGTGTTTGCGCCCGGGGACGAAATCGAAGACGTCGACGCTCCACACGTCGACGACGCCCCGGTCGCACGACCGCCGAATCGCGCGCTTCCAAGGCGCGCTCCGCTTCGTCTCGATGATCGGCTGCCACGGCTGGCTGTTCAAAATGTAGTTCGCGTCCGGCCCGAGCTCCTCGGCGAAGTAAAAGTTCACCGAAAAGTAGTACTGCAGGCAGGTTGCCTGCAGCCGCCGCATTTTTGCACGGGTCGGCGTCCGGCCCAGCGCGCGCGTAATCCGGGCCGCGCTCTGCAGCGAGGCCGAAAGGACGTACTCGTCGGCGCGCACGGTCCACCGCCGAGGGGCGCCGCGCCCGCGCCGCCGCGCTTCCATGTTCAGCCCCGCGACGCGCCCGTCGCGGACGACAACGCCCGTGCACGCGGTGTCGAGAAAGAATTTGACCCCCCGCGCCTCGAGGTATTTCTTCCAGGGGGCGAAAATGCTCGACTGCGGAGGGCCCGACGTCACGAGCCAGCGGCCGAAGCGAAGGTCGCGCCCGAGATTCGTGCGGAGGAGCCGGACGACCGTCGGGACGGTCACTTTCGTCGGCTCGAACCCGAGCCCGGGCCCGAGGATAAGTTTGATGATCGCGTGGCCGCCCAGGTAGTCGAGCGCGCCGGTGTCGGCGTAGTCGCGGTCCAGCGTCTCCTGCGGCAGGCTGAACAGGTGGTACGCTTTCGCCACGGACCAGTAGTCGACGTCGAACTTGCGGAGCACGCGGAAGAGGGACATCCCTTCGACGTTTTGGAACGAGAACCCCACCCCCCGGGTCGCGATGATGACCTTTTTCAAGCGCTCGAGGTTGCCGAGCGCGCCGATGTCGCGCAGGATGCGCCGCACGTTGCGGTAGTCGGAAAAGTACACGCGCCACGAGTACTCGACGAAGCACTTCGCCCGTTTTTGGCTGCTTGCCTGGCCGCCGATCATCGCCTCGCGCTCGTACACCTCGATCGACGCGTGGCGTGATTGCGCGAGGCTGTGCGCCGCCGATAAACCGGCCCAGCCCGCGCCGACAATGCACACTTTCCGCCTCATCTTGGGTCAATGGCAACACAATCTTTCTTGCGCGGTCGACGCGGGCGACCGCCGTTTCTTCTCTCCCCCCCGGGGAGAGAAGATTCCGTCCGGCGAACAAATTCACTTCGGCGCCACGAACCTCAGGTAGTCGACGTACGTGACGCAATTCTCAAACATGCCGAGGACTTCCTTGATTTCGCGGTCGGTCAGCGGGCGCGCGCCGCTCGGCGGCGCGTTGCCGAGCGGAAACCCGCCGACGGGGGAAACCGGCCTGGCGAACCGCAGGTTTAGTCGGAAAAAAAGCCGCTGCTTTTGCGCCAAACGGTCCATTGTGGGTGCGGTTCCCCCAGCCGCCGGGAGCGGCACAATCAGTTTTTGGTGCCTTTTATTCTTCTTGTCGTCGAGACCGAGAAGAATCCATTTTAAAATCGGGCCGGCTTTCAAAAGCTCAGGCAACTCTGTTCGAATAATTTCAAGTTGACAAGAGGTGCCAAACCCGCATTTGTGATGGTG
>SDBT01001061.1_pt1 | contig 46994 bp, 89 predicted proteins | sample 2277101 | NCBI WGS metagenome assembly SDBT01 (sample SAMN10404973, study PRJNA504765) | marine sediment metagenome | isolation source: marine sediment core GS10_PC15, 103 cmbsf | place: Arctic Ocean: Southern Knipovich Ridge | collected 2010 | reverse complement strand
AACATAAGTTTTCCATCCAGTAGTCGCACCATCTCCTGCCCTCAATTCTATTCCATCTATTTGATTACGAACATTTCTAAATGGTTGGTCGCTTAAACTTCCTATTATATTTCCATTAATATCACGGACAAAAACATTACAAGTATCTGCTGCTAATCCTTTAAATCCTCCCGCACCACATTCAAATTCTATTGAAAGATGATACCAAGTATCATTAACGGCTGGGTCTGATATATCAACGAATGCGCCACTTCTAAACATCCTTATTTTAGAACTATCAAAATATATTATTATAGCATCTACCCCTTCACCTTGTATAAAAAATACTCTTGAACGTTTAGAAACATCTGTCGTTCTAATCCAAGCATCAATAATTCCAGAAGTCATAGCAGTAAAAGATTTGGTAAGAAATACTTCACTTGCACTAAGCACATCTAATTCAACTGGAAATGTATGATTATCTAATTCTGCTATAATTAAACCGGTATTACTACCAGCAGATGTATCAGTCCAACCAGTCGGAACGGCTCCTACTGTTTCTCCCCAATCCTCTGAACCAAAATAACCAATCTGAGTTCCCGTCAATACAGTTATCTTCTTAAGTGATACTAAACCGTCTGGTTCAACCCACCAAATACCGTCAATCCTATCTGCTAACTCATCCATCGCTTCTGCAAATACAAGATGATCGTATTTTGTTTTAAATGTCGTAGAAGCGTCTGGAATACTACTCGCAGTGTAATAAAGAAAAGCATCTAAATAATCAATTAAAAACTTAGCAATGACGTCAATTTCTGTTGCTGTAATGGAATAATCTGCTGAAACCTCTCTTTTTAATTCAGTTTCCTCTAAACCAGTAAGCGAATACTCTCTTTGATTACCCCATCCTTTTTCAGCAACCATATTTCCTCGAAATGCTAAAACCATTATCTCACAACTGTGTCATTATCATATAATTCAATAATTTGATTTGATGAAAGTTTAATAGTTCCTTTAATGTTTGCAGTGCTGAATACTTGAATCATTCTTGTAACTTCTGCAAAAGTAATTTCATCACCTAATATATCTTGTTGTTCCCAAACTTCAATCGTTCCAGAATTATTGACAAATAGGAAATTATCAGTTATCGCTAAAATAGTCGAACCAGTTGTAAATTCTGGTGAATCGGCAATATTTTGAATTAAAATTACACCAGATTTTAATCTTGAAAATTTATATATTTTAGTTCCTCCGACTGCAAATGCTTTTTCAATATCATTTGGTGTATCACCTGATGAATCATTATTACGATCAAGCATGATAGCAATATCAAATTCACCTAATCTCATAGATACATCATCAGCAATGGAATAACTCCAAAGATAAATTTTGCCATCTCCTACATCATAAATGACAAAATATAAAATATCTGAACCATCATAAGCAATGGCATGATAATTTACATCAGACGGTATATTTGAATCAGATCCTAAATCATCTAATTCTACCCAACTATCTGCTCCTAATGTATTTTTATATAATATTACATGATCATCAGAACTTTGATATAATAAATATACAACATCCGAAATAACAATAGTATAAGTTAATTGAATATCATTAAATGGATCTGATCCAAGTCCAGATTCAGGGGTAATAGTAAAGAAAAGAGTATTTGCTAAATCAAATTCAATTAATCTTGATAACCAACCACCACTATCTACAGTTAATAAATGGTGAGTATAAACATTTCCAAGAGAATCAAAACATAAATCTTTATGAAGAAATGCAGTTCCAACACCTATAAGAACAACAATTGTATCCGTAAGATTATTAGAATCATCAGATAAATCAATATTATAAACAAATTCATTCCAAAATCCACCAGTAAAAAAACCATAAGTATAATGTATTAATTCACTAGTTCTATCATACCATAATGCAGAAATATTATATGCAATATCTATTATAGTACTCCAAGTTACTCCTTTATCGTCTGATTTAATTATTAAAGTATTATCTGAAGAATCTACCATATATAGATTCCCAAGTCCAGTTTCAATAACTAAATGAGTATTTTGGGGTTTTTTATTATTTTGAGAATCTGTTACATATTTAAATTGAAAGTATTTCATTTTTTCCTCCTCAATTATATTGATTGTGATATTGACATAGATTTCAATATTAATATTAATCTCTATTTCATTTCCATGCGTATTATCGCCTACTTCTATCGGAATTGAACTCCCGACCATAAACATCATTAAAATAATACTTAATATATTCCTTTTCATACAATTTAACCACTCTGTTCAAAAACTACACCTTTTATAAAATAAATTTGTTGCTCTCCGTCTTTCTTTTCAATAGTTGGCAAACCATTTTTACATAATACTGTATAGGCTTCATTGGTGTAATCAAATGCCCAATAGTTTCCCGTACTCCTAAACACTTTTAATATTATTGTATTTGCTTTTTGCCAATCCCAAAGATAACGAACAAAACTCTGATAATCAGCGTAATCTTCAAACCATAATTCTTCAAATGAAAATACCCATGCTAATCCACCAAACCAATAACCATAATGACTTCCTTGACGATCTCCAGATTTATAATGTTTTATAACTACATCTATCCATTCAAAATTAGCAGATAATCCTTTAAATTTAATAAACATGCTATTAGTTCCGTCATCTGATAAATGTAACCAGCCACCAGTTATATAATCAGTCATCTACCAACCCCCCTACGAAGTTCAGTTGGAGAAAGAAAAACAGTAATCGGACCTGTATCAGGTGAAATTAATTCAGCTAACAATTTATTAGTCTTTTCTTGTTCGGTTAATTGTTTATCTCCTTGATCTAAAACTGCATCTTGTTTTGTGCCTAAATCTATTTTTTCTAATCTTTGTAAATCTGGAAACCAGTTAAAAATATCTATCTTATTAATGAAATCAATTATGGCATTAGCAACATCAATTATAGCATTAGGCAATCCAACAGCAAAATCAGTAATAAAATCGGCAAAAGTTGCAATATGTGGTACTAATAATCTAAATAATGGTTCTAATATCCCCATTACATGTGCTAATGGTGTAAGTGCTAAATCTAATAATGTCACGAATAATAATAATAAAGGTTCAACTACTGGCATAAGTGTCATTAATATACCTACAAAACTCCCTATTATTTTTGCAAGAGTTCCACCCAACATTTCACCCATACTCTTAAAAATTGGCATTAAACCTATGAGGGCATCATTTAATGGTTGAATTACAGGGATAAGCGTTGCTACAATTATATCTCCAAAAACAGAAAATAAAGCACCAATTATTTCTAATGTTGGTTCAAATGCTTTCATTATTGCTTCAAAAACACCAAATTTCTCTGCAATTACTGTAAAAATACCGATAAAACCTGCACCAGCTGCGACAAATAAATCTAGTCCACCTACACCCTCAACTTCCTTTTTCTTTTTTGATGATAATACTAACCGTTTTTGTTTTTGATTTAGTTTAATTAATTCAAATTCTGCACCAATAAGAAAGAAAACAACATCTGACATATTTTCAGAAATAATTTCTAAAAGTCCCAACATCTGAGCTGTAAATTCTAGAAGTAAAATCATTGCATTTAAAAGAGGATCATTTGCGTCTTGAAATACATCTGAAGGTTTAAAAATAGCTGAAGAAGTTCCCGCTTCATTTATAGCTCCACCTACCCCTATTATTTGAGTAAATGCGTCCCTTAACGCTTGTGTATTTTCTGCTATCTTAAGTAGAGGCATTTGAAGAAGGGTTATTGATCCTGTTACTTGTTTTATTGCATTAATATTATCCATTAATTTGCCATTGATATTTATCAATTGTTGATTGTTCATAATAACGTTAGTAGCTACACTTTGAATACTAGTAGCCATGTTTGTCATAGCATTTCTTATTTCAATCCCAACATTTTTACTAACCGGTAAACCAGCACTCATTTCTTTTTCACTTCTTTTTTAGGTTTATATTTTGGGATATAACTAAAACGATCAACGTCTTCAGTTCCGTATACTTCTAGATTTTTTTTATTTATAAATTCTTCAATACCTGGATGTTCTATTTTTATTGTATTTTTATTGCGTACACCCGATTTATCTCTTGATTCTTTTATATTTTTTTGTGTGCGAAGTTCAATCTGTTCTAAATAAAGTCCATAACGTAATTTACGGAGGGGGGGCATTTTATCAAGATCACTTATAGGAATATGGAGTTCCCTCATAAGTATGATGTCTATAGGGACGTAGCCTTCAGCAAAGGCTTGAGCTACTTCATCCCTAAAAAATCTATTTTCGGTGGAGTTAAACCCATTCTTTTATTATAAGCACCTAATAAACTCATATACTCTTGAATGTCTAAATCAAGTATATCTTCTACCATCATTGTACTTTTTAACATTCCAATTACATTTGGGAGAAGATCTATTGCTGCTTGTTTAAATTTAGGTGATTGTTTATCTAAAAATTGTCTAGCAGTGTAACTCTCTTTAAAATCATCGTCTGAAAATGTTTTTCTTTCTGCTTTATTTTTTTTCACTTTTTCTAAAATTTTCTCTTTTATATTTTCATCTGTCATTTTATTTTACCTCTAAGGATTTACATGTTTTATTAAAAGACTTGGATCTGTTGCTTCATTACCTTTCCACAATGCTGAAGGAGCTGAACTTGCTGAACCTTCAATTTGTATTGTTAATTCTATAGCACTAGCTTTTACATTTCCAAGACTATAATCTTTTATTACACCATTAGTAAATTGCCAATAACTAGTTGTATTATAAAGTAATTTAGCTGTTCCTGTTGTTTTAGATGCTATTTCAGCTAATGCTTCTGTTAAATTTGCATCATCATTAACATAACCTGTTACTTCTAATATATATGGTGATTCATTAGCTTCTTCAAATGTGATTCCAGGACTTAGGCTATTTGCTAATTGAAGTTGTGTATGTTTTCTAGTGAATTCCATAAACCCACTTACAATATCAATATCTCCAATTGCAGAGCCTCCCCACGTTATTGTTAAATCTGATGAGTGTAATATTTGGGAAACTCCAAATGCACCATCCCAATTTGACCATCCACCATCTACACCAGACCTATCAAATCCACTATCATCGAATCCTGGTCTTATAAGAACGGGTTTTACTGTTTCTGTAACCTCTGCAAATAGAATCGTTACTTTTTCTCTAACGGGTTTTCCTGCCTCGAATTCAATACGATATTTAACAATTTGACCACCATCAAAGAATAAATCATGATGATTTGAACCATCTTTATCATGAAGATGTAATTGCATCCAAAGATAAATTTCTTCACTTCTATCACCAAATGTACCGATAATTTCATCAGCAGTACCTGTCCATGAAGCAGTTACAGTTGTATCTGGGAAAAAAGCACACCATAGTAAAGGATCTCTATAATATGTGGTTATTTCTACTTCTTCACCTTCTTTCTTTGTAGTCCATTGGATATTTGGATACAAAGTTTGAACTGTAGACATCAATTCATACGTTGTTTTTACCTGGGGAACGGGAACATCAGTTACGGGATTAAAACCAATATGTTCATCTGAACCAGCTGTAGGTTCATTATCAGATGATCTTGCACTAATAGGATTACCACCTTTAAATCCACCTGTTAAAGCCCAACCCCAATAAGCATAAATTTTTTGACCTGTTAATACCATTTTTATCTCCTCAATCTATTATTTTTACTTCAGTTCTAATACCGTACATATTTTCCGTTGGATTTTCATAGTTCCATGAATAAACTTCCCAACTAAAATTTTCTTTTAATATTCTTTTTAAATCTGCTTCGGCTAAATTAAGAAGTTCTTGCTTAGTATCAGCAATTCTTATTAAACCTCTGGTGTTTTCAAATATAACTCCACCAGCAACATTAAGAATAGGTAATTTTAATGAATCTTGAAGTAATACACCGAAATCTATCATTGATTCCCATGAATCTCTCGAAAATCTTTTTACTTTTGGATCTCTACCTCTTGCAGTCCAAGTAGCAGCATCTAATGCAATCTTAACAACTTCAAAAAAAGTTTCGGTCATCCTGATGTAGTCCCCCTTTGTATTTTAGCTCCTTCTGCACCTAAAGAAATATCTGTAGCTACTTCTGAAGGAAGTAATGTCAATAATTGATTTACGGTAGATACTACTAATTCTAATTCTCCTTTTTTAATTGCAACTTCATATTGTCTGAGTATTTCAACTAATCTGTATTCCAAAGAAGTTAAAAAATCGGTGTCTGTACCCGTAGTTCCAGCCATTCTACGAGTTATCATTGCATAGGCATCTTTTCTTAATGCACCTAATTGTTTCGCATTAGGAGTATCATTTACAAATAAATATCCATTTGCATCAGATCCAGCTAGAAATCTATCAAAGCCCTTTCGTTCAGCCCAGTCGTCATCAGACATGAAAGTTATAATGTTATAACACCGATTTTATCTGTGAAATTAGATTGTCCTTTAATACATTTGGAGTGTATTCTAAATTCAAAAAATCAGCTAACTCTTTTAATTCCGCAACAGTATTTTTGGATAAGTCATCATAATTTAGATCTGGCATACCATCATCTGTCACTTCTTTTTCTTTTTTCCCTTTAACTTTTTCTGCCAAAGTTTCAGGAATATTTGAAATCATTTCAAGAGTTGTAACATCTTTTCTAGGTGGTCTCTCTTCTTTGGGTTCTTCGTCAACTAAACCCATCTTCTTTAAATCCTTTTCTAACTCCTCTTTATGCCTTTGTTCTACTCTCTCTTTAAGTTTAGCTCTAGCGTTAGTTTGTGTTTCCTTAAATGCTTTAGCTTCACGAATTTTCTTTGCTTCAGGAGTTTCGAATTCAACACCACATTTTTTAAGAATAGAATACATCAATTTATGAGCAGGAACGTCACCAATCAACCCTAAAGAATCATGGGCTTCTTCAATAACCATTTGAACACTTTCTAAATCTCTAATAAAAGATGAAACTGAATTCAATGATTTGAACTTTCCAATTGCTCTTCTAATTAATCTTTCTTCATCTTTTGTAAATTTTACTGGAATTTTTTTTTTTTCTACTTCTTTTTTTTCTATTGTTTTTGTTTCAGTCATTTTTTTTACCTCCATTTTATTATTAGAAAAAAGGTTAAAAAAAGTTTAGTCTCGCACCTTTAACGAGAATTAAGATTATTAAACTGTGAGATTACCAGACCGTCTAACAGACGTTGCATGAGTTTCTTCTAATACACCAGACCACAAAACAGCAATTTGGAAGTTCATATTACCATCCATGCCGCCACCAAAGAGGGGATACACCCTAAACTTATAACCTTCAATTAATCTATAAGGTCGTGTCCTTTTTGTTCTCTCTTTTGCAGTCATAGAACGAGTTGGAGAAGTAAGTAACATTCTTTTGTTCGTTCCATCATAGGCATTAGGGGAGGCTATCCATCCAGCAATATCAGGTCTTTGGAGAACCCGATCTCTTTCTGTGGTAAGTGTAGCTGAAGCGAAATTACTACCTTTTCCAGCATTTTGCCATGTAAAAAGATCTGACATGATAAAATACTGATCTGAGTCCCATCCAGCGTTTTTTAGAGCAACAATATAATCATCAAGCGTTGCAATGAAATCACCTGCAGCAGATACATTATCGTCTGAACCAGCACCAGCAGAATCAGCAGTGAAACCGTTTAATAAACCAGTCCATTCTCCTGAATCGTGATATTCATCTCCATCTCGGAAAACATTCATAGCATCTCCCCAAAATAGAAAAGCATCAACTTGATTATACAATGTTTGCATCTGTTCTGCGATCATTACGCTCGGTAAAGTTGTCCCTGCGGCAATACCAGACTTGTTGTTAGACCAAGCGTCTACATCTTGCTTGTTAATGATTAGCTTAATACCTATTAAAGCTAATTTACTATCAACAGTATCCAATCTTACGACTGAATCTGGTAGGTTTTGCGTACCGTGGTACGAAATTTGCCCTTTTTCCATCTTTTTGAAAACGGTTGATTCAACTTGTTTTAAACCCTCTCCGATTGAGTCTACTAACCCATAACTTTGCATATAGGCGTAACCCCATGTTCGATAAAAGGACTCAAATTGTAATGACCTTGTTATTGCTTCCACTTGACGTGGTTGTAATATACTATAACTCATGATCACTACACCCGCTTTGCTAAAAAGATATATTCTATGCCGCTTACAGCAGTAATAGATTCGAGTGCTTGAAACAACATACTACCAGCATAAGGTACATTTGCAGCAGATTCATTTACACTAAAGTCTGAATTCTCGAAAAACCCACCATCACATTGAACAATTTTACCTTTCGTAACGGTTGAACCAGCTTTGGATGTAAGGTAAACCTCCTCACTTACGGTTGGCATTCCCATTTTGAGATTAACGTTGTCGTCAAATGGATTATCTGCATCATTATTTAAATTGGTTGCATCTTCAGCGTTACCAACAATGATACCAGATAATTGTTCGTCTTCTGCACATAAATCAACATCGGGAGCTGTTTCACCGAAGCCCGTAACACCAGCGCCTAAGAATAAATCTGAACCATTTGCTCTAACTGATTTTTCACTACCACTGATACGTCTTCTCCATACAGAATTGGTTTTGGATTTTAATCTAGCGGATAATGTTCCCATGATTAAGCACCTACCTTAAGAGCGGGTTTCTTTAAACGTACCAATGCGTCTGCCTTTGCTTTCTCCATTAAGTCTTCGTACTCGGTCTCCATGTCCTTCCTCTGTCTTTTACCCAATAAGCGAGTTGTATTGACTGCGGCAATTTCATTCGGATCATCTTCAATAAACAAACTCTTGTTGGTTTTAGCCATTTTAAAGAATTTATCCATATCCTCATAATCTGTCATTTTATCTAGCATGTCTCCACAAAATCCAGCATCTTTAAGTTCATTTCTCATCTCGACTACTTTAACTGCTTTAGCATTTTGTTTTTCAGCAACTACATCAGATAAAGTCGGTAAGAAATCTGCTAATTGAGAAATAACAGCTTTCATCTCACCAATATCCCTTGTAACGCTATTTTCAAAATCCTTGTTAGAAGTCTTTTTGAGATCCAATGGGCTTTCAGTCACCTTCTTCTTATTTGCCTTCTGTGGAGAGTTAGGAGTTGCAATCAAAGCTTGCCAAGCATTCTCACAATTACTATCTGGAAATGCACTATTTTTCTGACAATCAAGAATAAACGCTTTCTTGGCAGATTCATCAACCAGTTTTTTATTGTGAGTTTCACTGCCTATATTATTAGGTGCAGCTTGTTTCTCGACTATCTTTTTTTGACTTTTTAGAATAGCTTCAGCATCCTGTCGTTCAGTAATCTCTTTTTTAGTTTCTTTTGTCATTATAGAATCGTCTCTTTTTTTTTTAAGTTTTACAAGGTCTCCACGATTACTAGAGCTACTTGACCGTTCGGAAACGGTTTTCTTGGAAATTGTACATGCATGTCCACCCATAGATGAACAACGGTCTACTTCATTAGCATTTAAACTAACTGCTAAATGGTGAACCTTAGCGATATTTGATGTACCCGCACCAATTGGAGTAAGATCCTTGAATGCGATTGATACAGGGAGATCTTTCGGATCTTCCAAATCACTTAAATTCTTAATATCGTCGAGAAATTCGACATCAGCATACATTAATTCTTTTTCATGATCTGGTCTAAAATCATGAGCAAATCCAATTAATCTTTCTTCTCTTTCTTTATGTGAATCTGGTCGAACAGAACCATAAACTGGGAGAAATTCAATACCTTTAAACACTTCTAACAAATTAACCCAATCCTTAACCCTTACACCATCATCATATTTGAATTTCCCACTTCGAGTTATGACACCATCCATTGTAGTATTAACAGATTCTGCAACACTATCAGTTCTATTAAATTTAGTAACATCAATCGTTAATGTCGCACTCATTAAATCACACCCCGAATTATATTTCCTGGTTGTAAACCTTTTAATTTACTTCTAGCTCTAAGTTCTTGAATTCCTTGAATGACTTGAGCTCCACTCTTAAATGAAGGACTTTTAGCCAATTTACGTGTTATTGATGGAACTGTAAGACTTATGGGTTTTCCCGTCATTTTCGCAATAAATCTAAACATTCGGGGAAGTAGTATAGTTGGTTCGATTCCTGTTTGTTCCACCATTGAAATTGGATCTCGTTTATATTGTTTTAGGACTCTAGCCATCTTTTCAAAATTTACAAATCCACCCATTTTTCCAATAGGCGTTCTTTTACCAATATCATAAGGTGTTAAAGAAGCAGATGTTCCACCAATGGTCATAACTTTCATTTTATTATGTCTTGCACCACCATAACTCATACCCCAATTGTAAGGTTTTGCTTGACCTTTAACATGCCCTCGCATATTTTTCCACAACCATTTACCTTTAGAACCGGCTGTGTAAAATTGTTTGAATACTGTCTGAGCTGTATCATTAGATCCCATGTGATATCGATAAGATCCATCAGAATTATGAAATTGAACTATTAAATCAGCACCGAATATCCCCAAACCTCTTACGTCTTCACTAACCACAGGAATCATTAATTGGTTAGTATTAGGCTGATTTGGTTTACCTCTAATGAATATCCCTGTTTCTTTATCTAATAATTCCATAGGAACTAAATCATAACGAACTTGTTCTGCAAAATCGAAAATAAGTTGGAAATCTTCTTCTTGTTTTGTTTTTTTACAGTATCTAAATGCATCTCCTAATCTCTGTTTTTTAGTAAGTTCAGGGGATTCTTCAGAAATAATCTTCATTTTCCGCTGAACACATAGATTCATTTCACTCATTTAGATACCACTCTGCAATCGGAAATATTGTAGGTTCTTTAAGTATTGATAATTCAATAGTCCTTTTTCTACGTCTTTTTTCTCTGTCAAATATTTCTATTGGAGAAAAATCTTTACCACCCGATGAACTACTTGGTTTTTCACCTGTTCCAGATGCTAAACTTCCACTCCAACCTTCCTCTTGTAAGTGTAAACCGGCACCGATTTGATCCCTCAAAACTTTACGTTGCATTTTTAACATTTTTAATTGTTCTTCCAGAATCTCATTTTGAAGTTCCATTTGTTCCTCTATTAATCTAGAACCCTTAGTTTTCTGTAAATCGAGTTGAAATTGTGGTGTTATCTCTTTTACATTAAACCATCTTCCAAATATTTTCCATAACGGTTGAGATATATCATGTTGAATATTTGCAATAGTAGCTATTACAGCTCTTTCAGCAGTTAAAGCACCAGCACCACCTACTCCTCCAGTAGTTGCTCTTCCAAATAACCAATTAAGAGTTACACCCGTTCCAGATACTATGTCCTCCTTAATAAATTCTGTGAATTCAGTTAATCCTTTACCTAGTTCAGTTTTCTGAAATTCTAAACCATCTGATTGTCCTAAAATAAAAGTATAATTTTGACGAAATTCTTCAACAAGTTCAAGATATTCCGTATACATTTCTCTCGTAGGCGCATCTTGCGACATACGGAAAATCGGAATCATCTCTCCCCACTTTGAGATATTTTTAACTCCAGCTTGGACAACTTGGAAATATGCCATTGTTGGTAACCAAATTGGTTCAAAAATAGAAAGACCTAACCAATCAAACGATACAGGACGAGTATTTAATACAAAAACTCTATCTTTATGAATTTCAGATTGAGAGAAAATACCCCCCGAAAAATTCCATACATCTACATCGTAATCTAAAAGTCCTGTTTCTGTAATATTCATAGGATATAATACAGTAGGCGGAAATGCCTGGAAAGAAGTAGGTGGTTTATTTTTAGGTGGTGGTTTTGTAAAATCATCTTTTTTACTCCAATAATAAACAAGAAATGCAGTACCATAACATCGTTCAAAAGCAAGACAATCTTCAAAAGCATTCCAAAAACCAGATTTTAAAGTCCATCTTTTTATATCATCAACTTCTTGGTCAAGAATAACTTTATCTGTTAAAACATCAACAAATTCCATTCTATTACGTATAGCTGCTCTTGCCAAACCTCTAGTTACTTTTTGTCCCCAACCAAGACGATGATCCATACACATTTGCAGGGCTTGTAAATCTGGTCGAATTGTATCACGTCCAGAAGGATTATCAGAATAAATATTATCGGTGGGAGAATAAAACCTTTTAAAATCAGATCTTTTATTTATATCCTTCCAGTTATTAATATGGCGTGTTAGGTCTTTTAAATTCTGAACTGCTTTTTGCTGAGTAAAAGCCATTTTCTTACGGAAAACAGCTTGTTTCTCTGCATTAGTTAGAACTTTAACAGATAAAAACTGTCCAGAACTTGCTCTGGGTTGAGCTTTATGAACGCCATTAGACAAAAGTATTACATCAACAAGAAGTGGTTTAGTACAAATATAGGCTATCCTATATTTAAAGAAACCACGTTATAAGGGGGGAAGGAAATCAACTTATAAGAAGTCTAATTCCATTCTTTTCTTATTAACGTATTCTCTAGCTGCTTTGTTTACTATTTTTTGTACTGATGTCTTTTCTATTTTAGCTACCTTTAGACATTCTTTGTGCAACAGCTCGTCGAGATGCACGGTTTTGGTTGATTCCCAAACTTTTTTCGATTTCTTTTCTTCGCTCATAATCTCTCTCCAAATTTTGTATTAATCTATGGCAAATTGCCACTAATTGTTCAGTTCTAATTTCGTAAGAATTTGTTTTTGCCCATTTATAAGCATTTTCAACAATTTCATCCTTTTTATGATAATATGTATCATATATATTCATCATTTGTGTTGGATCTCTAATCATAATACAATTAAGTCCATGCACTAAACCAACTTTATTAAATTGTTGTTGTGCAAAATCAAATGGTACAAATATTACCAATAATGTTTTAGATGCTGCTGCTTCATATAAAATCCTGCTTAAAAAGGCATTATTAGGTGGAACATAGAAATAAGCTTCACAACTACCTAAAATCCATTTAAATTCTTCACGTTTGATTTTATGATATCCATGAACATTTATCCAACCTTTATCTTTCGCATAATTAATCATTACGTGTGTAGGTGTATAATAATCTCTTTGAACATAATCTCTTGCTAAATATGATTCCAAAGGATTATATGGATGGATATAATTCAATCCCTTAAATTTCTTCTCTAAATTAGGATACCATTCATCCATATCGACACCATTTCTATATTGCATTTTATATTTGGTATTTGACCAAACTGATCTTGAATTATATTTCATGGCAACAGTTGTATTCTCAAACCGATATAATATCATATCCGCATTTCTTATGAATACTTCAGTCCATAAATCTCTATGATAATAAATTACAGGTGTTTTTATATCTTTTAAGAAATAATACCTATTTTGTTCTACAAATACAATATCTAAATCATCAGGATTGATACCAGCAGTTTCGAATAATATTTTCAAACTAAATGGATTTCCACCTATTGAAAAGAATGCAACACCAATTCTATTTTTAGTCTCATTCATAAATTCAACTATTGTATCTTGATGAATTACATAATATGATTCATGCCCTAATTCTAACATCCGCTTATGTAAATGTTGGGAGATACAAACACTTGCTTCAGGGCCGACAAATGCTATTTTTAATATTTTAGTCATTTCTGATCACCATACTTCCATCTTCAAGTATTTCTTTTATTTTATATTCTGTTTCTGTAAATAATATTTCTTCCATTTTCTCTCCTTTCTGCCTTCCAATTTTTATAACAGATGGTTGAGATTCTATATGCAATTCATTTGCGATATTTCTAGAATAATATTGTAAAAAATTCAACATATTCCATCTTTTCATTTTAGGAATAAATATCTCTCCGCCTTTCATTTTACTTAAAGATTGAATGATAAATTCACCAGTCATTTGAAGACTAATAAAATAACGTATCATATTTCCGTCAGTTAATGTAACTGGAACTCCGTTTTTAATTTGCTCAGTAATTATTGGAATAATTGAACCTCTTGTTCCCAATACGTTTCCCAAGCGAACTACTGCTATTTTAGTAACCCAATTACTACCTGTTTTCGCATTTTTAATAATACACAACTTTTCAGCTAGTAATTTTGTAGCTCCCATTACTCCAATCGGTTCAACTGCTTTGTCAGTTGAAATGTGTAACATCTTACTCACTCCATTAACAAAACATGCTTTGATGATGTTTTCCACACCAAATACATTAATTTTAATTGCTTCAAGAGGATTGTATTCTGCAATACCGACATGTTTAATTGCAGCACAATTAATAGCAAAATCAATTCCACGACAAGCGAAAGATACTTTATCAATTTCACGAATATCTCCGAGAATCCATCTAAATTTAAGATTATCTTTACCATATTTCCTTTGCATTTCAAATAAACTGTTCTCATCATTGGTAAAAACTCGGATTACTTCTGTTGTTATCTCTTTATCTAGTTGTTTAACAATTTCAGAACCAATACTTCCTGTCCCGCCAAATACAATATATTTCATTTATGAACCTCTTGAATAGTTCTATTCCTTTTTCTATATTCATGTTTTCTTATTGCACAACGGGAACATGCATAATCCTTATGAGATTGACCTCTTTTATGTAAATTTCTTAATTCTTCCATTCTTTCTCCTTTCCAAATTTTCTCAATTGATTCAGCATGGATATGGCCAACTACACTCGAATTAAGAGAACAACATGGATGAACTGTTCCATCAGCCCAAATAATTAATCTCTGCCAAAGTGAAGGACAAGCCCAATTCTTCATAATCTTAGTTCCATCAGGTAAAGTATCTTTATAATCAAGATATTCTACTTGTGATACCTGTTCAGCAATTTTAGACCAAAATTCAACATATTTTTCTCTTTCTCCAATATTTGCAGGTTGCATTACCTGTTGAATTCTTAAAATTGGTACAATTAGATGATGAACTTTTTTGTAGGTTTGTAAATTTTTTAAATTACGAAGAACTTTACTGAATATACCACCTCTATGTAAATCTTCATAGACTTCTTTAATATATGAATCAATTGAACAAATAATTAAATCTGTTCCAACTCGACATAATTTAGCAATTAATGTAGCATTTAATAAGGTTCCATTTGTATTGAAGGTTGCTTTTATTCCATATTCTTTAGCATATTCAATTGCTTCAACCAAATGCTGATACATTAAAGGTTCTCCACGATATTGAAATTTAATAGATTCTAAACCTTTATGAGAACCTTCTCTTATCATTTTCTTTATGTAGTCCAATTCCATTTCCTTTGGAACTAAGAATGTATAACTGAAAAAACACTTCTTACAACGGAGATTACATATCGTATTTGTTTCTATATCCAATTGTAAGGGAAATTCTTCCACGATAAATTCTTTAGGGTTTTTAAACCATCTGGATTCAATATCGAACTCCTTTGAATTACTTTTATCAGTTTTCAAGTGAAATGTAGGATTTACATTCACATCCATCTTTTTAGGAGTAAATAACTCCTTAATTTTATCTTTCGACATTATATATACCTCGATTTACCAATTTTGTTCAATACTCTACCACATCGTTTACATTTAAGATGTTGACCTTTATCAGTAACATCAATCATTCTACCTCTATCAATCATACAGAGATGCGTTTTTCTTTTCATCTTTGGCATTATTTCTTCACTTTTATACCTAATTCATCAATCATATATTCATCTGCTTGAAGTTTTAATTTAGTAAGACGTTTAAATAATGTTTTTAATGTAACAGTATAACCTTGATCAAAAATAGGTACACTTGACCATTGAGTTCCATATTGTTCAATTTCTATTTTAATATGGAAATTAGTATTTTTATCGAGTTTATCCATTATCTTTTGCATCTTTCATTTTTTGTAATTGGCTGTCTAATTTCAGCCCTTTATTATATCCACCGTAAATTTCCCAGTCTTTTTCAACTTTTATAGGAATTATAACGGGAAATTTCTTCATATCAAATTCCAGGAACTCACATATTTCCTTGAATCCTTTGACTGTATTTTTGTTTAAATTCTCAATATTGACGTATAATAGTTTTTCGTTCACATATCTTGTAGTATAAAGTCTATCATACATTCCAATGATAGATTCTACATATCCATAATTTTTATTCATTACAGCTTCTGTTAATACTTCTGATAATGATTTTTGATGATCATACCAACAACAAGCTATAAAAATATCCAATTTATCACGAACTAGACATATTACCTTATCAAAACCTCTCTCTGCTAATGTCAGAGGATTAGCGTCCCAAGTTGTATTCCAACCCATCGGTAATGGTCTTCTTGCACGAGTACATTCAAATTTACTGATTTCATATCCCCACCGAATAGGAAGACCGTAAATTGCTTTATGAATCTCTGAAAGGACACCACTAAACCAACCTACGGCACTTAAACGAAAAGAAGTAATAATCACGTTCTCTGCTTTCATACAATCACCATATTAACTAAATATGCAATTCTAAAGATAAAATGCAACAATTGATCTTGGTGAGGATTTAATTTATTTTGGCATTTCATAAAATCAATTATAAAATGAATAATAACCTCTATTAACCCCAAATACCAAAACTCTGGAAACATTATTGCGATTAACCCACCATGAATTAAAGCATGAGCAAACATCCAATAAAACCAACAGTTTACGAATTTCTGACCGTTTGGGAGAAACCGATCTTTTTGACGAAATTCTATATGATCTGTTTCATCAAGATCTATTTTACAATCGTATTTCATTTCATACGCTTTTATTTTCTCTAATTCCCATGTTTTAGGATCTTCTTTTATTACAACTATGGGCAACTTATTAAAAATCCTAATCTGAGTCAACCTATTCTTTCCTTTCGCCATTGCGTTTGACTGTAATGAAAAATCTGCCAAAGCATGTAAAAACATCAACATAAAAAATATCCTTATTATTTCAATCAATTTGACTTGCATCTCCTCTAAATATGAATTCATCCATATCATTATGGACTTTCTCACTTACACAATTAAAACATCGTTTCTTTAATTTTCTATGAAACCAATAAAAAACCATCCATCTTAATCCAATTCTTTTACCACATTCTTTACATTTCATCTTTTTCTACCAAAATGTTCATCGTTCCAAGGCTCTAGATTAGTTCTAATCCATTCCTCTCGATATTTTTTCATTCTCTTATGTTTAAAATGTTCTCGTAAAATTCTGCCCATAATATTACCATCCATACTAGACCATTTCTTGTTTAATTCGTCTTTAATCATTCCAGCAGCATCTGGACCATCTTTATATCTTCCTCTAGGAAAAGTTGTAATTTGATCAATTAAATCGGTATCTCGTAATCTTTCGTGAAAAACAACTTGTCCTGACCTAATAGGATATGAGAGTTCACCAAATATCCGTGCAACCTTCTCTTTACTATGAGTTATACCCAATCTAACTGTGATATTTGGATCTTTAGCCCTTCTTTTTTTATAAGCCGGACTTGAATCTTGAATGATATTATTTGCAAAAGGGAATTGAGCTCTTGCTCTTCTTGCTTGTTCTATGACGACAATTCCCCCTCCATTTCGTTCGATTGCAACAATAATTGGGATACCTGGATAATATCTTCTCAAATAATTCCAATGTGCTTGTATTGTTTCTAAAACACCATATTTATCTAATTTCCCTGCTTTCATTCTATTTCTTACAGGAAAACGACCAATTGAGGATTTAACAAAGCAGAATTTAGGAATAACTAATGGTCTTTTACCTTCTTCCATTATTTTATCAGCATACATTACACAAGATTCAACTGCAGAATTATCAGAAGTTTGATTTTCTGACCAAGACAAGTCCACACCAATTCCACAACATCTAGTAAGTTTAAATGACGGATGTCCTGGAACATAAACTATATCTTCTGGTTCAGCAAGACCACCAGTTTTCGGCATGGGATTTTGCATCATCTCAGCTTGCCATGCTAATAATGGATCAATATCTGGATCATCGTAATCTATTTTTTTAGATTCTAATTCTTCCCATGTATAGAGTTCTGGAACTGATAATAATTCACGACCAGTTACTGGATTCATCATAGGTGTCCAATCTGGAAAAGTACCTTCCATGATATAAGGAACAAGAATATTAATGTGAAGTCCTTTTGGAACTAATACATTTTCCAAAACTTCTAATAAATCACCTTGAAATTTACGCGTACCAAAAATTAATAAACCCATTCTTCGTATGTATTGAATTGAATGAAACCATTGTCTTGCTGCTTTAAGATTATCAGATGGTCTGTCCTCCCATTTCTTCTTAATAATATCATCCATAGCGATATACCAACCATGCTGACCGACAAGTTCTTCTCCCAAATAATCATAAATTCTCATTCTCCCGCCAGTAGATAATGTAAAGGAAGTGTAAGTGTTCTTTTTGCCTCCTTTCGTGGTTTTTATTATTAAATGTTGTCGAGTTGCCCATTGAAATATCCAAAATGCAACATCCGACAAAATCTCAGTAGAAGACAAATACATCCAAGGATATCCAAAATAATACATCGTAAATTCAATAAACCATGTCGCCAAGAAGGTTTTACCATATCCTCTTGCCCATTTAAACATGATACCTGGATTGATATGTTCCCAACAAAGTTTGAATCCTTCTAATTCATGTTTAAGAATTCCTAAATAAACTCCTTTCTCATCTATTGGTGGTGGAAATGCAATTCCGGGAATTTCATCACCATTCTCATTCAAATAACCGACAAATTTCTTAAAATGAAGAACAAGATCATCAACTGTTTTCCAAACTAATTGCACTGCTGCTTTGGTGGTCAGAATCTTTTTTGCATTACGTAATTGTAAGATCTGCTTTTTTCCACCTAACTTATATGCTTTCGCTTCATTATTTAGTTTATTGGCTAAATCACTCATATTTAAAAACCACAGGTTTCCAGATTTCACTGAGAAGCCCTTTTTCTTTACATTGTATTATCAATTCTCTAATTTTCCCTTCTGCTTTTTTATATAAATTAGAAGTGTTTTCATCAGGTTTTGGAATTGTAATATCAAATACTTCTCTTCCACATGTTTCACAGACAAGTTGAAACTTTTCTAATAAACATCCACATTCACACTTCATTTTCATCTATCTCCACTTCAATATGTGCTAAATCTAATTTTTTTATGTAATCGGTCCAAGCTTGATTAAATATTACAAAATGTTCTTTACAATATTTATAAGGTGTGAGATCGTCGGCTATTCCATATAAACCACGAGATGTTGCTTCTAAATTACAACCTGGAAGATCACAAATATATTTCATTTATATTCCACTATTAAGTTTGGTTGCTTGATCGACTAATTCTTTAATTTGTTCAATACGTTTAATTTGATCTTCAATAGACATATTTTTATATGGTTCAAACACAATAGATATCCCACAAAGTATACATCTTTTTCCCACCCAACTATGTCTAACGCAATTACTCAATTTTCTAAGTCTTTTTCTCAACTTTCTAAGGAATCTCTTTTCTTTCCAACCCATTACCAACAATCCTCACAGTTTCCATCGCAAACGGTCATCTTTCGAGCATCGAGTTCTGGTTTAAAAGGTTGTGTAAATCCTTCTGTTCCTTGATATTCACCGAATACGAATGGATGGAACTCTTTATTTCCTTTGAAGAATTTAATATTTCCGTTTTTGATATTATCAATTAAATTAAATGGACTTCTTGGATTTATTAATTGATGTGCAATCCATTCATCTATAAAAGGATTTAAAGCAGATCGTCCAGGAAATTTCTTTCCACCATCATAAGTCCATTCAGCATCTCTAGTTTCAATCGGTTTTTTATCATCTGTCATTTTTACCACTCAAATTTGATGGGATCTGGATTCGAACCAGAGTAACTATTCAGTCATACTAGACCACTATACCATCCCATCATTTATCGTTAATCCTCATATATTTTATTCAATATTTTTTTCATTTTTTTAGAGTCTGGAATCATATCAAAAATTCCATGCAAACATTCTGATTGTTTTTTAGGCGTTCCTGTTTTTAATGTTAAAAATAGCAATTTTATTACTTGATTTATAACAATATAATTTTCTTTTAAAGAAGTAATTTGATCTTCATTTGTCATAAATTCCTTCCACCAAATGTTTGTATTTGTCAATTAATTTCCCACATTCATCTATTGACTTCTGCTCTTCTATACTTGTCTGCTTTATCATGCTATATTTATAGGCTAAGCAGTGCATTACACGAAAAATATGTGGTACATAATATTTTATTTCAGAAAATTCTTCATTAATAAATTCTTTTAAATAAGCATAAAGGGTTGCAGTTGGTATATCAGGGAATATTTCAATCAGTTTTGCTCCCTTAGTAACTTTAGGATTATGTTTCAAGAAATCGAATATATAATCCTTAGTTGTTGTGAATAACTTCTTGTTTTTAGGAATATACAATTTCTTAGTGGGTTTCTCTGTCATGATAAAGTATCAAATCTTCTTATTTTACTATCAAATCCATATCGGATAAGTTTTAAATTACCACCACAATAACGACATTTATTCTTTCGGTGAGATTGTTCTCTTTCACACTTCCAACATCTATATCTTGGTAACGTACTACCTTTTCTCATTGTAATTTCATCCAAACCTTTTTTGCTGTAAAATATTGATGTTGGAGTTCTCGAATTGTATTTATCATATCTTTACTGAATCGAGTTCTATATCCCATAGATTCACTGAAACCAAACCAAGCACAAATTTGAGCCAAGAGAACTTCCATCAGCACGAGCATATCCTCTTTCATTCCGAGTGATTTATAAAAGAGTTTCGTTTTAAGATCCACAATTAACTTATAACATTCCTTTCATTTAAACTTATAAGTTGTCTCATACGTCTTATCCTTATTTCAAACTCCTATATATAATCACCATTTTACATTCTTACCCACATATATTATTATTTTTATATTATATAGTTTAAAAAAAGGATAAGTCAGTTAAGACAATTCAGAGATATGAATGAGAAATGCCATAACTCCGAAAATCTGTCTTATCTCTGTCTTATGTTTCAACCCTAAGACAGCTAAGATTTTAATACATTTTAGTAAAAACATGTGGGCAGTTTTTCGAAAAAAATCCATTATTTTTAGAAAATTTCAAAATTTGTCTTATATGTCTTATCTCTAAATCATCTGTCTTAACTGTCTTATCTTTAAAACACTACCAATTTTATTTAAACTTTCTTTGTATATAAAAATCGCTGCCGCTGGTATTCCCCTTTTCAAATTATTTTTCAACTTTTTCATAGCTTGTTCCGGTTGATGTCTTATCTATTGATGTAGACATGAGTTAGACATACATAGACATAATATGTTATGATTACCATAGAGTTAGACTGCTATTGACTGTTGACTGAAGACATCGGTTGATGTTGGTCAACAACGACAGTCAAACAACTTCCAGACACCACCCCATTGAAATTAAACACGTTTAGACGTTTCTACCATAGACCGCAGAGAAAGGCCGGGTACTGTCACTAGACATATATATCCAGGCTATATGTAGTTCACACCATGAACTACGTATGGCTCTCATATATATATATTAAACAACCAAAAAACCATTGATTATAAGCATAGATATTAACTACAATTAAACGCCCTGTATGTCTTCATACATAAGATAAGATATACTAACTAAGAAATAAGTTAATAATTTGTTGTTTGTTACTTCAATATTACTGAATATAGTTTAATAAAATTGAATAAGTTTAAATAAACTCGCTCATTAAGACTCTTAGAACCAAAATGGTAACAAACAATAAAATGCTAAAATCTCATAAATTCATCCTAAGATTACATCGTAATGGTTATAGTTTGATGGAGATACAATTGCGTATATCAAACTATTGTTATGAAGACTTTAGTATTGAAGAAATAGAAGAAATAATTGGTGTAAACTAAAATGATAACAAACTTAAAAGATTCCTTGACTCACGTAGTTAAGAAGAATAAACCCAGCCTTAAAGATATGCTAATTAAGATGGTGTATAATGGATTCGACTCAATAAAAATAACTGAACATATCAATAAATCATATAAAACAGATTTAAGCGTTGAAACAATAGAGACTATTATTAAAGACTCTAAAGCAATTAATGTATCTCAACCAATATTCAGTTATTTAAGCGAAATAGATAAAATAGTCAAACGATTGAAAAAGAATCTTCGGGTGTCTAAATACGATATTAATATGATTAAAATGTATTCAGATATTATTGCAAGTAACATCCTGAATGAAACAAATAAATCTTAATCTTTTTTTAATTCAGGTGATAAAAATGGAGAGAATCAATAGAGTAAAATTCATTAGTCTTATGTGTATTGCAGTTAAGAGATATAATGACAGACAAATAACAGTTAAACAGTTAATGGTAATTATCATTCAATTGAGAAAGCGAATACTAAATAAAACCTTGGTAAACTAAATGAAACAATCTAAACTATTTGAAATTGACTCCAAACAAAAATATTCTCTTATTTTCTTTACTGATATAAGCACTAATATATCAAGATATTGCTTATTGAACATTAAATCATATCATAATAAGAAGAAATTCAAAAAGACAGTATGTTATATTGATCCATCTGTTTATGAATTGTCCAAGTCAAATGAATATTCTAAAGTAAATATTATGCATGAATATCTGGAAAATAATTTGTTATTGGATAACGAATATATTTCAATTGATTATCCCTGCGATATGAATGAACAATATACTGAATTATTCATTAGAAAATCATATCAGAATAATGTCAAATATAAGAATAATCTAAAGTATATTTGCACAATTCAGTTTAAGTTTATGGATTATATGAGTTTCATTTATGAAGTTGAAAGATTAAAAGATATTTGGGAAATACCTGGTAAAATAATTGGTATAGGTAATATGTGTCGAATTATGAAACCAAACTCATTTACCAATAATGTAATGAGATATATTCGTAATAATATGAAAGATCATAAAATACATTTTTATGGATTATCCTTAAGAGTTTTAAAAAGTTCTCATTTTAAATCATTACTTTATTCAGACTTTCAAATATCAGTAGATTCAACTAAATGGACTAGAGCTGTTAATTCATTTCTTAAATCTAAATATAAAACAAGTTGCAGGGTTAATAATAGAGATGAATTTTTTTTAGAATATATGAAAACTTTAGAAAAAGAGGGTATAAAAGTTGAATATTAACTTTATTCAATAATATTGGATAAGTTTAAATAAAATTGAAATAATAAATAATTAAAAGTGATAAAAATGAGCGAATATGAAAATGATACATGTATTGAATGTGAAAGCAGACATTTAACACGTGAGAGAGTAATTGAAAGAAGAGATGATAATTATGAGATATTTGAAATAATTCATCATATGAAATGTGAAAATTGTAGTAAATTATTCATCATAACTGAAGAAATTAAGGATTACGAACAAATACCAGTCCATACTTATTAGGTGATATGTAAATGGGAACAATAAATCTAAACGGATATTTTGAAGAGAAAAAACGAGATATATTGAATTTATTAAAAACAGAAATTAATGCTAAAGAACACCATATTGATATATTATCGAATTCGGGTGTAAATACAGATAATCACGAAATGAAACTCATCCAATTGAAAGAATTACACCGGAAAATCGGAAATATTCAGGAGGACATTTAAATGTCAATATTAGAAATTTTTGAGGTCATTATTATGTTAGGACTAGGAATTTACACCGGTTGGATGTTGAGATATACTTATGAGGCGTTTAAATGACAATAATAATCAATTTTGAAAAACACTATCCAACAAGGTTCACCTGGATTAGACTATTAGATATTATTAAACAAAGGAAGAAACAAGGGATATTAAATTATAAAAAAGGTGATGTAAATGAAAATTCTTAATCTTTATGCTGGACTTGGAGGAAATAGGCAATTATGGGGAAATAAACATGAAATTATATCAATTGAAATTAATCCTGTTTTAGCTGAATGTTATCAAGGATTATATCCTAATGATAAAGTCATAATAGGTGATGCAATAGAATATTTAAAGAAATATTTCCAGGATTTTGATTTTATATGCGCTTCTCCTCCATGTTATACACATACACGTTTTACTGGTCAAAATCATAAACCAAAATTTCCAGATCTCACTTTATATTCAATAATATTATTTTTAGGGAAATATTATTCAGGAAAATATTGTATTGAAAATGTCGTCCCTTGGTATCCCCCGTTAATTCATAAAACAGTTAAATTAGGGCGACATCTTTTTTGGAGTAATTTTAGAATTCCAGACAAAAAATTTACACCATTTAAAGCAGACCTTAAATTAAATCCTAAAAAACTAGCTGAATTAAGAGGAATTCCATTTAATATCTATCAAAAAATAAAAGGGCCTTGGAGAAACCATGATATGAAAGGACAAGTATTGAGGAATATGGTTAATCCTGAAATAGGAAAATATATTTTAGATTGTGCAATAGGTGATGTAAATGAGTGAAAGAGTGGTCTTTAACGAATATACTTACCAAAGTGAAGAAATAACGTATCCAATTGATGATGAAATTAAAGAGAAATTAAACAATTTTTTAGGAAGTGATAAAAATGACTGAATGGATAGAAAACTGTGAAAAAAAGAATGGAATACATAGATGGGTAAAACAACCAGATTATTCATATGTATGTGGGGATTGTGGGGATTGGATAAAAAATAAACAGACAAAAAAGATGACTAAAATAGAGGAAATACAAATTCAGGTAATTGAAATTACATTAAAATACTGTGATGCTATTGGCCTTAAAATCGGAGAGTGTGATAACTGTTTATTTTCTCTTAATGCTGAAGTTTGTGGACTTATAAAAATTAGAGAATATAAATAATTTTCTTTCAATAATCATAGAAATGTTTAAATCTTATTGAAAGAATAATAACTTATAAGTTGTGTATAACGTATATATAAAAAAATGGAGATTGATAGAAAATGATTGAAATAACATTACAAAATCTACTTTCAAGAATGGATTCTATAAACCACCAACTTTTTAATTTTGGTTCAAAAACGAGAATCTATGTAACACCTGTAGAAGTTTCACCGAATTCCTATTTAAAAGGTAATCAATTTGAAATTCGCAAATATAATACTAATGATGTTCCAATAGTTAGCACAGTTTTAAGAACGGGAGATAAATCAGAAGTCTTTCATTATCAACAAGCTGTATTTGATACGATAAAAATATTAAAAATTGAAAAAAAACCAACAATCACCTTAGAAGCTGATGAATTATTCGGAATGACTTATAATCAAATCATGAAAAAATATGGAAATGTTATAATTCAAATAAATCCGTTAAAAAAAGAGAAAAAAAAGGTGAAAAAAACGAGTGATAAAAATGAATTTATATCTAAATAAAGGGGATTTTCATTTAAATAATTATCTAAATCTATTTTTTTTAACTTATAAGCGTAATTAACAACGGAGTGATAAATATGAACCTATTAATAAAACGGGGAAAAAAAACAACGGACGGGGAACTTTTATATACTGATACTTCTTATTTTGTAAATCCAGAGATTAAAACTAAGGTTTTTCCAAATAATCGTAAGGAATTAATTATTTACACCCAATACGATAGTTTTACATTTAAATATGAAGAAATTGTGGATTTAGAGGTAAAAGTAGATAAAACAAATTATTTAGACATTAAAATGAGTAATGAGATTATGGAACATTGGGGGGGAAAACCTTGAGTGAGAAGGATATAATTTTAGATGATATTTGTGAGTGTGGTCATGAAATGATAGAACATAATTTCACCCATTCTAAAATATCCATATCATTTTATAACGGTTGTACTCTTTGTGATTGTGTAATATATCTTCAACATACAAAAAAGGAACTCGAAGTTCCTGATGATAACTATTCGATACAAAATTGGTTACATCAAATTGAAAATGCAATCTCAAACTTAGATACAACTTTTAGATTATTATTTGATGAATTAACTGTAACTTTAAAGAGGTTGTTCACAAAATGAGTCCGCATTGTGATATGAGTGATTGTGAACATGTCTGTAATGATATTGATGAATGTCCAGGTTGGGAGGAAATTCAAGTAACGAAAGAATTTCTCGAATTGAAACTTGAAATGATAGGGAATATAATCAAAATTTCAGAAACTCTAAATATAGAAACTTTCGTTTATTTTCGAGCAATTGGTAAAACTAATGCTATGAAACTATATAAAATCTTCACTGCTAAAACGATTCCTGAATTGGAGGCAGTAAAATGAAGTGTCCAATCTGCGGTAAGGACTTTGATAGTGTTGACTGTTTACATTGGGGTCCTGATTTAATCAAGGAGATCGAACGGTTGAATAGAAACAAAAATGATGCAATTGCATATATTGATGATCCTAAAAAAGATTGGATAAGGATTAATCATATTAAAGAAATTTTGGAGAGGAAATAACATGAAGTGTCCAATCTGCGGTAATATATATTATTCTATCGGGGCTCCAAAAAAATGTCCTCATGATGCATCAGATTTAATCAAGGAGATAGAGCGGTTGAAAAAGGAGAATGAAGATTTAAAAAAAGACATTGAATATTGGTCTTCTTTGGAGGGTATAAAATGAAGTGTCCAATCTGTGGAATTGAATTCGAGGATTGTAAACATTCCATCGATGAATTAATTCATGAATTCGAACTAGAATCAAACCGACATATACAACAGACTTGTAAAGATAAAAAAGAGATCGAGCGGTTGAAATCTATTATCGGACGTTCCTCAGACCAAATAAATCTTATAAAAAAGAATATTGACGTATCTTGGTTTGAAGAACAACGATTAGCTAGTATTAAAGTGATTCTTAAAGAGGTCGAACAATGAACGAAAAAGAAGTCAAAGAATTACTAATCAAAATCGCAAATGAAACAGATCCTGTTAAATCATACTGTGATAAAGTGTCGGAAAGTTGTAAAGAATGCTTTTTTGGATTTGTTGATTCATGGCGTGATGAATGTGTTTTGGATGTAATTAAAGATTGGGTGAGATCAAAAAATGGGTAGAAAAAGCGAATATCCTGATAAATACCAAAGAGATATTGTTCAATTAATTTTAGACGGACATACATACGCTGGAGCATTAGGTAGTATTCCAATTAATCCATTAGCTTATCCAAGTGATAGAACTATTGGAAGATGGATCGAAACATGGAAGCCAGTCATAGAAGCAGAAATATTAGCAGAGCAAATTGAAGCAGACAAAAAAAAGCAGAAAGAGGCGGAAAAAGGACACAATCGGCACAATTCTGAGAAAGGTAGGCATAAAAAAAAGACCATTGAAATCGATCTCAGGGATGTAAAAGATGGTTTCGTTTTATGGATAAAAACATTAGATTCAACTAAATTTACAACACCAAGAAACGGTACCATAAAACGTATTCAAAATCAAAATCGATATGCTTTCACTCATGGAACTATCGATTTACTAACACAATATTTGAAGTTTAAAAAATTGAAGGTGATAAAATGAATAAAAAAGAGTGGGAAAAAGCACATGTGAGGGTGAGTTTAACTCGAGGGATTTATAAAATTTTAAAGAAGATTTGCAAATGTGAAAATATGAAACCCGGAAAACTCCTTGGAAAAATAATTATGGAATATTATGTCCAAGAGCATCTCAAATGTTGTCAACAAAATCAAGTGGTTGAGGAATGACGCTTGTTAAATGTGGAGTTTGTAAAACTCCTTTGAATGGAAACATAATTTGTGAAATATGTGGATTTGATTCTGAGAAATGGTGTAAAGAAAATTGTGCTGATGGGAGAATTGGATATAGTCTTGACATAAATTCAATGTGTTGTAGAAATTGTACGGATTTGGAAAACAACATAACTCGAAAGGATGGATATGAAAAATTCAATGAATATTGTTATGCATATCAAAAAGACCTAATAACTTATAAGGAAATCAAAAAACATAAAAAACTAAAGGTGATAAAATAATGGAAATGATAGATATATTCGATAAAACATTAAAAAAATGGGGAATTGAATTGCAATTAAATATTGCGATTGAAGAAGCAGCCGAATTCATTAAAGCAGTTTTAAAAATGATTAGGCATAAGGAATTTAAACCAGTTGTAAGGCAAAATAGCCAGACATATGAAGTAACTGATAGAATGTTTAATTTGATTGATGAAATTGCTGATTTAACAATAATGATAAGACAAATTAATCGGTATTATCGGATACATTTAGCAGTTAAAGACCGAATTGGTGTAAAAATGAGGTAATTAGCACAGAGGCTAGAAAAATGATTTATTACCTAGCTCAGAAATATACGGGGATGGAACAAGAGGCCTATGATATTGCTTGTTTTTGTTATCATCAATTAGTAAAACAGGGATATACTGTATTTTCTCCGATACTTCATTCACATTCATTCCATAAAGACTATGCCAAACCTCTGAAATTAAGGTTGAATTATGTCAAATTGGATTTAGATATCGTAGAAAATTTTGATACTAATTGTGTAATGCTTTTTCATTTGTCTTGTTTTAAATTGCTTAATGGATTAGAAGTTTTTGCTTCCAAAGGTGCGGAAAAAGAATATAATTACGCTAAAAGAAGCGGAATTCATTGTTATAGGTTAGAACCGTTCTTAAACGGGAGGAAGATCGAAATATGAACGCTGAAATTGAAATGATGAAATGGATTGTAGAGTGCCTCTGTAGAAGAATTAAGAACGGTATTAATTATGTAAACAAAAATATCATAGGGCATTATCAATATTTCCTTAAACAATACTACACCATCAAACGCTATTGGGAGGAGACGAGGGAATGATTTATACAGAATACACTGAAGTTTCAATTGAGGCTCAATGGGGACTTATGATCAGTATTATGATGGGAGTAATAGGTATTTTTTTAATTATTTTCTTGATAATTCATAATTCGAATGAAAAAAATAGAATAAAAGAAGCAGAATTTCAAAAAAATTATAAAATAGAAGATGCCAAAAGGCGAGACGAACGTATAAAACTAACCACATGCCCAAAATGTAAAGAATATGGTTCTCATGGATTAGATTATGAATCTAAAAAATATGACCAAAAAACAGATACAGTTACAATCTGGCGGGAATGTCATAGTTGTGGATATAAACAATTTGAAAATCAACCAACTGTAAGTAATTTTGTTGAGGCTTTAGATAATCAATTCAAAGAATGGGAAAATAATGGTGTAAAAAATGAAAATAACTAAAAGTATCCGAATTGCTGTAGTTACAACGCTTATGGAAATTGCACCATTACTAGCTCACTATGCTGATTTTATCATGGATAAATCATTTATCGAAATCATATCTCAAGGAACTCTAGAAAAACTCGAAACAGTCAATATAAACACTATAGAATTGGAAATATTACCAAAAACAGAGAAAGAGATTCTAGAAATAGAAATTAAAAAAGCACATGATAAATTAGATAAATTGGAGGGTTTGATGTAAAATGAGTGAAGGATTTAAACTAATGAAAAAAAATATTAAATTGAAAAAGCAAATTGCTGAATTAAAAGGTAATTGGTGTTGCCCAAAATGTAATAATAGTGATTTTAGGGTTATTTTTAAATGCAAAAATCGAAAATGTCAACATATGCAAGAGATGAAAGAAAAATGAGTCCAGATTCAAAACCTGAACGGGAATATGGCACACATCAATGTTATCGGTGTGGTAGAGAATTACTAAAAAGTGAGGGGTTACATGTTCATAACAGGCTTGAATGTTCTGTTTGTGAAAATAAGGATAAAATAAGAGATTTAGAAGAAAAAGTAGAGGATTTAGAAAATAAAATAGAGGATATGATAAAAAAATGAGTGATATAAAAAATAAAGTAAAAAATCGTGTAGTTGTGTTGAGAATTAAAAGACTTGTCTTAGAATTTCTGAACATACACGATTTAGCTGATTATCCAAGAGAAGTCCAGGAATTGTTAAAAAACCTTGATTTTCAATTAAAAGGGGTATCAATATAATGGAAGAAACGAAATGTGCTGTATGTAATAAAACTCTAACTATAGAAGAGGGTATGACAGTAGGTACAAATGAATATGTCCATTTTGAATGTAAAGAACAATACCAAGAAGATAACATCTCTATAGACATAGAAGGTAATTTTGACTTAAATATTTTTGAAGCAATAAATTACGGGCTAGAACAAAATATCCCGGAAGCCTATAATCTATTAGGTGTATCAGAAGTGTCTTTTGGAATGAGGAAAACCCTAATTAAAAAACTACTAGGTATCACTTTCAGTGGTAATGCAAAAACTCTGTTTGGAACTATGTTTGAAGATATTTTACATAGAACTGATATTGAAAATAACATAATTACCCAAATTAATGAAAAAATTGGTCTTGAAGTTCCTATGGAAATAGATGGTAAAAAAGAGGATTTTCTAGATCTATTCGATGATTATAAACTTCGATTACATCCAGATATTTGGACTAATTATTATACCATTGAAGTGAAAACAACTAGCATTTACACTAGAGAATGGTCAAGAACTCTAGCGCCCTACCAGGCCAATCAATTGAATTCATATCTTGGATATTATAAACAGAATTTTGGGTTTCTATTAAAGGTAAATTCAAGAGCATTCATTTCTAACATAAACAACTACCAGGAAGGTTATTGGAAGAAACTCTGGAATTCTTACGGTTATATCATTCCAATTCAATTTGATCCAGTAATGTATGATCGAACTATTGAAAGAGCAAATGCTTTTTTTAAACATTTAGATATTCAAGATATTAATGTGCCATGTCCTGAATTTAGTTGGGAATGTAAATATTGTGATCCGAGAGTAATTAAAGTATGTGGTAAAGTTCCGGCTCAATGTCCTGAATGTAAGAAGAAAACGTTGGTATGGCCTAATTGCTTAACTGATGCGTTTATAGAAACACCCGTTTGTGAATCTTGTTTCAAAAAAATAACCCCAAGGGGAAATTACGAACATTTTAAATATCTAGCAGAATTTCCTTGGGAACTTTAAACAAATATTTAAATATTTAAATAAATTCAATAAAATTAGAGGTTATAAGTTTGGCAGAAACTGAAAATGAAATAAATGAAAGGATTATGGCTAAAATTGATGAACTAATTAATGTAGCTAATACGTTACCCAAATTACCAGATTTTTCGAAAGCATTTGATTACATTAATAGTGTCAAGCTTTTATCAAGTGATGTTCATTATGTTAGCATACCTAAAACAATAATTAATGCCTATAAAACCCTTAAAAAAGGGGATTATGTAAGAGTTTTTTTAATACCTATAACAAATAAAAACGTGATAAAAAATGAGTAAAGATAGCTGGTTTGCAAGTAGTGCCTTGAAAAAACAGGTATATGATACAGTTGAGAAAATTATTGTTCAAAGAACTCAACTTGAGGAAGAGGATATTGAAAAGGTTAAACCGTTGTATAAAAAACACTTTGTTGAACAAATGAAGTTTAAACCTGAAGATCGAGTTCTATTTTTAGACAAATGGGGAGGTACTATTCTTTTTTTACAGACTCCTAAAGAACCGAAAAAGAAATTAAATTTAACAGAATCCAAAAATTATCTCATCTATGGTACTTCTGCTTTATTAGAACGTGCAAATATCAAAATGTTTGTTGAGGAAGTGGATGGAATTTGGAATCGTAAGGCAATTTTTCGGGGGAGAATGAAAATCCAATACAAGCTTATTGGTTCAGATAAATATCCAATGAACGTAAAACAATTTATAAAACATGTAAATGAGCAATTGGAAAATCCAGAAGACCGTATTGAATCCATTGATGAATTAGATGAATCCGAGTATGTTAAGGCATACACTATAAATATCTGGCAAGCTATTGCGGTGATTGAATGATGATTGAAATTAGGTATATTTCCTCAGAGAGAGGAATTCAAGAAATCAAAATCCATTTCTATTTACCATCTCCTACTTACGAACATGATAAAAAGGGCATGATAATCGGTAAAAAAACAGATTATCCACAATCTAATTTAATAGCATTGATTAAATTAAGAGATAAAATTGATAAAATGATCAAAAAAATGTGCACTGATACTGATTCTATTTATGTCAATATGGGAAAAATAGAATTAACCAAAGAAGAATTAGACAGATCTTGTATAAAATGTGTATATGAAAAAGGAACTGATTGTGGACATAGTCCTAAATGTCCAGACTTAAAACATGAACATTTTGCACCTAAAGAGGTTGATATATAATGGGATTACTTGACGGTTTAAAAAGCGAGAAATTAAACGGGTTAAAATCTGCTGAACCTGAATTAACGGATGAACAAATAGCAGAATTACGAGAAGAAGTTAGCGATATGATAGATGATGAGAAAATTGAAACTGATGCTGAAGCTAAAGGTGCAATTGCAATTGCTCTAGCTGAATCAGAAAAACTCACCTTATCCAAAGACAGTCCATTAAAAAAGAAAAGAAATAAAGATGGAACTGAAACTAAGAAAAAACCTGCTAAAAAAGCTAAAGATGGTGAGAAGAAAAAACTTCCTAAAAAAGAAGATAAACCAAAGAAAACAGCTAAAAAAACAGTGATTAAAGGAAATAAAACTGAAACTCAAGCGATAAAATCTGATTTTCTACCTAATGAAGTTCCATTAATTATACCATTAGAAAAAACAGCTCCTACTAAACAATATGAAATGGTTCATTATAAAGCACCGACACCACAACTAGCTAAGAATTTTCCAAGCTTAGTTGAAGTTAAGTTCTTAATTGCCAGATTTAAATATGTAATGGATGAATTAATTGATGAATCAGATATTGTCGAAATTAGAGGTAAAGAGCATATTTGTAAATCTGGATGGAGAAAGTGTATCAGAGCATTTAATATTTCAATTGAATTAGTTTCAGAGGAAGTATTTGATAAATATGATGATACACATGCAAAAGTTATCTTGAGAGCTATTTTGCCTACAGGTCAATCAGTTGAGGGTATTGGGTTAAAATCCTATAAAGATATGTATACAGACAAAAACTTACATAACTTAGTAGCAACTGCATGGACTAGAGCTGTTAATAGAGCTGTAGCGGATTTAGTTGGAACTGGTCAAGTATCATTTGAAGAGCTTTCTGGTAAGACTCAAAAGGGATTGTTCAAAGATTAGGTGATATTATGGACATAAATTTAGTGATATTAATAATTGTGAATATAATATTTCTTTTAATTACGTCTTTTACATTCATTTTGGCTATAATTATATGGGGTACTGATGATATAATACTATTCGTCAAAATAAACATAGGAGCATATATAGGGTTATGGATATTAACAGGAATAGTATTCGGGCTTGTATCTTTAGGTGAGTTTTTAATAAATTTATAATTTTTTTTTGGTGAATCTCATGTATTTTAATCGAATTAAAAAATATGTAGAAACTCTTTCTTATCATGCTCAGGTAGATACTTTAATAATCAAAAAAGCATTGAATGTCGATAAGAACAACAAATCTTTTACTAATTTTGCCTATTTAGCTTTGGAACGTCTTGTTAAATTAGGAGTTATTGAAAAACACATTAAAACATCTAAAAGAAATATATACAGAGTGATTAAAAAAATGGATAAATGTAAAATAACAGTTCTTAAAGGGTGTCGTTCCGATTCGGGTTTAATTACACCGATTCTCAAACGGCTGAAAGAAGATATGATAGAAAATGAATTTTTCGGAAGGATTGATGAAGTGAATTTAATACCATCAGATTATATGGGATCTTATGCTAAAATGGATTGGTATTTGAAACACAATACACCAGATTTAGTTATTGTTCCAGCTGATAGAATTGAAATGATGGCCGCAGCAACTTGTTGTTTTCTATATGGAATTCCAATTGCTCATATCTATGGTGGGATAACTAATTATCCGTTATCAACAGTGGATGATACATTCCGACATAATATTAGTTTGATGAGTGATATTGTATTTGTAGAAAATGATGCTGCAAGTCGTACTGTTGATTATTTAAGAACTAATATCGGAAAACATAAAATATGGATTAAAACAATCGGCAATCTCTACATGTGTGATTATGAGGTTGATGAATCGACAGTTGACGAACCTTTTTGTATTGTATTATATAATGGGTATAAAGGAAGCGATAATTTAGGTGATAAACAAAAAATAATAAAAAATATAACTACTAAAAGAGTCGTTGTAATTAGTGGGAATCCAGACAGTTCATTTACCCCTAAATTTGATTTACACCATATTGTAACATATAATGAAAACTTACCACGTTCTATATTTTTAGGGTTGCTCAAACATTGTGATCGTTTCATAACCAATAGCAGTTCTGCATATTATGAAGCGCCTACGTTCCTCAAACCAGAGCAGATAATCCTAATCGGTGACCGAAATAAAGCACGTTCATCTCTTAACCTACCAGAAGGCAATCCAGACTTAGTCATAGAAACAATCAAAAACTGGTTTGGTGAGAGGAAATGACCAAAGTAACCTTTAAAGATAGACAGAATAATGCAGATAAAGACCCATATTGCGAAAATTGTGGTAATTTTGATGGAGATTGGGAGATAAGGGATAATTATATTGCGGGTAAAAATCTACATTGCAAAAAATGTCGTTATCTAGCTCCATCTGAATATGCACCACAAGGATCTCCTCCAGAACCAGAAATAACGATAAGTGATCAAGAAATTGTCGATGAACATCACAGAATGAAATACGGTGAATACTAATGATTTGTCCGAAATGTAATTCTAAAAAAATAAAACCTCTACCATTAGGTGACCCAGAGACGGGGTTAAAAACTCATCAATGTATGAAATGCGGTAAACAATTTGAGGGAGATAAAAAAATGAAACCTACACATCTTTTTAAAGTAACTGAGATAGATGATTATGCCGATATTGGAATCACTATAAAAATAATGATTAGAATTCCTGAAAAAGCCAAAATGTTTCAGAAACAAAAACTTAGGGATTGGTTTAGAAATTCAATGCATAAAATTGAAAAGAAAGTACATGATTTTATGGGGAGTGGATGGAAACTACCAAATGAGATTAAACCAGGGGAGATAATATGAAACCTAAAACTATAGCAATAATCCCAGCTAGAAAGGGATCAAAAAGACTGCCGGGTAAGAATAGGAAATTGTTGAATGGTGTACCTTTAATTGATTACACTCTGAATGTCGCAATAGCTTGTCAATTTATTGATGAAATAATAGTAATTACTGATGATCTATGGATAAAAGCATATTGTTTAGGTTATAAAGGTATATCACGAATTATAGATGAACCAGAAGAAATAGCACAAAATAGTTCACAAGCTTGGGAAGTTGTAAAATATGTCATGGAATTCTTAATATCTGATAAAAGAGAAAGAGATAATACTACAATAATATATCTCCAACCGACAAGTCCTTTAAGAACTGATGAAGATCTTAGTGAAGCTTATGATTTATTTAATGCAAATTATCGTGAACCTGTCGCATCTGTTGTATATAAACGAGATATGGATACTATATATGATAAATGGGACTACATGCTAAACGGAGCGATTTACATCACACCTTACCATGAAGTAATTAATTGTGAAAGTTTATGGAGACAAGCAAAACATTTGTATGTAATGCCTAGTAGACATAGTGTAAATATTGATTATCAACTAGATTTAGATTCAGCAGAATGGATTATACAGGGAAATAAAGATGTCTTACAAAGAAAAACTAGCAAAATACAAAAACAAGAAAAAACGGAAGATTAAACCTTCCGTCATCAATCTTTTAATAAATCTAGAAACTAACCCCGTTAAATTAATTCTATTGAAAAACCTTAAGAAACTCAATAAAATCGCTTATACTACCATGATGACACATGGAGTGAGTTTTAAAGATAAATATCACATCTTACAGAAATTACCTTGTTGGAAGCAAGCTAAACACTATCTTATTCAATTTAAGGATGATCTAAGATGTGAATTGTGTAAATCAAATGTGGTTAATGATTTTGTTCTGCACCATAAAGAGTATAAAGTAACAGAGATATTTACTCCCACGTTGATAAATTTAGTTCATAATTCTTGTCATCGAAAATATCATAAGAAATAATTACGTTTTTTTTCCTTACTATATGACACCGATCTATCTCACCCCAGAATTCTGTTCCAATACCCAAAGATATTTGCTCCATCTCATCCATACGCTCTGGAACAGTATAACGTATGAATATTCTCCCCCCACCTTCAATCAATCTTAGGGTAACATATCTATCATCACTTGTATGTGAATTAGTAGTTTGTACACCTAACTTCCCATCATAGAAATAAGTTCTTCCTTTGGGTATTACGATAACTTCTTTTATACAATCGTTCATTTCACTTTCCTCAAAATATCATCAATTCCATCCATTACCCATTCAGCGTCATCATAAGAATAGAATTTACGATCTAATTGTTTTAGAGTTCTTTTCATTTGTAACAACCCATTTATCAATTTCTCATTTTCATCGAATAAATATTCAATTATTTGTTTTTCTGTATGTGGACAACTAAATGTCCTAAATCCATCTATCCAATATAGTTTATTGCAGATTGGACAATGATTCTGATTCATTCTATCATTTCCTCCAGAAATTTTCTTATATCAATTAATGGTTTAAACGGTTCCATTATTAAAAGTAAACATTCTTTCTCTTTTTTCAGTAATCTAATCTTTTTTTTAAGAAAAAGAATTATATCCTTAGCAGAATGACCATTATCACAAACATCTAATTTAAGTTCATCATCCTCTAGTTTATTAGAACAAATAAGACACTTCATTTTTGTTTTCTCCAACATTGTCTACATAATAATATTTGAAAAGTATCCTTTTCTAATTTCCCTTCTTCCAAAACGTAATATAATGCTGTTTTCATGGGTGATCGTTTACTTAACATCATTAATTTTTGTTTTCCACTATAAAATCTGATCCCAAATGATTTATCAATTGCTTCATTAATATTCTGCATTTTAAATACCTACTTCTATTCTTTCAATATCTTCTCTTATTGATTCAATAAGTTTTTCTGTCATTTTCTTAGTCCAAAATTGTGGAATAGTTACTCTAATCAATCTATTTCCCTTTACTGATACAAATGATTTTTCTGATTTTATATCTTTATTATCTTCGTTCATCTAATCACCTCCCCTAATTCGCTTATAAGAATACTCCAATTCCGTTCTAAGCAATCCTCATTTAACATTACATGTTTTTCAACAAAGTAAAAATCTAACTGTTTTGCTAGGCGTAATAATTGAGAATTGCTAGTATGATCTGAAAGCCGTTTAAGTGAAAACATTTTATGAAACATGTATTTTCTAGGATCGGCCGGATATTCAGGAATGCAAAATAAAGGTTCAAATCTCGGTATATCAGATAGGGAAATAGGTATCCCTTTAGAATTAAATACAGATATGAGTTTTCGTTTATATATATCTGGATCTTCATCAATTGAAATAAACCAAATGAATTTATATTCCTCAGATAGATAAATAATAGATTTAATTAACTCTACATTATATCTATCTCTGAATCTTGTCTTAATTGCTGGTATCTCATACTGACCTATCCAAGAAACCCGTTCCTCATCAAATGGTGTAAAGAATACTTTCTGCCCTATGTTAATCCCATATTTGATTAATTCTTTCATTTCACCCATTTGAACCGATAGATAGCCCTCTATCCCGTTAATCCTCGCATATTCTTTGGAAAACAATTGAAATTTTGAGAAATCTACTCCATATTCCCGTTCAGATTTTATCATTTCCTTTGCTTCCTCAAGATTTTTCCAATTTACTCCGTTTTCTGCAATAATTTTCATGAGATCACTTCATTTAATTTTGCATATTCTCCAAATAATTCTTCAACTATTTTTTGAGTTATCATAAATCGTTTTCCTCTTTTATTAACTTAATAACTTTATCAATTGGACAATTATACCAAGAAGGAAGAGCAATTATGTGTTTATAGACATAATCTGTGTTTTTTAACCCTTTACGTAAAGGTTCATAATATTTGCGAGTTTCTATCTCTTTTGGTATTTTTAAATTTTTAATATTAAGGAATGCTATTGTATTGTATGATGAATTATAAGGAATGTTCTGAAATCGTCCAGGAAGGGCATTTTTATACGATTTAAAACATTCTTTTTTCCACTGTAATATTTTACTCAGGTAATTCAAATACTGAAGTCCAAATATAGCATGAATTTCAGACATTCGGCAACATTTATCACGATATTCTTTAGCGAACTCATATAATGGTTTATCGTTAGTTAATATTAATCCACCTTCCATTGATGTAATCATTTTTGTTGGTGCTAATGAGATACAAGTTGCTAGTCCAATGTCCTCGAATTTAACACCTAAACAATGAGATCCGTCATAGATTGTATTTGTTGCCTTGCTTATTCCGATATTCCCAAATGTATGTAAATAAAGAGCGTTATATGAGAAAACTTCTTTAGGAAGCCATGTTTCTTTATCAATATCAAAATACAATGGAGTTTCACACATTGTTCCTAAAATATGTTCAATACTTTCCCATGTAAATGAGGGGATGTAAAAAGTTGATAAAGTTTCATTCCTTAAATTAATCATACAAATTAATAACGCTTGTGTGCAACTGGATGTAGCAATAACATATTTTACATCATACATCTCTTTAATTCGATTCTCAAGATGTTTCACATAAATTCCATTGGTAAGTTGAGTTAGATCTAAACAAGAATTAATTCTCGAATAGATCGTGATCTTATCAAATTCCTTTAAAGCTAATGCTCTATGATATGGTATTTTCATTTTCTTTCTCCTAATGAACTAATTCTGTTCTCATTGGACATGGTTCAGGGGTAAACATCCAAGAATGAAAATATCCGTCCCGAAGTTTTGATTCAAATTTACGGTAAACCAATACAGTTCCGTCCTCTTTATATTTGAGTTTCGCACCGAAATATCTGCATAATTCACGTTTTCCCCAATATTTATGACATTTACAATCTACAATCTTCTTTAGCCATCTACTTTTTCCTCTAGAAGTTTAATCCATTTTTCAATTCTACTTGAATGAAAATTAGACATTTGACCAAGCGACATGTTCATATCCGTTAATGTAACTTTAATTTTAGCGTCTTGTCTGTCTATGATAGGGATATGAACGGTATCTATTTCTACTGATAGACAATTGATCTCCATATTGAGCGTCTTGATCTCTTTCTTTAATTCTCCAATTTCCTTTTTGCTATCGTTGAGTTTTACAATTGTTTCATCTAATTCTTTCATTGCAACATCATAAGACTTTTGTTTAATATACCAAGTATTAGTTGTTTCGTGAAATAGAGAGTCGAATGGTTCTTTCTCATGAGTTAAACTAATTACATTAATTGTATGTTTTTCCAATATTGATTTGAGCCGTTCGATCTCAACATCCTTATCGAAACATCGTTTTTCCCATTCTTTGTCTAAACCATTTAATGCTTTCAATTCAGCTTTAATCAACTGTGATTCTAATTTTAATTGCCATACTTTTTCAGGATTAGTATCTATAGGATGTCTGCAACCAAATTCATCAGTAATCCATTCTATTCTTTTAGAATCCTTCGGTTTCTCTTCCACAAAAAATTCTCCATGATCATTACAATGCCATGTATTTCCGAAATGAATGCTCGTTGGTCTATTGCATTTAGGACATCGTTTATCCTCATTTGTCGGCTTATCCTCTTTACTCCAATTACTTCTATCTTCACATGTTTTATCACTACATGTCCCGAGCAGAGTAATTGAGGCACAATCTGTGCATTTAAAAACGGTAACGTTGATTCGTCTGATTAATTCCTTATCTTTTTGGAGAAAATCTTCTATTCTATCCATGCGTTCTGATTGTGCTTTTAATTCATTTTCAGTGTCATCCTTTAATTTCCCTACATTTTCAGTAGTACCAACTAAATGAGATTGTAATTGCTGAAGTGTCATAACCGACTCAGACTTAGTCACATCTAATTTCTCAATTTGCTCTTTTAAATGATCGACTTCAACTTGATAATCAATTAACATTTTGTAAATTTTATTATAATTTGCGTTTATCTCTGTTTCATCCATTTCACTTAGCCTCCGTTTCGATGTGGATGAATATAGGTCTTTTCCAATTATACGTATCCCTTAAATACCGTTTTATCCGACCAGTTACAATCTCACGAGCAATACTACGCCTAAAATTATCCGATTTATGCTTAATGGATATAGCGTAGATTGTTTTAAATTTCAATTTGTATTCTTCATAGGTGTAAGTTGCCAAAGTAAACTCAACAAATTTTCTAGCAGTTTTACCCCTCATCTTAGAGAAAATAAGTTTATGGAATGGTTTTGGTATATCGAACTCCGTCCTTCTACCACTACGATGGTTGGAAATTAAATCTCCTCCCCATTTATAAGCGATACCATACTCTACCTTTATTTTCAATTCTTCTTTTTTTATTTCGCTCATTTTTTAACCACTCCAATATTATTTATTAATTGTTTTGCAACCATTTTATAGGTCGATAATTCTTTTTCATCGAAAAGCAAAATCTGATAAAATAATTCTTCTGCTTTTTTAATCCAAGTAACTCTGTCAATTTCCATTTTACTCCTCCTCCTCTTCATGAAACATTTCTTCTAACTCTGCTCGATAATTAGATGCCATTTCATCTAATACTTTTTCTTTATCCTCTGCATTTATTACAATATGATGCCCCATTCCTTCAAGATCATATTTAGTTGATGGGAATTCTTCTTTCATATCGTCTAAATGTAACCATAATCGTTTCATTTCACTCATCCTCCACTGGTTTAACTTTTACATTTGACGGATCAAACCAATCTGGTAAACTTCCATTTTCCCAATCTGTCAATTTCTGTTTTTCTTCTTCATTCAAAAATCCACGTTTCTCTATTTCAGCATATAATTCATTAGTTCCATTTGACCAATCAGAACCGCATAATTCTCTACATGCTGCTTGTCCCCAATCCCACCGTTTACCATTTTTTTCATAACAGATTCCATCGTATTTTACAACCATACGATGAGTCCATTGGATTAACCAAGTAAATGTATCAGTCAACAGGAGTCACCTTGTATTTTTTACCATTGATTAAAAAAAATGGTGCGTCCCTAGCTCCGGGGAAATAGAATGCTCGGACTTTACGTTCTATGTGTAATTTTAATACATCCTCCCTTACAGTACGACCATGAGCTAAATAAATCTCACAAGCCTTCTGGAAATCTTTTCGGGTGTAAGGTGGTGTGTGCCATTCATATTGGCTTGGATAAGCACCACTATATATTCCACTTCTATGAATAAATTTTTCCATTGCACTTTTAAAGAAATCAAACATTATAATCATGGATTTCTCTTTTAATTCTTTAACAGTTGGTTTAAATTCAATATTCCATGAAACAGGGAAATATTTCACTTCATATATAAAACCAGAATCAACCTTTTCATCCATCTCATGAACCATTACACCATAGGTTTCATCACCGTTCCAAATAGCATAGTTATAACCACCAATTCCCGGATATTTCGGTGGTGCTGGATGAAAGTTGATGGCATGTTCTTTGGCAAGTTCCAATATATGTTTAGGTAACACTGCGGGGAAAAGATATGAAATAATATAATCATATTTAGGTGATTCTACCCAATGTTTATGATCCCAACCATGTTCTTCTCCCCATTCCCCAGTCCACCATACAACATGTTTGAATTTTTCTTTAAGATATTCAAACACTTTTTTACACCATTCATCTTTTTTACTAAACAAGAGAATGAATTTATCTATTTTATTTTCCGACATAATTTAATATCCCATCTGTATCTAGTTTTTTAGTTTCATCAAAATTAACTTCTAAATTTACATTGTCTTTTAATCTAATTCCTATATAATGATATGGCCTACCGTCAATGTTACGTTTTTGTTTAGAAATTATACCAAACTTCTGTAACCGAGTTGTAAAAGAGTTTTTAGCGACAAAACCATCTCCATATTCTATAAAAAGATCATAAAACTCTATTTTATTGATAGTAGCACCCTTTTCAAGTACACAATAGTCGTCAAGGAACTTGTAAATTGGATCTGATTCGTATAACCAGATATGTCTTGTATTCTTCTGAATTTCTTCTCTGAACCCTTTACGGTCAATTAACCGTTTTAATCCTAGCATGGCTTTCTGAATAATGCCATTAATTTCATTAGGATCATCAATAATTGTCTTGAAAAATTTAATTTTAAATTCCTCAAAATCATTCTTTTTAAACACATTAGGGAACATAATTATGATGAACCTATCAAAAAAAGCAAAATCTTCAATTTTATCCATTTCGGGAAAATTATTCGCATTGAACCAAAATGTAGCAAAATTTGTAAATTTGAACTGTTTCCCACCTTTAATCTCACCAGATACCTTAAAATCGTCTCCCGTAAGTGTTTTGAATATTTCAGGATTCTTTATACTTCCAGTTCCAATTTCACCGGCAATATTAACCAATTTAAATTGTAATCCTACAGTTCCGAAATGGTCTTTAGTAATTCGTTGTAATGGTAAAGCATGTGTATTATCCTCTCCGATAATATATGTAATTACATTAGTAAATTGGGTTTTTCCAGAATCTTTCTCGCCTATATTCAAAAAAGACTTCTTAAAACCCGTATGAGTAGACATACCATTACCAAGCATTTCAAAAATATCATCAGGGATAATCTTCTGTATAAATTCAGGTTTGTTTAACCATTCATCTAAAGCTTTGTCAAATTTAGGACATTCACATTTTTCTTCTACCCACTCATGAGGAATACAATAGAAGAAAGCTTCCTCTGAATCATAAATCGGTTTTTGCTCTAGTACATCATAAAGACAATTTTTAAAATTCACAAGATGACTTGCAGTACAAAAGAAATCACGATCAATAAGGGTGCGATCTTTTATATATTCAAATACATTCTTTTTAAAACTAGTATATGAACCTTTATTGAACATTGAAACAGTCCTACTAAAATGCTCTATTACTGGTTTAGTTTTCATTGAAAAATGATTATTCTCTTTTACCATCAATTGTCGGGAATCTTCTAGAGTAACAATCTGATACGTCCCAAGAATATCTTCAGAAGTAAAATCTGTAAGTTGTTTGATGTTCATCTCGCCAAAATCGACATTTTCTTTTTTCTTCTTTCTCTTTTCTGCTTCTTTAATTGAATCTGTAAATTCCTCGTCTAAGTTATCATCCTTATGGCTTTCATAGAAATATTTACGATAGGTTCGTGTAGTTAATGGTTTCAGCAATTTACTATTCGTTGGGTTCTTATAGTCGTGGTAATCATAAGATAACTGCTTTTCGGTAACTGCTTGGTCAAAGGAAGATTGATTTAGTAAAAGAAATGGGTATAGTTCCTCCGCCTCTATACCGCATTTCTGGTAAGCTTCAATAAATAACCATTTCCAATAGACTAACTCTTTTTGCCCCATTGCAGCAGATACTTGATGAATTTCCACTTTTCCATTTACAATATCTATAAACTTAGATCGCATCTTTTTAGGCTTCTTAAGAACTAGAAAAGTTATCAGTTTCTTATATTCCTCAACTGTTAATCTCTTTATACCGGCTTCTTCATTCAACACCATATATGCTTTTTCATCGACTTCACTCGGAGGAATCATAATTAAAGCGCCTTCTCCTTGAATGTCTAAACCATTAAGATATTTTTGGTATTTAGTAGTAACCACACCTGTAAATATAAACTTCTTTTTACTCTTACGATAAATATTGGTGTAATGTTTAGTTTCTACTAGCTTATCACATTCAAATATTAAATGAAATCCATGTGGTGTTCTATGTACGCGGGTATTTACAATATCCCCTAATGCTTCCTGAAGTTCTTCAGCAATTTGATAAAAACCGTCTCTAATTTGGTCTTGATCCAAAGACTTCTTGAAATCAAAGTCAATAGCAAATAGGTTATTAGAAGTATTACCACAAACAGCTAGGTAATTTGAATTATTGTAATTGTCTAGCTCAGTTCGTGGACATTTCATATTCTGATATTTAGTCCAATTAGAAATAGGTCTTTTCTCGTTTCGAATCGCTGGAATTATGTTCCATTCAGGCAAAAATTGTGGGAGTTCCATTTTTTAAATTTAACTCCCTTTTTTCTCTTTAATAATTACCTTATATTTTTTCTTAAGAACTAAAGTCTTAGCATCCATTAACGCTTTAGGTATAGAAATATAGTATCGTTCATCTCCTGCTTTACGAACCTCTTTTATCAACTCTACAGTCAATTTTATCACTCAATGTATAATAAATTGTATAATATTATCTTACATCTTCTAGTATAAAAAGATACTTGTCTTGACTGTCTTATCCTTTTTTTAAACTATATATATATATTATTAATATTATGTACTTACTATTCTAGTTTTAAGCTCTAGTAAGTAAAAAAAAGGATAAGTCTTTGAAGACATTATTTGTTCGTTATTCTGATATGAATTTCAAGATTTTCAATTTCTTTTTGACCTGGTTTAAATATTATATCTGCATCAATAGAATGAAAACCTTTACCTATACTTGTATCATACATATCATTGATTAATTTCATTACTTCTATTTCATCCATTATATTATCACCACACACCGATGTTTTTTTAGTTAATTTTTGGTTAACTATTTTTGAGAATCAGAAATAGCTTTCCTGACTAGAAGTTTTTTCACTTCATCTAGAATTTCGGCTTTCATCATTTCGATCTTGGCTATTTCTTCTTTACTTACAATTTCGATCTCTTTTTTAATCAGTTCTAATTCATGTTTATGTTTGATTTTCTCAATTTCCAGGTTGTGTGTGAAGTCAATTTCGGCTAGAGTGGCCAATGCTGCTTCTGATTTAGTTTTATAATTTACAGCTATAGTATCAGATTCGATCCACCGTTTCTTGAACATATTGAAGAAATACGCACCTAGAACAGAGATTCCGACATAGATAATATTACTGTAAATAAATTCTGAATTCCAATCGCCAGTCGTAGCCATTAGAAGAATTTCATCCTGTTCTATCGTAAATATAACGAAATACACGACAAATAGAACACCCAAAAAAAGTTTAAGAAATTCTTTCAGATCTGCAAAATCGACTTTATCATCCTCATTAAAATCAAATATCCCTTTTAATTTAGCCATAACCTTATCGAATGGATTCTTTTTGATAATATCCTCCGTTTTTTTTACAATATCTTCTGTTTTTTTTACTGTAGGGGGGGTATCTTTTTCAGACATCTTTTTTATCACCTTTGTTAGATTTTTCTTTACCGTATCCGAGTTCTTTTGCAGTAAACGTACTCGGTGCGTACTTGAGGAACTTTCCCAATCCTTCCAGGTAGTCAAGCGTAGATCTCACCATTTCTTCGATTACAATATTATTATCCTTTAATATTTTAAATTGATCATCGACCTTTGTTTCTAATAGGTCTACTCTCTTCTTTAATGTACTCTCCGTCAATATTTACTCCTCTTCTTTGGCGTTTTTCGTTTACTTTTTACCTTTTTACTTGTTTTTTTTTTCTTTTTTCCCAATTGTTTCTTCACCTCTTTTCTAAAGTCCTGGAACAGTAAACGGAAATCTAAATCTTGACGTTGTATCTCCTTGAACGTGTAAAACTACAGTAGGTGCTAATCCAAATCCACTTACTGCAACCTTAAATTTAATAACAATACGATCTGTTGCATTAAGGGCGGTATCTGGAAGGTGAAGATAAGTATTTAATGCATTATCAGCATCCTCAAAAAAAGGAGTATAGTGACTTGTTCCTAATAATGTTTCAACACCGCCTGGTTGTGTTCTTTTCCACATTTCAAAATAAATGGCACAATTCATAGTTCCGCCAGTTTTAGAAGCATGAATATGAGTTGTATATTGTCCTTCTAATAAAAAAGACGTTCCTGGTTCTCCGATCACACTTGCAAATTCCTCAATAGGATCACCATCAGCCGCAGCCGCAGCAGTGTAATCTGCTTGTGCAGCACCATCATAAACAGTATTTAGTGTTTCGTAACCACCAATATCAGAGTTAGTATCATCCAGATAAAATATAGAACCGCCAAGTTGATTAATTAAATGTAATAAATTACGGATCTGTTGTTCATTTTCAACCATTTTACTATTACGTCTGCTCAATCGTATTCTCTACCTCTCTGGAACGTAGAATTAGTTAAGAATATAATCTTAGAATCGTCTATTGCAAGACTCATGCCTTTAAATATATAGTTTGTTACAGTAGCTAATCTGTCAACTTTACCAAATACAAATCTAAAACTTCTGCCAACTGGGATAAAACCTAAATTTTTCCAAATGAATTCAATATCTAAAGGTGGTGTCGCAATTCCATCTTTAGTTAATAAAGCAGCAGCTATAAGTTTTAATTGGTCTAAATCATTACAACCAGGATAATAGCGAACTAATTCATTTTTACCATTTGCTAATATTGATGCAACGTCTTCACTATCTCCGTCAGATTCGATATAGCCTTGACCGTATAGATGAATATAATTATATGATTGATTTATAAGGTCATAAGAGGGGGCAGTCATCGCATTACCTCTGCTTGATAGACAATTCAGATTTGAGTATTGGATGTAATCATCTGCTGACCAACCAATTGAATCAACATAAGTTTTCCATCCAGTAGTCGCACCATCTCCTGCCCTCAATTCTATTCCATCTATTTGATTACGAACATTTCTAAATGGTTGGTCGCTTAAACTTCCTATTATATTT
>SDBT01001060.1_pt1 | contig 46997 bp, 55 predicted proteins | sample 2277101 | NCBI WGS metagenome assembly SDBT01 (sample SAMN10404973, study PRJNA504765) | marine sediment metagenome | isolation source: marine sediment core GS10_PC15, 103 cmbsf | place: Arctic Ocean: Southern Knipovich Ridge | collected 2010 | reverse complement strand
GTCCTGTTCTGTGATTATAGCTTCGCGCTTCTTACCTTTACCTAGCTTCTCAAAAGGTCTATTAGCGTACTGCTGCAAACTCTTCTCTCGTATTTTAGCCTTTACTTCTGGAGTGTGAGAACTCACCCCTCCTACTTTTCGACCCTTTAAGGTCTGACTAATTTTGAGATTTATTTGAGCTTGATTACGCATTATTTTTTGGTACCGAGAGTAGGACTCGAACCTACAAACCTTTACGGCACTGGTTTCTAAGACCAGCGTGTCTGCCAATTCCACCATCCCGGCATTTGGAGACGACGAACGGAGTCGAACCGTTCTAAGAGGGGTTGCAATCCTCTACCTGGCCGCTCGGTCACGTCGTCTGGAGTCTCTTTGACCTATCCATCCGGCTATAGTGGCCACTACTCCCCCGGATAAGATAACACCTAACACAACCCCCATCCCGGTTAACATTTGAACCCATTGTGGCCAAAGATCTGGATTCATGGTAACCTCCTTATTGTTGGTACCGAAGAGAGGACTCGAACCTCTATGCTCTAGGCTACGGGGTTTAAGCCCGCTGCGTCTGCCAATTCCGCCACTCCGGCATTGTCTTTGGTACCAGGAGAAGGACTCGAACCTTCAGGAAGCAGGGTTTGAAGCTGCCGTGTCTGCCAATTGCACCACCCTGGCAAGTTTTTGGCACCAAGGGCTGGACTCGAACCCGCACCTGACCGGTTAACAGCCGGACGCTCTACCAATTAAGCTACCCTGGTACATGGCGGAAAGGACAGGAATCGAACCTGCAAACCTTTACGGCTACCGGTTAGCGGCCGGTTGGGGTCGCCAATCCCCAAGCCTTTCCATAATGTTAAGGTGGGGCGTAAGTGGATTCGAACCACTGTCTCCGACCCTGTTATATCACGGTCGGCGCTTTACCCCTAAGCTATACACCCCATGGAGCCGGTGACAGGAATCAAACCCGCATCAATTGGTTGGAAGCCAACCGCACTGTCATTGTGCTACACCGGCTGGAACCCCCGGTGGGAGTCAAACCCACGGCCCTCTGGTTCGAAGCCAGATGCTCTGTTCACTGAGCTACAGGGGCATAGTGCATACTACTTTTTCGCCCGGTATGCTAGCGGTACGCCAGGTTGAGTTTTACGACATCCCAAGTCATTTATCGGCTGGCGGAGGGCAGAGGAATCGAACCCCCGAGGCCCTGAAGCCCAGCTGTTTTCGAGACAGTTTCCTCGACCAACCGGACACCCTCCATTTTTATGGCGGAAGGAGAGGGAATCGAACCCTCAAGGCCTCTTACAGCTCGCCGGGATTCAACGCCGGTGCCGTCGCCCATCGGCTTGCCCTTCCGTATTTAATTTTCTGGTACCGGGAGTAGGATTCGAACCTACGACCTTGGGTATGTAACACCCCTACTCTTCCACTGAGCTACCCCGGCATGGTTCCGAGGATTGGAATCGAACCAATGACCTGCTGGGCTTCAACCAACCGCTCTACCTGACTGAGCTACCTCGGAATGATTATTGATGACGTTCATAAGGATAGATTGTTTGACTGAGCCACAACCTAAACAACCGCCATCGTGCCCCTTGGACCCTAAGCCAGATCGTCATCTGCTTTCCTTTCAACCCACCGCTTGCATAGACACTGGGTACACTGCCCGTCCCAAGTTTGACGAGACTGGTGATACCACTGACTATGATTACAGCTTTCACAATTTTTGGTACCGGCGACAGGACTCGAACCCGCGCGCTTCCGGTTAAAAGCCGGTGGCTCTGCCGCTGAGCTACGCCGGTATAGGTTAGACAGCATGGTTATCAAAATAGATTTGATCGTCATCGTCGTTCATATCTTTCTTGATAACCTCCCAACAGATTTCACAGATCCAAACGAGAGTTCCTGGGGCTATCTGTCTATTGTTGGTCCCCTCGTTCTGACACCCGAAGGTCTCACATTGTTTCATTGGTACCCCCGGAAGGAATTAAACCCTCATCTCCTGGGTAGAAACCAGGTGCCTTGTTCATTGGACCACGGGGGCCTAGTAAAGTAGTACGGGGCCTGCTTCAGAACCCTCTGGCTCGGCCACATGTTTAAGAGATGGAAACCCACCCCGCACTTAAGAATATTTCTGGAGCCGATACGACGATTCGAACGCCGCTCCTCTGTTTACAAGACAGTGACTCTTCCTACTGAGCTATATCGGCCTGGTCGGGTGAAACCATGCTCTTTTAATGAGCTCAACCCATAACTAATTTTTGGTAGCCCCGGCGGGTATCGATCCCGCTCCCTGAGTTTGAAAGGCTCAGATCCTAGCCATTAGACTACAGGGCCCTGGTGCTAGCAGAAGGACTCGAACCCTCGTAGCCCTTTCGGGCGTCTGATCTACAGTCAGGTGCATTTGCCGCTCTGCCATACTAGCCAATTGGTAGCGGGTTCCAGAATCGAACTGGAAGTCCATAGCTTATGAGACTAGGCGGAAGACCACTCCCAACCCGCAATGATAATAGCAGGGAAGGTTCTGTTTACGGTCGGAACTTGCCCTACAAGCGACCTTAATTTTTGGTGGAGGCGGAGGGAATCGAACCCTCATCTTCGGTATGCAACGCCGAGGTACTCCCGTTGTACTACGCTCCCATAAATGGGCCTCCAGCCGGATTCGAACCGACGTTCTCAGATCCACCAGGTGATCAACCCCTGGCTTTCACCGAATCCTACCGTTAGACGACAGAGGCATGGTCGGGACGGTAGGGATCGAACCTACGACCTCTGGTATATCAGACCAGTGCTCTCCCAACTGAGCTACGCCACGATAATGGCTGCCGGAACCCCGCCTCGGTTCTCCAGTGCTCGTCGTACCGCCACCACTTCGGATGGGATCGTACGAGTCTTGGCAGATCCTGCGCAGGTTCCTGCACAACCTCAAAATAATTGGTACGCCCGGGGGGCCATGATCCCCCAACCTTCCGGTTAAGAGCCGGGTGCTCTGCCCACTTGAGCTACGGACGTATGGCATGGATGGAAGGAATCGAACCCTCTCTCAAAGTTTTGGAGACTCTGGCTCACCCAGTGTCACCCATGTGATGGAGAGCGGACTGCAACTGGTCCTGCCTTTTCACCAGCCTCTCGGCCCCATTGACGGGAAGACACTAAAGTCTCTGACCTACTAGGCACTGCGTCTCGTGAGCGACGGGTTACGTTCTCGGGCGTGCAGTCTAGGTCTCTTCGCTCTCTAAGACTCTACTATATACCCCTTGTTCCTTGATGTATATAGTTTTCGTCAACGAATTTATTTTCATGGTAGGGGCGGAGGGAGTTGAACCCACTTCTACTTGGTTCAAAGCCAAGGCGCATGAGCCGTACATGCTGCACCCCTATGGTAGCGGCGGAAGGGATCGAACCTACTTCTCCTGGGTCAGAGCCAGGTACACAGACCACTGTGCTACACCGCTATGGTCCCGACAGCGGGAGTCGAACCCGCGCCATCACTTCGACAGAGTGGTATGCTGCCGTAACACTTTATCGGGAAAAAGAAGCCCCGAGGTTTTGATTTTCCTCGGGGCCTACTGACCTATATTACCATCTGATGTCCGGGGTGTAAACCCCCTCAATGCATCATTTTCTCAAGGTCAATGGCTGTCGGAATACCGGGTGTTTTGGTGTCATGATCATCGGGCTCAAAGACGAAGCTCAACGACACCATAATCATTCGCTCATGATCGTCGCCGTTCTCTGCTATCACGACTTCGGTGTCTGAGCGCTCAAAAGCCTGCTCAATCAGGGTACGGGCGGCCTGGCGTAACACTTCGTTCTTCATTTTTTCCTCTTACGGGCTACCGTCTTTACCACGGAACCCATTTCTTTAGGTTGAGGTTGCTTCTCCAGCACGGTCTTAACCCTACCGGCGTAATGACAGTACTTATCAGTCTCCGGATCTACGGTATATGCTCCACCGCCTCGGTTCACAAAATAGGTTACCTCGTTGTGTACAAAGTAAAACGACTGGGCCCGTTTAAGCCGAGTTCTAATCTGGTTGGGCTTGGTCACCGTAGGAACGGGGGTATGGTGACAGCAGGGACAGGGCCCCTCGACCTCAAATAGCGGCGGGATCATCTAACTCCTCTCGCACGGCCATGAGAAGCTTGCCCAGCTGGTTCTGACCCTCTCCCTTTGGATCAACACCCCAGTACTTATCTCCCCAGGTGTTCATCTCCACCAGATCCTCCTCGCCAGTCTCCCGAAGCCGAGTCGCTAGACGAGGATCAGAGAACTTCTTTTTTAACAGGACATACATGACCGCGAGCTTGAGCTCCTCCCAGTCACTTCGAAGAATTGCCCTTCGACCTACCTGTTTAGCTCGGCTCGCGTCCGGGAGCTTAGCAATATGGTCTTTGACGCTTAGGTCGTGAGTCTTAGCGGCCTGATAGGCATGCTCGACGGTCGGAAACTTCCGACCCTCGTGCGTTACCGAGGCCCAATAGAAATTCGAAAGAAAGGCATGCTTGCCACGAAAATCAGTAATCATCGCGACCCCCTCCTCTAACTATTATACCGTATCCACCAACTCCAATGTAGTGAATACCTGATCCCCACCCTTACTTCCGTCACGGAAAATGGTGATTCCCTTGCAACCCAGCTCGTAGGCCATATGATAGGCTCGTCGAACCCCATCTACGGACGCATCATTAGGGAAGTTGATGGTCTTGGAAACCGCGTTGTGCACGTGGTTTTGAAAGACCCCCTGCATCCGTAGGTGCCACTCAGGATCAATCTCATGAGCGGTAGGAAACAGATCGTACGCTCCGTTCACGTTAACCTGTCGAGATATGGCCGCCAGATAGGGATGCTCTTCCGGGATGACCAGGTCTGCCTGCCGTCTCTCAAACCGTAAAGCGATCAAGGGCTCGATCCCGCTGGACACGCCCGCGATGATGCTCAGGGTCCCCGTGGGGGCAATAGTGGTAGGAGCCGAGTTTCTCAACACCTTTCCAAGAGCGGGGTATATACTGTCCTTCCACGCCGGGAATACTCCTCGGTCCCCAGCGAGAAAAGTGGAAGCCTTCTCTGACTCCTCATAAATGAATTTCATGATATCCTTGGCCACGCTCAAGCCGTCCTCGGAGTCATACTTGATCCCGAGCTGAATTAACATGTCGGCGAAACCCATAACCCCAAGTCCTATCCGCCGGGTTAAGTGACTCATCTCGCTAATGGCGGGAATCGGATACTCGTTCATGTCGATGACATTATCGAGGAACCTAACGGCTAGATGAACCGTCTCCTTTAACCGCCAGTAATCAATACTCATCTGCCCGGGCTCCACGGGACGAGTCATCCGAGCGAGGTTGATGGAACCGAGGTTACAAGATTCGTACGGAAGCAGAGGCTGCTCACCACAGGGGTTAGTCGACTCGATGGTCCCCAGCTGGGGGTTGGGATTTCCCTGATTGATCCGGTCAAGAAAGACCAGGCCCGGATCACCGGAAGCCCAGGCACACTGGATGATAGTGTCTAACACCTCTCCGGCGTTAAGGGTTCCTAGGGGCTCGTGGGTTCGAGGATCGAGAAGACAGTAATCCTCCTGTTGAAGAGCGGCCTGCATCCAGGCCTCGGTAACCCCTACCGAGAGGTTAAAATTGTTAAAGGATTTAGGATCCATCTTGGCCGTAACAAACTTCATGATATCCGGGTGGGTCACTTCGAGGATTCCCATGTTGGCCCCACGTCTCATCCCGCCCTGCTTGACCACGTCGGTGGCCACGTCAAAGGCGTTCATAAAGCTGACCGGACCTGACGCTATTCCACCGGTAGACCTCACCGCCTCACCCTCCGGACGAAGCTTGGAAAAGGAGAAACCGGTTCCGCCCCCACTCTTGTGAATCAGGGCGGTATCCTTTACCGACTCAAAGATTCCCGCGATGGAATCTGGTACGGGAAGCACGAAACATCCGGACAGCTGCTGAAGGTCTCGCCCGGCGTTGGCTAGGGTCGGGGAGTTGGGAAGGAACTCGAGTCGTTTCATAAAACCGTAAAAGTCCGCCTCCACCTCCTCCCGATGGGCCTCAGTAGCGCCGTACTTAAGTTCAGCCTGGGAGATGTTATGGGCTACCCGATGGAAGAGATCATCTGGGACCTCTATCACCTCCCCCTCTATGTCTCGTCCTAGACAACGCTTGTCCAGTACCTGTAGGGCGGTAGAGCTAAGGGTGGGGATGATGCCGTCATCATCGATAAGACCAGCGTTGCGTAGGGCGTCATAGACTTGATTAGGAAGGGTCATGTTAATCGTCACCTCGATACAGTTCTGAAAGTTGGGAAATTAGGTCCTCCGGAGTAAAGCCCCTCACCTCACATGATATTCCCGCCGCTTCCAGCATCTGATAGATGACCGCATCTTCTTGAGAATAGTACGTGGCCGCCACGATCCGGGTGACAGGACTGTTGGACAAAACCTTCGTACAGTCTCTACACGGAGTGGTGGTTAGATACGCGGTAATCGGATCGTCAAGAAAGTTGGTAAACTGGATCAGAGCGTTGATCTCCGCATGAACAGAGTAACACTCTGATAGCTGGGTACCAGACGGAGCGTCGGCACCAGGACACGGGGTGTCAAGACAATGCGGATAACCCTTGGGAACACCGTTGTAGCCGGTAGCCCGAACCCGGCGTTTCTGGTCCACCAACACGCACCCTACACGTCGTCGTCTACAGGTAGACCGAAGGGAAACCAGGTGGGCTAGGGCTAGAAAATAGGTGTCAATGTCTTCCAAACGGTTGGTAATGGGACGTCTCACGAGAATACTCCAAACACAAAGAAGGGGAACACCTAATCTGTTGGAAAGTCAAGAGGGAAGTGGCCAACGTTAGGTGTTCCCGTATCCAGTATTATACCGCATTCCCAGAGACACGGAAATCGTAGACGGGGACCTGGGGAAACTTATCAGCTCGGGTAGTCACCAATCATGGCAACCCTGTCGGGACCGAATTTTGTATTCATATCTCCTCCTTAATCATAGATAGGGCGTTGAGCGCCCCTCTGAGCGGTATCATTGATCCCTTGAATAACCTCAGCTAGGGTCTGTTGGTCGCCAACTGCGGGCGCGATGAGGTTCTTCGCTACCCTAAGCGTCATCTTAAACGACGGTTCATGATAGTGTACCCCGGTAACGAGATAGTTATCATCAATGTAGTCAGGATCGTTGACCTTAACCTGAACCAGGTCCCCCACCTGAATGTAGTCCCTCTGCTCGATCCTGTACTCGTCTCCTACATCCCAATCGTCATCAGTACCTCCACTGAGAGTCCCGTTGACCGTGTCATTTTCATCAGTAGTGGTAGCTACGCTAATGATCGTAGCGGTGGATCCATCAGTGACGTTAGTCACCAGGTCTCCAGCCTCTACTCCCCATTTCTTAAAGTTATTATCGGCGTCTAATAAGGCAGCCGCGTTAGCTCCGGTAGTATGAGTAAAGATGCCACTTAAACCAGCACCACTTCCGTCCAGCTTGTGAATCAACTGGAGCCCTGGGATGAACCAGTTTTGTCGTTCCCTAACTCGCGTAAAGAAGGGCCAGTTAAAGACCTCAATCGTTCCACGACGCGATCGGTTTCCCAACCGTACCAACTCGGCTATAGCTCGCTCGTCAGCTTCTGCGTCTGTCTTGATAGACAGGTCGGTGATAACCCTCTGAATCACTCGTCCCTGCTCTCTCTGTGATCGCAAGTCATCCTGTACACGGTTTACCAAGGCTCCTCCGGTGGTACGACCAATGATGCGCACCCGGTTGACCAGTGATCGCGTTGACTCAGAGAAAGAACCTCCAAATATCTGTTTGATCTGCTTCGACGTGGGAGAACCCTGCCTCAGAGTAAGACCGTAGTTGGCCGGCCCTCCTAACGGACAAGATCCGTTCCTGAAGTAGCGGAGTTGATACCGGTCCCGAAGAAAACGGTACTCATCCGATATATCCCAATCGTTCTCTGAACCACCTGATAAGGTAGCTACGACCGTGTCGTTGAGGCTAGTTCCGGTTACGATCCCTGTAACCACCCCACGAGACCCGTCGGTAATATTCTCAACGATGTCCCCCACCTTAATGCCATGATCAAGGATAAAGTCTTCACTGCTGTCTATGAGGTCCGCGTTATTACCCGCCCCGTCGTGGGATCCACCAGCCGCCAAAATTACATCTTCTCTGGGAGTATCCTTAACCCTGAGAGAGAATGCCGTTCCTGGCAGCGGAATTATCTGCTCGAGTGTAGGGGTAGTTCCGGGAACCGACCCCGGCTCGAGACTTATGAAGTAACCCCTCATATCTGCCAGGTTAGTAAGAGCTGTCGGACTCAGAGCTTCTGGCATTCCTGCCTCGAAAAAGGTAGCCTCGAAATCCGGCTGGATCTCCCATTCCATCCGCGTCGTTCCGGTTACTACGAAGGTGGTATTGTTCTCCTTGAGAGTCAAGGTTCTCCATCGAGACAGTATCACGTATACATCAGACGCGTCCCACGCCATCAACCCACCAGTAGTGGTGTCGATGGTCGTGGTGCTGTACGCCGTGATCACCCCCACTCGGTTATCGGTAGTGTTTACCACCAGGTCTCCCTCACGAACTCCAGACATCTCAAAATCAGCTCCCGAGTCCACTAGCTGATCCGAGGTTCCTGAGGTGGCAGAACCGGTTAAGCGTTCTTCCAGGTTAACTACCGCATACGAATCCCCGACTTGAAAGTTATTGTTTGTTCCGCTGGCCAAGTCATCTACGGTTAACGTAGTCTGTGCTATAGCGGTGATTACCCCATACGATCGATCGTCTCGATTGTACAAAACATCACCCACCACTACACCTGACAAACGAAAGTCCTTGGTGGCGTCAGTAAGCACGGTGGTGCTAGTTCCGCCGGTATGCAGGCCTGTAATCTTAGGGCGATCTGTGGCAAAATACCTAGCCCTAAGGTTTCCAAACTCTCCGGTGGCCGCTCCGGTAATCACGAAGTCCAGTCCTCTAATAGGCCCGGCGGTCCGAATGTAATATCGATCCTGGCTGGCACCAGAAGGAAAGAGGACGAAGGTGCTAGCAGCCGCCGACGCCGCCTCCGTAGTTTGATCGGTCCAAGCATCACTGCTGTTGTCCCAAAGCCAGACCGCGTCAGCGTACTCGATGACCTCGATCATTAAATCCTCACCACCCGCAGCGGCCACCCACGCCCCGCTGGAGTAGACCGCCTTTCGCTGGGAACCACCTGTAGCGTCTTCCCACTCGATAGCGGTAACACCGGTAGAAAAGTTCTCGTTCTCCTCCTGATACTGAAGCACTATCCAGTACGTGGTATCATCACGGAGAGCTATAGGGCGAGGAAAGACAAAGCTTACGTCAGCCAAACTGCCCCCGATATCACCGTTAACCAAGGTAGACTCCGCCCAAGGGGTTACCAAGTCACCGCTTGGAATATCGTTGCCCGCCGTATCTCCCACAGGATCGTTCGCCTCAAGACGTACGTAGATGTTTCCTGAAAACGTCCCGATCTCTATGAGGGATAGGATTACTTTAGCGATGAGCGCATGACCTGAAATCTGAAAGCTCTGGGCCAAGCTTCCTTGGGCCTCCTGAACCAATTCTTGAGAGGTCGCGCTCGGAGTTAGGGATACCAAAGAGGCTGTAGGCTCGCGAAGCACGTCAGGGCACCAAAATTCCGACTTGCCAAAGTCGATGAAGTGGGCCAGGGCGCTACGATTAATCTTGGAAAAATCAGGCTGAATTTGTTTCAAGTTGGGTGAATGCTCTATACCCAAGTTCCCGCCGTAGTTGGAGACAAACGGAAACAAAAATGAGCCAGAACCGCTGGATTTCTGATTGATGGCGTCTTGTATCACGGCACTACGAGCGTCGGCCGACCCGATATCGGTCTGTGGCATGCTGTCTCTCACCGACTCCATCTTGTTGACCGCGATGACCTTAAGCATCCGTCCTTGTCCCTCACCCGGAAGGATCTCCTGTACCTCCCCACGAAACAGGACCTTCTCTATCTCCCGACCGGTGATTTGAACACAGGTCTGAAACGGAACGTAGGTGTTCTCAGGATTTCGACGGAATAATGAATAGACGTCAGAGCTATCGAAGTCATCATCCTCACCCCCACTGGTGGTCAGCTGGACGGTCAGAGCCGTCTTGCTATCTACCGTCACAACCTCCCATAGTGCGTTGCTATCGGTAGTGTTCTGGACAACATCTCCAGGCTGAACCAGGGCAGCCCTAAAGTCTGCTGCCGAGTCCGTTAGAACCGTCGTGCTGGTCCCGGCCGTATGGGTTCCAGCGGCCAGTATAGGCTGGGATTTTGCCGGAGCCGCTACCGTAAAGGTCGCCGTCTTGATAAACCCAAAAAGGGTATCTTCTATGACCAACTCGGTAACCGCAACCTCCTCGACAAAGTTTCGTCCCTCGTTACTCCATTCTATTAAGCTAAAACGTGCCATCTTATTCTCCTACGGAGCGGTGTTCCATTCACGCAGATCTGGATTGCTTACATTCCAGGCTACCCCAAACACTATGGTAAAATCATACTGATCAGTTCCTGGATTGTCAACAAGTGTCATCCGTTTAATAGCCCCGGCGTAGACCCGACGAACCCCTAAACCACCACCCTCTGCGGCCGTTCCCACCAACGGAATACTAATTGTTGGCAGTACCTCCGGAATGTCTTTATTCCATCTAACCGCCGCCTCCTCAAGATCAACGATATCTGGAGCATGAGCGATACCCCCAGTAAGGGGATGCGGCTCATGAAGACGATAGATAATACCCTTAATGGTAATCTCGAGACCCGCGTAGTTAAGGGGAAGCGGAAGATTCTGAAAGTCAGGCACGTTCAGCATGATAGCATTGGTGCTAACTTTACTTCGCCATTCGGTCATCTGAAGATCAAACACGACATCCAGACCGTTAAAATTCGGGTTTCGTAGCTGTACATCTGCCATATTACGTACTCGACGGAGGCGGGGTAAACGTGTTCCACTCCCTCAGAGCGGGGTTGCTCACGTTCCAAGCCACGCCAAAGGTCATGATAAAATCATATCGATCAGTTCCTGGATTATCTACCACAATCATCTTCGTTATAATACCGTTGTAGGTTCGGGTAAACCCTGATGTTAGCTCCAATTTAAGCTCGGTCAGCAAGGTAGGAACATCCTTGTTGAATACCAGAGCAGCCTCCTCGAGGTCGATGATGTCTGGAGTATGGTCAACCCCGCTAACCAACGGGTGTATCTCGTGCTGGCGAGCAGCTACTCCCTTTAAGATCATCTGCATCTTCGCGTAGTTGAGCGGAAGAGGAAGATTCTGAAAGTCAGGCACGTTCAGCATGATCGCGTTGGTATTGATCTTTAGCCTCCATTCTAAGACGCACAGCTCAAGACATATCGCTATAGGAACCCCTCCGAAGATAGGGGTATAGGTAGTGCACGCTAATCCGAGCTGACCTGGGTTAATGGTCTGAGGAGGAACCACCTCCGGAGGTCCGATAGTTCCCGTGACACCGGTGGAGCTTCCACTCCAATCAGGTAAGTAGTATTCTCTACGACGAGACCAATACTCATCAGTGAAGATCTCGGGATCACCGCCTGACTCACCACCAGGTAACTCTAAAATAGCCTCAACGGTAAGAACGAGAATCTTATACTCGATACTTCCGCTCGCTCTGTACCCAACTATAAATTTATTACCGCTCGTCGGAAGGTACGAAATAGATACTCGATTCAGAACGTTTGATATAGTCAGAGAATCTGTCCCGGTTATAACTCCAGTATCGTCCACCGTAAAAGTTTCAGCCTTAGCAGCCCCCACTACCAAATAGACTGAGTCATTCACCGTATCCCCGCGCGGGACGAGGTCAAATAAACCAGGGTTTCCGATAGGAGAAGTATTATTCAATGAAGAGTTGGTAAAGATATTTCCAAGATCATCGATGTCAAGGGTGCGGACGTCAGCTTGAGACCCACTGGTGTTGTTGATAAATACCCGCCCCTGTTCATCGCTAGAGATTCGATTCTCCTCAGCAACACCAGTATCAAATTCCAACGAGTCAAGGACAGCACTAAAGTTACCGCTGGAGTCAATGGTAAACGTGTTTATAGTCCCGTTGTCGCTGTTAGTTTGTTCGTAAACCGCGGCACACATATCACTAGATATAGCGATCGCGTAGGTGTCACTGGTATCCCAATCGTTATCGGTTCCCCCTGCCAGGATCCCGGTAATGGTCGTAGCGCCCACAGCGGTGATAATGGCCTGTGATCCGTCGGTAAGGTTCGTAATCAGGTCTCCGATCTCCACCCCTTCATTGACAAAATCCGCCCCGGAGTCAGTCAATATGGCCTCATCATCCACTTCTGTGTGAGATCCTGTCACAGGAATAGCACCGGCGATAGTAAACCAGAAGTGACGTAGGGCCGACCCTCCCGTAGGACTTGCCTCTAAGGTATCTATCACCGCAGCACCGATGTTTCCGCTAACATCGATGGTCAAAGTCTGAAGCTCCACTCGTCGAGTAGGGCCGCGAAAAGTCCGCTTCATCAAAACCATGATGTCGTTAGTCAACCAATGTTGGGTCTTAAACAGGTTGACAAATGTACCTGACACGTCCGGAATAATTAAGGAATCAATGGGACCCGTGACGATGGTTCCGCTAAGTAAGATCTCCCAGGTCTCAATATGAATCTCAGCAGGAGAACCCTCGGTGTACACGACAGCAATGATCCCCTCGGAGATGTTGACAATAAACGGGTCGGGCCGGGCACCAGACCCGCCGGTGGCTATTATCTGACTATCTATGTTAGAGCTAATAATGCCGGTGTCAAAAGCCACGCTGTTGGTAAATAGTGTCGTGGTGTTACTGTTACCTGGATGAACTATAGAAGCAAAAACGTTAAATATAGCGTGGGCGGTATACCCCTGAGACACGCTAATCCCGCCAGTTTGAACTATATGATCATCTAGGACCGATCCGATGTCCCCTATAGCCATGTTACGCCCATTCCCTTAGCGTGGGGTTGCTCGTCGACCACGCTACCTCGAAGAGTAATTTGAAGTCTACCTGGCTCTTTCCCCCATATCTTACCAGCTCGAGTTCCCGAATCAGACCCTTGTAGACCCTAAACGCCCCGTCGATCCCGTGTTCTATCTCCAGCTGCGGGGTAAGGTTCGGATTACCGTCAGGAGTGGCCGCGTTATTCCATAGAACGGCAGCCTCCTCCATGTCAACCCAGTCCGGAACGTGTTCTTCTGCCGTGGTAACCGGATGATCGGAGTGAGTCCCGTCTTCCACGATGCTCCCGTCAACCGTGATCACGAATCGAATGATACTGAAGGACAGCGGAATGGCGTTACGCCCGTACAGGTTGATTATCTGTCCCCCGTCGGCGATGTCTTTTTGGATTCGTCTTGCCTTTAGCGAGAAGATCAGGTCTTTCGTTGAGGAGCCTCCTAACAGGCCTTCAGGAATTACGGTGTACCGAGGAATACGAAGCCGACAGTCACGTGTGGGAGAGGCCATTAAGGTGTAACACCCTGACTCTGATCATCACGAAGAGCGTCCTTAACCTTAGTCAACAACTCAGCGAGAATTCCCTCAGTGTCGGTAGCCGTGATTTGAATGTTAAAGTTCGGTTGAGTGGCCTTCTGTCGTTCCATAAACTGAGCCATCTGAGTCGAGTCAAATCCGCCTATCCGCTCCAACGACTGACGAGGGGTATGTACCCCAGCGAACAGAGGCCCAAACTGCTTCAGGTTGGCCTCGGCTATAGAGCTAGGAAGCGGACCTAAGATGTGCTTCTCCAACCAGCTAAGCTCCGGCATACCGAGGTCAGCACGTCGCTGGCTCTCTCGACGGCTGTCTTTTTGTCCCGTGGTTAAAAACGCCTCGCCCGCCTTACCTGGCAACACACGACTAAGAATCATAGCCATAGGATTAAAAATCTTGGCGGCGTCACCAAATATATCACCGACAAACCCCGCCTTTTCCTTGTTGGTGGTAGCCGGATCCATCCACTTGTTGATACCTTTACCAATTACCGAAAAAGCTTCAGCAACATCCTTTCCCGCTGCCGCCGCCGAAGGAATCACCGTCGACAGTAGCTTAAGAATACCCGGTAGCAACTGAGCTACGATAGGCGCGAGAAAGGAGTCTACGATAGCTCCGAGCACCGACTGAAGGGCATGAGTACTAGCGGCCATGACCTTACTTAGCTTAACCAAAGCCGCTATTCCGAGCCCAATTCCCACCAGCTTGGTTAAATTCCCCAAAGATTTTTCAGTCTTACCCGCGGCTTCCATAAACATAGGCTTTCCTTTACGACTCCCCCTACTACTAGTCTCTCCTCCTCCCGTACCTGGAGTTCCAAAAGCCCCGGCTAGCTGCTTTTCCAGGCTAGCTTTGTCAACTACTAGCTCGAGCTTGATCGTTTCTGCTCCGCCCGCTGTAACCATTCCTCCTCCTCTTTTAGCTGGGTCTCCTTACGCCAGGTTAACGTGACATATTTTCCTAGAACGTCTTTAACGGACATTCTCTGTAGCGTCTCCCACGGTATCCCGGCCGCCATGAGATCCATTTCCATACTATCCCTGGCGATCCGTTCTACGTCCCGGCGTGGAAGAGGTGTTCCCTCCTCCAGGTAGGAGGTTACACTTTTTTTATCTCAACCAAGGAGCTGGTCAGGCTAGGCTCCGGAACACAGTTCACCAACTTTTGAATTATCGGCGAATCCAGCTGCCGTAGCATCTGTCGGGTCACGCCCTGCTTTCCGGGACCTTGAATGATAGCCAGCATGAAACAGTCTTCGTAATATCGAGCAGCGTCAAAGTAAGGTTCCTCGACCACCTTGTCGCTCTCCAAGTCAACCACGGTCCTGGTGGTCCAATGCTTCTGCATCAGCTCGAAGTGCTCCTGCCATGTCATGTTCTTGAAGGTAAAGGCCCACCGTTTTCCCTTATGTCGAAAAGACAGTTCGTTGTTTCCCGTCTCCTTAAACAGCTCGGTAAAATCAGTCCCCTCCTCTAGGTCCTCAAGAAGGATCTCCGGGGTATCTTCCTGTTCCGTTTCCAATTCTGAGTCACTCATGGTGTTCTCCTTTATGCGTCATCCCACCAAAAGACGAGATGCGGAATATCCATGGTTAGGGTTACCTGAATCAGAGGCTCGCCCTCGGCAGGAACCTCGTGCGGAGCCGAGACCATTACGGCCCCAACGTTGTCGGCCGCCGACTGCGCGGTAGTCGAGAACATGTCATCTGCTGCTCCGTTGGTAGACAGTGTCTGTACCGGGTTAAGAGAGGCCGGACCCTGAATAAAGAAGGATTCAGCCCCCGCCCCGTCCACGCGAAACTGAAGACGAACGTCAAATCCGATCTTGCTGCTCAGGGCGTCGTTCTGTCCCTGGCGCATCAGGTGCTCCCAGTACTCTCTGGTCTCCAACACGGCCTCGCACTCAAGGGTTATCACCCTGTTTCCCTCGATAAGCTCGAAGGGAATCTGCGAGATCGAGGTAGCACCGGCGATAGTCACCGTGCTGATGTACCGCTCGGCGGTTAGGTTGTTCTCGATGGTCAGGGTAAACGATCGAATCCGAGCGAACGAGTTACCCAACTCGAACAGGTTGATGGTTCCTTGGCTAAACACCAAAGGTTGCTCTGTAGGGTGAGTGGCGCTAGGGACCACGACGCTGCCACTGAACTTATCAACTCCACTGGTCGGCAGTGAAGCATCATGTCGTAGGTCTCTGAACATAACCTCATCGAGCGCCAACGAGAGCTTATCTCCTTGGGTAGCCGAGAGGGTCGCCCGGTTGACCTTACCCCCGAGATAGTTAACCGTCAGGTTGGAGCCTACGCTGGTTGACCCATGACGGAAGGAGTTCCGATGCCGTACCGCCCAGCTCATGGTGTTTAGTCGCTGAAGGCCAACCGCTATCTTATTACCCGAGGCTACTCCAACGCTCTCGGTCTGTCGAATCTCGTAGTCATCGCCTATCGCCGGCTGAGGTCCGTTCCAGCCACCATCTCCACCCGCAGATCCTCGGTCAGGAGTCGGGAAAACGGTAACTTGGGTAACGCCAGCCCCCGCCGTAGTATCGATGTATCCCACGGAGATTCCGCTGAACACCGCATGGTTTCCAGCCTTAGCATCAACACCCCCGAGGTTGGTAAAGTCCTCACCCGCGTCGCTCATGGTAGTAGCGGTTACCGCCGTGACAAGACCAGGATTGGTCCCGGCCAAAGGTTCATGGTCACGACTTTGCTCTCCGAGAACCATCTCCAAGATCTCTCGGCTTCCGTCATGAAGTACGTAGATCTGAGGAATAGAACCGATGAAGTTCTGGATTCCTAGGTGGGCATCCCGCCGACCACGTCCCTCACGACCCACTCCGAAGAAGTAATCCCATTCGTAGGTTACGTCGGGCAGGGTGATCCCGCTTTTGATGATTCCCATGCTGGTATCAATGGTTACAGGCGCAGTCCCGTCTACGGCCTCCTCGGCAAACGCAAACCGAACCTGATCCTGTCGAAAGACTCCTCCACCTGCCATGTTATTACCTCCGAGTAGATCCCTCCTCTTATGTGGGTGTATCTACTATCTTATCAAGATACGGGCCCCTAGTAAATCTATCGACCGTCTCCACCTGACTCAAAGATGCCAAAGTTATCGAACCTGGTGAGCTGATCTGAGTTGGAGTACAGCCCATAGCCAAGGCCAGCCTGATGGACGGTACTTTCTAGCGCAAAAATCGCTAATCCGTTGTACAGAATCCCGATTCCGGTGTTGTAGAGGTCAACCTCTATCTGAATGGTATCATCATCCGCCCAGCCGGGCTCTCGTATCTCCATGATCTGGGTCTCCACCGTGGCGACAACCTGAACCAACCGGATAAATTTAACCCCTCCGGTCTCGATGACACGTATAAGCCAATGATTTCCGGCACTCACGAACCGAAAGATCAGCCCCGCTTCCATGCTGTCAACCGTAACGATATCCACCGTAGCCCGCTGGTTGATCTTAAACGTCTGTGGTGTAAACCGAGCGATAGCGTCCGCCGTGGCAGACTGAAGGGCCGCCTGGTTGCTTACCACCTCCCACGTACCGTTGTCTTGAGTCCACTCTCCTCCGATGGCCGCGTCAGCCCGGTTAAAGAGATCCTCATCCACCAGCTCGGCACCCGCCGCTATGGCCTGGTTACGAAGACGAATGGTAATCTTGCCAGAGCCAACGAGATCATTGCTGGCATCGTACTGCTCCTCAAACTCCATGTACTCCATGATCTGCCAGTTGGCCAGGGAGTGCTTGTTCGAGTAGATAATTCGTCGAAGCTCGCGCTTTACGTCATGAAGATACTGACGTCCGTTCCCTCCGGCGGTCGCGTTCTCACGACGAGTTCTAATGTCCAAGGTGACCACCGCCTCCTGGTCCGCGCAGTCGTACGCGTATCCGGCCTGCTTCTCCGCTATGGGGCTTAGGGAGATGTTAACGAACGCAAACCGTGGGGTCGTCGCCCAGACCAAGGACGGGTCAAATCGTGCGGCCGTGGATACCTCAAACTCCGGCTGCGGAACTTCCCCTCCAGACTTGATGTCCCAATTGTCTTCAAACAGCGCCTGAAGGTCGTTGATATCGATGGGCTCAGCTAAATATACTGCCATATCTCTCTCCTAGGCTAGACGAATCTTGGTGAAGGTGTCTAAGAACTTATCGACGTCTATCTGCCAGTTAGCGGCCTTGGTCTCTAGGTCGATGACGTTCAGACCCAACGGAATCAAAGGCGCGAAGTCAAGGTCAGCTACGATGTCGATACACGCCTGCTTGGTCGTTATCCTACCCACTTCCACCCCCAAACGGTCTTCACGGATGTCCTTGCCCCAGGAGTACCGGGTTTTTACCGCTCTCTTGAAGGCTCCCTGTTCCCGTCGAGCCGTGTAACTTCGACGAAAGCCAGGCGGGCTCGCGTCCAAGAAGATGGTGGCCACGTAGATAATTCCTGTCACCGAGTCAACGAAGTAGTCCTGATCACGTCCTTCTACCTTCGGATCAAATCGACTTCCGTCCCAAACGGCAAGCTCGTACATGTGGATGATATCCTCACGTCGAAGCTTCATTCCGTACTGCTTAAAGTTAACCTGCTCATCCTCGATAAACTCCACCCGCCAGCTCTTATCGGTTACCCTAATCATACGATCCTCGGCTCCGCGAATGAAATCCTCCACCGTAGCCAAGGTTGGTAACGAGGTCGTGCTGAACGGAAATCCCATCTGAAGCTGGGCCTGTACGTCCGCAGGAGTCGCGTAGGTCACGTACGAACGACAGAGCACGTTGTTAACCAAAGCCGCAGAGGTCACGCTGGTCGGACTAGAGACCCTAATCCAGAAACGAGCGATAACGTCAGGCGGAGCTACCGCATGAGGGTCAACACCATCAAAAGCCACCGACTTCCACGTGGTGTCTATCGCCGTCATCTTCGGGTTCCACCGCATGTAGCCAGGGCTGTCTTCAAATCGACCATCCCGCACGGGCACGAACTGAACCCAAAGAGCGTTGGTGTCACTGTACTCCCAGACCAAGTCTCCCTGACTTCCGACGTTGTCTAGCTGCCACATAAGGGCATCAATCCGACGGCTAAAGCCGAAGTAGTAAAAATCTCCTATCACCCCTAGCAGCGTAAACGCGGTGCCTCCCCGAGTCTGGGCTTCGACGGTGTTATCGACGTAAGCCCCACCCCCGCTGTCAAACCGCCACGCGGCGGTCAGCGCGTTACCTAGAGGTCGAGTGAGTGATCCTGTTGGTGATACCATGTTATCCGCCTCCAAGTAGGGCCTTCATGCCCTCAATTACCGCCACGAGTCCGCCCCCACCAGCGCTAAAAGGAATCGCCATTCGCTTAAAGCTCCACCGAGATTCCTTGATCATGTGGGCTAGGTACCCCGCGACGGCCAAGCTAAAATCCCGGTCCGTCGCATTTTCGGGATCCGTAGCGATCTTATGAATCGCGTCCTCAATCCGGATGTCCATCTCATGCCCGTTTGCCATCTCTCTCCCCTCCTTAGAACTTCCGCCCCAATAGTAGACGACGGGGAGCGAAACCGGACGCCACCGGCTGTGGCTGGCGTGTTAACACCGCGCCGTCTATATCAACGTTCATCTGGTCAAACCGTGCCCGTGGGGGCGCAGGAACTAGGTCCATGAACCAACCCGGATCCTCTATCAATGGCTCAAAGAAATCACCGGCTATACCCTCTACGATAACCTCGTAGATGTATGGTCTCAACGAAGTTCCGCTGTACCATACCAGCTCTGGCTGTGACTGCGAGTCCCAACCGGTATCGATTGGGGCAACGTCATCACCGAAGACCACCGCGTGATCGTAGAAGGCCATTCGAAGGACTACGGACGGCTCTGGTGCTTGTAACCACCCGACCGCGTCGCCGGTCTCCTCTACAGCGATCTGATAATCACCAAGGAAGAACGGTACTCGTAGTACCACGCCTGGTAGGTTAGCCTCCACCCAACCTGGATCGGCATCTGGGAACTGCTCCCCTAGGTCCAGCGCTCCGGAGTAGAACGGTATCCGTACCACTATCGGAGTGGTTGAAACCTGATCCCATCCTGGCTGCTCGAGAGCTATATCCTCTCCGATCTGGTAGTCACCCAAGAAGAACGGTACCACCCGAATAATCGGGGGCTCCGGATCCTGGAGCCAACCTGGCTCCTCTAGGGCAATCTCATCCAACACCTCTTCGGTGTCGTTAACGAAGAAGATCGGCCGTCGTACCACGCCCGGAGGTGTAAACTCTGGCTGCTCCTGATCAGTAACATCCGCATCCGGCTCGACCAGATCCCGAGCCAAAAGCTCGAAGAAGAATCCTGGCCGTAGTACCACCGGAGCCTCAGACGGTATCCATCCTGGATCCGCGTCAGGAAAGTCCTCACCAAACTGGTAGTCACCCAGGTAGAACGGAACACGTCGTACTATCGACGGTTCGATATCCTGTAGCCAACCTGGCTGCTCTAGGGCTATATCAGCTACCCAGCTGAGATCACCATCGTAGAAAGGTACCCGACGTACGATTCCAGGTAGATTGGCCTCAACCCAGCCTGGATCTGCGTCCGGGAAGTCTTCCCCGAACTGATAGTCCCCTAGGAAGAACGGAACCCGTCTAACTATAGGGGTTACCGACGGCTCCCATCCTGGATTCTCTAACTCAATCTGCTCGGCCTTAACCACGGCCTCGTAGAAGATTACGTGCGGATAGAAAACCATGTTTATGGTCGAGCTAACACCGCCTTGCTGCGGGAAGGTAATAACCGGACCAACCGAATCTCCTAGGAAAAATGGAATTCGTAGCGGCGCAGGGACCAAGTCCATGAACCAACCAGGCTCCTCAAGAGCTATGTCAGCCGTCCAGCTAACATCCCCATCATAAAATGGTACCCGAAGAACTACCGGCGGCGGTGGTGCCTGGTTCCAACCCGGCTCCTCAAGAGCGATGTTCTCTCCGATCTCAAACGTTCCTAGATAGAACGGAACCCGTAGAACGACAGGCGGTGCCAGGTCGTTCATGTGGGCCTGGAATTCAGCGATCTCGTCTAGCACCTCCTCGGTGGTGCTAAAGAAGACATCTAGACGTCTTACGACCTGAGGTGGTGTTCCGTACGGAATCTCCTCTGTGGCGTCGACTATGATAACATCGTCAACCGTTGACAGGTCCCCAAAGAAGACAGCCGGTCGTCTAACTATCGAAGATGCTGACGGCTCCCATCCCGGCTCCTCTAAGGCGATCTCCTCCCCTATCTGGTAGTCACCTAGGAAGAACGGAATTCGCCGTACTATCGACGGTAGGTTAGCCTCGACCCAACCAGGATCTGCCTGAGGGAAGTCCTCACCGAACTCGTATTCCCCCACGTAAAACGGAACTCGTAAAATAACCGGAGGTTCTGGGGCCTGTAACCATCCTGGTTCCTCTGTCGCTATCTCCGATATCCAGCTTAGGTCACCGTCATAAAACTGTACTAACCGAACTATAGGTACAGACGAAACCTGATCCCATCCGGGCTGCTCAAGCGCTATATCAGCTACCCAGCTAAGATCTCCGTCATAGAAAGGTACCCGACGAATAACCGGTGGTAGGTTAGCCTCCACCCAACCCGGATCAGCAGTCGGGAAATCTTCACCAAATTCATAATCACCAAGATAGAAAGGAACACGTCGTACTATCGACGGCTCGGTGGTCTGGAACCAACCGGGTTCCTCAAGAGCAATCTCCTCTCCTATTTGGTAATCCCCAAGGTAGAACGGTATTCGTCGTACTATCGAGGGAAGGTTGGCCTCTACCCAACCCGGATCTGCGGGAGGGAAGTCCTCACCAAACTGATAGTCTCCCACGTAGAAAGGCACACGTAGGACAACAGGAGGTGGTGGAGCCTGGTTCCAACCTGGTTCCTCAAGGGCTATATCTGATACGATGCTCAGGTCGCCATCGTAAAACGGTATCCGTCGAACTATGGACGGTTCGATCGTCTGGAACCAGCCGGGTTCCTCGATCTCGATGTCAGCCGTCCAGCTCAAGTCACCATCATAGAATGGTACCCGTCTAACGATCGACGTCTCCGTAGTCGGAAGCCAGCCTGGTTCCTCTAAGGCTATCTCGTCAGGCATCAGGTCCGTGGTACTCAGGAAGAAGCCCGGTCGACGTACCACCTGAGGCGGGGTAAAGACTGGCTGCTCAACGTCCGTGGTATCCGGCTCAGGAGCCAAATCTAGGGCGGAGTCGCCTACAAACAAGGGAATTCTTCGAACCACCGGAGGCGGAGCAGCCTGGTCCCAGCCAGGTTCCTCCACAGCTATGTCAGCCGTCCAACTTAACGCGCCATCATAAAATGGAATACGTCGCACTATCGAAGGCTCGGTAGTCGGAAGCCAGCCCGGCTGCTCTAGGGCGATCTCGTCAGGAGGACCGATAGCGGTGCTAAGGTAAAAAGGTGCTCGATAGACGATAGGCGCGGTCGGGGTCTGATCCCATCCAGGATCCTCAACCACCACCACCGCCTCCTCAGGCGTTAGGGAAATGCCCTGGTAGATGATAGGATACTTAAAAAATAGCATCGACTAGTACACTAAGATGATCATGTGTCGTCCTATTCCGAACTCCGGAAGCGACCCCATTATAAAGGGCTGATCTTCACCTACAACAACAACTACTACGGTGTGAGGGATTTCAACAGCAATCCAAGCATGAGTAGTTGCTGCACCTGAAGATGCATAACTAAACCCTACACCATCATCATCAATAATTGTTTCAACCCCGGCAATATCCTCAAAAAATCCAGTTCCAGTTACATCGATGGTAACATTTGATGAATCAGATCCACCTTCCCGTAGAGTTATATCCCTAGATCCTGACCCTGCAATAGTGATATAAGTTTGTAAATTACCAGCTAGTACAGTACCTATTCTCATGTTCATATTATCAATGAGAGCAGTATTAGTATCAGCATCTACATAAGTAAACGCGGAATAACTCCTAGTAACTACGTTATCAAGTGGGGCTACCTTCCAGTCCTCAAAGGTATTAGCTTCTACTTGGAAAACCGAAGAACTTATATTTCCTCCAACAGTTTCAACCCATTCTATCCCAAATAAATCACCATCAGAGAAGGATTCAGAGCCTGTTATATCTTCTAATACCCCTGTTGCTGTAAACTCTAGTTCAACATTAGTCGATGTTACTCCATTATTTGTTAGTGCAACCTCCCACGTACCAGACAAAGTTGTTGTCCTAACACGTAAGTTTTTATAGACTGTACTACGTTTAATCTTGTGCTGTCGCTCGGCCTCAGTGGTCACAAAAGTGGCACTAGGTAAACTATATCTGGTCTCACTAAAACTAAATACGTCAACTCCAGCAAATACAGGAGCTAGGAGACTAGCATTTTCATAGCTAACCTGAGCCAGGCGTACGGCAGCATCATCACCGTGCATACCAACAGAGCCATCAACAATAAAATTCACTAAAGAATTAGCAGCCGGTAAATCAGCTCCTGTTTCATCTTCTATAAACCCGGTCCCAGTAGGCGAAACACTCAAATTTGATTGGCTTATACCATCGTCTCGCCAGTCACCAGTATAAGGAGCGCCCGCTGTTAAAGTTGAAAACTCCATATTCAATTTCTTACATAAATACTGATGATAGATTTTAAGTTGAACATCAGCTTCAGTAGCTGATTGTGCTTCCCCCGACACTCCTAGAAAGCCATCATCGCCATCTTCAAGTAGAAGAGGATTTTGATTACCATGATTAAACCTCCATATCCCGCCAACGGGAGCGGAGCCAGCTTGGATAAGAACATCATTGACTAGGTTGTTAAGTATCTCAACATCATCATCATCAAAGAATATCCACTGAACAAACCCACCATTCTGTCCTATAGTTCTCCCACCTGATAGAGCCCTGTAGTCATCAGCAGTTTCACTATAGGCTTCTTCTGTTTCCCAAGTATCACCACCATCATGGGATACATGATAAACAATTTGTACTGAAGATTCCCAGGTGCCGCCCTTAGCATAGGCTACATACCAATCATCGTTCGGCTGGTCAATGACTACAGCACAGAGAGCAGAGGCGTCTTGATTAGTAAAGATATCAGTTTTATCGCTACTAGATGGGCTAGAACCCAACGTCACATCATAATTACGAAGATCATCAGATGTGGTGTTACCGAAACTATGATTTGAAACTAATAAATGACCATCGCTATGTCTTATTGATCCATCCATATGGAAATAAATATCATCATCAATTACGGAATCTACTTGTATTTCATTGCCCCACGTATCAGTACCTTCATCATAAATCTTGATTGTTAGAGAATTACTACTTCGGTCCATAAACAATGCTGCCGCATCATTTCCATCACCAGTGTCAGCGGGATAGAGGAGACACTGATCTTCCTCAGTAGCTGTCTCATAGACGTCATCTATTACTGTCCAGCCTGTGGCTCCGGTGCTGTCGGTTGTCCGCTCACAACCTATCTCAGACTGGGTACTGTAGGCGGCTATTAAGTCTCCAGAGCGGGTTTTGGTGATGCAGCAACGATTTCCACTAACAACAGAGTGCGGATTGATCCCCGACTGTATGGTTGCGCCGTTTTCCGTAATTCCAGTTTCCGCGTTAAGACGATCATAGTCAAAGGTGCCGCCAGCATCTTCAAGACTTACAATATGGACAAATACTCCTGTATCATTAGGAGTTTCCTGATCAAACCAACAAGCTAGGGATACGTAAGTACCGGTACCTATAACAGAAGTTGTCCAAGTCAATCCCCCATCAAAGGTATGGAGACTCGTCAAATCAGCGTTATCGTTAACATAGATGACAACTGCTGTTTGCCGATTTACGTAATAAGGACCCCAGATACCCTTACCATATAAATCGGTAATACCAGAGGGATTACTTGCAATAATGCTGTCAGCCATTAGCCCTCGATCACTACCTTACCGGCACCAAACTGGACGTCGGCGTCAGCCTGGATTCGGGACACGGTGCCCACGTTTATTCCCTGGTTAGAATTGACAAACAGCATCCGAGAGTCCCCAGCCTGCTCCCACCGGTGGGTAGATAAGTCCTGGGTACGGTCGTTAGTGGTCTCCGTCTTGATTATCTCGTAGGTGTTTCCGAGCCTTGCGTTGTTCTCTATATTCCAGATGTAGATCTGCTGAAGGTCGATAACCTCTTGGGCGGGCGGGGTGGCCACGGTACCGGAGGTAATAGGCTCCGTTCTAAAAGGCAGCAGCTCTTCCATCAGAGGTTCATTAGCAGGAATGAGCCCCGCGGCTTTCTTAGCGTTCCACTGCTGGACGTTAAGCCAGAGAAACCAGTCTTGCTGATACTTAATGTACGCCTTTGCATCCTTCCAGTTACCATCTTTCCATAAGAATTTTCCCTTAGCGGCGTCCGTACCTACCGCATGCGCGACACAAACGTGCTCTACCCCGGCTACGGAGATTACCCTACTCCCTGGAGGAAGAAGCACGTCGTAGATCTCGTAGTAGACGCACCCGGTCATCTTAGTCTGGACCTTTGGTCCCTCTATGGGATCAGTCCAGTTAAAGACCCTAGGGGTAGGATCACAGGTGTTAGGTGATGATCGCTGTACTTTCCATTTTTCAGGCATTGTATATCACAGTCTCCCCGTCTTCGTTCTTAGCGGTGATAATCCGATCAGCCTTTATGGTATGGCGAATGTCCAACGCATAATCAGCGCCTACATTGGCAACGCAGATGTCTACGTGAGGAAGGTCTTCATGACCTCTCACCACCTTAATAACTATCCCGTTTAGGTCAATCACCCGTTGTGCGAACAAGAGGGTGGGCTGATGATGCTCGGTGGCGTAGATCGGACTCGCTCCCAACAAGAAGGCGGCGACGAGGATAATTCCGCTACCCGTTCCTAGGTCAAGTACCGACATCCCAGGCTTAAAGATCTCGACAAGGGTAGCGATGCAATTCTTGGTGTCAGTGTTCCAGCCCGCCCCCCTGACCCGAGGGGGAAGCGGTGGCATCCAAATAGCCTGCTTATTGAACGGCACCGGGCTATCGTCCCAGTCTCCCATAACCACGAATGGGGTGTTCTCTATCTCAATCATGATTTCTCCTTAAATGAACAATGCCGCCCTAATGAGGGCTGGTAGCTCTCTTCAGGCGGCACATAAAGTTCACTACCCGTATAAGTAGCGTGGGTACTATCCCTGGCGTTCTCGACGAGTCGGACGTTTTGACCCGGCTATCAGCTCCCGAAGGTCATGCTGTCGTACCGCCGCCTCGATGGCCTTCTTGTTAGCGAGAAAGATGGCCTCGATATCCTCGATCTGCTTTTCTTTGTGGTAACAGGTGTCACACCTGGGCTTTCCGCAGATGAAGCCGTTACAGACCACACAAAACCCTCGGCGTGTTCCGCTCCCAGGCTTATACGTCCAGGTATACTGACAGTGCACACACTGACGAAGGTATCCCTCGAAGAGGGTCTTCCCGCTGTGAAAATCGGTGACGGTCAGAAGTCCCTGAGAGTCCTGCTCCCGACCATGCTTTAGGTATAGCCCGCCGCTGTAGACCGTGGAAGCCTTGACATCTGCCTCTGCACTACTCATTTCTTCCCAGCTTCTCCTTTAGAACGCGGTCAACATCTTCAGGCAAACAGCCGAGGTCTGCCGCGAGCTTATACCGTAGCTCTGTAGACTCATGCTCGATCAGTTCCTTCTGAGCGAGACGATCTTGCACGATCTTGAGCTCGGCCTGCTTCTCGGCGATCTGTTCCTCGAGGGTCTGGACGGTGGGCAGAAGCAATGGTCCGGAGTCAGTGTCCATCGTGATGGGCTCGTTGATGTCGAGATCCTGCTCCGTCTGCATTCGGGTGTAGGCGGACATCACAGACTCACCCCACTCACTCGACTTGGCCGCCATAAGGGCCTGCTCAAGTAAGAAGGGGTCTAAGTCCATCAAACCACCAACCCCGCTCCCCCGTTGAAACTCGGTCAGAGCGGTTAATTCCTCCTGGAGGGACACCACGTTCTCCACCTGAAGTAGGTTATCAGGAATAGCTCCCTCCGGCTTAAAGCCGTAGGTTTTCACGAACTGCTCTATGTAGTGCGGACCACAAAGCGCCTGCTTCGACTGAGGATTTGGGGGCGTGTTACCCGGTGTCCCCACCAGATAACACCCCCTGTATCCCTTGGTCAGAGGCCTTCGGCAGACCACACACGATAGATAGCTACGTCCCTCAACCTGAACCCGTTGATAAGGCATCACCATACGGTGACCTCCTTGCCTTTATTTGATCTTACTCGTGGTGGTGGAAGGTCGCGTGCGCGTTTCCGGCGTAGGAGGCGCTGAAGGACGGAGCCCCGATTCCAGCGTCAGCGGAGGCCGGGATCATCAGGTGTCCATCAGGCTGGAGCTGCACCTGGGCCAAGGCCCTAACGTGCACGTCCTGCTCCCAAAGCTCGGTATTCGCGGTGAAGGTCGGCTCGACAGAGTGGTTCTCCTCGAACTGTAGGATAGCGGCTGGCGCATCACTGTCGATCGGAGCCGGGTTCTCGTCGGCCATGGCACCGGTTCCCCCTACGGTCGACCGGAAAAGGGTAACCGTCTGAAGGGCGTCGGCCATGGTACCACCGGCGCTGAACGCCGCGTAGTAGATGGCTCCCCGGTGGGTTGTGCCTACGCTGTAGAGATTCAGGATGGTCTCACCCGGAGTTGTCTCTACAACAGACTGGATTCCTGTGCTTACGTAGCGATCGGTCATGTCTTACCTCCGTGCCTCCTCAGGCACTTTATACGGGTAGTGTCTCCCCTGGATAGAGTTCCTTATACTGAATACGGTAGCACTTAACACACGCCCGCGTCTGGTCAGCCGGCTGATCGGCCGTTGACTTCAGCCCCCTATAAGCCTCGCGACAGGGTGTTTCGCAGAACGAGCACGAGTGCTTATAATCCTCTGGCTTCTTGTTAAATATCGGCATCCTTTTCTCCTTAAACCTTGAACCAGTTAGCTCCGTCACTGTAGTATCCTATACTTTGGAAATCAGTATCCAACGTATCGGTAGCGGCCCCGTCGATGGTCTCGGCCGCAGCCGTGTCTACGGTAATATTGTTGCTCGAGGCATCTCCTGACTCATCCTTAACCACGTAGACCCGGCCTACCTTAACCACCTCCGCTGACGGCAGGGTAATAGTAACCACCCCGGCCCGGTTGACCCCCATGATGGTTTTCTCGTCCTCTGCTGTAAAGGTAGCGGTGGTCACGCTTACGTAACCGGTCTGGTTGTCGGCGTTCCATATCCCGCCATCACGATAGAACAGAACCCCGGTATCCGTCTCGATAAAGATCGCACCGTCCGGAACATCTGGTTTAATGGCCGCGGACGTTCCAACGAACACCTCCGTGGCCCGGACTACCAGTCCGCCTGAACCGATCATTACCATTTACTCTTTCTCCGGCTTCTCTGAAGTTCCGCCTAAGAACTTAACGGTTAAGGTAAGACCGGCTACCAAACCCCCACCCAACAGACCCACCATGGGCCAGATCTCTCCCGGTACCTCCACGATCTTAGCTCCCTGAAGTAACAGTATGACCGTGATCGCGGTTATAGCTCCCGCTAAGAACAAGGCTAGGGTCCACAGGTACCAGGTCATCCAAAATTTATTTTTTGTCATCTAATACGCCACCGCTCTGGATCGTCTAAAAATTCCTCCTGAATCTAAGTTAACAGATCCGACCACCCCCGCCGGCGGCGGCGGTGCCGGGAAAACCGCAACGGTAGAAGCGACCCACGGCTGGCTCGACGTAGCCACGGTGTATGTACTTGGGTTCTCCGAGGCCGCGTTCAGCTCTCGCTGCATGGACGACATCTCACCACCCCCATAAGTACGGTCTAGTGCATCGGTATAACTACCGGGCCTCGCGGTTATGGACCCAAGACCATTAATGGTCATAGCCGCAATCCATAGATAGTCCAGAACCCCTCCCGTCGGTGTTAAGCTAGGCGGGTTGGGACTGACGGTACTCCCATCAGCTAAGGTCGCCTCTGGCGGATTAGCAGGATCATGAGTATCGATTCGATAGACGGCGTGCCCCGTAGCACCTTCAGGAGCCGGCGAGGTAACCGTTATAGTTGATCCCTCGGTACCATCAGCGTCCCTATAGCGTATCTCGGTCTGCATGCCAGAACCGCCTTGCTGTCGGCTAGCAACGAAGATCCAACCCGCTGGCCAAACAGAGGTGGAGTCAGCAGTCGAATGATAAAACGCAAGAAGGAGGTCTCCATCCACGATACCCGACGGAAGGCTTATTACGTGGCTGGTACCGGAATCCTGTGATGTAATCTTTGAACGAACTACTGGAAAAGTCATATTCTGTTAATACGCCACTATGCTGGATAGCCTAACCACCGCCGGACAGTTTAGACTTACCCCGTCCGAAGGGGTCCCGGTGTATATAAACCCCCCTGCTAAAGTATCATTCTGCGCATCTGGGTTGGTTACCACCACGTCTTGTGGTCCTATGGTTCCGGCCGGTGTTACCACCGTCAGGCTGGTCGCGCTGTTAAATACCACCGAGAGCGCTGATGTTCCTCCTATGGTTACCGTCGGGGTGGCCACGAAGAGCGATCCCGAGATGGTTATAATGGTCTGTCCGGTATCCGGTCCGGTGTTCGGACTTATCGAGTCCACCACCGGTGCGTTTGGTCCGGGATGTACCGCCATAGTGCTGGAAACTGGATTGGTGCCAGGGGTGCCCCAAGCTCCTGGATTCTCACTAGTGGCGTTAAGCTCCCGACGAGCTGATTCACAAGCGCTACCGCTCCCCCGTCGAGATACTTCGTCGGTATAATTGGTCGGCGGCGCTGCGTTGCCGGTGGTTATTGCTCCATTGAAAGTGAGCCAGAGATAATCCTTAGCCCCGCCCGTGGGTGTGACGTTTGGTGGATTAGCACCGGTATTTACCGCAGCCTCGGGAGCTTGGTCTGTCTCCGGGTCCGCGGCTCCTGAAATACGATAAGAGTTGTGAGTGGACCTTGCGTTGTCTGGAGTGGTTAAGACCACAGTAGACTCGCCACCAGTGGCCTTTCGCCAGCCCGCCGCAGAATGAGCGGAAGAGGCCCCAGCATGACTATATAGGCCGGTCCAACCAGCAGGGAAAACAACGGGCCCCGTTATAGTTGAGGAGGTCTGCAAGAAGACGATCAGAATATCGCCAGCTGCAACACCCGCAGGCAAGTTCACGGTATGAGACGTGCTGCTTGGGTCGGTAACGGAGGTATTGGTTGCTTCTACTACTGGAAATGTCATATTCTATTGTTAAGCTGCTACTATGGTTGCCCCGTCATCAAGCGGCATGTACCATATTTCAAACTTAGCTAACGCTCCCCCGACTCCGGCGTCAGCGCTAGAGATGATGTCGATGGTTCCTTCGGGAACTACGATTCCGTGATCCATACCAACCGAGCCACCACCAAGACCGCCTTCTAGAGGGTCAGCGAACGTTCCTGTGATGGTGTAGATGGCTCCTATGATGTCGCCGTCGATGTCTAGGTCAGCGCAGATATCAAGGTCATCTCCTACCGTCGGATTGGTGGTAAACTTAAGGTTAGAAACACCCGCGTCGACGGCAAAGGCGGTGATCTCGGCTTCAAGATGAGCGATCATTACCCGTCCGCCAGCCACCGTAAATATAGCGGTCTGTGTTCCGTCTAAGACGTCAGCGGCCGCTCTAATTACCTTCTTTCCTAGTAGGCTAAATCCTGATACCCCAGGGTCAAGTCCTCCTCCCATTTATAACCCCGCTACGTACCACCTCAGCGTCGGACGCTCTGGGTTGGTTACGTTGATAAAGCTGATCCGAGATACGATCCTTAGGTTGTCCTCGTTGATGCTCTCCCCGGCGTTCAACCGCAAGGTATGCTGACCGGAGCTGACGTCACCATCATACCGAAGGTAGATGTCCAGGTCCGTCGTGATTCGCCACTTGCGAATCTCCTCAGCTCGAGCGCCTTGGTGAGATAGCGTCTTGTCGATGGAATAAAGGTTACCGTTATCCCAGTCCTCCGCGCCCGAGAGTTCTCCGGTGATAACCGTGGCCGTAACCCCGGTGATGACCGCGCTCTCAGCCTTGGTGTCGTTGGTTACCGTATCCCCGACCTCGACACCCTTGTTTATGAAGTCTCCAGCCGAGTCGGTCAGAACGGCTAGGTTTCCCGCTCCCGTGTCGGCTCCGGTGGCCACGTTGGTGTCATTCTCAAAACGTCGTAAGTCACCTACTAGGACCAAGGTTTCGTCAACGTCGGTAGTGGTAAGTTGGGTCTCCCCACCCAAAAAGAAAGGGTGGGTGGAGACCGATTCTTTTACCGAACGTGGAAAGTCCTCCTCGTTTTGTTTTCTAATTCCCGGAAGTCCCATCTGTTACTCTCCCCGGACCACGTCCGGTTCCTCATGATCTTCTCAATCCTTCTCTAATCTTTTGATGAGAGCGATGATTCCTGATACTGATGTTCGACCTTGGGACCTTTTAGTTTGCCCGTGATGAGGATAATTCTTTCGTCGTTCGATCTCAGCGGAGATGTCACCAACCAATCGTTGGGCCGCATCCTGATTTCGTCCGTGATGCTCAATACCTATCGAGTCCCCTGAAGCCTGAGCCTGTTGGGCTTGCCGAGCGTGACCCTGCATCTCCCGAGTGGCCCGTCTATGAGCGGTGGGTAAATTATGGGTCGAGAGACCGTGAAACCCTGGGGCCCGTCCCCCGCCTGGCTTGATCCATCGATGTCTCATCGGGTCCCAAACCAACCCAGGTTTTGGCGGAACGAGGACATCTGGCGATTCTTTATAAATAACTTTCATCTTGTCCTCGGTCTTATGCTTGATCTCTCCACCTAAAAAGGCCCCGGTACCTTAAGCACCAGGGCCTCAGTTTAGTCGTTTACGCTGACCTGAGGTCCCGGCGTTCAGTGGGGTGATTTACCTCGCATGTTAGTAGCTTCGCTCCTCATCTGCAAGGATGTAGTTCACCTGAACGTAATACTGACCGACAGGCGCTCCCACGGTGTCATCGGTCGCGACTATCATGATCGGCTGTCCGGCCTCCACCCTGTTTCCGTTCAGACCCAAGAGGGTTCTAAACGACAGGACGTCGTCCGCGATGTCGGCGGCTGAGGAGTCAACGGTAGCGATCAGCTCGTTGTTAGTTATCTGGGCGGTGTCAAACTCTATCTGAACATCCACGTCGATGTCACAGTTGTCTGAAGCCTCGGCCAAGATCACGATGCTCGTGATGATGATGTCCACCATCGGAATGCCGATGACCTCTCGGTTAGGAGCCGCGGCGTCAGCCGGGGCGTCGACCCGAGTATGGAAGTTACGCATAACCTCCTGACCCTTACCGTCCTCATCTACCACGCGCTTAGCGGTGGTGTAGAGGGTTTCTAGTTGTCGTACTCCTGGATAGGCCATGCTATCACCTCACCCAAAAATTGGGGTGGCGGGGGCTACCCGCCCCCACCGTATCTACTAGTTACCTAACTTAGGTTAGGTTGACCCCGTCGCTTAGGTCGGTGATCTTTCCCTGGGCCCGGAAGTTGAAGCTCCGCAGGTTGAAGGCGGTCAGGAAGATCGCCTTGATCCCCAACATGTTGTTGTGGATATAGTCCCGCGACTCCATGTACTGGGTTGTAAACAGTACCGGAAGCTCCAGGAATCGGGTGTCCAGGATGAAGAAGTCCGTTCCCCTCTTGGCGTCGCCGGCGGCGGCAAGCTGCCATACCGGGGCGGTGTCCGGATCGGTGAACAGAGGAATCTTCTTGTAGGTGGCTACCTCGAACCCGGTCTCATAGCCAGGCAGGGTGGCCTCACCACTGATCTTGACCTGGAACTTACCCTCGCCGATGAAATGTTGGTTGGCCTGAAGAACGGTTCCTAGCCGTACCTCCTGCTCCACACCAGTCACGAACAGGTCAGGCTGGAATCCGTTGATTCGGACTTCCTGCACGACGTTATCGATCAAGGTTGTTCCTAGGTGACGAAGGGTTCCGCCATTGGTGTTGATGTGACCTACCGCGTTCCAGTTGTTGGTGGCCCGGTCCCCGAAGGTCAGGGATCCGTACAGCGGACCGTTGGTGATCGCGACTCCGTTAACGGTTCGACCGTCTTCGTTGACCACGTCATCGATGCTCCACGGCCCACCACGTGTTCGGGTGAACAGGATGGCATCGGCGTCGGGGTCTCCACCGCTGGTGGCAACCGCGGTAACCACGTCACCGGCGACGGAAGTCACGGTTGTAAACCGAGTAACCGCCTCACCACCGCCTGAAGCGGCCGTAGCGAAGAAGCTGTCACCAGGTGATACGTAGGCTCCTCCGCCCGTCACCAAGGTGAAGGCAGCGGCTCCGCCGTCTGTGGCTACCCTAATGGTCGAAGGCTGGAGAAGCATCTGGTTGATCTTCTTAAGATGGTCAACCTCCGCGCTCTCCTGGGCCACGGCCAGGGCGTCTCCCAGACCACCCTCCAAGGTGGCTAGGAACTGGGCCAGGGCGCTCACACCCATCGATGTTACGATGAAGGTGGGCTGGACCTGGACTGTCTGTAGGTCGGGAGTATCGATGGTCGGTAGGGCGGCCGTCTCGGAGATACCCTGGGTCGAGACGTTACGACCGGATCGAATCCTCCAACCGGTAGTCGGTCCCCACGCTACCTTTCGAAGTAGGTTGAAGAACCGGGTCTGGGAGTTTAGAGAATCCCAAACCTTCGCTCCGAAGGTGTTGGTGAAGAAGTCGGTACCGATGGTGGTGTCACCAGCGGACGTGATGTCCTTCCGAAGAAGGGCTCCAGGACCGAAGTAACCATACTGGGCGGTTCGCTGGCTTCCCGGCGATACCGCCAACCAATCGGCCAAGGTCTTCGGGCTAAACCCGATCGCCTTATCGATCTTGGTGGTATTCAAGCCGCCCCAGTTATAGAGGCTGTCGTTGCTCTGTGGTGCTTGTGTAGTCATGCTTCTCAATCCTCCCTAATTCTTTAACCGGTCGGTGTGGGTTATCGAACCCCAAACTGAGGAATGTCTCCCATATCCTCCCGGATCCGGTTAAGGTCACGGTACGAGAGATTCTTGGCCTGCTCTTGCATATCCCGGGTGACGGTTGGTGTCTGACCATCGTCCCGAACTTGTCCCTTGGCGATTCGACCGATGGCCGGAGCGTCTGCCTTAGCGATGACCTGTCCGCCGTCAATCCTAGAGAGGATGGCTTTGAGATCGGCCATCTCCTTCTTCATAGCCCGGAAGGCTACCCCTCCTGGTCCGAAGGTCTCGTCATCACTGTCCCCACCCTGCTCGCCAGCCGCCTGGTTGGTGGCCTCGTTGCCCCCACCTAGGTCGGTGTCCTTTTCTCCAAACGGAGCATCGTGCTCGTCGGCGTTCTCTTGAGCAGCATCGGCGTAACCCTTAACCAGCCCACGTCGGTAGGCTCTCTTGATCTGCTGTTTGTAAGACATCATCATCTGGTCATCGTCCATGTGCTCGTAATCCTCCTCACCATTGCCGTTCATGCCGTTCGGATCCATGCCGTTCGGCTCCATGCCATTTGGGTCCATGGGCATGCGCGCGATGGGCTGTCCGCTAGGGGGCAGCGGTGCTCCTCCGTTATTGTGCTTTTCCATCATGTCGTTGTAGTTCTCCGGGTCCTCGATCGCTCGTGGAGCACCCTCGGTTCCCTCGGTCAACGGCATCTTGTCCACGCCGGTCTCATACTCCTCGTCGCCATACATGTCATGCTTGGCCACGTTTCTCGGGTAAACCTGCTTAGCTACTCGAAGCACGTGCCCGGCAAGCTCGTGCATCTCCTCGCGCAGGACAGTTACTTCGTTCTTCTCACCTGGCATATTCCTGCACCTCTGTTTGGGGACGTGCCCCTAGGATATGATTTCTCGACTGAGATTTATTGTATCCGGAGCCCAGACTCCTGGTAAACTCTCCACGAGCCTGATTAAGGAGTTAATGAAAACTAACTTCATTAAACCTGGTACAATAGTAGTATAATTGCTGAGATAATATACAGTTTAGACCGCTAGGTCGCTAATCCCAAAATGTTACCAATCTGTTACCAAAAAGTAGTGTACATCACCGCCGGTGGGAGATAGAATAGACCTATCTTAACTAAGGAGCGTTAACATGCTAACTCACCACGAGATGGCCCTCAAAATCCTGAGTATCTTTGACGATCGTGTAGCTGAAAAGCTTTCTCGAAACGGAGAAGATGGTGGCCTAAAGACCGATCACCTGATCAAGCTCGGACAGATTCACGCTACCTTGGCTTTAGCTGAAGCTATCCAAAAGCCAGGAATTGACGAGACCGCCGAGAAACTTCTGAAAGGGATGGAAATTTCTGAAGAGCCTGAAGACAACGCCACCCCCGCGGCCTAAGGACAAGGTATGAATCATAATATCGTGCTTCCCCCTGGTTGGAAGGTCTCTGACGTCATTCAAGAGACCCAGAAAAAAGAGAAGATGACGGACGAGGCCCCCTTCCAGGAGGGGGATACGGTTCAGGTGCTGGATACCGCCCGATCAAAGACCATTCGAGGGGCCACGGGACCGGTGCTTGAGGTGAAACGAGACTCGGTCCAGGTGCTGATCAACGGAGAAAAGAGATGGCTGTCGCCGAAGAACCTACAAAAGATCAAATAGAGAAGGCAAAAGATCAGAATAGGCGTACGGCCCATCGGGAACTTCTTCTGATGGCGGTTAAAGAGGTTATTGATAACTCGGAGGTTGACTGGCCAGACCCTCATTGGGTTCCCTCAGATGATCCGTACTTTTACTTCTATCAGAATCTATGGTGCCGATTCCTTCCGCAAGGGGTGGTTCAGGTCGTCTACTGTCCGCCGCATGTCGGTAGCACCATTGAGCGCGAGATTAAGGTTGACTACCATGACTTCGACCAGGTGGCTCGTGATATGGTAAGCGCGGCTATGATCCTGTTCCTACATCCTATAGAGGTAATTAAGGTGATACCGTGAAAAAGCCCTACATCAAGCACATAACCCGATGTGAGTGCGAGTGTCTCAAACTTCATCATCACCCGGTCGGCCCGTATATGTCCGCCTGTACCAAGTGCCTTTGTAAGAAATTTCGCCTGGTTAAACTTGCCCGAGAGCTGACACCCCAGGCTTAACCGGAGTCTCCTCTTCTAGCGGCTCCTCATACGCAGCGACCACCGCGTCTGCCGCTGGGTTAGGGTCACTGTAGGCGTCTTGGTATTCGTTCTTGCGGATCATCCGAATTCCTCGGTAGCTCTTCCTCGGGTCCAACATCTTAGCGATCACGTTGAACTTCGCCTCCGGATTAACCCCCTCCTCACAGATGGTCACCTCGTAGAGCTGTAGGTCGTTGATGCTGTAGAAGCACCGCTCACCGTCGCAGGTAAAGGTCGGGTTCTCCGCGTTTCCGCTGATGCTAAAGCTCCGTAGGGTTCCGCTTTGGATGTCTTCGATCACCTGCTGGCAGACCATCGGGGCGTTCGGGTCGGTTCGTACCTCGGCTACCACGAACAGCCCAACATCATCCACCATCGTACGGTAGACGTTACCCGTGACGTCGGTAAAGTTGGGTAAGATACGCCCGACGGTTACGTTGCTGTGAAGCACGTTTACGTTGGCGTAGGAACCTTGGTTGGCCATGAACCGAGGAAGGTCGCGTTCTAGCGCCTCCCGAGTGATCTTGTGACCTTCTAGGTCTACCATGACCGGGCTGGCGTACCCGGCTATCACGAATCGACCGGGGTTCTGGTCCCCCGTGACCTGCTTGTTAAGGATGTGAAGATCGTACTGCTCGGGGTTCTCCACCGCCTTCATTACCTTAACTTGCTGAACTCGGTAGTGATCTAACACCTTCCTAATGATGGGAACTCCCTTGTAGCTCTCGTGGCGTCGTTGCTTGCTGCTTCCACCCGTCTCGGTATGAACATCCGCTCCTACCGTGGTGTTACCAGAACCTGCTATGCCCCCACCATCACCCTCCTTCTCTAGCTGTCCGGCGATCCAGCCCTTTTCTTCAGTCGAAGCAAGTATGCTCTCTCCGTCTACGTGCGTGTCCATGATTCCCATGTCAGAGGTCTGCTTCGGAACCCAAGGTCCGCCATCTTTGTCCATAACCTCAGCTGCTACCCCACCCGCCGTGCGTAGGGCGGCTCCGGCCACGGCTCCGATGGCCTTGCTCTCATGCCCGAGCTCCGGTCCGCCATGATCCCCGAGAATGTTATTCTCCTTATCTGGCTGATCATAAGGGCCCGTGATCGGGGTCGGGTGCCCACCCAACAAGGCATCCTGCCGATTTAGATGTGGGGTCTGCGCCGCCTTATCCTCTTGAGGGTGTCGTCCCCTTCCCACGTTAGCACCTTCTTCTTCTTCGAAGACACCGGTCTGGGAGATTTTCTTAATCGTCTTAAGCCTTGAGACCATCGGTAAATACCTCACCATCTCTCGTGATATACCATCGCTTGTTGTGACGAGGGCAGGCCACGATAATGTCTCCATCGGGTTTTTCGGTCTCGATCTCGACCGGGTCTTCATGCTGATACTGAATGGCCGAGACCGCTGCCTGTCGCGGATCAACGTTCGGGTCTATCCTACTATCTAAGGATGCCTCGAAGCTTGGGTTGGTAAGGTCATCCCCATATCCCACCGACTTGTAGACGTGATGAGATCCGTCACTGGTCGGAAGACCATGCTTTTCAGTGCTGTAGAGGTCAACGATGTAGACCCCGTCCTCACGCTGGAACGTACGGGTCACTCGGTACCGATCACCTCGGGGTAGGATCACCTCACCTCCGGTGGGCATACCCTTTACCCCGTGGGGATTGGTATATCGGATGATCATCTTAATAGGTCCCCCTTCAGCTGTGAAGGCCAAAGCGGGTTCCTCGGTAACGGCGGTGGAGGTCAGCTTGTCGGTTAACATCCAAGCGTGGCGAGGATACTTGACCCGAATCTCCTCGGGGGTATCCGCTGTCTCCCCGCGGTACACAACGGTCTGGGTCACGGCGTTCTGGCTAGCCGCTGCCTGAAGTTCGTTATGTGAGTCTTTTAGCTTGGAGATGCTGGTGTCGTCGTGCTGTCCACCTTGCTCATCAACGTGACCCGGACGAAGCTCGTCAACGTTGTTGATGTCATGACTGTAGCCGTCCCAATTTTTTCGACAGTCATTGCTGATGGGAATGAAGACCTTCTGTTCCTCTATCTCCTCCGGCTCCAGATCCATGGACACCTGTCCGCCAGCCACCTCATGCGAGGGTCTAAGGGCTGCTATCTCTCCGCCACCGGGAATTAGATGACCACCCCCGCTAAACACCTTTTGAAACTGACCAAGGTTATAGTGCTCGGTGTCCCGCACATGAACCCATGCGAAATCAGTATGTTCTTCTGAGAGACGTCCACTAATGGGCTGAACGGGTTCTACCTGAAAGAAGACTACGGGTTTGGTCTCGGTACCGAGGGTCATAACCATGACCATCAGCTCCTCCATGTGCTTAACCTCGATTCCCGTCTCCTCCCAAAGCTCTCGCTTAAGGGCGTCTTGAAGGGTCTCGCCATCTTGTACGTGTCCGCCGGGTAGGTCCCACCATTCCGAGTAGGCATCCTTAAGGAGCAGCACAAAGTCATCAATTCGCAAGACCGCTTTAACCGAGAGGGAAACGTCTTCCGCCTTTTGAATGTCTGAATCGGGGCTGTGGGATAGCCACCGGTTGACCTCCTGTACGCGTTTGAGGTCTTCGGGACTCATCTCGTGGAGGGTCTGGGGATCGTCGACTACTTCAGCTAGGAGCTCACCGATTTGGTTCAGGGCCTGCTTGCCCTCACTTCGACCGCTGACTCCAAACTTTTGGTTCGGAACGCTAGGCAGGTCCATCATCTCACTACCACCCTGCCCTAGCTCAGCGTCTTCTTCAGCTTTATGTAGCTGACTCCATAGGATCATGCTCGTGTCTGCGAGCTTTATGGTATCGTTCATCACACCTCGGATAGCCCAGGGGATAAGGCTATTGTATACTACTCGAGGTGAGACGGTAAAATGAGGGTTAGGTTGGTCGCTGTTTAACTATCAGGTCTTCGGGGTTATACTCGACCCGTTGCCAGCGGCGCCCAGATTCCATCTTTTTTCCCATTAGGACACCACACCCCTTACATACTCGCCAGCTCTGCTGTTTAGGGTAATTTTGGGTATAGCTCCATCGGTGATTACAACGAAGTTTATGCGACATCGATTGGCTCCTCTAGGTTATCCTGTAGCTTAAACAGGGCGTAGACGTCTTTGGGAAGTTCTCCTCTCGCGAATATCACCAATCCGTAGATGAATGACGGCCGACGCGGATCATCTACCTTGACCTTCTTCATGGTCTCCACCACCGAGCCACCCGTGGTCAGGACATCATCTACCACCATAAGCACGGGATACCGCTGGGTTACGTAATGACGTAGCTCCGCGGCCAGCTTCATACCCCCTGCGGGAACACCGACGACCCCGCCGAACTTATACCGCTCGGCGATCAGTCGGGCCAAGGCCTTCCAGTCATCGTCGGTTAGGGCGTCACAATCGATCTTCCAGTAGGACTTCTCGCCCGAATGAAGCTGAAATTTTCCTAGCCGAAAGAGCGGCGGATGGGCCGGGTGGACCACGGTAAAGGTCTCCGGAGCGTGTCTCCAGGCGGTGATAGCACGTTGTATTCGTTCTAACATGTGTAATCTCCTAGAGCGTCTATGTTGAGCCCTCCACGGGGTTCTCAGGTTCATCTGAGTTGAGATCTGGGTTAGGTATCGGGAGATTATTTTTCTTAACATCCTCGATAGCCTTGTCAAGCATCTCTAATGTTAACACGTCTCCTTTTGATTTAGACCTATACCAAGGAGAATCATGACACCAGCATCCGTATGATACGCACTCATGCTCCGGATGGGCCAGCATGGTAGTCGCTACCTGTTCTTCTGAATTAACTTCAATCTTAGCATCTGGGGCGGTAGCCAGCCAGTCGGCTAAGGTCTTTGGGCCCGCTAACGTTACCGTTTCCTCATCGTGCTCAAGCATACTATGGTAACCGTGCATGACGTTTTCGTCGCTATCCGACTCCCAGAGAGGTTCATAGTAAAGGCTAAAAGCTTTTAGCTTATCTCCGTGATCTTGAATCTCCTGGCCGGCTGAAGCGTGCCACTGATACTGAGATGCTGTGTTGCCGGTAAGGGAGAATACGGTAAGAGGATCATCCGGATGCTCTACCTCATAAATTTTTATTTCGACGATTAGCGACACGTGTTATTTTCTCCCGGAAAGAATATCTTGCGATGCTGGGCCCAACCTCCGGTAAAGTTACCAGACGGACCTCGTCCTGGATGCGATCGTCCCTGGTGTTCGGATGGAGACCAGTGACCATTATCTCGGAGTCCGGCGGCGAGACCAAAATCTTTTTCCGGATCGTGCTCACCATCATGGGTGAGATAGGAGACCCGAGCACACCGGGCGTTTGATAGCTCCAGCAGCTCTCCTAAAGTATAGAGATCATATTCCTCCGGTCTAATATAGGGAAGATGCCACTCACCTTCCGGTAGTAACTGGGGTTCACTGCTATTATACAGCCCCTCCATCAGCTCCGCAAAGTGTCTAATCTCCGGTTGAGCGTCTGGGTGACAGCGGAGGTTAAAGAAGTTGTTGAACTCGGTGGCGGTGATGATTACCGTGATCCACATCCAGGGCTCTATGATACGGTTAACTATCTGCTTATGAAGTCCCATCGCCGAGCCCTTCTCAGCGTGAGCGATCATCAGGTCACGGCCTTGGATCCACCAGTTAAGCGCGGCCGTTACATCATCAACCTCTTCTCTTGCCTGCATGCCTGACTGGTTCTTTCCCCACCAGACCGGAGCAGCCGGATCCTCCTTGATCTTCTTGATCAGTCGAGCGTTAGGAATCGCTCGGGAGGATGAGGAGTTTCGGGAAAAGACCCGGTGGGTCATCAGCTCCGAGTGCACGAACCGGGGGTAGGTGACCTCGAAGGTGGTCAGGCGTTCCCCGAGCTCGGTCACGCTGTCGAGGATGATCTTGGCATCATACATAAGACGCGTCTCCAAAGAGCTGATAGACTGGACCTATGGTATTGAACTCTACCTCTTCAATAGGAAACTTCTCCGGGTGTCGATCTAAGATTTCGGCTAGCCACCCCGCTTGGCTAACGTAGTATCCGAGATTCCTAGCCATTTTTGGGGCAAAAGAACCGCTAGAGATTCTAACCTCAGAGGGTTCATCCTCAAACTTGAAGACCCCTACCCAATTTTTATATGGACTGTCTTTATCAAGGTAAAAGTAGATAATCTTCGTAGGTTTCATTTCTCGATAGTGAGAGATACATAGAGACGCCCTCATGATTAGCTCCTAGTCGTAGCGTGTGTAGTCCGGGTACCGTCGAGTGTCGTGCTCTGCTCGTATGACCCGCAGACGCTCCTGTGCCTTCCGATCCTCATAGCTGTAATAGTGAGAGGCGTGCGGAAGAAAAGAATGTCCTAGGTCTGAGAGCAGCCGTCGTAAGTCATCTAACAAAATACTTGTCACCTCGTTTAGGCCCTAGGGTTAGGGCCGTTGTTGTTTTGCCACCTGGTCCATAACAGCCAGGGGGTCTTTACCTGCCACTTGTCACATCCGTAACAGTGACGAAAGAGTTTCCCGTACCAACCAACCCAGGTCCACCTATGATGATGAATCACCAGGAGTCTCCTTTTTCCCGTAGTCGTTGACGTAAAAGCCAGGCCCCTTAAAGTGAACCGGAACGGGAACGTATACCCGAAACCCGATCCGGTCACAGTCAAGGCACTTTCCGACGTTACGGTCCGCTATGCTTAGCACACGACTAAATTCCTTGTGGCAGTCGGGGCACCTAAAGACGTAAGTTGGCATCAGGCTGGTACCTTTACCCTCTCCCATGATCGCTCGCGAATGGTCTCTAGGTCATCGTCGATCAGCAACTCACCGTTCTCGTAGACGGTTCGAAGAACGCTATCACCCATGCTCTCCAAGCCCCACCCGATCCGGGTGGTTACGAATCGACCCTTTCGTTTGACGAGGTCTAACCGTCCGGCCTTGCTCGCCTTACCCGGGTCGGTAATCGGGTCCTTCTTGATGGCCATATGCTGGCCGTCGATAACTACGCTGCTGCACTTAAAGGCGAATTTCTGGGTGTCACGGTTGACCTTCTGTAATAAGCCACCACCCATGCCAAATGCTACGTTGTCGGCGCTGTACCCGGCGAGCATAAGGGGCTTAAGAATGTCCTCGACACTGCCTTCATCGTCCATTCCGTCTCCCTGAATCACCCGTACGTGGTTTAGAAGCTTGTACCCCTTTCCGTTGATCGTATGACCAAACGCGGCGTCTAGTTGTTTAATAGCTTGGTATACTACCTTCGGTGGATCACCAGAGTCCGGGCGGATGATCACCGTGGCCCCGGAGTCGATGATCTGCTGTCGTAGGTCCTTGCCCCAGAAGTTCTCAATAGCGTGCCAGAGGTCGTAGGAGTCAGAGACGGTGGCCACCAGTGAACCCGGCTTCGCGAATTTATCAAGCATGTTTCGGTAGGCGGCTAGCTCGCTCTCTCGCCCCCACGCGGTGATGGTCGAGTGCTCTGCTGCCGGGATGGATACTCCCGCCATCACGTTGTTGTAGTACTTATTGGCGGTCCGAACTCCCTCCACCGTGTCGCTTCCCATGAAGTTGACCAGGTGGGCCGCGCCCCCGATCCCTGCTGACTCCCGGCTCGAAACCCCTCGGGAACCGAAATCGTGGAGCTTAAAGGGAAGTGAGAGCTCAAAGTCGTCGGCTGTCAGTACCAGGTACCTCTCGATGACCTGTTTGATGGCGTGGCTACGAGTAGCTACCGTGCACGGATACCAGAGCCTGACCAGCTGGGTCTCTAGCCAGCTTACCACCCAGAAGGCCTCGGGGAGGGTTGACTCCACCGTCATGAGCACGTTTTGGTTGGGAACCACCGTTCCCTCGGGAACCGCTCTAATCCGAACTGGAAGACGACCTTCTAGGTCTCGAGCGATGGTCAGCCATTGGTTGATCGGAAAGGGCTCACCATGAGCGCCGAAGAACGCTCCCGCCTCGAAGACCATCTCCTCGGTTACGCGCTGGGTCAGGTACTTCTTGAGGAGGTACTGGAGGCCGAAGAATAGCACGTGAGGATAGTCACCCCCGCGGCTTTCGAAGTAGGAGAACATGGAGGTGGTTCCCGGGGGATACTGAAGGTAGTGACTCGATTTATAACTGTCGGTATCTAAGATTAGGTTATCCATCATCCACTCCTTATCTAAGGTACGTGATACTCGACGGTGATCTGATTCTCGGTATTCATCGTAATGTTGGTCACCCAGTCGGCCTTGATTCCAAGAATCTCAGCTACTTTTTCGGGGCCTGGGAATCCGTCACCTCCTGACATATGAACGACCAAAAGGTCGATATGTTGCGTATACTTTCCGGGAGAAAATCCATCAGGGTGGACCGCTTCAACGACCAGCGTACCCTCCCAGTTAGTTACATCTTCAAAAGCTGGTAAAGGAGGATTCGATACGACCTTCGTCATCATTGCCGTTGGATCGTAGGGACGGGTCGAATACCAGCGAGACTCCCGACACCAGCAAGAGGGGTCGGAGCACTGAGCGGGGGGATGAATAGGCGGGGGTGAAAACCCATGGGTTTTCTGTTCTATAGCAAATTTTCCCTTTGACATGATCGCGTGGAGATCAAGCTTTGGGGTCGTCGGTATTAGGTGCTTCTCAAGGGACTCTATTATCACCTTGGCGTAGCAGGGGGCACAGGTATCTTCCGCGGTGTTGGCGAGGTCGGTACAGTTACCACACACCCCGCAGATTACACAGACCTTAACCTCTTCTCCAAGAGATATAAAACATTGAGGGCACTCGTAACTCATCTTACCCATATAGTAATTATACCATACCTATGTTATTCGCTAGCCTGATTCTGGTACCATTGGGACTCATGACACCAGCAGCTAGCCACGTCACAACACTTAGGGGGATGGGCCTCGAAAAGAGGCGGGGCGAACATAGCTACTAAATTCTCTTCTTCCATCTTCTTCATCTGGTTGGCCATCATGGCTTTTATCTCATCCAGATCGGTTTTATCGGGGTCAAAGGCGTCGGGCGGAAGCTTAAAGATCGTCGACGGTACGGCAGGCATATGATACTCGGTGAGAGGGGGAAGTGGTTTGAACTCCTGACTAAGCATCTTCTGTTCTGCTTCGGCCATCCCCTTAATGATGGCCTTATTCCAATCACTCTTTACGTTATCCCAGTGAGAATTGGGGTCTAGCGACAGCTTACTCGCCTCAAAGCACTTGACGCAGCTTCCTATGGCGTCAAGCATGCCGGTGTTGATAGGGATCCCGCAGGTTCCACAATGATTAAAGGAGCTTTTCTTCTGACACGCCGGACAGATAGCTGTCGCAAACGTCTTTTCTAATTCAGTGGTTTTATCGGCTGACAAGTCCGGCAACATAACGTGGGTCGTCTTGCCACAAATCGTACACTTCAGGGTCATAAGCGGCTCCTGAGCTCCTGGATCGCCTGACGAAAGACCTTTCGGGTGGCCAGGTGGTGTCCGTAGTCGTATCGGTTGAAGCTGTTGTCGGGAGTCAGGCCTACCTGACATAACACTCGGGGACTGTGGGCGGGCCAGGTCCTGATCTTTCTCATAAGGGTCACGGACAGCTTGTTATAGGTGGTCTCGTGAAATTCCTTGGCGTCGAACTGATAGGTCTCCCCTTCGTTTACCGGAATGACCCGGAGCTCGTCGGCAAAGCAGCGTCCGTTCTCCGTCGGAACCAAACCCTCAGGACTTTCCCAGATATAGGTTTGAAGGGGACCGTTCTCCCTAAAGGCCACCCCGTACTCGTGGTGAAAGATCAGCCCGACCAGGCACTTACTCTCGAAGTCGAAGCGATGGTCGTGAATCTGAGTAGAGACCTTCTGCCGTGGTATCAGCGGGCTCCAGACGTGGAGACGATGGGTCTCGCCTAGGTCTACCTGGATGAACCCGTTCTCGTGGACCCGTAGATCTACGTAAGCAGGGTTATCAATCAGAGGGACCAACAGTGCTCGTTCAGTCACCGTTAACATTATCTATCTCCTTGTAACCAACTCGGTGCTGCTTACTCTTCTTTTCGTGTGAGATGATAGGCTCCTGTCCGTCGAGATAGGTAACCGGCATGGTGGCCTGGCACGTGTCACAGGTGTAGTTAAATAGCGTTCCCATCCATCGTCTCCGGAGCTCGACGTCTACTTTTTTATCCACCACGTTTTGGGCTTCTTCGAGGTATTGGGCCTTATCTACCTGGACTCGCCACTCCGTCCCCATCACCAGCCGTCCCTCGCTGTCCAGGTGGCTCGGATGCATGCCGGCGCCGAACCAGCCGTGATCCTCCCCGCGTGCGTGGGTGTGAAAGCTCTTAACTATCGGGTAGTCCATCAGAACCCTTCCACTTGCTAATCTTTTCCATTCCCTCACAGGCCACACAGTACATTGTCTTAGGCTGCTTATCTCTCGGAATTTTCTGATCGCGGGGGATCATGCCGTAGGTTCGGGTACGAAGAAACTCCTTCAGCGGATGCCCATTCGTACAGACCGTGGTCTTGATAAACTCCTGTACCTCTGTATGATCCCCGTCGAAGTAGCAGTCAGACAGGGGACAGGTAAAGCAGGAGTCAGAGACCACCGCGAATCCTTTGTAGTTACACCCGTGGTCCTCAAGCTTCGTGACCTTGGTGTCACAGATAGGTCCCAACACGACGTTGGCCCCGGAGCTTCCGATGGTTCCCAGCCCCTTGGACGGACTGTACCCGCTGTTCCAGACGCTCTTACTGAATCGTTGGCCCCGTCGTAGGTCTTCAAATGTAGCTGGCATTACGTTCTCCTATGTCTTTATCTTATACCCTAGCGCAAGTGGTGTATATGATTTTTGGTAACGCTTTAGTTACCGTCAGTTGGTGTGTGCGTAGGGGTTAACGTGCGGCCAGCTTAGCATTCCCAGCTGCTCCAGCTTGAACTGGCTGACGTGTCTATGAATGACGGCATCCTGCTGGTGGAGGCGTTCTATGTGTACGGCGATCCTGTGGGCCAAGATCTGGAGCTCCTCGGGGCTTAGTGGCATGTTACACCTCTGCTTAAAGTAAAAGGCCCCCTCGCCTTTTGAGGGGCGTAGAGGGCCTGTTCTACGGGGAAGGGACCTAGGGAGCGTCGGGTAGGTCGTTGAATCCTTTCTTGATATCCTCTAGGGTCTGCTCCCGATCGGCCCTTGACTCCTGGATGGCCGCCTCCGTGTCCACCTTAGGTTCTCTGATCTCCGGTACGGACTCCTTGAGACGCTCCTCCCGGTACTCTCGAGCAGGCTGGGCCGGGTTGTCCAGCGTGTTACGGGGTCGCACCAGGGGTTCCAGGGCGGTCACTAATAACGAGGCCCCGATTACCACGATGATCATCGTCAGATGAAACTTATTGGCCTTGATGGTCGTCATGACCTCCGAGTTGCTGGTCCCTCCACGATGAAGCTTGAGCACGTACTTAGTCATGAGGAGGATGGCCAGGGCCACGAGACCCCAGCTAAACAGCGTCCACGCTAGCTGTCCGAAAAATACCGATTCCAACATAGTGTTAATCCCCTTCGGCGCCGAAGTTCCAGATCCGAGACTGGGCACCGAACGTCTGCATGGCCTCCCACGGAATCACGAGCGTCTTGCTGTCGTTCTCCGCGATGGTCTGCATGAACTTTAAGGTTCGTTGAGTGATGAAGGCGTCCGACACCGACTCGGCTAGCTTCTTGTTAACCAGCACCTGGGTCTCGGCCTCCACCAAATCAGCGGCCTGTTGGGTGCGAGCGACCTCGAGGTTAGCGTTGGCTCGCTCGATTAGGATCTCCTTCTCCGCTCTGGCCTTCTGGATGTCGATTCGACGCTGCTTGGCTTCTTCTTGCGCCCTAACCACTATCGCTGGAGGCTGAACGTCGGCGAGACCAAACTCGATGGGTTTAATAGGAGTGGTCTTAAGTCGGTCAAGTACCGCTAACGTGAGCTCCTCGCTTATGGCCGCTCGATTTTCCATCACGTGGTCTATGCTGTATTGGGTGATTACCGACCGAGTGGTCTTCTGGATCACGTTCTGTGCGTAGGTGTTGTAGACCTTAGAGATCGGAACTAACATAACCCGCTTATGGTCGGTGGGCTCGGCCGTCACACGAGAAAAGACTCTATTCATGTTGGTCTCATCAGATGTGATGGCAAACACGCCCTTGACCTCGACGGTCAGGTTCAGGTTGTCCTGAGGCATGAAGATGACCATCTTCTCCGTGGCGGGGAAGTCAGAGGCCTCGGCTAAGATCAG